>Ga0208693_1000929_pt1 | contig 21977 bp, 18 predicted proteins | sample AD_UKC071_MetaG_FD_184438 | JGI IMG/M metagenome (GOLD analysis project Ga0208693, IMG submission 184438) | Active sludge microbial communities of municipal wastewater-treating anaerobic digesters from USA - AD_UKC071_MetaG (SPAdes) (version 2) | ecosystem: Engineered > Bioreactor > Anaerobic >... | reverse complement strand
TGCCGGTGCAGGGCCCCTACAAGCCCGACACCTACCGATATTGAGTACACCCCCAGTCTTCGCGCACTGCGTGTCGCTGCGCCAACCCCCTTGCAGGGGGCGACGCCAGAGGCCCGGCAAAGCCGGTTCCTCGGCGTCTCCCGCAAGAAACGTGTCCAAGGAGAGACGTTGCGAGCAGATCAACTTTTGGTAGAGCGCGGCCTGGCCGTGTCCCGGTCGCAGGCCGTGCGCCTGATCGCCAGCGGGGTGCGCTGGCAAGACGGCGCCACCTGGCGGCAGGTGGCCAAGAACAAGGACGACATTCCGGCGGATGCCCCGCTGCAGCTGCAGGATGACGCCGAGGCGCGCTACGTCTCGCGCGGTGGCCTCAAGCTCGAAGGCGCCCTGCGTGCCACCGGGCTGGACGTGTCCGGCCAGTGGTGCCTGGACGTGGGCCAGTCCACCGGCGGCTTCACCGACTGCCTGCTGCGCCACGGCGCGACGCGGGTGGTGGGGATCGACGTAGGGCAGGCCCAGCTCCACCCGCGCATGCGCGAGGACGCCCGGGTGCTGTGCGTGGAAGGCGTCAATGCCCGCGCCTTGGATGCTATTGAATTTATAGCTGAATGCCAAGACTGGTCGGGCGCTGGGGGCAATTTTGATGGATATTTCTCTACCCTGGTGGCCGATGTGTCCTTCATTTCCCTCACGCTGGTGTTGCCAGCCGTCGTGCCTTTGCTGGCGCCGGGCGGGCATCTGCTGGTGTTGGTGAAGCCCCAGTTCGAGCTGCAGCCGGGCCAGGTGGGCAAGGGCGGCATTGTGCGCGACGAGGCCTTGTATGCCGTGGTCGAGCGGCGCCTGCGTGACTGCTGTGCAGCCCTTGGCCTGGAGGTGCAGGCCTGGTTCGACAGTCCCATCGACGGTGGCGATGGCAACCGCGAGTTTTTTCTGGCAGCAAGGAGAGGTCCATGAGCCCGTTTCCCCTGAGTTTCGAGTTTTTTCCACCCAAGACGGCCGAAGGCGCGGTCAAGCTGCGGGCCGTGCGCCAGGCGTTGTATGCCGCAGGCCCCGAGTTCTGCTCGGTGACCTACGGGGCAGGTGGTTCCACCCAGGAAGGAACCTTCGGCGCGGTGCGCGAAATCCAGGCCGAGGGCGTCAGCGCCGCCTCGCATTTCTCGTGCATCGGCGCCACCCGCGACACCGTGCGCAGCCAGCTGGCCACCCTCAAGGACATGGGCGTGCGGCGCCTGGTGGCACTGCGGGGCGACCTGCCCAGCGGCTACGGCGCAGGGGGTGAGTTCCAGTACGCCAGCGACCTGGTGGCCTTCATCCGCGCCGAGACCGGGCGAGACTTCCACATCGAGGTGGCGGCCTACCCCGAGGTACACCCCCAGGCGCGCAGCCCGCAGGCCGACCTGGGTGCCTATGCGGCCAAGGTGCGCGCCGGGGCAGACTCGGCCATCACCCAGTATTTCTATAACGCCGACGCGTACTTCCGCTTCGTGGATGACAGCCACAAGATGGGGCTGGCGGTGCCGGTGGTGCCGGGCATCATGCCCATCATCAGCTCCGCGCAGCTGATGCGTTTCTCCGACGCCTGCGGCGCCGAGATCCCGCGCTGGATACGCCTGCGCCTGCAGGACTTCGGTGACGACGTGGCGTCCATCAAGGCGTTTGGCCTGGATGTGGTGACCGACCTGTGCACCCGCTTGCGCGCGGGCGGGGCACCGGGCATGCACTTCTACACCATGAACCAGTCCGCTGCGACCCTGGCGATCCTGCAGCGCCTGGGCCGCATGGGGTGATCCGGGCATGGGCGGGCTGAGCCGGGCCATGCAGCGCCGCACCCGTGCCGTGCGCTGCGCGGCATGGCTGGCGGGGGCTTTGTGGCTGGGGGGCTGCGCGGCACCTGCGGCCCCGGAGCTGGCCCCGCAGCCGCCTGACGCACCGCCCCGCGCCGCCGGGGCCCAGCCGCCGCTGCAGACGCTGCAGCGCCAGCTCGATATCCCGGCGCAGGCGCCGCAATCCCATGTGCCCCAGGCGCGCTACGACATCGCCAGCACCGACGGCGAGGACGGTCTGCCCTGGGACGGCCTGCCTGACGACACCCCGCCCGCGCGCGTGTTCGAGCGCGGGGGTGCCTCGTGGTACGGCATGCAGTTCCACCAGCGCAAGACGGCCAGCGGCGAGTTGTTTGACATGGGGGCCCTGACGGCAGCCCACAAGACCCTGCCTTTCGGCTCCCAGGTGTGTGTGCGCAGCCTGGTGAACGGGCGGGAGGTGCTGGTGCGCATCAACGACCGGGGGCCGTTCGCGGCTGGCCGGGTGATCGACCTCAGCCGCGCTGCCGCCGAGGCGCTGGGCATGGTGGGCCTGGGCATCAAGCAGGTCAGCCTGACCCTGATGGAGGGAGGCATGGCCCACTGCAACGGCCAGGCCGTGGTGGTGGCTGGCACCCGCCTGGTGCCGACGGCCCGGGACATGCCCGACAGTGCGCCGACGCGCGGCAAGCGCAGTGCCCGCCGCAGTAGCGTGTCGGCATCGGGCAGGTAGCGCAGCAGGTATCGCTGCGGCCAGGACGCCGGGCACCTTGCGGGTGCATGCCGGTGCGCCAGGCATCTGCAAAACCGGCACGGCTTTTGCTGCGCACCACAAGCCTCTTGTTTGTGGCACGAAGATGATGCGTCTGCGGGCGCTGCATCGACACCCGAAAACTGACCAACCTCTCACTCTTGGGACCACCATGAATAAAAAACTGATTGCCTTATGTGCAGCCGCATCCCTGGGCGGCGTCGCCCATGCCCAAAGCTCCGTGCAGCTGGCCGGCCTGGTGGATGCTTATGTGGGCTCCATGCGCATGTCGGGTGACGCTGCGCGCCAGGCCGTGGTGGGTAGCGGCGGCATGACCACTTCCTGGTTCGGCTTCAGCGGCGCCGAAGACCTGGGCGGCGGGCTCAAGGCCAACTTCGCGCTGACCTCCTTCTTCCGCGCCGACGCTGGCCAGCAGGGCCGCTTCACGGGTGACAACCTGTTCTCGCGCGACGCCTGGGTGGGTATGTCCGGTGGGTTTGGTGCCTTCAAGGTGGGCCGCAGCATGGCGCCCAATTTCCTGCCTACCATCCTGTTCAACCCCTACGGTGACTCGTTCACCGTGTCGCCTCTGGTGCTGCACGCCAACGTCCCCCTGTTCAACGGCACGGGCTGGGGCGCCACCACCCCGGCCGACACCGGCTGGAGCAACCAGATCACCTACACCACGCCGTCCCTGGGCGGTCTGACCGCCAACGTGCACTACCAACTGGGTGAACAGAAGACGGCGACCACCTCGGGCAAGAAAAACGCCGGCATCAATGCCCTGTATTTTGGTGGCCCGATTGCCCTGACCGCCTTCTACGAGCGCGCCGAAGTGTCCAACCCCAATCCCGCCGCCCTGGCCTCGGTCAAGGACAACTGGATGGTGGGTGGTTCTTACGACGCCGGTTTCCTCAAGGCCTTTGCCACCTATGGCGAATCGGAAACCAAGACCACCCGCGTCACCGGCAAGACCGGCACCCTGGGCGCCTCGGTGCCGGTGGGCTCCGGCAAGTTCCTGGCCGCCTGGGCCAACACCAAGATGACCGGCGGCGCCAAGCGCGACACCGTGTCGCTGGGCTACGACTACGCCTTCTCCAAGCGCAGCGATCTGTATGCCGTGGTGATGCACGACAAGATCACCTCGTTCTCCAGCGGCACCAGCTACGCCGTGGGCCTGCGCCACCGCTTCTGACCGTCTGCGCGGGCCAGGGCGCCCGCGCTTTCAGCCGGCTTCGAGCGCAAAGGTGGCGTTGCGGTCCTGCCCCAGGATCTCCACCAGCTGGGGCAGGGCCAGCTTCAGCCCCGCCTGCAGCGTATAGGGCGGGTTGACCAGGAACATGCCGCTGGCCGGCAGGCCCGGGCGGACGGTTTCGCCCGCTGCGTCCTTGGTGAGCTTGCTCGACTTGACGGTCAGGCTGGCATGCAGCCATTCCTTGCCCGCCTTCTGCGCCAGGGTCTTGAGCCGGCGCGGCAGGTCGTGGGCCTCAGGGCGCGGGATGATCGGATACCACACCACATAGGTGCCGGTGGCGAAGCGTTTGAGTGCGTCCCCCACCATGCCGGCCACGCGGGCGTAGTCGTTCTTCATCTCGTAGCTTGGGTCGCACAGCACCATGGCGCGGCGAGAGGGCGGCGGCAAGAAGCGCTTGACGTTCTCGAAGCCGTCTTCGCGCAGCACCGCCACCTGCCGCCCGGCCTCCAGTTGGGCGATGTTGGCGTCCAGGGTGCGGGCGTCGGTGGGGTGCAGCTCGAACAGCTTCAGCCGGTCATGGCTGCGCAGCAACTGCTGGGTGATGAAGGGCGAGCCCGGGTACACCTTGGTGGTGGCGCCGCTGTTGAAGCTCTTTACCAGGGCCAGGTAGTCCTGCAGCATCGGCGCGAGTTCCGTGTCCGGGTGGCTGCTGGCATGCGCCAGCAGCTTGAAGATGCCGTCGGTGGCTTCTGCGCTGGTGTTGGCGTAGTCCCCGTCCAGCCGGTACAGGCCCGCGCCTGCATGGGTGTCCACCACCGTCAGCGCCGCCTCCTTTTCGGTAAGGTGCTGAAGACTGGCAACCAGCACCATGTGCTTGAGCACATCGGCATGGTTGCCCGCGTGAAAGGCGTGGCGGTAACTGAACATGGTGCGGCAATGGTAGCGGGATCGCCGCTGGCACGGAGCCTGCAGGCCTTGGAGCCGGTTTTGTTTGACACCCTACATGTCGTAACATGGGCGCACCATGGTCGAATTGCCTTCCCCCAGCGCGGATGCCGGGGTAACCCACACGGATGCCCTGCCTGCCGGAACCCGGCTGGGCGAATTCGAGCTGCTCCGCCTGCTGGCTGTGGGGGGGTTTGGCATGGTCTATCAGGCCTTTGACCATTCGCTGCAGCGGCAGGTCGCGATCAAGGAATACATGCCTGCGGCCCTGGTGGGGCGGGGCGCCACCGCATCGCTGACCGTGCGCTCCTCCACCCAGACCCAGGTGTACTACGCCGGGCTCAAGTCTTTCGTGGCAGAGGCGCGCCTGCTGGCCCAGTTCGACCACCCCTCGCTGGTCAAGGTGTTCCGTTTCTGGGAGGAGAACAACACCGCCTACATGGTCATGCCCCTCTACAGCGGCATGACGCTGGCCCAGGCCTGCCAGTGGATGCGCCAGCCACCCACCGAGGCCTGGCTGCGCAAGTGGCTCTGGTCGGTGCTGGGGGCGCTCAAGCTGCTGCACGAGGCAGGCATGGTGCACCGCGACGTGTCGCCCGACAACATCTTCTTGCAGGACATTGGCCCGCCGGTGCTGCTGGATCTGGGGGCGGCACGCCGTGCCATCACCGACCAGACGCAGCAGATGACGGCCATCCTGAAGGTGAACTACGCGCCCATTGAGCAATATGCCGATGCCGCCGACATGCAGCAGGGCCCCTGGACCGACCTGTATTCCGTGGCGGCGGTGGTGCATGCGGTGCTCAGCAAAGAGGCACCGCTGCCGGCCACCTTCCGGGTGCTGAACGACCGCATGCGTCCGTTTGCCGAGGTGGCGCGGCAGATCGAGGCCGACACCGGGCAGCACTATTCCCCTGCCTTCACCGAGGCCATCACCCAGGCCCTGGCCATCCGGCCCGAGGAGCGGGTTCGCAGCGTCGATGCTTTCATCCAGGGCATGCAGCTGACGGCCCCCGTGAGCAGCATGGCCCGCTTCGACTGGCGAGCCGGCTGCGCGCTGCTGCCGGCCCAGCGCGTGGTCGCCGCCGCCGGCCTGTCCAGCCCGCAGGCGCTGGAGCGAACCGTCCAGATGGGGTTGATGGGGCCGGCCACAGCCCCGGCGCCGGGCATGGCCGAGCTCCCGTTGCCCCCCACCGATGCCCAGGCCAGCCTGCTGGTGGCGCCCACCATCTATGTGCCCCGCACCGAAGCGCGCAAGGTGGTGGCAGATGTGCCTGCTTCGGTGGCCGCAGCCCCTGCCTCTCCCGCGCCTGCTGCGGTGTCTGCTGCGGTGTCTGCTGCGGTGCCTGTGGCCGCCAGCGCACCCCGGCCACGGCCGGCGCGCGACCCGGCCCCCAAACGCAAATCTGCGGCAACCAAGGCGCCACTGCCGGCAGCTGCCGGGCATCCGCAGGGCAGGGCGCCCGTGCTGACGCGCTGGGCTCTGCTGGCCTGTGCGGCCCTGGTGCTCGGCGGCCTTGCCTGGTGGTGGGCCGCAGAAGGTCGCCGGCCTGCAGACGCTGCCCTTGCGGCTGCTGCTCCGCCGGCCCCTGCCGCATCTGCTCCTGCCGAGGCGCCGGTGGCCGCGGCGGAACCTGCGCCGGCCCCGTTGGCCTCTGCTGCCGAGCCGCCGGCGGTGCCCGCCGCACCTGCTGCTGCGGCATCGGCACCCGTGCCAGCAGCCGCTGCTCTCCCGCCCCCCACCCCGCGGGCCGTTGCCCCCACGGCTGCGGCGCGCAAGCCGCGTGAGCGTGAGCGTGAGCGTGAGCCCGAGCCCCGCCCTGCGCCGGTGCGGCTGGTCGAAGAGCGCGCCCCCGAGCCACCACCGCCTGCCGCCCCGGCCCCCGTAGTCCCTCTGGTGGCGCCGGTGCCCGCAGGCCTGTGCGCCGATGTGGCAGCCTTCAACCGGCCGGCCTGTATCCAGCGCGAGTGCCAGAAGCCCGCCAACAGCCAGCACACGGCCTGCGTGGCCTTGCGGGTGCAGCAGCACGAGTTGTACCGTTGAGGCCCTGGCTTGCGTGCCAAGCCCCGAATTCCTTATAATCGAGGGCTTCGCAGCGATTTCATGGCCCCGCGGCGAAGCATTTACACCCACCTAAGAGATCCCGTCAGAGGAAAACCGACCGTGGAAAAGGGCCTGAACAAACCCTCTTTCAAAGAGAAAACTCATGACCAAGACGTTCAGCGCAAAACCCGCTGACGTGACGCACGAGTGGTTTGTGATTGACGCGACCGACAAGGTCCTCGGACGAGTAGCCAGCGAAGTTGCTCTCCGTTTGCGCGGCAAACACAAGGCCATCTACACGCCTCACGTCGATACCGGTGACTTCATCGTCATCATCAATGCTGCCAAGCTCAAAGTGACGGGCACCAAGTCTCTGGACAAGGTGTACTACCGCCATTCCGGCTTCCCTGGCGGCATCACGGCCACCAACTTCCGTGACATGCAATCCAAGCACCCCGGCCGCGCGCTGGAAAAGGCTGTCAAGGGCATGCTGCCCAAGGGCCCGCTCGGTTACGCAATGATCAAGAAACTCAAGGTGTACGGTGGTGCAGAGCATCCCCACACCGCCCAGCAGCCCAAAGCGCTGGAAATCTAAGGAGCCTTGAGAATGATTGGTGAATGGAACAATGGCACCGGCCGTCGCAAGTCCAGCGTCGCCCGCGTGTTTCTGAAAAAAGGCTCTGGCAAGATCACGGTGAACGGCAAGGACATCCAGTCCTACTTCGGCCGCGAAACCTCGATCATGATTGCCAAGCAACCCCTGGTGCTGACCAACCATGTCGAAACTTTCGACATCCAGGTCAACGTGCACGGCGGTGGTGAATCCGGCCAGGCCGGCGCAACCCGCCACGGCATCACCCGCGCCCTGATCGACTACGACGCAGCACTCAAGCCCGCACTGAGCCAGGCCGGCTTCGTGACCCGTGACGCCCGTGAAGTGGAACGTAAGAAGGTTGGCTTGCATTCTGCACGCCGCCGCAAGCAGTTCAGCAAGCGCTAATCCGCTTCTTGCCTGCCAAAACGCAAAAGGCCGCCCGGGCGCAACCGGTGCGGCCTTTTGCTTTGGGGCATACCCACACTGCCAGCGGCGTCAACGCCCTGGGTGGGAGCGCATCCTGGGCGATTGCGGTACATTTCCCACCAAATACTTCCGGAGTGTTCCCATGAGCGCCGTAGCCGAAAACATCCCCACCGAAATGCCGTCCCCCATCGTCTTCACCGACAGCGCTGCCGCCAAGGTGGCCGACCTGATCGCAGAAGAAGGCAACCCCGACCTGAAGCTGCGCGTGTTCGTGCAAGGCGGCGGCTGCTCGGGTTTCCAGTATGGCTTTACCTTCGACGAGATCACCAACGAAGACGACACCACCATGACCAAGAACGGTGTGTCGCTGCTGATCGATGCCATGAGCTACCAGTACCTGGTGGGCGCCGAGATCGACTACAAGGAAGACTTGCAAGGCGCCCAGTTCGTCATCAAGAACCCGAACGCGAACAGCACCTGCGGCTGCGGTTCCAGCTTCTCTGCCTGATGCCTGTGCGGGGGGCCTGATTTCCTGCCCGCCCAAGCCGCCGCCAGGCGGCTTTTTGTTTTGCGTTTCCTGACGATGGCGTCTGCACCCCCCACCCCAGCCACCCCTGCCACCAGCGGCCGCAGCCTGCTCTGGCTGGTGGCGATCGGGTTTTTTATGCAAACGCTGGATGCCACCATCGTCAACACTGCGCTGCCCGCCATGGCCGCCAGCCTGGGCGAAAGTCCGCTGCGCATGCAGTCGGTGGTGGTGGCCTATTCCCTCACCATGGCCATGTTGATTCCAGCCTCGGGCTGGATTGCCGACCGGTTTGGCACACGCCGGGTGTATTTGCTGGCCATCGCGCTGTTCGCCCTGGGCTCGCTGCTGTGCGCCATCTCCCAGAGTCTGGGCACGCTGGTGGCGTCGCGGGTGGTGCAAGGGCTGGGTGGCGCGTTGCTGATGCCGGTGGGGCGTCTGGCGGTGCTGCGGGCTTTCCCGCGTGAGCAGTTCCTGCGGGCCATGAGCTTCATCGCCATTCCGGGGCTGATCGGGCCGCTGATGGGGCCCCCACTAGGTGGCTGGCTGGTGGAGGTGGCCTCCTGGCACTGGATTTTCCTCATTAACCTGCCCGTGGCGCTGGCCGGCGGCGTGATGAGCATGCTGTTCATGCCAGCGGGCCGGGTACCGCCACCCGGCGCATTCGACCTGTCGGGCTTTGTGCTGCTGTCCGGTGGCATGGTGGCGGTGTCGCTGTCGTTTGGCGGAGTGTCCGAGCTAGGCCTGCGCCATGCCACCGTGGTGCTGCTGATGGTGTTCGGCCTGGCCAGCCTGGTGGCCTACTGGCTGCATGCGCTGCGCCACCCGGCACCCCTATTCTCCCCCCATTTGTTCCGCGTGCCCAGCCTGCGGGTGGGCCTGCTGGGCAACCTATTTGCCCGCCTGGGCAGCAGCTGCATGCCTTTTCTGGTGCCGCTGTTGATGCAAGTGAGCATGCGCTACTCGCCCGCGCAGGCCGGCATGATGATGTTGCCGATGGCCTTGGCTGGCATGCTGGCCAAGCCGCTGGTGACCCGGCTGATCCTGCGTGCCGGCTACCGCCGGGTGCTGGTGGCCAACACGCTGGCACTGGGCAGTCTCATGGCCAGTTTTGCCCTCATCACACCCGGCCAGCCGGTGTGGGCGCTGCTGCTGCACCTGGCCTGCTTTGGCATGGTGAACTCGATGCAGTTCACCGCCATGAACACCATCACCCTCAAGGACATGGAAGGCCCTGCCGCCAGCAGCGGCAACAGCCTGTTGTCCATGGTGCAGATGCTGGCCATGGGCCTGGGGGTGGCGGTGGCCGCCTCGGTGCTGGCGGGCTTCACCGGTTATTTCGACCCGGTGGGGGCCGAGCAGACCCTGAGCGCCTTCCACGCCACTTTCGTGGTGATGGGGCTGGTCACCGTCGCGTCGGCCTGGATCTTCTGGCAGCTGGAGCCCGATGCGCCGGGGGGCTGGGGCCCGGCTCAGGCGGGATAGAGCGCGCCCAGTACCCGGTCGGCCACGGCGCCGGTGACGCTGGCCAGGCTGCCGCTTTTCCGCTGCAGCATGCGCGAGGCCAGCCAGGCGAAAGCAGTGGCCTCGACCTCCAGCGGCGGCAGCCCGTGGACGGCGGACGATTCCACCCGCACGCCGGGCAGGCCCTGCTGCAGGCGCCGCACCAGTTCGGTGTTGAAGGCGCCGCCCCCGCACAGCACCAGGCAGCGGCTGCCTGCGCCGAAGCGCAGCAGGGCGTCGCAGCAGCTCTGCGCGGTCAGCGCGGTCAGCGTGGCCTGCACATCGGCAGGCGCTGCGCTGGAAAAGCCCTGCAGGTGCTGCTGCAGCCAGGCGGTATTGAACAGGTCGCGCCCGGTGCTTTTGGGCGGCACGGCGGCCAGGAAGGGTTCCTGCAGCAGGCGCTGCAGCAGGGCGGGGATGGCCTGGCCCGATGCTGCCCAGGCGCCACCCTGGTCGAAGGGCTGGCCGGTGTGCTGCTGGCACCAGGCGTCCATCAGGGCGTTGCCGGGGCCGCAGTCGAAGCCGGTGACCGGTGCGCTGCCGCCGGCCGGCAGGACGCTGAGGTTGGAGATGCCGCCGATATTGAGCACCGCCACCGTTTCGTCCGGGCGCCCGAACACCGCCTGGTGGAAGGCAGGCACCAGCGGCGCACCCTGGCCGCCGGCGGCCACGTCGCGGCTGCGGAAGTCGGCCACCACGTCGATGCCGGTCAACTCGGCCAGCAGGGCGGGGTTGTTCAGCTGCAGGGTGTAGCCGGTGCCGTCGAATTCACCCGGGCGGTGGCGCACCGTCTGGCCATGGGCACCGATGGCGCGCACCTGGGCGGCGGGGGTGCCGCTGCGCGCCAGCAGGGCCTGCACCACCTGGGCGTAGGTGCGCGCCAAGGCGTTGGCGGCCAGGGCTGCGCGGTGCAGTTCCTGGGGGCCGGGGCTGTTGAGGGCAAGTAACTCTGCTCTTAATTCAGGAGCTAGCGGCGCAGATGTATGCTGCCTCAGAGCCAATTTTTGATCTGAAAAATCGACCAACACACCGTCCACGCCGTCCAGCGAGGTGCCGGACATGAGGCCGATGAACAGCGCGCCGGACACGGGGGAGCTGTGGGGGGCTTATTTGGCGCTGGCCTGCTGCACCAGGGGCGCAGCTGCCAGTTGCATCCGCATGGTGCTGGCCAGCTTGTCGAACGTGGCGCGCGACGCTGCCGACACTGGAGCGGCATCAGCGGATTGCAGGGCCAGGTCTTCCGGGTCCTGGTGCACGCCGTTGACGCGGAACTCGAAGTGCAGGTGCGAGCCCGTGGCCCAGCCGGTCTGGCCCACAGCACCAATGTGCTGACCCTGGGTGATGGACTGGCCTGGCGACACATGGATGGCGCTCAGGTGGGCATAGACGGTGACCTGGTTGTTGCCGTGGTTCACGAAGACGACGTTGCCGAAGCCGTTTTGCACCCCCGCGAACTCAACCTTGCCGTCACCCACCGAGCGCACGGCGGTGCCGGTAGGGGCTGCATAGTCGGTGCCCAGGTGGGCACGCCAGCGTTGCAGGATGGGGTGCATGCGCATGGAAAAACCGCTGCTGACCCGTGAGAACTCCATGGGCGAGGACAGGAAGGCGCGGCCCATGCTGCGACCCTCCAGGGTGTAGTAGTTGCCCTTTTTGTCGCCGTCCTGGAACCAGACCGCCTGGTGGGTCTTGCCGGCATTGACGAATTCGGCGCTCAGCACCTTGCCCGCGCGCAGGGACTCGCCGTCGGCTTCCAGGGTTTCATAGACCACAGCCAGGCGGTCGCCCTTCTTGAGGGCGCGGCGGAAGTCGATGTCGTTGGAGAAAACCTCGGCCAGTTGCGACGCCACGCTGTCGGGAATGTTGGATTCGTCCGTGGCGGCAAACAGCGAGGTGCGGATGGTGGTGCTGGCCAGGCGGCTGGATGCCACCAGGGGTGCCAGTTCGATGCGCGAGCGCCAGCCGGCGGGGGTTTTCTCGGCCACCAGGCGCTGGAACATGCTGGAGTCATCCTGTGCCCAGCGCGCGGTGAGCTTGAGCAACTGGTTGTCGTTGTCGGTCTCGGCCTGCACCTGGCGGCCTGCCTTGTCCAGGAGGTTCTTGCGCACCGCGTTGTCGTTGCGCAGGAACACGGCGGCGGCCGGGTCGTTCACGCCCAGGCGCTGCAGCAAGGTATTGGCGGTGTCGCTGGAGCGCACGGTGTCGCTGCGGTACAGGCGAAAGCGGTGGAACTGCTGGGCTTCCAGCGCCTCAGGGGCTTGCTGGGCCGACAGGGGCTGGATGTCATGCAGCACGATCTGCACCGGCAGGTCGGACGGATCAGGCCCGAGCGAGGCCACGGCAAACGCGCCGCTGCCGCCCACCAGCAGGCAAGTGCCTACCACGGCGGCCAGGCGCCGCGGGTGTTGCTGAACCAGGTGTGTCATCTGCGAGATGCGGCGCGCGGCCTCTTCGCCGATGTTCATCAAGCGCTTGTTCAAATATCGGTCCCCGGAATATGGTGTTGTGGCCCTGGATTCTGTGGCGTCTGGTGCCCGACAGTGGCATCGCTGGTGGCAAATGGCATGCATCACCAGTGGCTATCCAGGCGGTCCCCTTAAAATCGGGCGACCGTGAACTAAGCCACAAAGTATAAGGTCTTGTCCTGCACGGGGGAAGAAAATCCATATGAATCAAACAGTTGTTACAAACCAGCCGGTCTCCGACGCCGTTCGCCACGCCATGGCCGTATCGCTGCGCGGGGTGGAGGAACTGCTGCCCCAGGACGAATGGCAGCGCAAGCTGGCCCGCTCGGAAGCCACCGGCGTGCCGCTGCGCATCAAGCTCGGGCTGGACCCGACCGCGCCCGACATCCACATCGGCCACACCGTGGTGCTGAACAAGATGCGCCAGCTGCAGGACCTGGGCCATACGGTCATCTTCCTGATCGGCGACTTCACCAGCCTGATCGGCGACCCCTCGGGCCGCAACACCACCCGCCCGCCGCTGACCCCCGAGCAGATCAAGCACAACGCCGAGACCTACTACAAGCAGGCCAGCCTGGTGCTGGACCCGGCCAGGACCGAGATCCGCTACAACAGCGAGTGGAGCGAACCGCTGGGTGCACGCGGCATGATCCAGCTGGCCAGCCGCTACACCGTGGCCCGCATGATGGAGCGCAACGACTTCCATGACCGCTTCCACGGCGGCCAGTCGATTGCGGTGCATGAGTTTCTGTACCCGCTGATGCAGGGGTACGACTCGGTCGCCTTGAAGAGCGACCTGGAACTCGGCGGCACCGACCAGAAGTTCAACCTGCTGATGGGCCGCCACCTGCAGGCTGAATACGGCCAGGAAGCCCAGTGCATCCTGACCATGCCGCTGCTCGAAGGCCTGGACGGCGTCGAGAAGATGTCGAAGAGCAAGAACAACTACATCGGCATCAGCGAAGACCCCAACACCATGTTTGCCAAGGTGCTGAGCATTTCCGACGTGCTGATGTGGCGCTGGTACACCCTGCTGTCCTTCCGCTCGCTGGAGGATATTGCCGCACTCAAGGCCGAAGTGGAGGCCGGCCGCAACCCCAAGGACGCCAAGGTGGCGCTGGCCAAGGAAATTACCGCGCGTTTCCACAGCGCCGCCGCTGCCGATGCCGCCGAGCAGGACTTCACCAACCGCAGCAAGGGCGGTGTGCCGGACGACATTGCCGAGCTGAGCCTGCCATTGCCCGACGGTGCCCCCGTGGGCATTGCCGCACTGCTCAAGCTGGCCAGCCTGGCCGCGTCCACCGGCGAAGGCAACCGCCTGATCGACGGCGGCGGCGTGCGGGTGGACTCCAGCGTGGTCAGCGACAAGGGGCTGAAGCTCCCCGCCGGCACCTACGTGCTGCAGGTGGGCAAGCGCAAGTTCGCGCGGGTAACCCTCGCTTGAAGGTCGAAGTGCCCGCAGGCCCCCAGTTTTCGGTGGCATTAAGCTCCTGAAAAGTGAGCATTCAGTCCAGGTGGTCCACCGTATCCGGGTCCGGCACCTCGCCAATGGTCCGCCGCGTGGCGGCGCTTTCCAGCCGCAGCCACTCGCAGAAGGCCTTCACCTCGGGTCGCTGGGCGCTGCGCTGGCCGGTGAGCAGCCAGTAGGCCAGCGGTGAATCCATCCGCTGGCGCGGCAGCACCTCCACCAGGTCGCCGCTGGCCAGGCTGTCGGCCACCAGGGGCATGCGCGCCAGCGCGATGCCCTGGCCGGTGAGGGCCGCCTGCACGATCTGGTGGGCGTAGTTGAAGAACAGCCAGCGCTTGGGCTCCAGCTTCTTCAGGCCCTGCTGGTCGAACCAGCGGCGCCAGGTGAGCCATTCCATGTGCTGGGTGCGGTGGGCGTCGCCCGCCTCGATCAGGGTGAATTGGGCGACATCTTCCACCCGCTCCAGCCGGGTGCCGCTTTTCAGCAGCCAGGGGCTGGCCACCACGGTGAGCTGCTCGCCGAACAGGCGCTCGGCCCCTTGCGCCACGGTGGCGGGAAACGCATAGCGCAGGGCCATGTCCACGTCGGTGGTGTCCAGGTCCACGATGTTGTCGGTGGCGTCGATGCGGATGTCGATATCCGGGTGGCTGTGCTGGAAGGCCTCCAGCCGGGGGATCAGCCACATCGACGCAAATGACGCCCAGGTGCTGATGGCCACACTGCGCCGGCCCGAGGTCAGGCGGATGCCGCGCACGGCGGTGTCGATGCGCTCCAGGCTGGGCACCACCGCGCGCAGCAGCTGGGCGCCCGCGCTGGTCAGCTCCACCGCCCGGGTGTGCCGCAGGAACAGTGCCACGCCCACCTCGTCCTCCAGGCCCTGGATCTGCCGGCTGATGGCCGACTGGGTGAGTGCCAGTTCGTCGGCCGCGGCACGGAAGTTCAGGTGCCGCGCCACCGCCTCGAAGGTGCGCAGGTGGCCGGCGGCGATGGGGCGGGTGCGCAAATGGGTCTGGTGTTGCTGCATGGGGATTGATGCGATTCGGGAATGAATAACGTAGCCCGATTTCATTGGACTGCAAAGCCCGTCAGGAAGATGATGCACCTCCAACAAGCCTCAACCGGAGATCCCCATGGCTTCCCCATCCGTTCTGCAAACGCAACAATCTGTCCAGTCCGTCGCCGCCATCGGCAAGGCAGCGGGTTCGGCGGTGGCAACCGGCATGTGGGCCATGGAGCCGCAGGAAGTGCTGTCGCTGTTCCCGCGTGCACCGGCCCTGGTGCGGGTGACCCACGGGCGCATCTGGGCCACGCTCAACGGCCCCCATAGCGGGCCGGCCAACGCCTGGGGCGACGTGCTCCTGGAGTCCGGCCAGGTGCTGCAGGTGCCGGCGGGCCAGCGGCTGGTGCTCGAATCTCTGGCCGGGCGCGGCGAGGCTGCGGCCTGCTTCGACTGGCTGCCCGCCAGCACGCTGTCGCCGTGGCAACAGGCGGTGGGCCTGCCCCTGGCCGAGCTGCGGCAGTCGCTGGGGGGCGCCACCCGTGCCGCCGGCCACCTGGTGCAGGGCCTGGGCCGGCTGGCCTGGCGCGGGGTGTCGGGCCGGGGCCGTGCACCAGCGCTGGATGCCTGCCTGGACGCCCGCGTACGCTGAACTCACCACCCGCCTACCGGGCGGGCGGTGGCTGCCGCCAGCTACAGATCCACGGTGGCCAGCGCCCGGAAGTCCTGCTCGTAGCGGCTGAGCGTGTCCGCTGCCTTGCGGCGCTGTGCCGGGGTGGTGCTGTTGTGCAGGGCGGCAAAGGTGGCGCAGGCCTCCTGTTCCATTTTCTCCATGTAGGCGCGGTAAGCCGGGTCGGGCGAGACCAGTGTGCGCTCCCGCAGTGCATGCAATGCCGCTTGTACCGCTGTGGCCTGTGCTTGCTGGGCCACCAGCGGGCGCAGGGTGTGCAGGGTGTCCTGCTGACGGCGTAGCCGTTCGGTGTAGGTGCGGCGCGCGTCAAAACTGGAGGCGTCGATGCGCTGGTGGAGGACGGCCAGTTGCGCAGTGTCCAGCCGCCCATATAGGCGCTCGGCGCGTTCAATGGCTTTTTTGCTGCGCTCCGCGCGGGCTTGGTGGGGCGGGAGATCGATGAAGTCAGCCCTGAATTCGGCGTCCTTTTTGGCAAACCGACGCTCCATGTGCTGCAGCTGCTCGGGGTGGAGCTGGCTGACCAGTGCTGCCACGGCGGGTTCGGCCTGGGTGGCCACGGCCAGCAGCTTGCCGCGGACATCGGCATAAACGGCGCAGGCCTGTTCAGCATCCATGTCCTCATGGATCTGGCCGCGCAGCCGGTGCAGCGTGTGGACATAGCCTGGCAGCTGGGTCTGGCGGTGCCAGGCATGCAGTTGTTCCAGCGCATGCTTCACCTGGTGTCGCTGGTCATGGGTGAAGTCCACATAGGCATCCAGATACCAGTACGCCAGCTCCGGCGCCTGGTGGTAGGCCACTTTCAGCGCGCTGCAGGCCTGCAGCAGCAGGGCCACCAGCAGGGTGCCCAGCACGCCGATAATCCGGAGGCCTGCGGCCCGCCGCTGGCCCTGTCCCAACCCCACACCACCACCCAGAGGAAATTTCATGGCAACCCCGATTGACGTCGTCATCATGGCCGCGGGCAAAGGCACGCGGATGAAAAGTGCACGTCCCAAAGTGTTGCACCGTTTGGGTGGCCGCGCCTTGCTGGCCCATGTCATCGGATGCGCCGCACGGTTATCGGCGCGGCAGGCGGTGGTGATCACGGGGCATGGTGCTATCGAAGTTGAAGCTGCTTGCGGAGAATTTACGCCCGCTGGAGGTGGTTTTGGCTTGAAATTTGCGCGCCAGGAACCGCAACTGGGTACGGGCCACGCCGTGCAGCAGGCGCTGCCTTTGCTGGTGGACGACGGCGTCACGCTGGTGCTGTCGGGCGATGTGCCGCTGACCCAGGCCGACACCCTGGCCGCGTTGCTGGCGGCCTGTGGCGGCGAGCGCCTGGCCCTGCTCACGTTGGAGCTGCCCGACCCCACGGGCTACGGCCGCATCGAGCGTGCGCCTGACGGCACCGTGCGCGCCATCGTCGAACACAAGGACGCCAGCGACGCCCAGCGCAGCATCCGCGAGATCTACAGCGGCATCATGGCCGTGCCCACCCGCCTGCTGCGCGGCTGGCTGGCGCGGCTGGACAACCGCAACGCCCAGAACGAGTTCTACCTCACCGACATCGTGAAGTTCGCCGTGGCCGACGGCCTGCCCGTGGTGGCCCACACCATCACCGACGCGCCCCAGGTGGCCGGCGTCAACAGCCCTGCCCAGTTGGCCGAGCTGGAGCGGGTGTACCAGCGCCGCCAGGCCGATGCGCTGATGGAGCAGGGCGTGCGCCTGGCCGATCCTGCGCGCTTCGACCTGCGCGGCACGCTGGACTGCGCACAGGACGTGGAGATCGACGTCAACTGCGTGTTCGAGGGCCAGGTGCAGCTGGGCGCGGGCGTGCGGATCGGCGCCCACTGCGTCATCGCCAACGCCACCATCGCGGCAGGCGCGGTGATCCACCCCTTCACCCACATCGACGGCGAAAAGCTGGGCGTGACGGTGGGCGAGGGCGCCCTCATCGGCCCCTTCGCCCGCTTGCGCCCCGGCGCGCAGCTGGGGGCGGAGGTGCACATCGGCAACTTTGTCGAGGTGAAGAACAGCACCCTGGCCGCCGGCGCCAAGGCCAACCACCTGGCCTACCTGGGCGACGCCACCGTGGGTGAGCGCGTCAACTACGGCGCTGGCAGCATCACCGCCAACTACGACGGCGCCAACAAGCACCGCACCGTCATCGAGGCCGATGTGCATGTGGGCAGCAACTGTGTGCTGGTGGCGCCGGTGACCATCGGCGCGGGCGGCACGGTGGGCGGCGGCTCCACCATCACCAAGAGCACCGCACCCGGCGCGCTCAGCGTGGCGCGGGGCAAACAGATCAGCATCGCCCACTGGAGCCGCCCGGCCAAACTGCCCAAGGGCTAAGGACGCGTTCTAAAGTCGTGGCACTATCGTCCCCATCCACCGACTACGGGTGGCCATCAAAAGCGGGGAACACGTATGGTGTTATGGGGCGTGGTGTGGGGTGCCATCCTGGGCCTGCTGTGGCCGGGCTGGGGTGGGTTCGGGACCGTAGTGGGCGCAGTGCTGGGTGCGCTGGCAGGCTGGACCCTACGCATGGCTGTGCGCGGCGAGGTGAAGGCTGCAGCCAAACAGGCCGCCGCAGCGGCCCCGGCCCCATCCAACGTGGCAGCATCGCCGCGCACCGCGCAGGCGCTACCAGACTTTGCGCCCACCCAGCAAGAGCTGCGGCCGATCGACATGGCGCTGGACCTGGACGCGCCGGACACGCCCGTCCACACCACGGTTCCCGCCAGTGCGGCGCGCCGTGCCGAGGCGGCTGCGGCCTCGACACCGGCCCCGCTCCCGCCCGCCGCGCCCCCCCAGCCCTCCATCGTGGAACACGCCGTGGGCGCTGCCCGCGACTGGCTGCTGGGTGGCAACACCATCGTGCGGATCGGGCTGGTGATCCTTTTCATCGGCCTCTCTTTCCTGGCGCGCTATGCCGCAGTGGCCGGCCTGTTCCCGGTGGAGCTGCGGCTGGCCGCCATCGGCGCGGCCGGTGTGGCTCTGCTGGCCGTGGGTTTCAGCCGGCGCCTGGCCAAGCCCGGCTTTGCGTTGGCCTTGCAAGGTGGCGGTGTGGCGGTGCTTTACCTCACCGTGTTCGCAGCCTTCCGCCTGTACGGCCTGCTGCCGGGGCTACTGGCCTTCGCGCTGATGATCGTGGTGTGTGCGCTGAGCTGTGCGCTGGCGCTGCTGCAGAACTCGCGTGCGCTGGCCGTGGCGGCGTTTGCCGGCGGCTTCGCGGTGCCCGTGCTGCTGTCCACGGGGCAGGGCAGCCATGTGGGGCTGTTCAGCTACTACCTGGTGCTCAACCTCGCCATCCTGTTCATCGCCTTCAAGCGCTCGTGGCGGGTGCTGAACCTGCTGGGTTTTCTGGCCACCTTTGGTGTGGCCACCACCTGGGGCGTGCTCAAGTACCACAGCGGCCAGTACGCCAGCACCCAGCCCTTCCTGATCGCCTTTGTGCTGATCTACGTGGCGGCGGCCGTCCTGTATGCCCGCAACACCCCCACCAAGCTCGGCAACGCGGTGGACTCCACCCTGGTCTTCGGCACCCCGCTGGTGGCCTTTGGCCTGCAGGTGGGGCTGGTGCAGCACCTGGAGATGGGCAGTGCCTTCTCGGCGCTGGCGTTTGGCGCGCTGTACCTGTTGCTGGCGCTGGTGTTGTCGCGCCGGGGCCAGCCGGCCTACCAGCTGCTGGTGGAATGTTTCACCGCCGTGGGCGTGGGTTTTGCCACGCTGGCTGTGCCGCTGGCGCTGGACGCGCAGTGGACCTCCGCCGTCTGGGCGCTCGAAGGCGCGGGCGCCTTCTGGGTGGGCATGCGCCAGGCGCGCTGGATGCCGCGCCTGTTCGGCCTGCTGCTGCAGGTGGCCGCCATGCTGACCTTCTCGAATGTGGCTGCCAGCGACGTGTGGGCGCTGGCGCTGCTGAACCCGCGTTTCATGGGGGCGCTGCTGATCGCGCTGCCCGCCCTGCTGCTGGCCTGGTGGCTGCGCAAGCCGCTGCCACACAGCGAATCCCGCTGGGCGCAGATGTACGCCAGGGTGGAGCGCGAGCTGTCCAACCCGGTGTACCTCTACGGCTTTGTCTTCTGGTGCCTGGCCTGGCTGCTGGAGGTGACACGCGCCACACCCGCGCTGGAGGCGGGCGCGTTGCCGGTGCCGGTGTTTGGCCAGAGCACGGCGCAGCTGCTGAGCATGCTGGTGCTGGTGCTGTCGGCGGGCCTGTCCTTCCTGCTGGGTCGCCGGCTGCAGTGGCCCGTGGCCGGCTGGCCTGCCCGCGCCACGCTGGTGGTGATGGCCTTCACCCTGTTCGGGCAGGTGGGCATGGGCCACCATGTGCTGGGCTTCCCGGCCTGGGCCATCTGGCCGGTGGTGCTGGTGCTGCACTACACCCTGCTGCGCCAGACCGACCGGCACGACGCTGCTGCCGCCGCCACCAGCCCCTGGCGCCTGTGGGCGCGGGCTGTGCATGTCGGCGGCGTGTGGCTGGGCGTGGTGCTGCTGGCCGACATGTTGTGGATGTGGATCGAACGCGCCGCACTGTGGCGCACCGCCTGGGCCACCGTGGTGGTGCTGGTCAGTCTGGTGCTGGTGCTGGGCGTGCTGGTGGCCTGGGCCGGCCGTGCCAGCCAGGCGCGGCGGCTGCCGTCCTTCGGCTGGCCACTGAACCCGCATGCACCTGCCTACTACTGGCTGGCGGCGCTGCCCGTGGCGGCGCTGGTGGTGCTGGCCACCCTGGTGACCGCCGTCACCTCGTCCGGCCAGACCGCGCCCCTGCCCTATGTGCCGCTGCTCAACCCCACCGACCTGGCCTTGGCTTTGGCCCTGGCGGCGGTGCTGCTGTGGCGCCGCATGCTGCAGGCGGCCGACCCGCAGCCGCTGGGCGCCGCGGCCATCACCAGCCCTGCGGCACTGGGCGGGCTGGGGCTGCTGGCCTTTGTGGCCATCAACACCGTGTGGTTGCGTATCGCGCACCATTTCTTCGGCGTGCGCTGGGACGCGGGTGCGCTGTTCAACAGCTTTGTGGTGCAGACCGGCTACGCCATCCTCTGGACCCTGATGGCCTTCGGCCTGATGGTGCTGGCACACCGCCGCGCCCACCGCAGCCTGTGGCTGGTGGGGGCTGGCCTGCTGGGGGTGGTGGTGGTCAAGCTGCTGCTGGTGGACCTGTCCAACGTAGGTGGGGTGGAGCGCATCATCACCTTCATCGCCGTGGGGGTGATGATGCTGGTGGTGGGTTACTTCGCACCGCTGCCGCCCAAGTCACACAAGGAGGCACCATGATGAGCCTGCACCGCCTGTCCCGTCCCGCATTTCTGACGCTGTTTCTAGCGCTGCTGCTGGCCTTGCCCGCCGCCCGGGCCGCCGACCCCAGCCAGCTGGAGTCGTACGCCCTGCGCCTGCCGCTGGCCGTGGTGCCCGATGCGGCGGTGCAGCGCCTGCCCTTGCCGCCCCAGGTGCTGGTGGCGCTGCAGAACGCCGACTACCGCGACCTGCGTATCTTCAACGCCGCCGGCCAGCCGGTGCCCTTGGCCCTGGCCGCCGCCCGCCTTGCGCCCACGCCGGAGCGGCAGCAGTGGCCCCTGGTGCCCCACCCCATCCTGGGGCCGGAGGCTGCGCAGACCACGGCGGGGCTCGACGGCCTGTCGCTGCGCATCGAAGAGCAGCAGGGCCGCCGGGTGGTGCAGGTGCAGGCCGCTCCCGGGACCCTTGGCGCAGCCTCCAGCGCACCAGCCGCAGCCCAGCAGGTACTGGGCACCCTGTTCGACACCCGCGCTGTGACGGCGCCTGCCGTGTCCCTGGCGCTGGACGCCGTGCTGCCCCCGGGCCAGCCGGTGCGCCTGCAACTGGCCCAGAGCCGCGACCTGCAGCACTGGCAGCCACTGGCGCAAACGGTGGTGTACCGCGCACCCGATGCCGCAGAAGGCGCGGCCCAACTGGGCTCGTCCGTGCTGGAGCTGCCCGGCACCCCCCTGAAAGACCAGTACCTGCGCCTCAGCTGGAGCCCTGTGCAAGGGGGCTCTGCGGTGCCGGTGGACGTGCGTGGCGCCACCCTCACCACCTCCGCCCTGGGCGCCGCGCCCGAGCGTCCCCGGGCCGAGTTGCAGCCGGTGGCCTTCACCGACGCCCATACCCTGCGCTTCACGCTGCCCTTTGCCACCCCTGTGGCGGCGCTCGACATCCGCCCCCATGGCCTGAACGAGCTGGTGCCGGTGCGGGTGCTGGGCCGCTCCGACGTGAACGCCAACGCACAGCAAGCCTGGCAGCCCCTGGCCCGCGCCGTGGTGTACCAGTTGCAGAGCGCCCCGGCGCCCCAGCGCAGCGCCGCCATCCCCCTGGACGGCCGCAGCTGGCGCCAGCTGCGGGTGGAGGCCGACGCCCGCACGGCCGGCTTCAGCGCCGCGCCCACTGTGGCGCTGGAATTCGAGCCGGTGCAGCTGGTGTTTGTGGCCAGCGGCAGCGGCCCCTTCACCCTGGCTGCCGGTCTGGCGCCCGGCGACGGCGCACTGAACGCTTACCTTCCCCTGCCCAGCCTGGTGCCCGGCTACCAGCCCCGCCAGGAAGACAGCCTGCCCCTGGCGGGGCTGGTAGCCGGG
>Ga0208693_1000926_pt1 | contig 21995 bp, 19 predicted proteins | sample AD_UKC071_MetaG_FD_184438 | JGI IMG/M metagenome (GOLD analysis project Ga0208693, IMG submission 184438) | Active sludge microbial communities of municipal wastewater-treating anaerobic digesters from USA - AD_UKC071_MetaG (SPAdes) (version 2) | ecosystem: Engineered > Bioreactor > Anaerobic >... | reverse complement strand
GGTCATCAGAAAGCCGACAGTCACGACGACGTTGTACTTCTTGTCGGTGAACTGCTTGATGTTCGCCGCGTAGTCCTTGGTGTCGGTGGTCTCGACGTACTTCGACTGGGAGCCGGGGATGGCCTTCACGGCAGCCTGGACGCCTTCCCAGGCGGACTGGTTGAAGGACTTGTCGTCCACCTTGCCGCTGTCGGTCACGAGACCGATGCAGAAGGCGTCGGCGGTTCCGCACTCAGCTGCCGGGGCGGCCGCTGTGCCTCCGGCGCAACCGGACAGGGCCAGTGCGGCGGCTGCCGCCAGCGCCAGGGCGCGAATTGCTTTCATTCGGGATACTCCTTCGTTCCCTCGACTGCCGAGGATGTTTCCATGGGTACCGGGTGCTCACGGCTCTGGTCTCGAGCAGTTGTATGACAACCGGCTCGTTGATTGTAGAGCGCGCAACCCCGAGCATGAACCCTAACGATCGAAGCGGGGCTCCGCGAGTCCCATCTTCACCCGAATTGTGATCTTCGGCAAAGTCGTCACCAACCCGGCGCAGCGGACCAGCCGGCGTCCACGACCAGAGTCGTCCCCGTGACTCCGGACGCCGCCGGCGATGCCAGGAACGCCACCGCGGCCGCCACTTCGTCCGGCGTCACCGGACGCCCCAGGGGCACGGTCTGCGACCACCGCCCGTGTCCGTCCGGCCAGTCCTCGGCGAGCCCCGGCCGCTCGATGAGTCCGGGCGCTACCCCGACGACGCGGACGCCGCGGCGTCCGAGTTCTTGAGCTGCCGCGGCGACGAGCGCGTTGGCGGCCGCCTTGAAGACTGCGTACGCCGCGTGGCCCGGCGCCGGGCGGAACCCCTCGATGCTGCCGACCACGACGATGGCCGGACGCCGCTCCGGCGTCATCCTGCGCGCGGCGGCGTGGATGAGCGAGGCGGTATGGCGCAGCGTCCCGGAGTAGAGGCGGTCCCAGGCGGCGGCGTCCAGGTCGGCCCAGGGGGTCAGCTCCTGGCTGGACGCGTTGGCGACGACCACGTCGACCGGTCCGAGCTCGCGCTCGGCGGCGTCCAGCAGGGCGGCGCACGCGGCGTCCACGTCGTCGACCGCCAGGTCCTGGGCAACGACCGCCGCCCGGCGTCCCAGTCGACGCAAGTCGTCGGCCAGGAGAGCCGCGCCGGCGGCGTCCGATCGATGGTGGACCGTGACGTCGCAGCCGGTCTCGGCGAGGGCTCGGCAGAGGGCCCGTCCGAGCCCGCCGGTGGCGCCCGTGACCAGGGCGTGGCGGCTCATGATCGGGTCAGCTCTGTGATGCGTCCGGCCAGCTCGCGGTGGCGGGCGGCCAGATCGGCCCGGGCACCCAGCTCGAAGCAGTCGTCGGTGAAAGCCGGGACGCACCAGCAGGCGACGAGCGTCCACTCGCCCAGGGTGGAGGCCCCCTGCCAGGTGCCGGGTTCGACGACGACACCCGGCTGGGCGGCGTCCAACGTCACGTCGCGGGACGCGTCACTCAATAGGAGCATGGACGCCGGGGCTCCGGCGAGCCAGGTCCAGGTCTCGGTGACCGACAGGCGGTGCAGCGCGGAGAAGCCGGCGCCGTCCGGGGTCATCAGGAACCAGATGCCGTTGCCAGCCGCGGTCCGCTCGATCGTGCCCCACCAGCCGCCCTCGATCGCCAGCGGCTCGAGGCCGAAGCGGTCGATGACTTCTTGGGGCGTCGCGGACGCGTCCGGCCAGCTCATGGCAATGCCTCGACAGCGGCGGCGGCACGCTCGCGCGACTGCGCCCGCAGGGCTTCGGCGTCGACCGTCGTGGACACCCGGTCGGCGATGACCCGCTCCCCCGCGACGAACACGTCGGAGACGTCCGAGCGGCCGGCCGCGAAGACCAGCAGCGCGTGCACGTCGTGGACCGGGGTCAGGTGCTCGGCGTCCAAGTCGATCAGGAGCAGGTCCGCGTCCTTGCCGACCTCGACGCTGCCCAGCCGGTCGCCCATGCCGAGCGCGCGGGCGCCGACCTGCGTCGCCGCCCGCAGGATGTCGACGGAAGTCACGGCGTCCGGACGCCCCGAGGTGAGCCGGGCGAGCATCGCGGCGAGCCGCATCGCGACCCATAGGTCGAGATCGTTGGAGGAGCTCGTGCCGTCCGTGCCGATGCCGAGCGCCAGGCCGGCAGAGACGGACGCCGCCCAGTGCAGCGCGCCCGAGGCCAGCTTCAGGTTGGACGCCGGGCAGTGCGCGATGGTGGCGTGGCCGCCGATCAGCGCCGGATCGGACGCGAGGTCCAGATGGACGCCGTGGCCGAACACCAGGCCGATCGTCCCGTCCAGCAATCCGGCGTCGGCCAGCACCTGGACGGGGCGGCGTCCGGTCTGGGCGATGACCTGGGCGTTCTCGGCGGCGGTCTCGCTGACGTGGGTGTGAATCAGCGGACGCCGCCAGACGCGGACCACCTGGCCCAGGTCGGCGAGGTGTCCGGGCGAGACGAGATAGGTGCTGTGCGGGCAAGCGAGATCGGGAGCGTCCGGACCGCCGAGCGTCCGGGCGAGGGCGGGCCAGGCTTCGACGTCGGCGAGGCGGCGCTCCCAGGCGAGGCCGTCCGGGCCGGGGCCGTCGAACAGGACGGGTCCCGTGGCCAGGCGCAGCCCCACCTCGGCGGCACCCGCGCGGCCGGCGTCCGGATGAAAGTACATGTCTGCGGCCATCGTGGTGCCGGCGCGCAGCGACTCCAAGGCGCCCAGCGACGTGCCGAGCCGGACGGTGGCGGCGTCCATGATGGCGCCCTCGGCGGCCCAGACCCTCGTGAGGAAGCCGTCGAGATCGACGTCCTCGGCGAGGCCGCGCAGGAGCGTCATCGCCAGGTGGGTGTGCAGGTTGACCAGCCCCGGCATGACCAAGCGCCGCGAGCAGTCGATGGTCTCGTCAAGGGTTTCGATGGGCTCGGCCAGCGGGTCGCGTGCGTCGATGATCCGGGCGATCCGTCCGGCGTCGATGAGCACGTCGACGTCGCGCAGCACGGACGCGTCGGCGTCCAGGGTGACGACGTAGGCGCAGTTCTTCAGCAACGTGGTCATGCGGCCCTCCGCGCGAGCACCTCGTCCAACACGGCCAGCACACGCTCGCCGGACGCCGCGAGCACGGCGTTCACGTCCTCAATCGTGATCGGGACGTCTGACAACCCGGCGCAGGGATTGCAGACCAACGAGACCGCGGCGTAGCGCAGCCCGGCCTCGACGGCGAGCGTCACCTCGGGCACCCCCGTCATCCCGGCCACGTGCGCGCCGAGCAGCGCGGCCATGCGCACCTCCGCGGGCGACTCGAACCGCGGCCCCTCGAAGCAGGCGTAGACGCCCCCGTCCCGCAGCTGGACGCCGACCGCGGCGGCGGCGTCCAAGAGCTCGCGACGCAGCGCCGGATGGTAGGCGTCGGCGACGTCGACGTGGACGACGCCGCGCGGACCAGACCCGTCGAAGAACGTCAGCACCCGCGACTTGGTGAAGTCGAGGAAGTCGTCCAGGCAGACCAGGGCGCCGTTGGCGAGCGAGGTGTCGATCGAGCCGACGGCGTTGATGGCGAAGACGTCCCGGACGCCGGCGTCGGCGAGGGCGGCGATGTTCGCCCGGTAGTTCACCAGATGGGGCGGCACGGAATGCCCCGCTCCGTGCCGGGTCAAGAACAGCACCCGGACGCCGTGCCAGGTGCCCTCGACGTAGCGGGCGGGCCCGTACGCGGTCTCGACGTCGCGCATCGTCGGATCGGTCAGCTGGGCCAGGTTGTAGAACCCCGTTCCCGCGATGATCGCGATGGGGGCTGAGGGATCAGCCGTGACCACGGGGGCGTCCGAGAGCATCGCCGGTCCTTTCCGGGGCGTCCACGGTCGGGACGCGGTGAAAGTCCCAGCCTAGCCAACGCGAGGTTGGTGGGCGGTAGCGTGGCTCAGCACGAAGGCCGCGGTGAAGCCGGCCACGAGCATGAGGCCGCCGCCGACTCCGGGATGCCGTCGAGCATCGCGCCCAGCACGAGCGCCGACGCTCCCCCGGCGGACGCGTGCGTCTGCATCGATCGTGGGGCTCTTGCGGCGATGACCGCCCCAGGCGTCGATCAGCCAGTCGCCGACGAAGAACGTCAGCGCACCGGCCGCGAGGCCCGTGATCGTCGCGATGGCCAGCGCCCTCGAACGACTCCAAGGTCAGCTCGAACGCCACCGCGCTCATCAGGACGCCGGCGCCGAAGCCCATGACGAGCCCGATGGTCCGGACGCTGGCCCGGGCGTACAGCCCCAGCACCGCCCCGAGCAGGAGGGCGAGCCCGGCGACGAGCCCCACCAACCGGCGAGCAGCACCTGAACCACCTCCTGACAAGCGTCGAAGCCCGAACCATAGCGGTCAGATCAGGACTCGGCCATGAGGCTCAGGCCTCGTCTGAGCGCCCCATTGGCCAGAGCTGGGGAACGTCCTGGATGAACGCCTGCAGCAGTTCCTCGGACGCCTCCAGCGCGCTGAGTTCGCCGTGCCCCACCTTGGCCTCCAGCTCGCCCCGGATCGCCATGACCCGCTCCGAGCGTCGGACGCCGTCCAGCACGCCGTCCTCCACGAGCGACCACAGCCACTCGAGCTGCTGGGCGTTGCGGCGGGCGGCCAGGCCCCCGTGATCCTCGACGTAGACCCGATGCTCCAGGATGGCGGCCCAGACGTCGTCGAGCCCCATGCCCGTGTACGACGAAGACGTCAACACCGGCGGACGCCGCGCGGCGGGGTCCGAGATCATCAGCCGCATCGCGGACGCCAGGTCGCGCGCCGCCACGCGAGCCTCGGCCTCGTGATCGCCGTCGGCCTTGTTGACCGTGATGACGTCGGCCAGCTCCAGAATCCCGCGTTTGATGCCCTGCAGTTGATCGCCGGCCCGAGCGAGCGTGATCAGCAGGAACGTGTCGACCATGTCGGCCACCGCGACCTCGGACTGGCCCACGCCCACCGTCTCGACCAGCACGACGTCGTAGCCGGCCGCCTCCAGCACGAGCATCGACTCGCGGGTCGCCCGCGCCACGCCGCCCAGGTGACCCGCCGACGGCGACGGACGGATGAACACGTTCTGCTCGGAGGCTAGCTCGCCCATCCGGGTGCGATCGCCCAGAATCGAGCCACCCGTGCGCGTCGACGACGGGTCGACCGCCAGCACCGCGACCTTGTGGCCGCGGTCGACGAGGCGGCGTCCCATCGCGTCGATGAACGTCGACTTGCCGGCGCCAGGCACCCCCGAGATGCCGACCCGCACGGCGCGTCCGGTGTGGTCGCTCAGGGCCGTCAAGAGCTGGCGAGCGCGATCACGATCGACCGGACGCGACGACTCGACCAGGGTGATGGCCTTTGCGACCAGCGGCCGGGAGTTGGCGAGGACTCCCGCCGCCAACTCCTCGACCGTCGGGGACTTTCTCACGCGGTCGCCTTCGCCACCAACTTGGTGAGCATGTCGATCGCAGCCTCGGGGATCACCGTGCCGGGCGGGTAGATCGCGTCGGCCCCGGCGGCGCGGAGCTCGTCGAAATCCTGCTCGGGGATGACGCCGCCGACCACGATCATCATGTCGTTCGCGCCCTGCGCGTCCAGCTCCTTACGGAGCGCGGGCACCAGGGTGAGGTGTCCGGCCGCCAGCGACGAGACGCCGACCACGTGCACGTCGGCCTCGATCGCCTGGCGGGCGACCTCCTCGGGCGTGCTGAACAGCGGGCCGACATCCACGTCCATGCCGAGGTCGGCGTACGCCGTCGCGATGACCTTCTGACCGCGGTCGTGGCCGTCCTGGCCCATCTTGGCGACCAAGATGCGCGGACGGCGCCCCTCGGCCTTCTCGAAGTCGGCGACCAGGGACCGGGCCTTGGCCACGGCCGAGGTCTCCCCCGCCTCTGCGCTGTACACGCCGGAGATCGTACGGATCTGGGCGGTGTAGCGCCCAAACACCTTCTCCAGCGCGTCGCTGATCTCGCCGACCGTCGCCTTGGCGCGGGCAGCGTCGATGCTCAGCTTGAGCAGGTTCCGCTCGGGATCGGTCGGATCGGCGTTCTCGGCCGCCCACGTGAGCTTCGCCAGCGCGGCCGCCACGGCGTCCGGATCGCGCTCGGCGCGCAGCCGCGCCAACTTGGCGATCTGGGTGTCGCGGACGGAGTTGTTGTCGACCTTGAGCACCTCAGGCTTGACGTCGTTCTCCACGAGGTAGCAGTTGACGCCGACGAGCGGCTGGCGTCCGGAGTCGATGCGGGCTTGGGTCCGGGCGGCGGCCTCCTCGATGCGCATCTTGGGGATGCCGGCCTCGATCGCCTTGGCCATGCCGCCAGCGGCTTCGACCTCCTCGATGAGCTTCCAGGCCGCGTTGGCCAGGTCGTTCGTCAGCTTCTCGACGTACGCGGAGCCGGCCCACGGGTCGACGGAAGCGCACGTGCCCGACTCCTGCTGGATGAACAGCTGAGTGTTGCGGGCGATGCGGGCCGAGAAGTCGGTCGGCAGCGCGATGGCCTCGTCGAGCGCGTTGGTGTGCAGCGACTGCGTGTGGCCCTGCGTGGACGCCATGGCCTCCAGGCAGGTTCGCATCACGTTGTTGTAGACGTCCTGGGCGGTCAGCGACCACCCGGACGTCTGCGAGTGCGTGCGCAGCGACATCGACTTGGCGTTCTTGGCGCCCGAGTCCTTCACGAGCTTCGCCCACAGCATGCGGGCGGCGCGCATCTTGGCGACCTCCATGAAGAAGTTCATGCCGATGGCCCAGAAGAAGCTCAGGCGCGGCGCGAAGGCGTCCACGTCGAGTCCGACCTTCTGACCGGCGCGGATGTACTCCACCCCGTCGGCCAGCGTGTACGCCATCTCGATGTCGGCCGTCGCCCCGGCCTCCTGCATGTGGTAGCCGGAGATCGAGATCGAGTTGAACTTCGGCATGTTCGCGGACGTGAACGCGAAGATGTCGGAGATGATCCGCATGCTCGGGGTCGGCGGATAGATGTAGGTGTTGCGGACCATGAACTCCTTCAGAATGTCGTTCTGAATCGTTCCGGCCAGCTGATCGGGCGTGACGCCCTGCTCCTCCGCGGCCACCACGTAGAGCGCCAGGATCGGCAGCACGGCGCCGTTCATCGTCATCGAGACCGACATCTGGTCGAGCGGGATGCCGTCGAAGAGCTGCCGCATGTCGAGGATGGAGTCGATGGCCACGCCTGCCATGCCGACGTCGCCGACGACGCGCGGGTGGTCGGAGTCGTAGCCGCGGTGGGTCGCGAGGTCGAAGGCGACCGACAGGCCCTTCTGGCCCGCCGCCAGGTTGCGGCGGTAGAAGGCGTTCGACTCCTCGGCCGTGGAGAAGCCGGCGTACTGCCTGACCGTCCAGGGCTGGTTCACGTACATCGTCGAGTACGGCCCGCGCAGGAACGGCGGCAGACCCGGGTAGGTGGCCAGGAAGTCGAGGCCCTCGTACGCGGAGTCGTCGTACAGCGGCGGCACCAGGATGTGCTCCGGCGTCTGCCACCCGGCGCTGACCGTGGGCAGGCTGTCGCGGACCTGCTCGAAGCGGGACGACGCGTCCGCGGGAACCTCCGCCGCGCCCAGCTCGACGGTTTCGAAGCTCGGGAAAGTGCTCACTTGTGGGCCTCCACTCGGTCCAGGGTCGCCTCGGTGAAGGCCACCACGTCCATGCCGTCGAAGATCTCGCCGTCGATCACGGCGGACGCGGCCTCGTCACCGACCTCCTTGAGGCGTCCGGCGAGGTACACCGTGTCGACACCGGCTTCCTTCAACGCCGTCGCGACGGCGATGGCTTGGTCGGCGTACACCTTGGCGGAGCTGCAGAGGATCGCGACCTTCGCGCCGGACGCCGCGGCCTGCGCGGCGATCTCGGCCGGCGTTCCGCCCTCGCTGGACGGATGCGAGAAGCCGCCGACCAGCAGCAGGTTGGACGCGAACTGCTCGCGTCCGCCGAAGTCGCGTCGGGCTCCGAGGCACGCCAGGAAGACCGGCGGACGCCCCGCGGCCGCGGAGCGATCCCGGAGGGACTCGAACACCTCGGCGTCGCGCTTGGGTTGCAGGCCACCGCGGACCACGGCGGCCGGACGCGGCTTGGCGTCCACCGTCGGCTCGACGGCCTGGGGGAACATCGACACGCCCGTGATGGGCTGCTTGCGGGTCGCCAGGGCCTTGGCCCGGGCGTCGTTCACCGCGGCGATCTGGGACGCCACCAGGCCGTCGGCGAGCGCCTTGGCCATGCCGCCCGCGGCCTCGAGCTGCTGGAAGAGCGCCCACGCCTTCGTGGCCAGCTGATCGGTCAGCGACTCCACAAACCAGGAGCCACCCGCCGGATCAGCCACGCGACCGACGTTGGACTCCTCCATGGCCACGAGCTGCGTGTTGCGCGCCATGCGACGGCCGAGCTCGCTCGGCAGGCCGTGGGCCGTGTCGAACGGCAGCGTCGTGATGATCTCGGCGCCGCCGACGGCCGCCGCGAACGTGGCGATCGTGCCGCGCAGCAGGTTCACGTAGGCGTCGTCGCGGGTGACCATGCGCCACGAGGTGACGGCGTGCTGGACCCCGCCGCGCTCGGCGTCGGGCACCCCGAGCACCTCGCCCACGCGTGCCCACAGCCGGCGCAGCGCGCGCAGGCGGGCGATGGTCGTGAACTGGTCGGCGTTTGCCGGGACCCGGAAGGTGATCTGCGAGAAGGCCACCGACGGGCTGACGCCGCCGGCGTCCAACGCCCGCACGTACTCCAGACCGGACGCGATCGCGTACGCCAGGACCTCGACGTCGCCGGCCCCCGCGTTGTCGTAGACGAGCACGTCGACCGTGAGGCCGCGAACGTCGCCGAACTCCTTGGCGGTCGTGACGGCCTTGACCAGGCCGCCCAGGTCCGCCGGGGTTCCGGTCAGCGCGGCCACCGCGAGCGGGTCGATGCCCAGGTTGCCTGAGCACTCGGACGCCTTCCCGGACGCGCGGAAGAACGCGGCGAGGGCGTCCGCCCCGGCCTGCTGATCCTCCACACCCGAGACCGCGATGCAGCACATCTCGGGCTTCACGCCGGCGAGGGCCGCCGCGAGATCGGCGGGCGCCACGGCGTCCGACCCGACCCGCAGCCAGACCGAGCCGGCCCCGTTGGACAGGTCGTCCAGCACGGCGGCGTTCGTCGCCCGGACGTCGCCGTCCTCGTGCAGCGCCCGGACCAGCCAGCCGGAACCCAGCCGCGCCTTGGTGCCGCGGGTGAAGGGCATCACGCCCGGGTAGCCGAGCGGCGCGGGGGCGTCGGACGCGGTGTACAGGGGCTCGATCGTCAAACCGTCGACCGAGGTCGAGCGCAGGCGCCTCAGCGCCTGATCGATGGTGAGTTCGGTGCCTTCCGGACGCCTGCGGTTGAGGACCTTCAGGACCTCTTTCTCCCACTGCTCCTGGGTGGGTGCCGCGAAGTCGCCGGCAAGCTTCAGCGCTTGTTCCGTCATGCGTCTCACCCTATCGCCGGGCGACCGTGCCGGCCCGACGCGTACCAAATCAGCGAACTTGGCGGACCAGCGCTTCGGCCGAGTCGATCATGCGCCGGGTCTCGCCCTCCCAGCCCGGCTCCTGGCCGCGGTAGGGGCCGGTGGCCAGCGAGATCACGACCGCGGCGGCTCGGAGCCGCAGCTCGATGGGGTCCACGCGGCGATCGAAGACCGGCACCCACTCGCGGATGAGCGTGTGCACCCGCTCGGCCTGGCTGGCCGTCATGTGCTGGATGGTCGACAGGTGCGCGATCAGGCACGCGAGGTCGTCGGCGCGCCGCCCGGGACCGATCGTGTCGATGTCGAGGACGCCACAGATCCGTCCTCGGGCCACGTGGATCTGCCCCTCGTGGAAGTCGCCGTGCGTCGGCTCGTCCCCGGGCGGATAGGACGCCAGCCCGTCACCGATCTCGCGCGTCAGCCATGTCATCCTCGGGGCGAGGGCAGGGAGCGAGGCAGCCACCATCTCGGCGTAGTGACCCACGGCGTCCGCCCACGGGGCCCGTCGCTCGAGTTTGGCGACCGACGCCGGGAAGGAGTCCAGCAGGCCGACCAGCTGCTCGGCGGTGCAGGGGGCCACGTCGTCGAAGACGGCGTTCGCCAGCGGCCGCCCCGGCAGCTGCCGCAGGACCAGCAGGTGATCCGGGGTGGCCGCCGCGATCTCGGGGGCCGGCACGCGGGCGTCCAACAGCAGCCGGTGGCGGGCGCTGACGGCGCGGAACAGCTGCTCCCGCAGCACCTTGATGAAGAACGTCTCGGGCGGATGGCCGACGGAAACCCGCAGCACCGCCCGCCGCCGTGGCCGGTAGCCGATCATCTCCAGGTCCAGCTCGGACGCGTGCGCCCGCTGGGCGGTGACCGAGTACTCGTTGAGCAGGCGGGCCACGGAATGCGGATACGCAGCGCGGCGCAGGCCGGGCAGCTCCGGGTCGTCGGGGTAGATCCACACGGCCACCTCGCGGTCGCCGTCGCCGAAGATCTGCGCCCGCTCGTCGGACGCCGTCACGCCAGCGGCGCGTGCCGAGACACCGAGGAATTCCTCACGGCGTCCATAGGGCCAGTCGACCTCAGCGGCGTACGTGGCCGTCGTCGAATGACCAGGGTTCGTGTCGATGTGGTCAAGTGCCCACGAGACAAGCGCGCCCCCGGCGTGGTCGACGGCAGCGGCCAAGACCGCGCCCACGGCGTCCGACGCCAGCAGGTTCGATCCGTCGTCGACAATGCTGGTGATGGTGGCTCCTCAAGGCCCGTTCGCGGAATGCGACGTCACCTTACTAGCCGGACGCCTCCGCGGCAGTTCCGCGCGCGACCGCGATGCGCGCGGCCCGGCGCCCGTCCAGCTCGGTGACGGTGAGCTTGAACGCCTGGACGCCGTCGCTCGCGGCGGCGTCCGGCAGGTCTTCGGAGATGCTGTCGCCGACGGACGGGAGGCGTCCGAGCTGGGCCATGACGAAGCCCGCGACGGTGTCGTAGGGGCCTTCCGGCAGCAGGGCGCCGAACTCCTCGGCGAACTCTTCGAGGGTGGTGAGCCCGTCGATCTCGCCGCTCACCGCGGACGTCGTGGGGCGCTCCTCGTCGACAGCGTCGAATTCGTCGGTGATGTCGCCGACCAGCTCCTCGACCAGGTCCTCGAGCGTGACGATGCCGGCCGTACCGCCGTACTCGTCGGTCACGATCACCATGTGCGAGTTCGTCGAGCGCATCAGCGTCATGGCTCGCAGGAGGCGCACCGTCTGCGGCAGCGAGTCGATCGGACGCACCAGCTGGCCGATGGGCGCCTGACGCTCGGCCGGATCCAGGTCGAACAGGTCGCGGATGTGCAGAAAGCCCACCACATCGTCGACGTCGCGCCCGACCACCGGGTAGCGGCTGTGCGACTTGCCCGCCAGGTCGCGGATCGCGCGGTACGCCGGCAGGTCGGCGTCCAGGAAGTCGACCTCGGTGCGCGGCAGCATGACCTCGCGGAGGCTCTTGTCGCCCGCGGAGAAGACCTCGTCGACGATCTGCCGCTCTTCGGCACCCAGGGTCGCGGACGTGCTGACCAACTGGCGCAGTTCCGCGTCGGTCACCTCCTCGCGGGAGGCTTTCGGGTCACCCCCCAGGATGCGCACCACCACGTCCGTCGAAACACCCAGAAACCAGATCACCGGACGGGCCACCCTGGCGATGACGCTGACCATGGGAGCCAGTGCCATGGCGAACGACTCGGCCCGCTGCATCGCGAGCCGTTTGGAAGCTAGTTCGCCCAGCACGATGGAGAAATACGAGATCGCCAATGTGATCAAAACCAGGGACACCGGAGAAGCGACGTCGGCTGGCAGGCCCAAGGCAACCAGGACCGGGGTCAAGTCTTCAGCCAAGGTCGCGCCACCGAACGCGGCCGACAGGAAGCCCGACAATGTCACGCCGATTTGGACCGCTGACAAGAAGCGGTTGGGACTGGCAGCGAGCGCCGCAACCGTGGCCCCGCGCTTGCCCCGGCCAGCCAGCCCCTTGACCTGGGACTCGCGCAGGGACACCAGCGCCATCTCCGCTGCTGCGAACACTCCGCCAACCAGGATGAAGGCGAGGATCAGCAGCACGTTGGCGACGATCGGATTCAACGAATACTCCTGGCGCCCGGTGTCGGTCGCCCGGGCGCATCGACGCTACCACGGGCTCGCTGACGCCAGCAGGGACAGACGACGCGGTGAGGAGTCCTAGGCTTTCGGCATGAAGGTAGCTCTCGCGTTGGGATCCGGCGGTGCTCGCGGCTGGGCGCACATCGGTGTGCTCCAGGTGCTGCATGAGCGGGGGCACGAGGTCTCCGCGATCGCGGGCACGTCCGTGGGTGCGCTCATCGGCGGGCTCCAGGCGGCCGGCGCACTGGACGCGTTCACCGAGTGGATCACGGCGCTGAACCAGCGCGAGCTGTTAATGCTGCTGGATCCGGCGATCGGGATGCCGGGCGTCGTCCGGGCGCAGCGGGTGCTGGACAAGATCAGCGACATGCTGGACGGCGCGCGCATCGAAGAGCTGCCGATCCCCTACGTCGCGGTCGCCACGGACCTCGTCGCCCAGCGCGAGGTCTGGTTCGAGCACGGCCCCGTCGCCGCGGCGATCAGGGCGTCCATCGCGATCCCGACCGCGATCACGCCGGTCAAGCTCCACGGACGCGTTCTGGTGGACGGTGGGCTGATGAATCCCGTCCCGATGGACGCCGTGACGGCCTGGTCCGCCGACTTCACCCTCGCGGTTGACCTGAACGCCCCGGGCGCCCGCGGCACCGGCGGCCAGCCGGTCGCCGAGTCGTCCGACGAGTCCGAGTCGGCCGCGGCCAGCTGGCTCGGTGGCCTGCGGCGCAGCGCGGTGCACGCGGCCGAGGTGGCGGCGGCTCAGCTGTCGCCCCTGACGCACCTCGGACGCCGCGAGGACGACGGCGCGTCGGCGTCCGATCTCGGTTTCGAGGACCTCCCGCGGGACCTGAAGACGCTGGACGTGCTGACGATGTCGCTGAACGCCAGCCAGGCGCTGGTGACGCGGTTCCGGACCGCCGCCAATCCACCCGATGTCTGGGTCCACGTCCCGGTGGACTCGTGCGGCACTCTCGACTTCCTCCGCGCGACCGAGATGATCGCCCTGGGCCGCGAGCGCGCCATCGAGGCGCTCGACCGAGCGGGCTACTGATGGTGGCCCGATGAGGGTGCTCGTCGTCTCCGACACCCACGCGCCGTCGCGCTGGCGGGGAACGCCGGCGGGTTTGGCGGACGCGCTGGCGTCCGGACCCGACTTGATCCTGCATGCCGGCGACGTCTGCCGTCCCGAGGTGCTCAACGGGCTATCGCAGTGGGCCCCGGTGCGCACGGTGCTCGGTAACAACGACGGACCGGAGCTGCGCCGCTGGGGCGCTACGCCCTGGTTCGAGGAGACGCTCGACGGGTTGGCAGTCGCGATGATCCACGACTCCGGGGATCGCACCGGCCGCGCCGGGCGCATGCGGCGACGCTTCCCGGACGCCTCGCTCGTCATCTACGGCCACTCGCACATCCCGTGGGACGCCTACGACGAGCCCACCGGCCTGCACCTGTTCAACCCCGGCTCCCCCACCGACCCGCGCCGCCAGCCGTTCGGCACGTTCGGGTGGCTGACCATCGAGGACGGACGCCTCGTGGCGTCCGAGATCGTCCGGGCGGACTGAGCGAGGGCTTCGACAAGCTCAGCCAACGGTCCGCGACCCGGGCTTCGACCAGCTCAGCCGACGACCGGGGACGCTCAGGCTTCGATCCCTGAGCCTGTCGAAGGGCTCCGCACCTAGCGACTCCCCCAGTTCCACCGCGGACGGGTGAGCAGCCCCTGGTCCGCGACCAGGGTCTCGCCGAGCCGCTTGGTCAACTCAACCGAGGCGGTCCGCCGACCCTTCAGCTCGGCCACCAGCGCGGCGCTGTGGGTGATGACCACGACCTGGGTGCGCGTCGCGGCGTCCTTGATGAGGCGTCCCAGCGCGGGCAGCACCTGCGGGTGCAGGGAGGTCTCGGGCTCGTTCAACACCAGCAGCGACGGCGGCCGCGGGCTGTGCAGGGCGGTCGCCATCAGCACGTAACGCAGGGTGCCGTCCGACCATTCGGACGCCGCGAGCTCGCGCAGCATCCCCGGCTGGCGCATCGTCAGCTCGAAGCGCCCGGACGCCTCCTCGACCTGCACGGTCGCACCATCGAACGCGTCGGCCACGGCGTCCGCGAAGGGCCTCGCCCAGGCCGACTCGATGATCGTCCGGACGGCGGCAGGCAGGTCCGAGCCGTCGGCCGCGAGCACCTGGGTGCGCGTGCCGACCACCGCGCGGCGGGCCGGCGCGTCGGCGTCCACCCGAAAGGTGTCGTAGAAGCGCCACGACAGCACCTCGTCGCGGACGGCCGCGACGTCCGGATACGCCACGGGATCGGACAGCTCGTCCAGCAGCCCCGCGTGCGGCGGCAGACGCCAGCCCAGATCGGCCAGGGCCGTCGTCGAGCGCACCTTGACCGTGCTGCGATTGCGCTCGACCAGGACGCTGGAAGGCCGTAGCTCGGGAGCGGCGAACACCGCCTCCCGCTTGATCTCGGGGTCGCGGAAGAACATCGTCTGGTCGCCGGCCTGCGGCAGGCCGAGGTCGATGAGGTAGCCGAGGTGCTCGGTCGCGAAGCCCAGCGTCAGGCTGATCGGCGCCTTGCGGCGTCCGGTGCCCTGAACCGGCGCCTCGCCGCGGATCATCGCGCCGCTCACGAACTCGGGCCCGGCCCACAGCACCGAGCTCAGCCCGCCGGCCCGAGCCAGCGAGGCGATCAACTGGCCGCGGGCGGCGTCCGACAAGAGCCCGAACGCCCGGTACAGGCTCGACTTGCCGACCCCGTTGGCGCCCGTGACGACCGTCAGCGGGCCGAGCTCGAAGACGACGTCGCGCAGTGACCGGTAGCCGTGGACGGCCAGGACTTTGAGCATGGCCCCACGCTACGAGGCCCCGCCGACAGTTCTCAGCGCGACGGCTGGGTCACGCGCGAGCGGTCGAGGATGCCCTCTGCCCCCCGGACGAAGCCGCGGACGAAGCCGGCGCCCCACGAGACGTGGGTCACGGCCATCGCGACGACGTTGCGAGCGTGGTCCCCCCAGGACGCCCCACCCAGCCGCGAGGACGCCGCCGCGAGGCCCACCGCGTAGACCACCGGGGCGGACGCGACGCACGCGAGCCCCGCCCGGACCACACCCGCCGGACGCCTCGCCAGGCCCAGGGCCGCGACGGGGCTGAGCGCCAGCGCGCACACCAGGATCGGCGGGGCGAGGTAGCGCAGCGGGGTCGTCCCCTGGCGCCTGACCAGCTCACCCCGCCAGACGCCCGTGGCGAACATCTGGCTCCACAGCTTGTCGACTGTTTCGCGCGGGTAGTAGACGACCTTGACGCTCGGCACCAGCCAGACGAGGCGTCCGGACGTGCGCAGACGAGACGCCAACTCCCAGTCTTCACACCGCCGCAGGGTCTCGTCGTAGCCCCCGAACTCCTCCAGGACGCCCCGCCGGAAGACGCCGAGGTACGCCGACTCGGCCGGTCCCTCGACGTCGGAGTCGTGATGCGCCCCGCCGCCGAGCCCGAAGGGGCTCTTGTAAGCACGCGCCACGGCCTCACCGAACGGGGTCTTGCCTTGGGCGTCCATCAGGCCGCCGACCACGGCCGCGCTCGTGCGCTCCAGGGCGGCCACCATGGTGGCCGTGTAGTCCGGCGGGAGAGTGGAGTGGGCATCGACACGCACGATGACGTCGTGTCGGGCAGCCGCGATCGCCAGGTTGAGGCCGAGCGGAATGTTCGCCTCGGGCACCCTCACGAGCCGGACGCGGGCGTCCTCGGCGGCCAGACGGTCCGCGACGGCGTCCGTATCGTCGGTGCTGGGCCCGAGCGCGAGGACGAGCTCGGACGCCCCGCTGTAGCGCTGATCGAGGATGGCCCTGACGGCCTCTTCCAGGTGATCGGCCTCGTTGAGGACCGGCATCACGTAGGTCACCGCCGCCTGCTCCTGCATCGGTCGAGACTAACAGCGAGCCTCCCGGGTTAGCCTGAGCCATGCCATCGTTTCGGGCCGTCCAGGAGATCAGCGACGTCCGTCCGGGACATGCCCCGGACGAGGTTCTCGACGTTGCGGTCGCGGCCTGCCAGGCGTCCGGCCACAAGGTGGAGGCATTCGATGTTGACGTCATCGCCGGACGCGCGCGCATCTGGGTTCGCTACTCGGTGGCCGACTCGAGCCTCGGCGAGGAGGACACCGAAGCCTGGGAGGTGGCCGAGGCGATCCATCGGGCCGTCCATGAGGTCGCGGTGAGCGGGCTGGCCGAGCCGTTTCGTCGGATCGGGGGCCGCTGGTCCCGCGTCCGCAGACCGGTGAATAGGCCAGGCCGCTGATCGCTAGGCTGCTCGACCGTGACGAACCCCAGCAGCAGGACCACCGTTCCGCCCGCGGCGTCCGGTGTGGACTCCGGCCACTGGGTGCTGAGCTTCGCCTGCGACGACCGCCAGGGCATCGTCCACTCGGTGACGGGGGCGATCGCGCAGGCCCAAGGCAACATCACCGAGCTGCAGCAGTTCACCTCCGACGAGTCCGGACGCTTCTTCATGCGCGTCCAGGTGCAATCCGGCTTCGACCGGTCGGTGTTCGAGCACGCGGTGGCGCCCGTGGTCTCGGAGCTCGCCGCTGATTGGGCACTGGACTATGTCGGACGCCGTCGCCGCACCCTGATCCTGGCGTCCAGGGCCGGACACTGCCTCAACGACCTGCTCTATCGGCAGCGGATCGGTGACCTCCCGATCACGGTCGCCAAGATCATGGCCAACCATCCGGACCTCGGCGACCTGGCGTCCTTCTACGGCGTCCCGTTCGAGTCCCACGTCGTCCTGCCCGAGACGAAGGCAGACTTCGAGCAGCAGGTGCTGAACGCGGTCGCCGAGCACGACATCGAACTGGTCGTGCTGGCCCGCTACATGCAGATCCTGTCGCCGCGGCTGTGCGAGGCGTTGGCCGGGCGGGCCATCAACATCCACCATTCGTTCCTGCCCGGGTTCAAGGGCGCGAACCCGTACCGGCAGGCGCACGCCCGCGGGGTGAAGCTGATCGGTGCGACCGCCCACTTCGTGACCGGAGACCTCGACGAAGGCCCGATCATCGAGCAGAACGTCCAGCGCGTCGACCACGCCGACACCGTCGCCGACATGACCGCGATGGGCCACGAACTCGAGTCCCGGACTCTGGCGACCGCCGTCCGTTTGTACGCCGAGCACCGCGTCCTCCTGGATGGCGCCCGCACGGTCGTCTTCAGCTAGAAGGCGCGTCCGACAAGGTCATTCGTCCTTCGTTCGGACGCCGTCGCGCCAGTTTCCCGTGGTTCAGCCCCACCACGGACGCCGAGGCACTAGCGTCGGTCGGCGGCTGGCCGCGTCAAAGTTTGATCACGTCCTGGATTCGGTTGAAAAAAACTGGGTTTGAGTGCTTTACACATATCACCACGTCGTGATTCCCTATGCCGAGCCTCTACGGAGGTGCCGCAACATCCACCGGCCGACGGCCCCGAAACCGATGTGGTTGGCCACAATTTCGTGACAACCACCAGGCCCGACCAATGGAGGTCGAATGACGACACCCGACGAGCGCACGCCAGGCAGTGGCGCGTCCTCGCACGAGCAAGCTGATCTGCACACCTATGACACCGAGCGTCACCTGCCGGCGTCCCATAACCCGCTCCCCGCCCTGAACACCGTGGGCTCCGCGAAGGACCCGATCGCCGAAGAAGCCTTCGTCGAGGTCCAGGGCTCTGCCGAGTTCGCCGAGCTGACCAAGCGCTTCCGCGGCTTCGCCTTCCCGATGACCGCCGCGTTCCTCATCTGGTACTTCGGCTACGTGCTGCTGTCCGTGTACGCCAAGCCGTTCATGGCCCAAGAAATCGGACTCGGCCGCGTCAACATCGGCACCCTGCTGGGTCTCCTCCAGTTCGTCACCACGTTCCTGATCACGTGGCTCTACATGCGCCACATGAACAAGAACATCGATCCGCTGTCCGCGAAGCTGCGGGCCAAGCTGGAGGGGGCAGGCAAGTGAACTTCCTCGAAATCGGCGTTCCCGCCCTCAACATCGCCGTCTTCGCGGTCTTCGTGATCGCGACCATGACGATCATCGTCAAGGTCACCTCGGGCAGCAACAAGAAGTCGGCGTCTGCGTTCTACACCGGCGGCGCCCAGTTCTCCGGAACCCAGAACGGCTTCGCCATCGCCGGCGACTACCTGTCTGCGGCGTCCTTCCTCGGCATCACGGGTGCCATCGCGTTCACGGGCTACGACGGCCTGCTGTACTCGATCGGCTTCCTCGTCGCCTGGCTCGTCGCTCTGCTGCTCGTCGCCGAGCCGCTGCGCAACACGGGCAAATACACGATGGCCGACGTGCTGTCCTTCCGCATGGAGAACAAGCCGGTCCGCCTCGCTGCGGCCATCTCGACCCTGGTCATCTCGTTCTTCTACCTGCTCGCCCAGATGGCCGGCGCCGGTGGCCTCGTGTCACTGCTGCTCGGCCTGAACGGTGACCTGCCCCAGAACATCGTCATCGTGATCGTGGGCGCCCTGATGGTCGCCTACGTCCTCGTCGGTGGCATGAAGGGCACGACGTGGGTCCAGATGATCAAGGCCGTCCTGCTCGTCGCGGGCGCCGGCATCATGACCGTCTGGGTCTTGGCCCAGTTCGGCTTCAACCTGTCGAACGTCATGGACGCAGCCCTCGTCAAGAACAAGGACGCCGGCGCAGGCCTCGTCCCGTCGTTCGCGCAGGGCGCCAAGTACAAGGATCCGCTCGCGTTCCTGTCGCTGGCCACCGCCATCGTCCTCGGCACCGCGGGACTGCCCCACGTGCTGATGCGCTTCTACACGGTGCCCACGGCCAAGGAGGCCCGCAAGTCGGTGTCCTGGGCCATCGGCCTGATCGGCTCGTTCTACCTGTTCACGCTGGTGCTGGGCTACGGCGCGGCCGCCCTCGTGGGCAACAAGACGATCAACGGCCTGCCCGGCAAGGCCAATGCGGCCGCCCCGGCGCTGGCGTTCTTCCTGCCCGGCCAGGGCACGCCCGGCTCGATCTTCCTCGCCGTCATCTCGGGCGTGGCCTTCGCCACGATCCTCGCGGTGGTCGCGGGCCTGACGATCGCCGCCTCGGCGTCCTTCAGCCATGACATCTACAACTCCGTCATGCGCAACGGCAAGGCGGACCCGGCGGACGAGGTCCGCGTGGCCCGCATGACCGTGCTGGTCATCGGCGCGCTGGCCATCTTCGGCGGCATCTTCGCCAAGAGCATGAACATCGCGTTCCTGGTCGCGCTCGCGTTCGCCGTCGCGGCGTCCGCGAACCTGCCCTCGATCCTGTTCTCGCTCTACTGGAAGCGGTTCAACACCCGCGGCTCGATCTGGTCCATCTACGGCGGCCTGATCATCTCGCTCGTGCTGATCATCTTCTCCCCCGCCGTCTCGACCCCGATCGGGTCGAAGACCAAGCTGGCGAGCGCGATGTTCCCGGATGCCTCCTTCGCGTGGTTCCCCTGGGACAACCCGGCTCTGATCTCGGTGCCGCTGTCCTTCCTCCTCGCCTACCTCGGCACCGTGTCGACCGGCAAGAAGGACTCGGATTACCCGCTCAAGCAGGCCGAGATGGAGGTCCGCTCCATGACCGGCGCCGGGGCCGAAGGCGCGATCGCGCACTGAGTCCCGGGCTTCGGCCCAACATGCACGGTGCCCGCCGGATTCGTCCGGGGGGCACCGCTGCGTTTCCGGCTGGACGTCGGGACCGGCTTTGGAATCAGTTGCGGTCGAGCAGTCGGAGGACCGTCACGTTGCCGGCGTCAGCAATGAGCCGCCAGACGGCGCCCTGGCCGGCAGCGCGGACGCCTCCGTCCGTCCCGATGACCGCGCAGGTGTTCTCGTCGACGGCGATCGCCTCGGCGACTCGACCTTCCGCGACGAGCGCGGCGGTTCGCCCCACGAGTCCGAGCCCGGCGTGGGCGTCCACCGTGGGCCGGATCAGACCGAGCCCAGGGGCCAGGACGACCTCGTCGAAGCCTTCGCTGGCCAGATCGGGTGCGATCTGGACGCCGCCGAGCCGCCAGCCCCCGATCAGGGCCATGTCCGAGGCGATCATGGCGCCGGCCGACATGCCGAGGTAGGGCAGGCCGGCCGCGACCGCAGCCCTGATCTGCTCCGCGACACCCATGACCGCGGCGTGATAGCCGGGCGTCAGCCCGCCGCCGATGAAGAGCCCGTCGGCGTCGGCGAAGTCAGCCACGGCCAGCGTCTCGGCACCCACCAACTGCACGATGCGCACCTCGCCGGCCCCCAGCGCGATGAGGTCATTGCGGTAGTCGTCGTGGTAGGCCGCACCTTCTTCGTACGTCGCGCCCCACAGCACGACCACGATGAGCGGACGCCGACCGGCCCGTTCGGCGGCCTCGGCGACGAACAGCCCCGTCCACACGGACTCGTCGGGCGCCCAGCCACCGCCGTGCAGGTGGATCATTCCGCGCGCTTCGGGGTCACGTGCGGGGTGTCGTGATGGACGCCCTCGTCCCAGCTGTCGAGGAACCAGGCTCCCGGCTCACCGTGCAACGTCACGATGGCCGTGTTGCCCAGATGCCGATGGGCCACGTCGATCGGGGTGAGGCCTTCGACGCGCCCGGACAGCCACGTGCGCAGGGCGGCTCCATGGCTGACCAGGGCCACCGCCTCGTGGCCGGCGTCCGCGATGGTCTGGACCGCTCCGTCGAAGCGTCCGAAGAACTCGTGCGCGTCTTCGCCGCCCGGACGCCGACGCTCCGGCTCCCCCAGCCCCCAGGCCTTGAGGACGTCGATGTAGTGCGTCCACTCGGCGAGCATCTCCTGGTCCCCCGCCGGGATCTCGCGGAGGCCGGCCAGCGTGGTCAGCGGCAGGTCGCGCGCGGACGCCAACGGCGTCCCGGTCTGGACGGCCCGGACGATGTCCGAGGTGTAGACGGCGTCCAAGCGGACGCCGTTGAGGCGTCCCACGAGCGCCTCGGCCTGGGTGAGGCCGACCTCGTCCAGCGAGGCACCGGGGTGCGCGGTGTCCAGCAAGCCAGCGACGTTGGACGACGTACGACCGTGTCGCACGAGGTAGAGGAGCATGCCTTGGAGGTTACCCAACTCAGGGGCTGGGATTAGCACGGAACAGCCTGGGTTGCACCCTCGGGCACTGCTAGCGTCAGCCTCACGAACAAGTCTGCTCGAAGAGGAGAAGAACGTGAGCGCTGCCCCCGTTAAGGTCGCCGTCACCGGCGCCGCCGGCCAGATCTGCTACAGCCTGCTGTTCCGCATCGCGTCCGGCGCGCTGCTCGGCCCAGATCAGCCGGTCGAACTGCGTCTGCTGGAGATCACCCCCGCCCTCAAGGCGCTCGAGGGCGTCGTGATGGAGCTGGACGACTGCGCCTTCCCGGCACTGGCCGGCGTCCAGATCGGTGACGATCCCGAGAAGGTCTTCGACGGCGTGAACCTGGCCATGCTGGTTGGCGCCCGTCCCCGCACCGCGGGCATGGAGCGCGGCGACCTGCTCAGCGCGAATGGCGCGATCTTCACCGCCCAGGGCAAGGCCCTGAACAAGGTGGCGGCGTCCGACGTCAAGGTGCTGGTGACCGGCAACCCGGCCAACACCAACGCCCTGATCGCCATGACGAACGCCCCCGACATCCCCAAGGAGCGGTTCAACGCCCTGACCCGCCTCGACCACAACCGCGCTATCGCGCAGCTGGCCGCGAAGCTGGGCGTGACCGTCAGCGAGATCAAGAAGATGACGATCTGGGGCAACCACTCCTCGACCCAGTACCCGGACCTCTTCCACTGCGAGGTCAACGGCGAGAACGCTGCGGCCAAGGTCAACGACCAGGCTTGGATCGAGAACGACTTCATCCCGACCGTCGCCAAGCGCGGCGCGGCCATCATCGCGGCGCGCGGTTCGTCGTCGGCGGCCTCCGCGGCCA
>Ga0208693_1000919_pt1 | contig 22081 bp, 23 predicted proteins | sample AD_UKC071_MetaG_FD_184438 | JGI IMG/M metagenome (GOLD analysis project Ga0208693, IMG submission 184438) | Active sludge microbial communities of municipal wastewater-treating anaerobic digesters from USA - AD_UKC071_MetaG (SPAdes) (version 2) | ecosystem: Engineered > Bioreactor > Anaerobic >... | reverse complement strand
ATGCACTCAAAACTGTAAGAAGTGCCGCTGATTCCATGAATTAGCCGACATTATGCACCTCGGGCGTGTCCACCAGCTGGTGTTATAGCCCTCTGGCGGAAGCAACCAGGCATCGAGACGCAACCTCTGGTCGTTCCAAACGCCGCTCACCGAGCCCGACGAACAGGAGAACCCATGAACCAGCTGACTCCCTACCTCTGCGTCGCCGACGCCAGAGCCGCTATCGGGTGGTACGTCGCCGCGCTGGGCGCCGAGGTCACCTACGAACCGATCGTCATGGACGACGGCCGGGTCGGGCACTGCGAACTGGCGATCGGCGAGGCGCGCTGGATGATGTCCGACCAGTTCGACTCCGCCGGAGTGGCCGCCCCCGACCCGACCCGTGGGGCGGCGGTTTCGCTGCATCTCACGGTCGCCGACGTCAACGCGGCCGCCGCCCGCGTCATCCGCGAAGGAACGCCAATGGCCCGAGGCCCTGAGGACAGTCCGCCCTCCGGGCGGGTGGCGGTCTTCGTGGATCCGTTCGGTCACCGCTGGTTCCTGAACCAGCCTGCTGTCAGCTGACCCGGGTTCACGCGGCGAAGCTGGCCAGTGCAGCCCGGATAGCCTCGGACCTGCTGATGTCCTTGCCCCTGCTGCAGACCTTGGGCTCGCGCCCGAGCAGCTCCTCTTCGTCGACGACCAGCCCGCCAACGTCGCGGGAGCTTCGGCCGCAGGCTTGAACGCCGAACGCTGGACCCACCGTGACGGGACGACGCGGCGCCGGGAGCGACTCGGCACACACGGGATCGATCTGGGCTGAGCGGGAGCGCACTTCTTCTGTCGCAGGTCGTGCGTTGCGCGCATCCGCGCTGGCGAGGACTTCGTGGAGCCCTCCGCCACAGCCCTCACCGTGCAGGTTCGCCGGAACTGATGTGCGAGCGAGGGTGCATCGCGAGAGCAGCGGACACTGTCGGGTGGCAGCGTGGTGGAACGTATCCGGCGGCCGAGAGAGTTACGTGTGGGAGGTCGCTGGCATCATCGGAGCGTGACCCACCTCCGAGGCGGCTCGAGCCTGGCCGCAGGTCGACGCCACTCGCTTGGCCTGCGACGCGACGGCAGAGTCCTTGCCACCGGGAACGGGATGGCCGGGGAGTGCCACGTCGCCGCTTGGACTGACATCGTGGCCGTAGCAGCCGGCAACGTGCATAGCTTCAGCAACACCGGCCGCTCGCACACTGTCGGCCTGACACGCGGTGGAACCGTTATTGCCACGGGATGGAACGGCGACGGCCAGTGCGACCTGACTGGCTGGACTGAAGTTGGGGGCATTGCTGCCGGATGGCGGCGAACGTTGGGCTGGCGGGGCGACGGCACGGTGCTCGCCGCTGGCAGGACCGTGGAGGGAGCCTGCGATGTCGAGGCTTGGCGCGAGATTGTCGCGGTTTCCTGCGGTGACTGGCATTCCGTCGGCCTGCGTGCCGACGGGACGGCGGTGTCCACGGGGGTCAACCGTCGAGGTCAGTGCGAGGTGAGCGACTGGACCGGCCTGGTAGGCATCGCCGCCGGGTACATGCACACCGTCGGGGTAACCGCCGACGGTCGAGTGGTGGCTACCGGGGACCCTTCGGCCACCTTCGACGTGCGCCACTGGCGCGATGTAGTGGCTGTGGCTGCGGGTAGTTACCACACGGTCGGCCTTACCTCTGATGGTCAAGTTCTCGCTACGGGCAAGAACCGCGACGGCCAGGCCTCAGTTAGCGGGTGGAACGGCATCCTGGCCGTGGCGGCGGGATCCCGGCACACCTTGGGTCTGCGCATGGACGGCACGGTGGTCGCGACCGGGTGCGACGACGACGGGCAATGTGATGTCGCTTCCTGGGACGAGGTCGGTGTGCCGTGACCTCGCCGGCGGGCGGGCAGAACCAAACTGGGTCCCAGGACCTGCACCCGTGTAGCCACCGCATTCTGCGCAACGGCGCGAGACTAGGCCGACCGTGCAAAGTACCCCGCACACGGGCGCGCAATCTTGGCTGCATCTCGACACGCGTCAGCAGCGAGATGGAGGGTCGAGGTCGGAACACTCTGGGTCGACGAAAGCGGGACGATCGACATCGGTTGGGATCGCCTCGACGAATGCCGCGTGGACGCGCACGGCCTACGCACGCCACACCGGGAGTTCGCACTGGCGTCAACCCGTGAATGGCGTGAGATGGACAGGCGCAAGCAGGCTGCTGAGCGAGCCCACGAAGAACAACAGCAATCGGCACACGATGAGCGCCGGTTGGCCGCCCAAGCGAGACGGCGCCGAGCAATCCCCGAGCGACAAAAGGCGCCTCCCTCGTCCATGCGAGACCAACACCTATTGGCCGTACGGAGACAGCGCTGCCCTGACCTCGACGGGTGGAACCCGCCTCAGGGGTGGCAGTGGCTCGAAGAGCTTCCGGCCCACCTTCACGAGTCGGCACGACACCTCGCGTACTACGTTGCGCGCCTGTACTCCGCCGGTCCGGCTTCAGATCTGGCCTGGCATGACGTACCCGACCACGAAGGACTACAACGCGAGGCGCTGGTGAGTCACGGCTTCGTGACCCTCACCGATGAGGGCTCAAAGTGGCGGCGCCGGGTGGATGCATAGGAGTGCCGGGCGCGGTAGACGAGTTCCGTCGCTGCTCGACGGGGAACAGCCCCGGAGCGCCTACGACTTCCGACCCCAGACATGCGTCAGGTCGGGCGGCTGATTTACCCAGGAAGTGACAAAGCATCACGCTTCGAAGTCATCGTGAGTCGCCACGCGCGCGAGCTCGATGTTTCCGTTGGGCAGGACCCAGTAGTGGAGCCGTCTCGCCGAGGGCGTCTTGACCTGAAGACTCGCCCTCCACGCCATCGCCCCGTCCTCCCTGATCCTGACTGGATCTTCTCCGCCCGGGCCGATGCGAAGGTGGTGGACCTCCCGGCCGGGGAGCTGCGAGGCAAGGCCGGTGACGACCTCGAAGACGACATCAGCGACCTTCTCCTCCCTGATGCCTTCGAGGCGACTGAGGGAATCGAGGAAACTCGGCCCAATGGAGTAGTCGGGCAGCGGACGATCGTGCTGCTCGCTGGGCAGCGTTCGGGTAGCCCATTGGGTGAGCACTCGATAGCGGAAGCCCTGCTCGGCGTCGGCGAACTTCGGTCCTTCGGGCGCAGGGGTTGCCGCCTTCGCGTTTCCGGCCTTGCGGAGGCGCGAGCGGGTGGCCTTCAGTTCGTTCTCGGCGCGGTTGGCGCGCCGTTCCGCCTGGTCAAGCAGATACCGCAGCGTCTCGCGCTCGTCGGTGCCCGCAAGAATCTGGTTGCGAAGGATGTCCTGCTCGCGCTTCAAGCCACGGACCTCGGCGGTGAGGCCATCGATCTTTAGCAGCAACGACTTCGTTGGCTCGGCGGGCGGCTCCGGCACTGCCGGCTCCACGGCCGGCGCAGACACAGGCCGTGGCCGATTCCGGTCGAGGATCGCCGGACTCGGCCCTGTCGGTCGGGGAGTCGGAGCCGGCGCCTCTGGGGCAGGAGCATCGACCACAACGGCTGGTTGGCTGACCAGCGCCGGCATCTGCGGGGGAGGGGAGAGGTAGGTCGGAGGTGCTTCCTTAAGGAAGGCTTCACCCTCCTCGACTAGCCAGGGCGGACCCCCCTCAAGAAGCGACGGGGCCTTCGTAATCGGCTCATCGTCGTCAACATCGTTGAGAAGGAGCGCCCACTTCGGTGCGGTGGCGACAACCCGCGCAGGGATGATCTCGCCGACCGTCATCAACGTATCCAGGTCATCAGCCGGGTTGAACGTGACGTCTGCACGCCGCACCGATGCTGTCACGGCAGGTGTGCTCGTCTTCGGGTACAGCACCAGTTCGGCCGTGTCACTCCTCACCTTTGCGACTTTGGTGAGGATGACATCGCCAACGGAGTACCCCGTGAGCGCATCGCGAGAGCGGCGGAGGTTCCTTGTGACGTCGACCCGGTTGGTCTCGGCGTCATACCAACCGCTGACCTTTTGGCCGACTCTCGCGATCCTGTCGATCGGCACATCCTCGACCGTGAGTTCCTCGGCGATCGCGGCCGGGAACACGTTTCCGACGTCGACCAATGCACGACCGGCGACGACGCCCGTTACCGGTCCACTGACCTGCCGGAGTTCTCGGGTTGGTACTTGTTGAAGGAGGCCAGCCGCTGCCGCCATCCGCAGGGTGTCAGAGATGAGTTGCTGCGTGGCATGTTCGCCTTCCTTGGCGTTGAAGGCGAAGCGGAGCGGTGACTTGAACCAGTTCACCGACCATTCGTGTCCGACAGGATAGACGCGCCCTGCCCCGCCGTAGACCTGTGTTCCGTCGACCATGCGACGGGAGAACTCCCACGTGAAGTCGCCCGTCGGCATCAGGTAGACCTCAGCAAGGTTGCCGGCTTCCCGAGCCACGGCGTCAACATCGATCCAAGGCAAGGTTCGGCCAGCAGGGATGGTCACCACAACGACAGGCCGACGGCGAGCGTTGCCGTTGAGGAGATCAGCGAGGGCCCTTGCGGAACGCTCACCGTCGATGCGCTGGACGATGGCCACGACGCCGAGCCTACGGAAGGTCACCGACAGGCGACCGAGAATCGTCAGACGGCGGCCGCCGAGATCATGCCAGGCCTTTTGCGATGACGCGCCCTGGCCAACCGACCCATGGATACTCAAACGGCCACGGCCAACAAAGGCCGCAACCTAGAATCAATCATCAGGACTTCGACGGGGGTGCACGTGACGACGATCTACACGACCAACGAATGGTCCGGGCATGGCAAGCAGAACTACTACTGGAACGAGTACAGGCTCGAAGGTGGCGAGGTCGTCAAGTACAAGTGTCACCGCCAGAAATTCTTCGATGGCAAAGAGAGCAACTGGTCACAGGACGAGCGTGTCGAAGTGTCATGGGCAACCGACGACCCCAACATGCCCGACTGGTTGAACCAGTACCTCTGACCCTGAGTGTGGGCCGGGTACCGTCCAGCGAACGGCAACGCGTCACCGATAAGTCTGTTTCCCAAAGTCACGGAGGCCATGTGGATACGCCACGAGAGTACGAGGACGGGCTGTACTACGTGTGGGGGTTCCACGGGCTGCTGCTGGTGGATGCGATCTCCCACTCCGAGGCCCAGGACATCTATTGCGGATTCCACCAGTGCGACTCCACGATGATCGAGCACTGCATGCTGGTGCCCGACCCCGACGTCTGGGCATCCAGGCGTCAGGACCCAGACGTCGCCATGTCGCCACACGGTTACGAATGCGAAGCCTACGACCGCGACGAGTGCGAGCCGTGCCGCGCCTTCTGGGCGTCGCACCCGTTCCCGAGCACTGTGGTGGACCCGACCGACCCTCGGTTGGACGGAATCGAGGTCGAGGTCGAGAAGGCCGCGCTGAAGGCGCGGATGGACCAGCGCGTCTCGTGGAGCCGTGAGAACGATGGCTACTGGCACGGCCCTGAGCCGATCAAGCTGTCCGAGATGCCTAGCGACCCTGGCTAGGGAACTGGAGGAGAGCCACTGTGCGAGCCCCTCAAGCCAGCTGGATCAAGGGGCAGTGGCGAACTTGCAGGTGCAGCTGTCCCCAGGATTTCGCTGCCCCTTCCGAGTCGCTTTTGACATAATATCAATTATCGGCGAACCTCTCCTCCCTTCGAGTGGGGTTGCTAGAGAGGCGTTCTCAGTGCAAACAAGGTACCGACGTATCGCCTGTCTGGCCTGAACGCGAGGGGCGCCATGGATCTCTCCTCAGACTTGGAAGTCGTCCGAGGCGCCCTTGGCAAGATTGTGCGGTGCACACATCGGTCTGACATTGGCCAAGGTATGCGCACCACGGCGGGCGATCGGCACCAGGTGATCGAGGTGCTCGAAGGGGCCATCACACACGACGCAGCCAGGGCCCCATCTGTTGATCACGTCGGCGGCGGTGAACCACTCAACCTGCGCCGGCATGTCCGTATGTTGCTCTGCCCAACGCTTCCGATAGGCCTCCACCCACCGGAATGCATGATCCTCGGGCTGTTTTCCGTGCCAGGTGCGCAGCTGGGCTCGGCCTCCGGGAATGTAGGTGCACGTCTCGTCTAGCACTCTTGGCTTCCTCGCAGCCTGGCCGGGCAGCGGCTCAGGTGCATAGATCACCCGCCAGTAGGTGTCCTTGTTGTCCTTTGCGTAAGGGTCATTCTTCGGCGGAGGGCACCCCTCGAGGCGCCCGATCACACGGCCAAACTTGAGGACGTCCAAGCCCTCCCTCCGCCACCTCTTCACGAGCTTCGGATACGCGACACGGCAGGCCTCGCAGATCCCATGACGCTGGAGCTTCATCCAGTTGTGCTCGTTGAAGTCGTCGCGTGGCTTCCGCTCATCGCAGGCGTAGCAGCGTTGACGCTCGGGGTGCGCCGTGAAACCGCCGGGCTTTGCGGAGATCGCCTTCTCGCAACTGGCGCAGGGAAGTTCATAGTACGGCTTCCACGGGCCGTCGAAGTAGGTGCCGACAGGCACCGGACCACTGTCACCGTTTCTACACGGTGCACACACGGCCACCGCCCATCCCGGATCCAAGGCATCGCTGATCGACATGACCGTTTGTCTATCAGGTCGCTCTCACATCAGTCCCAAGGCGTCTGCCGACGGCAGCGTCAGTTGGCGGCACCACCGTCTGCGCCATGCACGACTGGCAGCACTCAACCCTTGACTACGACCCTTCCGCTGACGGCGCCGAGGTGGCGTGGGTGCGTGCTGTCGCTCTTGAGGGCTGGTCCACTTGGCACGCAACGGGGGTATGGGTGGTAGTCGCGGAGCAGGAACGTACGACGTTGGGCGCTGCGCCGTCCATGCGCGCGACCTGGTCCGATCACGACCACAACGAGACTTGCCACGGGACCTTCGATAGAACTCGACGGGCTCGGTAGCTCGTCACGACTCCGAGCTACCGAGCGAAGCTGAGGGCCAGTGTGGCCTGCGGCAGTCGGCCTCGTAGATCCCGCCGACACGCCTGAACTTGCAGACCGTCACGAGGCCCCTGGGCGCGCTTCGAAGGTCACCGATCTGTCGGCGACGCAACGGGCGCATGTTGCGCAGCGAGTGCTGAACGCATCAGATCGACCCCAGTCCCCTCCTGGAGGAAGTACCACTGACCATTGGGATTGAGCTCTAGAAAGGTCCACTGGCCCGAGGGCCCTACGACGAAGTCGCTGCTGCAGAACCGAACGCCAAGGTTTCGCAGGAGGTCGAGGAGTCCGCGCCGGATGGCTTCGGGTACCGCGATCGGCTCGTAGTTGCACTCTTCCAGCGTGTCCTTGAGGTCAAGGTAGTCGGCCCGAGGAGTACGCACCCTGAAGCCGCTGACGACGTCGTTCACGACGACGACTCGAACCTCAAACAGGATCTCGAGCGACTGCTGGTAGATGGCTGGAGCCAGATCGGTTCCCGTGAGGTGCTCGTCAACCCGACACGTGCCGAGCCATCGGTGCGCACCTGCAAGTACGACACGTTGGCTGCGCAGGGGTTTGGCGATCCATCCGGATCCGACGCCGGAGGCGCCGAGAAGACTGGCACCTGAGCCGATGACGGTCTTGGGAACGCTAAGGCCGACCTGCTGAGCCAGGTGCAGCTGAAGTGGCTTGATGCCGGCGCGATAGACGACAGCGGGTGTGGCTGGATACCAGTTCCACTCAGGGGTGAGTTCGGCCAGCGCCATGACGAACTCACGGGTTTCGGTCTCCAGGTAGTGCTCGACACCAGGGTCAGGGTGCGGCGCGCTGACGGCGCGGCGGAAGATGGCGGAGGTTGGTCGGGGGCGTTCGAGGATTTCTTCGAGGGACCCCAGCGGCCGGTCAGTCTGCAGCCAGTCGACTTCGCAGCCCTCTCCGCGCAGGGCAGATTCGAGAAGTGCCGAGTGGGCATCATCGGTAGGGCCGACGAGGAAGTGGCGGCACGGGTGGAGACTCAAGTTCGTTCACTCCTCTTGCGTTCAGCATGAGTAGGGGGCCACGCCAAGGTGCTGCCCAGCGGGGGTCTTACGGCTGGGCAGCACCTTGGCTTGGGTGAGTCCAGTTCTCAGTCATCGACCGAGCGGGGACGACCACAGTGGGTCAGGAATTCGTTCTGGTCGTTCGTCTCGTCCCGCGAGGCGGCGACGAGAAGGGGAATCTGGTCCATGTCGTTCACCTCCCTTCCTGGTTCTTGATCAGTGGATCTGGATCAGAGGCGCCTCACGCCTAACGGGGGTTCCGGACGCCGGACTGGCCGTCGCGGCGGTTGTCCCACTCGTGGCCGTGGCCCTTGCCGTCGGGCTTGCCCTGGCCGCCCCAGTACTTGTCGGTGCGGTCGTTCTTGCGATCGGTGACGATCTTGACCTTCTGCCCGCTCGCGTCGCGGCCGTACGTGTCGAGCTTGCCGCTGTTCGGGCCGAGTCGGTTCATCCCGGTGTTCCTCATCGTCACTGCCCTTCTCCCTTCTTGGATCGCGATGTTGCGATTCCTTGAGGGTGCCGAAAGGGTAGGGAGGCACGCCAACCTAGGGCGAGTTACCGCCCAGCACACGGCTTTTCCGGCTCTTCACCGATGAGTGTGGGGTGAGGGGTCGAGTCCGCCGCCGATGAGGAGCATCCGGAGTCGGTAGTTGTCTCTGTTTCGGAAGCCGCGGGCGACGCGGCGGTGGAGTTCGATGAGGCCGTTGATGGCTTCGGTGCCGCCGTTGCTCGCGCCGTTGGTGTCGAAGTAGCCGAGGAACTCGGTGCGCCACTGCTTCAGGGTGCGGCCCAGGCGGGCGACCTCGGGGATCGGGCACGTGGTGAACGAGGCGAGGATCTTCTCAGCGATCTTGCGTCCGGCGGCGTGGGTGTCCTGGTGGTAGGCGGAGCGGACCTGCTGGGCGCAGCGCCAGGCGAGTTCTACTTCGACGTGCCGCTCGTCGGCGGCCCACGCCGCGTCCAGCCGCGCTCGTTGCCGGTCGGTGAGGTGCTCTTCGCCGGCGCGCAGGATGTTCCGGATCCGGTACAGCGGGTCGTCCTTGCGGCCGCGGTGGCCGTGGATGTCCTGCTGGACCCGGCGACGGACCTCGTCGACGACCTGCGTGGCGAGCTTGACGACGTGGAAGGCGTCCAGGACGGCGCGGGCGTCGTCGAGCTGGTCATCGATGGCGTTCTTGTACCCGCGGAACGGGTCCAAGGTCGCGATCTGCACCCCGGCCCGGAACGCCTGGCCGCGCTCGGTCAGCCAGGTCTTGTACGCCTGCCCGGAGCGTCCGGGGACCAGGTCCAACAGCCGAGCCTTGGTGCGGCCGTGCGCATCTCGGGTCAGGTCCACCATCCCGGTCAGCTCCTTCGGGCCGCGCCCACCGTCTTCGATCGGCTTGGTCGACACGTGGTGCCACACGTGCTCGTCAACCCCGAGGATGGCCACGCCCTCGAAGCGGGTGAGGTCCTTGTCCATCGCCTGCAGCAGCGGCCGGATCGAGTCCCACACCGTGCGCCAGCCGGTGCCGAGCTGGCGGCGGATCCCGTTGACCGAGGCGTGCTCGCGGCGGAGCTGCTCTATCGCCCACCGGCACGCTCGGGTCGTCAGCGACGAGCGCGGTGCGGCGATGCGCTCGTCCTGCTCCACGAACGTCGCGACCGGGCAGCCAGGGTCGGGGCACACCCACCGTCGCTTACGCCAGCGGATCCGCACCGGTCGGCCCATCGCCGGGGCGTCGACCAGACCCACCACGACCCGGCCGTGGCCGTGCGCGACGACCCCGCAGGTCGGGCATCCCATGACCGTCGGCTCGGACTCGACCGTGACGACGAGCCGGCCCCCGCCGTCGTCGCGCTCGACCCCGATCACGTGCAGCCCGTCCAACCCGACCAGCACGTCACAACGCTCGCAGTAGCCGCCCCGGGCACGGCAGCACGACGTAGGCTCACTCATCGTCGAGGTCCTCGATTTCAGAAGAGGTAGAAGTCCTCTGATCCTCGGGGACCTCGACCCCTCCCCAGCCTCAACCACCCGCTCGACGCGCCGTGCTCACCCCACACTCATCGGTGAAGAGCCGAATTACCGCTGCGCCGTAGGCGTAGGCATTTCCTGGGTGGCCGCCACACCCACGCCGTTGGTCATGGGCTGCGAGCGGGGATGACCGTTGGCCGTGGGTTTCCATAGTGGGTTGTCCAAGGGCTGTCCTGCGTAGAGTTTCCGTGCCCTGTCCTCGAGTCGAAGCGTCTTCTCTGCTGCCTGAACAGCTACCCAGTTGCGCTGAAGCTCGCGGTTGGCCGCTTCGACTTCCAGGACCCGGGCCCGATACGTCCGTGACGTCTCCACGCCCATCAGAGCGACAAGTCTGGCTCGCCTAGCCTGAGTCAACTCATAGTTGTTACCCGCCATGGTCAACTTCATGATGACGGCAAACAACTCGATGATCATGAACGTTGCGATCAGGGCAATACTGGTGATTAGGGTGTAGAGATCGCTGAAGGCAAGCTTCCATAGAGCCTTTGCCTGGGCAATGGGTCCAGTAGCTCGCTCGATTTGATCCAGCTTCGGAGCCTTGAACTCCTCGATGCTCTCGTAGAGCTTGGTGCGGGCATCGGTTGCGTTGGTGATGGCCTTCTGGAGGGCAGCCCTCTGTGCGCTGTAGTCCTTTTCGGCGGCATCGGCTTCGCGTAGCAGCGTCTGGCAATGCGACTCGGGACCACAGCCCGGCCTCCCCGTGCCGACCTTCCCGGTTCTCTCATCGTCCGCCTGCTTGCGAAGGCTCGAGCCACGGTCCCTGGCAGTGTCTCGAGCCGATATCGCATCGGCCACCGTTTGATCAGCGTCCTCGATTTTGGGGCCGTAGGTCTTCTGAACCTCAGCCTCGAGGTCTTCCCGCATCTTCTGTTGTTCTGCCGCGAGAACCGGCATGACGTCCCTGCGGTGGATCTCAACGTCAACAGCGTTTCCGATGAGGAAGGCGACCATGATCGTTGCCGCCACTCGGACGACGATGCTGGCGTAGTAGCGCCCATCGTAAAGCAGGGGCTTTTCATCTTTGGCGTCTTCGCGAAGGTCTGCAAGGTCAGGACGAAGTGAGTTGACGATGCTGCGGTCGAAATTCACCAAGGCCTGCCCCAGCAGGGGACCGACGACGATCGCCCCGATGAAACCCGCTTTCCAGCTGTCCGTCATCTGATGACCGACCGCCAGGACTCCGAGGATGACGTAGGCGCGGTACACGAGCAGCGCCACGCCTATGTACCCGTAGCCACGCCGCTCCTGGTCGACGGTGACAGCCGTCGAGTCCACGCCAGCTTGATCCACCCACCACGACCTTGGCGCAACTTCTTCCGAGGGCTTCCCCAACGGGATCAGGTCGAGGGCAACCGGCTCCGGGGTGGCCGGCGCTGGCGCCTCGGACTTAGGCGCCTTCGCCGGGGACACAGGCTCGAAATCCAGTGCAGGGGCACCGTGAGCCTCTGGCGCTGCGGCGGGTCGCTCGGGTGGGGAGACGAACGCTGTGGTGGGCAAAGTGACCCCCTCAGTGGAGGTCCATCTCGTTTCGTTCAAGGCATCCAACCGAGCGCCAGGGTTTAGTGCGGTCATGACGGCGAGCGTTTGTGCTACCTCCGGATCCAGCGTCTCATCCGAGAGGTTCAGCGTCCCATCCCGGGTCCTTCGCAGGAAGGCTCTATCGTTGGTGGCCGTGGCGCGGTTGAATTCCGGTTCAGAATAGGGCCGACCTTCGGTGAAAACATCAAGCAAAGTCAGACCGATGCCGAAGATCATCGCTTCAAGCGTGAACTCTTCGGTGGACCAGTACTCCGGCGCAAGGTAGGCCATGGTGCGCTGATCGTTCGTGTGGGTCCCCAGCAGCATGGCCCGGGTTGCTCCATGGTCCACGAAGACGAGTCCGTTAGCTGTGCTCATGATGTTGGCGGGTTTGATGTCCTGTTGAATCAGCTGCCTCTGGGTAAGGATTCGCAGTGCGGAAATTGCGTCTGTGAGCCACGCACGCTGCACTGGTGCCGGAATTTCTGTGCCGATCAGGGATTCGAGGGTTGGCCCCTCGACCTTGTCCATTAGGAGCAAAAACATCGGGGCAGCAGTGTGGTCCATGGATTCCAAGAGCGCTCGAGCTCTAACGAACCGGGGCCCCAGATCATCTGAACCACGACGATACTCATGGGTGGCTGCAGCCTCGAGTGCACGCCTGTCATAAGTTTCGCGCAGCGCGAGGTAGGTCTTGACGGCCACTGGGGTGCCATCGTCGAGTCTGCCCGCTACGACAGGTCCGTAGAGCGCACCCTCCCCAAGGATCACTGGGAGGCGAGCATCGGATGTCGACGACTCCAGGGTGACGCTGCGATACCTGCTCTCGGGAGGCTGGACCGCTGCAGGAATACCGGAGTTGGACCGGCCATAGTTCGCGTCGACTCGTCGGCCTCCAACGATCAGGGATTCACTCTGCGGAGTCACCGGTGACGGTCCTCTCTAGGGGTCGGGGTCCAGGCGCCACGGGCAGCACTGACGAGGTCCCCGTTACGTTGATGGGAACGTCACGATTCGGCAGTTGCCGAAGCTCGGTGAGCACTCGGTGCCGACCGACGTCAACCATGTCGTGCACGGTGGCCACGACCACTGAGCAGTTATCGGAGGCACCCTTGCTCGCGGCGGCGTTCAGGACCACATCCACGGCCGCGTGCGCACTGGGCGCTGACTTTGTGAGCCACCCGATCGTGCTGTTGTCCAGCACCTCGGCGACGCCGTCGCTCACCAAGATCAAGGTGTCATCGGCCCTGAGCTGGTGCGTGACGTTACGCGGCGCCAAGTGATCCCCGCTTCCGAGCCAGGCCGCGAGACCACCATCGATGAGAGGTCCGTCCGCATGATCATCTGTGAGAGTTGCAACATCGTTCCCACGAAGCAGGTAGGCGGCGCTATCACCAGCCCAACCGACGTGAGCCAACAGCTGCCCGTCTAATACCTCCAAAAGGACGACAACTGCGGTAGTACCGATGTGCACGCCAAGGGAGGCTCCGACCTGACGCACGGCCTTATCAGCAGCTCCCAAGGTCGAAGCAACGTCGATGCGCCCAGTTAGTCGATCTACGGTCGCTTGTCTGACAACCTCGGATAAGGCGATAGAAGCAGCCGCGTACCCGAAGGCCCGCCCTCCTATGCCGTCGAACAGGGCCAAGATCGGCCCGTCCGCGTATACGCGGTCCTCGTTGCCGGACCGCTGGCCAAGCCACGACCCAGCCGATGCCTCCACAAACACTCGGTCCTCACTACCTTCAGTCACGACTGGAGCACATCACAGGTCGCGTGCGGACCTGCAGTGGCATGCGGTAAAACTCGCATCATGAACCAGCCATTCATCGTTCGTGTCCACTCTCTGAAGTCCTTGGATGACAGCGCATCGCTCGGGGTCCTAGCCACTCGGAACCATCCGGTGCACTTCGGCCGAGCTAGCGGCGTCCAGGTCGATCAGGTCACGATCGAAGTGGCCATGCTGGGCTCAGACCGTAGTGCGAACCCGACTGTCTCGTCCTGGGCTGGAACCGTCTTCATCGACCACCTTGGGCGACCTTGGGTTGAGAACGCCTCGAACAGTCACGACATCTACTGCCGTGCGTGGCCTCACACGAGGGCGGAGGCGTTAGCAATGAAGATCGAGTCGGCGGGGACAGAGCAGGTCGATCCACGGACCAAACTTCTGACCGAAGGATGGTGGTGGATAAGTGTCGGCCGGCGCCGACGGGATGGCTGGGTACTCATCTCCGTCGAACCGAGCTCGCAACAGCGGCGCACCGGCCCCATCCCCATAACCGGATCGCGCAAGAGGGACACCAAGGAACAAGAACCAGAGCCCGTCTACAGCCTCGGCAGGGACACCATCGAGGTTTTTGTCTCCTACTTCATCGACTGGTTCGCTCTTCCACCCGAGCCCTCCCCTCGAGTGCGAACGGGGCGTGAGGCGAACGACCCCAGAGACCGAGGGCGCGAACGCATCGTGCGGGCCCTGGCGAAGAACGCGCAGGGGGCTCGAGGCCTGTTGAATTCTGACCTACTCGTCCGAGCAGTGGACGAAGGTGATCTCACCTTCGTTGACGTCTACCGCGCCTTGGCCAACCTGGGCCACATTTGATCGATTCGGATTTAGACCGGCAGATGCCGCGGTTGTCAGCTAAGCGTTGACGACCGAGCACTGTGAGATCTGAGCATCGCGCGGGCAGCCTCGATCCCAGGCGTTGCTGCAGCTGAATCTGTGAGGGCTTGGACGATCGCCAACTCAGCATGTGCCCTGGCTGCGATGGAAACCATCCGCGACAGGAGCACGTCTTGCCGGGCACGCTCGATCGCGCCCGGCAAGACGTTGCTTCGGCTGGAGAACTGCACCAGACCGCGGCCCCCCATGCTCCCCGCCATCTCAGATGGTCTGGCGGAGCTTGAAGGCTGCACGATCCAAGATGGGTTCGACATAGGTTGCCCGCACCGGATCCCCAGCCGTCACCATGACCGCGTGATCCACAAGAGCTCCGGTGAGAGTGACCGCAGAAGCCGTGCGCTCAGCGATGAAACGCTGCTCCTCAACTGCCAGAGCATGCACTCGGGCAAGGTCTCCACGGCGAGTCATCGCATCGAGGTTCCTGCGAGCTTCCTCGAGGGCGAAGTTGCCGCCCATGCGCTCGACGGCGGCGTTGCGCTGCCGCTGTTCCCGATTGAGCCGGTAGCTCTCCACCAACCCAACCGCCTGCCCGCCGTCGTACGGGACCAATGCTCCAGACATTCCGTCCACCTCCTGTTGCTTCGGGCCTCCGACCGAGGCCTCACAAGGAGCAGGCTGACGGACCCTCAGCCCTCGGGTCCATCCCCATGTGTCAAAGCCCCGGCATGGAGGAAAAACCCGGATGGCAAGTGGAAGGACGCACCATGCTTGGCTCGTGCTGCTCGTGGCCGCGAATCTGATTGGACGAACCGCAACCAAACTGGAGGCTCAGATGTCCCGACAGCGGCAACTTCGTCAGATCACGCGGCTCGCGCAGTCGCGGGCCGACGAGATGCTCCACACAGCAATGGCGCTCGGCAAATGCGTCGAACTCGAAGAGCTCAAGCAGCAGGAACTCCGAGCCACTCGTCTCGCCGATGCGCACTCCACCGCGAACCTCCGGGCCGATGCGCTCGCCGGTACGAGTGCCTCGCATGCCCAGGATCCGGCGGTTTGAAGCCCAACTCGCGCTTCAAGTGACGAGTCACAATTGCTCTCACCCGTGGGTGATCGCGGCCGCTACGGCTTCGTAGATCCAGCCCGACACGCTGAGCTGCCGGCCCATCTCGAGGTCTTCGGCGCGGGCCTGCTCGAGCAGCTCGCGGGTTCGCGCGCGTAGGGGATGCGCCCGGCGGAGGCCGTCGCGTTCTGAGGTCACCGGCCGGTCCGGGATCTGCAGGCCGGCTCGGCCCATGGGGCCGCGGCCGGCGTGCTGCTCGATCGCTTGGTGGATCCACTCGATGAAGGACCTTGGGCCTCCCCCACGGAGGCGCTCGGTCTCGTAGGCGTCCTTAGCTGCAGCCCACGTCTGTGGGTCCCACCAGGCGCTCGTGGCGATCCTCGGCTCGCTCACGCCCTAACACCCACCCGACTGCACTCACGGTCAGTTCGGGTGCCAAACCCGGCTTGGGAGAGGGCGATCCGCCCCCGATTGTCCACACCCTCGACCTCGGCGACGGGCCATCCACAGGCGGCACGACAGGACTGCGCGAGACCAAGCACGCGAGGAGGATATCCCTCATCACCACACTTAGTCGACTAAAGGAGTCGCGACCGTGAACACCAAGACCGCCGCCACCTACGAGATCGGCCACCTCTACGAGGTCGCCCCGGGCGAGTTGAAGATCGGCACCAACGTACGCACCGACACCCGCCCCGACGCCAAGGACTTCGCCGCGTCGATCAGGTCGCGCGGAGTGTTGGAGGTCATCAGCGCGTACGTCGACGACGAGGGCTCCCTGACCGTGCTGCGCGGCCAGCGCCGCACCGTCGTCGCCGTCACGGTCGGCGCCCCCACCGTGCCCGTGCGCGTCGTGCCCTCCCCCGACGAGGTCGACCGGATCGTCGACCAGGTCAGCGAGAACGTCCACCGCCAGGACATGCACGCCCGCGAGACACGCGACGCCATCGAGCAGCTGGCCATCATCGGCGTCTCGGCCGCGCAGATCGCCAAGCGCGTGGCCCTGCCCCGCGCCACCGTCAACAACGCCCTGACCGTCGCAGCGAACCCCGCGACCAAGGAGCGGATGGACGCCGCTGGGATGACCCTGGAGGACGCGGCGACCTTCGCCGAGTTCGAGGACGACCCGGGCGCGATCGCCACCCTCACGCAGGCGTGGGAGTCGCCCTACCAGCGGCCCCGGATCGCCCACATCGTGCAGCGGCTGCGCAACGAGCGAGCCGACGCACATGCACTGCAGGCCGAGGTCGACCGCCTGCGCACCGACGGCCTGCCCGTGCTCGACCCCCAAGACGTACCGGGTGACCTCCACCGGCACCGCATCGCCAACCTGCGCGACGCAGACGGCCAGCACGTCCCGGAAGGGCAGTGGCCGGCGGTCACCGGGGGCTGCCGTGGTCGTCACCGTCGAGTGGTCAGACGCGGACGACGACAACGCGGACGACGACAACGCGGACGATGTCGAGCCGAGTGCGCCCGAGCAGGTCTACGTGCCGGTGTGGATCTGCACCAACCCGCAGGCCGCAGGCCTGCACTACGGCACCACCGGCCCCCGCCCCGATGCCCCCACGGGCCAGGAGAGCGAGGAGGAGCTGGCGGTGCGCGAGGCCGAAGCCGAGGCGCGACGCGAGGCCGAGAGCGTCCAGCGTCGTCGGGTGATCGCCAACAACAAGGCGTGGAAGGCCGCCAAGGTCGTGCGTAGGGAGTGGCTGGCCGCGTTCCTCACCCGGCGCAGCGTCCCTGCCGGGGCCGAGTCGCTGATCGCCCGTGCCGTGATCGGCAGCGAGTACAGCCTCAGCTACGCCCTGCAGCACGGGCACGCCCTGCTGCCCGCCCTGCTCGGCATCAAGCCCGCGGAGGAGGCCAGCCCCGCCTACTACGGCAACCGTGCGACGTGCGCCCGCATCGTCGAGCAGGCCACCACACCCAAAGCGGCCACGATGCGCACGCTCGCCGCCGTCATCGCCGCCTGGGAGGGCCGCAGCGGCACCCACACGTGGCGCAACCCCAATGCCTGGGATGCCGCCGTCATGAGCGCACTCTTCGGCTGGGGGTACCCCGCCAGCGAGGTCGAGCAACTGCTCATCCCCGGAGACGACTCCGAGCAGAACTGATCCACACCCCTCCCCCACCGACCGAATCCGGTTGCCTATCTGTGGACAACCACACTTAGTCGACTAAGTGCCCTAGTGTGGTCACCAGCAGCCAGAGCCCATCCCCCGAAAGGAAGCACCATGAGCCACCAGATCGAGACCCACGCAGACACAGCCGCCGCCCTCTTCGCCCGCACCGACCCGTGGCACCGCCTGGGCACCACCGTCGCCGGCGAAGCCTTCACCGCGCAGGACGCGATGGCCCTGGGCCACCTCGGCGGGTGGAACGTGCGCAAGGTGCCGTTGACCGCGACTGAGCTCTGCGAGGACGGCGTGACCACCCTCGACGTGCCCGGCGCGTTCGCCACGGTCCGGACCAACCCCTTCACCGGCACCACCGACCCCCTCGGCGTCGTCGGCACCGGGTACCACCCGCTGCAGAACGAGGAGCACGCCGACTTCCTCAACCATCTGGCCGATGAGTCCGGCGCGATCTTTGACACGGCAGGCAGCCTGCGCGGTGGCCGTCAGGTGTTCGTCACGATGCGCCTACCCAAGCACCTGAGCATCGGCGGCACGGACCGCATGGACCTGAACATCGCCGCCCTCAACAGCCATGACGGCAACAGCGCGTTCCGGCTCCTGGTGACCCCGGTGCGGGTCGTGTGCGCCAACACCCAGCACGCCGCCCTGCGCGACAACGTGTCCTCGTGGTCGATCCGGCACACCCGCAACGCCAAGGCGGCCGTGCAGGCCGCGCGCGACTCACTCGGGCTGACGTTCGCCTACGTCGCGGCCTTCGAAGACGAGGCCGAGCGGATGATCAACACCTCGGTGACCGATGCCGAGTTCTTCGCGCTCGTCAGCTCCCTGTTCGGTGCGCGCGAGCCAGACGCCCCGGCCCGCACCCGCAACGCCGCCCGGCGACGCGAGGCCACCCTCTCCCACCTCTGGCACGACGCCGCCACCCAGCACGGCATCCGAGGCACCGCCTGGGCCGCGTACCAGAGCGTCGTGGAGTACGTCGACCACTACGCCCCGGTGCGCGACAAGAACAACGCCGCCACGGCCCGCGCAGTGCGACTGCTCACCACCGAGGAGCCCGCCCGCATCAAGGCCCGGGCGTGGACCGCTCTGGCAGCCGGGTGAACCCGACCAACCGCGAGGAGGACCTGCCGTGACCGCTCAGCAGCCGCACCCCTGCGACCTCGACCTGTGGCTCGTCGACAAGGACGCCCAAGGTGCCGTCACGCCCGGCGTCGGTGTCGTCTACGACCGGGCCGGGTTGGGCATCGTCCTCATGGACGAGCGCGGCCGCGACGTCACGTTCACCGACACCGGCCACGCGCTCGAGGTGTGGGCCTGCCAGAGGGCTCGCCTGTCACCCGCGCTGGCCCGTGACCTCGCCGCCGCACTCGAGCGGTTCGCGGACTACGCCGAGGGCCTGACTGCGTACGCCCCCGCCGACCGCGCAGAGCCCTGACCACCCCGCCCCAACGCACGGCGCCCGGCACGTGGCTCGACTCCGTGCCGGGCGCTGTCACGCCTGCAGGTCCCACAGCGGCAGCTGCTCGCCGAACAGGGCGCGCAGCCGGGCCAGATCAGCAGCCACCAGGGCCGGATCCTCACGCGCCAGGTCGCGCAGCTCACGCGCTCGTTGACGCGACCCGCGCGGATCACCCAGCGGCGAACCAGACAGTGCCCGCCTGATCGCCCACTCGCGCCGGTTCTCCACGTACGAGGACGCCACCACGTGCCCAGGCCCCACGCGCTGACACAGCGGGTTATCGCACCGGTGACCCAGCACGTGCACCTTCGCGGCGGTGTCCACCCCGTGCGTCACCGCGAACGCGAACCGGTGCGCGACCACGACCCGCCCGGGCGAGAGCCAGAACCTGCCGTGCCCGCGCCCGCTCACGGCACCTGTCCACCACAGGCATTCGCTGCCCTGGACTGTCACCAGCTTGTCGCGCCAGCGTCCGACCGTCCGTGCTGAGTCACATGCCGCCGCCAGATCGGCCAACCCTTGCGCGTCGAGGCGCGTCACCGTGCGGCCCCATCACCCTGTGCCGACGACCGACGGCCTGCTCGTCGCCGGCTCCACCCCACCGTGCTGCGCCGGCTCGGTGGGTGCGCCCGCGGCCACCTGCTGCGCGTCCACGCCCGGCGTCGTGTCGGTCACCTCGACCTTGCGCAGCCGAGCCGCCTCACGCACCGTCAACTGCTCGACCCCGCCGCACCACTGGACCGCCTCCCGAAGCGACAGTCCCTCGTCCTCGGTCAGCGACCGCAGCGCCGTCGCGGCCCGCGCCTCGCACGCGAGCACCAGCGCGTCCCGCTCAGCCAGCGCAGTCACCACGGTGACAGCCAAGCTTGCGCGCCGTCGCTCCTGCTCGGCCCGCTGCTGACGCATCCTCGACTGCACATCCAGTGCCGTCCGCCGAGCCTGCTGCCTTGTCGTCGCCTGACTGGCCATCAACAACTCCTTCGATCGCTACCGGTTCCAGTCTCCTAAAGCGCACCGACAACCCCACGTGCTCACGCAGCGCACCCGTGACCGAGAACCCACTCCCGCTCCGACACGTCCCCCGACCCGCCCCGATCGCGACGCAGACCCCCGATTTGCCACCAATCGATGTGCCACACACCTCTTGCACTGACGGGCAAAGGGCCGCGAGTCCCCTTTGGCGGGACCCGACCTTTCGCGATCCCCCGGGGTCGTGTTCTCGCTTTCGGTAGGTGTGACGATGTCCATCCACAAGCTGACCGCCGGGAGCGGGTACGACTACCTGACCCGGCAGGTCGCGGCCCAGGATGTGACCGAGCGCGGCCACTCGGGACTGGCCTCCTACTACAGCGCCAAGGGTGAATCCCCGGGCGTGTGGGTTGGCAGCGGCATGGCCGGCCTCGAGGGGTTGAACGCCGGTGACGTGGTCACCGAAGAGCAGATGCGCAACCTGTTCGGCTCCGGACGTCACCCCCTGGCCGAGCAGCTGCGCGCCGCGGCCGCTGAGAGTGGACTCGACGTGCGATCCCAAGATCAGGCGTCGTGGCTCGGGAAGCTGTACGCCGTTCACGCCAACGACGTCTCGCAGTTCCGCCTCCGGGTCGCGCAGCGGGTCTCCGCCATCAACGTGCAGCGCGGCCTGCGCCACGATGCACCCGGCACACTGGAGGACCGAGCACGGATCCGCACTGAGGTCGCCGTCGAGCTCTTTCGCGAGGAGTTCGGCCGGGCACCCGCAGACGCCCGCGAGATCGCGGCGACCATCGCCAAACACTCACGACCACGCACTACGGCCGTGGCCGGCTACGACCTGACCTTCTCCCCCGTGAAGAGCGTCAGCACGTTGTGGGCCATCGCCGACAAGCCAGTGGCGGCCGCGATCGAACGCGCCCACCAGCAGGCCGTCAAGGACGCCCTGACCTATCTGGAGAACAACGCACTGTTCACCCGTGAAGGCGCCCAGGGCATCCGCCAGGTCGAGACCAGGGGCCTGATCGCGACCGCTTTCACCCACCGTGACTCCCGCGCAGGAGACCCTGACCTCCACACTCATGTGGCGGTCGCGAACAAGGTTCAGACCAAGGCTGACGGCAAGTGGCTGGCCATCGACGGGCGGCTCATCTTCAAAGCCACCGTGGCCGCCTCGGAGACCTACAACACCCGCCTTGAGCATCACCTGCGCCACGCGCTCGGGGTCCGCTTCGAAGCACGCACGGGCACCGACCCCCGCAAACGCCCCATCCGAGAGATCGTCGGAGTGGACCCCGCCCTGAACCAGCAGTGGTCCTCCAGGCGGGTCAGCATCGAAGCCCGCCGCACGGTGCTCGCCAAGAAGTTCCAAGCCGAACACGGCCGGCCACCTTCCCCGATCGAGTCGATCCAGCTGGCTCAGCAGGCCACCTTGGAGACCCGCGAGGCCAAGCACGAACCGCGCAGCTTGGACGAGCAACGCGCCACCTGGAAGCGGGAGGCGGAGCACGTTCTGGGGGGCGCACATGGTGTTGATGCGGTGCTCGCCGCAGCCATGACGACCCGGCCCCCACAGCACACGCGCGTGGACACCGCGTGGATTCGCCGCGTCGCCCACACGATGATCTACGGCCAGGAAACGCCCGACCGGGGGCGCATGGTCGGGCTGCAAGACTCCCGATCACACTGGCAGCGTTGGCACGTCGAGGCCGAAGCGCTGCGGCAAGTGCGCAGTCTGGACCTGGACACCGCTGACATCGACCGGGTGGTCACCCTGCTCGTCGACGAGGTCCTCACCCGCCACTCGGTCGCGTTGACCCGCCCCGGCGACGACGTCGACGTGCCGACGTCCCTGCGCCGCAGCGACGGGTCCAGCGTCTACACCGTCTCCGGGTCGACCCTGTTCACCTCACGCGAACTCTTGGCTGCCGAGGCGCGGATCGTTGCCCGCGCCGGACAGGTCGACGGCACGCGCGTGCCGGATCAGGCAGTCGACCTGGCGATGCTCGCCTCCACCGCGAACGGGCTTCCACTCAATGCAGGCCAAGCGACTCTGGTCCGCGAGATGGCCACCTCTGGCGCCCGGGTCCAGCTCGCCATCGCCCCCGCCGGCGCCGGCAAGACCACCGCGATGCGGACGCTGGCACGAGCATGGGTCGAAGCCGGCGGTGAGGTCCTCGGATTCGCGCCCTCTGCGGTGGCCGCCAGCATCCTCGGCGAAAGCATCGGAGCCACCACCGACACCATGGCCAAACTGATCTGGCACCTGGACCATCCCGGGCTCGCAGCGTTGCCCGAGTGGGCGCAACAGGTCGT
>Ga0208693_1000906_pt1 | contig 22228 bp, 20 predicted proteins | sample AD_UKC071_MetaG_FD_184438 | JGI IMG/M metagenome (GOLD analysis project Ga0208693, IMG submission 184438) | Active sludge microbial communities of municipal wastewater-treating anaerobic digesters from USA - AD_UKC071_MetaG (SPAdes) (version 2) | ecosystem: Engineered > Bioreactor > Anaerobic >... | reverse complement strand
GCTGGGCTCCCGGGGCTGGTCGCTGCTCGACCAACTGCGGCAGGAGCGCCGCACCGGCCGCTCGGCCCGCATGCTCTATGAGGTGCTGGGCGACATCTGGGTGGTGCAGCGCAACCCCTACCTGCAGGACGACCTGCTCGACAACCCCAAGCGCCGCCGCCAGCTGGTGGACGCTTTGCAGCACCGCTTGGGTGAGGTGCAGAAGCGCCGCACCCCGCAGGACGATGTGCAGCGCGACACCCTGGTCAGCGAGCTGCTGGCCCTGGCCACCCAGGCCGTGAAGGCCTTCGACGCCGCTTTTGTGGAAATCGCCGACCTGCGCCGCCAGTCCCAGACCCGGCTGCGCCGCCACACGGCGCGCGACAACATCAAGTTCGACGGCCTGTCGCGTGTGTCCCATGTGACCGACGCCACCGACTGGCGGGTGGAATACCCCTTTGTGGTGCTCACCCCCGACAGCGAGGCCGAGATGGCCGAGCTGGTGCGCGCCTGTATCGAGCTGGGCCTGACCATCATCCCGCGTGGCGGCGGCACCGGCTACACGGGCGGCGCCATTCCGCTGACCTGGAAGAGTGCGGTCATCAACACCGAAAAGCTCGAAGCCATGACCGAGGTGGAGCAGCGCCTGCTGCCCGGCATGGACGCCCCCGTGGCCACCATCTGGACGGAAGCCGGCGTGGTCACCCAGCGGGTGGCCGACGCGGCCGAGCGCGGTGGTTTTGTTTTTGCGGTGGACCCGACCAGCGCCGAGGCCTCGTGTATCGGCGGCAACATCGCCATGAACGCGGGTGGCAAAAAGGCCGTGTTGTGGGGCACGGCGCTCGACAACCTGGCCAGTTGGCGCATGGTGACCCCCGAAGCCCAGTGGCTGGAGGTGACCCGCATCGGCCACAACATGGGCAAGATCCATGACGCCGAAGTGGCCAGCTTCGAGCTGCAGTATTTCGCCGCCGACGGCAAGACGCCGCTGCGCACCGAACGCCTGGACATCCCGGGCAAGACATTCCGCAAGGAAGGCCTGGGCAAGGACGTGACCGACAAGTTCCTCAGCGGCCTGCCCGGCATCCAGAAGGAAGGCTGCGACGGCCTCATCACCAGCGCGCGCTGGGTGGTGCACCGCATGCCCGAGCACACCCGCACGGTGTGCCTGGAGTTCTTCGGCCACGCCCGGGACGCCGTGCCCAGCATCGTCGAAATCAAGGACTTCATGTTCGCGGAACAGAACCGCACTGGCACGCTGCTGGCGGGGCTGGAGCACCTGGACGACCGCTACCTGAAGGCCGTGGGCTACGCCACCAAGAGCAAGAAGGGCAACGGCGGCCTGCCCAAGATGGTGCTGATCGGCGACATCGCGGGTGACGACGCCGACGCGGTGGCGCGGGCCACGTCCGAGGTGGTGCGTATCGCCAACTCGCGCAGTGGTGAAGGTTTTATCGCCATCAGCGCCGATGCGCGCAAGAAGTTCTGGGCCGACCGCAAGAAGACGGCCGCCATCAGCCGCCACACCAACGCCTTCAAGATCAACGAAGACGTGGTGATTCCGCTGCCGCGTATGGCCGAGTACACCGACGGCATCGAGCGCATCAACATCGAGCTGAGCCTGCGCAACAAGATCCGCCTGGCGCATGAACTGGAAGCCTTCCTCGCCCGTGGCAACCTGCCGCTGGGCAAGAGCGAGGACGCTTCGGACATCCCTGCCGCCGAGCTGCTGGAGAGCCGCGTGCAGCAGGCCATTGCCCTGGTGCGCGAGGTGCGTGCCCGCTGGGCCAGCTGGCTGGGCGACGTGGAAGCGCTGTTCCCCCAGCTGCAAGACCACAGCCTGCGCGCCAGCTGGAAGACCGAGCTGAAAGCACCGCTGGCCGGCATCTTCACCGGCGCCGAGTTCGCGCCCATCCTGGCCGAATGCACGGCCATCCACAAGAAGGTGCTCAAGGGCCGGGTGTGGGTGGCGCTGCACATGCACGCCGGTGACGGCAATGTGCACACCAACCTGCCGGTGAACAGCGACGACTACGAGATGCTGCAGACCGCCCACGAGGCCGTGGCCCGCATCATGGTGCTGGCGCGCAGCCTGGACGGCGTAATCTCGGGCGAACACGGCATTGGCATCACCAAGCTGGAGTTTTTGACCGACGCCGAGCTGCAGCCCTTCATGGACTACAAGCAGCGGGTGGACCCGGAAGGGCGCTTCAACAAAGGCAAGTTGCTCCGAAATGCAGAGCAAGGTGCCGGCGTGAAACCTGGGCTGCATGCCGATTTGACCAATGCCTACACCCCCAGCTTCGGGCTGATGGGGCACGAGTCGCTGATCATGCAGCAGAGCGACATTGGCGCCATTGCCGACTCGGTGAAAGACTGCCTGCGCTGTGGCAAATGCAAACCCGTGTGCGCCACCCATGTGCCGCGTGCCAACCTGCTCTACAGCCCGCGCAACAAGATCCTGGCCACCTCGCTGCTGGTGGAGGCCTTCCTGTACGAAGAGCAGACCCGCCGTGGGGTGTCGATCAAACACTGGGAAGAGTTTGAAGACGTGGCCGACCACTGCACCGTGTGCCACAAGTGCCTGACGCCCTGCCCGGTGAAGATCGACTTCGGCGACGTCACCATGAACATGCGCAACCTGCTGCGCAAGATGGGCAAGAAGAGCTTCCGCCCCGGCAACGCGGCGGCCATGCTGATGCTGAATGCCACCAACCCGCAGACCATCAAGCTGGCCCGCACGGCCATGGTGGAAGTGGGCATGAAGGCGCAGCGCCTGGCCAATGACGTGCTAGGCAGCCTGGCCCGCAAGCAGACGGCACACCCGCCCGCCAGTGTGGGCGCGCCGGCCATCAAAGAGCAGGTCATCCACTTCATCAACAAGAAGATGCCGGGCAACCTGCCCAAGAAGACGGCCCGTGCGCTGCTGGACATTGAAGACCGCGACTACGTGCCCATCATCCGCAACCCGAAGGCCACCACGCCCGAGAGCGAGGCGGTGTTCTACTTCCCCGGCTGCGGCTCCGAGCGCCTGTTCAGCCAGGTGGGCCTGGCCACCCAGGCCATGCTGTGGCATGCGGGCGTGCAGACGGTGTTGCCGCCGGGTTACCTGTGCTGTGGCTACCCGCAGCGCGGCAGCGGCCAGTTCGACAAGGCCGAGAAGATCATCACCGACAACCGGGTGCTGTTCCACCGCGTGGCCAACACGCTGAACTACCTCGACATCAAGACGGTGGTGGTGAGCTGTGGCACTTGCTATGACCAGCTCCAGGGCTACGAATTCGACAAGATCTTCCCCGGCTGCCGCATCGTGGACATCCACGAATACCTGCTGGAGAAGGGCATCACGCTGGACACTGGCGCCGGTTACCTCTACCACGACCCCTGCCACAGCCCCATGAAGCAGCAGGAGCCGATGAAGACCGTCAAGGCGCTGCTGGGTGACCAGGTGCAGAAGAGCGAACGCTGCTGCGGCGAGTCCGGCACGCTGGGCGTGACCCGGCCCGACATTTCCACCCAGATCCGCTTCCGCAAGGAGGAAGAGATCAAGAAGGGCGCCGCTGCGTTGCGCGCCAATGGTGCGGTGGGCGAGAAGGACAACGTCAAGATCCTCACCAGCTGCCCCAGCTGCCTTCAGGGCCTGAGCCGCTACGGCAACGACCTGGACAACGGCCTGCTGGAAGCCGACTACATCGTGGTCGAGATGGCGCGCCACATCCTGGGCGAGAACTGGATGCCGCAGTATGTGGATGCTGCCAATGGCGGCGGGATTGAGCGGGTGCTGGTATGAATGGGGCCCCCACGCTCGGCACTGGCGTGTCCTCGCTGCCCCCCGGGGGGGCGCGCGTCGCCTTGGGGCGGCCCGGCGGCGGCTCGGCTCCGTGCCCTTTGTGCGCCACGGCCGGCGGCACCTTGGTCTGGCAGGGCACGCACCTGCGTGTCATCCGCGCCGATGAAGCCGGCTTCCCCGCCTTCTACCGCGTGGTCTGGCAGCGCCATGTGGCAGAGTTCTCTGACCTCTCGCCGGCCGAGCGCCAGCACTGCATGGACGCGGTGGTGGTGGTCGAATCCGCGCTGCGCGAATTCCTGCAGCCCACCAAAATCAACCTGGCCGCGCTGGGCAACGTGGTGCCGCACCTGCACTGGCATGTGATTGCCCGCTTCGAGGGCGATAGCCACTTTCCGGCGCCTGTGTGGGCCGCTGCCGTGCGGGACCGTGATGCGCAGGCCGAGGCCGTTGTGGCGGAGCGTTTGCCAGCCCTGGAGCAGGCCCTGGCTGAACGTTTGGCCGCACTGCCCGCACCACCGCTGTAGCCCCTATCCCATGGCCGCGGAGCAGGCCATACCAGGACACCCGCGCAACGGTATGGGGAGTGCTCTACGCTGCAAGCGTTACTCTGTTGCGGCCTTCTTGCTTGCTGCGGTATAGCGCGTGGTCGGCCCGGACTATGGCGCTGTCGAGGGACTCCCCCGGCTCCAGCTCTGCCACCCCCAGCGACAGTGCGGGCGTGACCGCCGCATTCGCATACATCAGCGGCTGGGTGGCCACGGTCTGGCGGATGCGCTCGGCCAGCGCCAGGGCCGCTTCGCCGTGGGTGGCCGGCAGCAGGATCAGGAATTCCTCGCCACCCCAGCGCGCCACGATGTCCTGTGTGCGGCAGGTGCGCGACAGCAGCATGCCGATGTGCACCAGCATCTGATCGCCGGCGTCGTGGCCCAGTTGGTCGTTGATGTGCTTGAAATGGTCGATGTCGGCGATCACCAGCGCAGTGGGCAGGTTCGAGCGCAGCGCCTGGACCTGTACCTGTTCGGCCAGGGTGAGCAGGTTGCGGCGGTTCGACAGGCCGGTCAGCGGGTCGGTGGCGGCCTGCTCGGCCAGCCGGCTCTCGGCCCGGCGCACCGTGGCGTAATAGAAGCGGGCGGTGTAGGCCGCCATGGCAAACACCACGGCCACGTTGAAGCCGTGCACCACCAACAACGCCCGGTCGTCCAGAGGGGCCAGGGCGCCCAGGTGCTGCGACAGGGCATGCAGCCCGGTGTAGCACGCGAACAGCAGCACCAGCAGCAGGTAGGGCACCAGTCGCGTGCCGGCGCTGACCACGATGGCGGGGATGAACATCAGCAGGTAGTAGTGAAAGCCGCTGTCCCAGCCGATCAGCAAGGTGCCGGTGGCGGCATAGCCCAGCACCGCGATCCAGATGAGCACCAACGCCGGGCCATTGATGCGCCGCCCCAGCAGCCAGTAGGCCAAGGCGTATATCGCGATGCCGACCAGGTTGAGCCATGCCAGCAGCGGCGCATCTAAGGCCAGGAACAGTAACAAGAGGGCCGGGCCCACGCCGGCCGCGATGACCGTGACGCGCCTTGTCATGACCCAGAAAGCCTTGTGGGCCAGTGCGCTGCTGTGGGGCGTGGTGCTGGTGGGGGTTTTTGGGTCGGGGGACGGTTTGAGCATCTGTAATGAAACGTTAACCCGCCCAAGCTTACAGGTCAATGTAATCACACCCGTGCCGTATCGGGGACAATGCGCAAGACCTCCACCGAAACACATGCACCATGGCTGGCCTGAAACCTGATTCTCCCACCCCCGTGTCCATCACGGCCCACAGCCAGTCGCGTGTGCTGGAGGTGGCCTTTTCCGACGGCGCGGCGTTTCGCATCCCCTTTGAGCTGATGCGGGTGTATTCCCCGTCTGCGGAGGTGCAGGGACATGGCCCCGGGCAGGAGGTGCTGCAGACCGGCAAGCGGGAGGTGGGCCTCACGGCGCTAGAGCCGGTGGGCAACTACGCGGTCAAGCCAGTGTTCTCCGACGGCCATGACAGTGGCATCTTTTCCTGGGACTACCTCTACGAACTGGGTGCGGCCCAGGATGCGCTGTGGACGCAGTACGCCGAGCGGCTGGCGGCCGCCGGCGTGGACCGCGATGCGCCGATGGCCGCAGCGCATGGGGGCCATACACACGGCCACGGCTGCGGCTCCCATTGACAGCCCGGCGCCCCGGGGTGGGGCAATGCCTTCTTTCCTATCGCCAAAATGCGACGAATTCCCCAGGGTGGGGCGGGGTTGTCGCGGCCAAATCGCGGTTTACGCTCTAGCATCGCGCCATGAGCACCACACATTTCGGTTTCCAGTCGGTTGAAGAGTCGGACAAGGCGCGCCATGTGCGCGGGGTTTTTGATTCGGTCGCGTCCAAGTATGACCTGATGAACGACCTGATGTCCGCCGGGTTGCACCGTGCCTGGAAGGCTTACACCGTGGCGGTGGCCAATGTGCGCGAAGGTGACCAGGTGCTTGACATCGCTGGCGGCACGGGCGACTTGGCCCTGGCCTTCTCGCGCAAGGTGGGCGCCAGCGGCCGTGTGGTGCACACCGACATCAATGCCGCCATGCTCAGCACCGGTCGCAACCGGCTGCTGGATGCGGGTGTGGTGCTGCCCACCGTGGTGTGCGACGCGGAGAAACTGCCGTTTGAATCTGGCCAGTTCGACCTGGTCTCGGTGGCCTTCGGCTTGCGCAACATGACCCACAAGGACCAGGCCATCGCCGAGATGTGCCGCGTGCTCAAGCCCGGCGGCAAGCTGCTGGTGCTGGAGTTCTCCAAGGTGGCCAAGCCACTGGAGAAAGCCTATGACTTCTATTCATTCCAGATCTTGCCGCGTTTGGGCAAGCTGGTTGCGGGGGACGACGCCAGCTACCGCTACCTGGCCGAGTCGATCCGCATGCACCCTTCACAGGCAGAGTTAAAAGACCTCATGAAAAAAAATGGCTTTGGGCATGTGGACTATCACAACATGACAGGCGGCATTGTGGCCTTGCATGTTGGAATCAAGTGTTGAGAAGCCAATAGTACGCAGTGATGCGAAGGAGATAAGCATGATGAAACTCTGGTCCGTGGTTCTGGTGGGTGTTCTGGCGCTGGGCAGCCTGGACGCCGAGGCCAAGCGCCTGGGCGGTGGCTCGTCCATGGGGCGCCAGTCCGGCAATGTGACGCAGCGTGAAGCAGCGCCCGGTGGTGGTGGCGCCACGCAGGCGGCGCCTTCCAATGCGGCAGCGGCCAAACCCGCTGCCCCGGTCGGTGGCGGTGCAACTGCCGCACCCAAGAAACCCTGGGGCGCCATGCTGGGTGGCCTGGCCGCTGGCCTGGGCCTGGCGTGGCTGGCGAATTCGCTGGGGTTGGGTGCCGCTTTCGGGCAGTTCCTGCTGATCGCCTTGCTGGTGCTGGCTGGTTTTGTGGTGTTCAGCATGGTGATGCGTTCGCGCAAGCCCGCTACGCGGGCTGCGGGTAACAGCCCGCTGGCTTTCCAGGGCGCAGGTGCACCGTCACCCATGTCCGCGCCCATGGCGCGCCAGTACAGTCCCGACCATGTCGGCAATGATGCATCCGCACGCCCCTGGGAGCGCGCAGGTGCCGCACCCGAGGTGAGCAATCGTCCGGTGGGCAGCGGCGTGGTGATTGGCTCCGGCCTGACCGGTGCGCAGAACTGGGGCATTCCCGCAGGCTTTGATGTCGACGGCTTCCTTGCTGCAGCCAAGCGCAACTTTGTCAGCCTGCAGGATGCCTGGGATCGTTCCGACATCCCGGCGCTGCGCGCCATGATGACGGACGGCATGTTGACCGAAATCAAGACCCAGCTGGCCGACCGCGAAAGCCATATCGGCACCCAGGTCAACAAGACCGACGTGGTGCTGCTGGAAGCCTCGCTGCTGGGTATTGAGGAGCTGGATGACGCCTATATGGCCAGCGTCGAGTTCTCTGGCATGATCCGCGAAGAACCCTCCGCCGGGCCCAGTCCCTTCCGCGAGGTCTGGAACATGACCAAGCCCAAGAGTGGCGGCGGCTGGCTGGTGGCTGGTGTGCAGGCACTGCAGTAAGCACATCGTGAGCCGCTGAACCCTACCGATGCGGGGGGGGCGGGAATAAGCAGGAATAATGGGGACTATGGCAACACCACAGTCCCCATTTTCTTTTCTGGCCAATCTGGCCGAGAGCATCGGCACCACCCTGCAGCCACCGGCCTGGCTGGTGCACGAGGGCCAGCACCGCATCGTGCTGTTCCTGAACCATGTGCTGATGCAGGAGCCCGAAGCCACCAGCCGCCTGGTGCGCCAGAAGGGCCAGGTGGCCTTGCTGCAGTGGCGCATGTTCTCGCTGCGGCTGGCGGTCACCCCTGCCGGTCTGCTGGAGATCGCCGAGGCGCACCAGCCGGCCGACCTGACCCTGACGGTGCAAGACAGCTCGCCCTTTACCCTGGCGCAGACCGCGTTGCGTGGTGACAAGCCGGCGATCCAGATCGCTGGCGACGTTCAATTGGCAGCCGAGATCAACTGGCTGGTGGACCATGTGCGCTGGGATGTCGAGGAGGATCTGGCGCGGGTCGTGGGTGATGTGCCTGCGCACACCCTTGCTCAGCTAGGCCGCCGGGTGGCCCAGGCGGTGCGCCAGTTTTCCGGCGGGCGTGCGCCTGTGGCGGGCGCTGTCGGGGAACACCACGCATGAGGCATTTCTTCCGGGGCGCCACGATCATCTGGATCGCCCTGCGTTACGGTCTGGACGAGCTGGTGTTGACCAGCCTGCAGAAACCCTGGCTGCTGCGGGTCGCGCGGGTGCTGACGATAGGGCGCAAGCTCGACGCGCCCCGGGGCCAGCGGCTGCGTGAGGCGCTGGAGCAACTGGGGCCTATCTTCGTCAAGTTCGGCCAGGTGCTCTCCACCCGGCGCGACCTGCTGCCGCCGGACATCGCCAACGAGCTGATGTACCTGCAGGACCGGGTGCCGCCTTTCGACACTGTGGTGGCCATGGCCACCATCGAGCGCTCTTTCCAGAAGCCGGTGGACCAGGTGTTCGTGCACTTCGAGCGTAAGCCGGTGGCCAGCGCCTCGATTGCCCAGGTGCATTTCGCCACCATCCGCGACCGCGAGGGTGTGCTGCGCGAGGTGGCCGTCAAGGTGCTGCGCCCGGGCATGAAGGACGTGATCGAAAAAGACCTGGAGCTGATGCGAATGATGGCCGGCTGGGTCGAGCAACTCAGCGCCGACGGCAAGCGTCTCAAGCCGCGCCAGGTGGTGGCCGAGTTCGACAACTACCTGCATGACGAGCTGGACCTGGTCAAGGAAGCTGCCAACGCCGCGCAGCTGCGCCGCAACATGGACGGGCTGGATCTGGTGCTCATCCCCGAGATGTTCTGGGACTACTGCCATGCCGATGTGCTGGTGATGGAGCGCATGCGGGGTGTGCCCATCAGCCAGGTCGAGCGCCTGCGCGAAGCGGGGGTGGACATCCCCAGGCTGGCGCGCGATGGGGTCACGATCTTCTTCACCCAGGTGTTCCGCGACGGTTTTTTCCACGCCGACATGCACCCTGGTAATATCCAGGTGAGCCTGGATCCGGCGACCTTCGGGCGCTATATCTCGCTGGATTTCGGCATCGTCGGCACCCTGACCGAGTCGGACAAGGAATACCTGGCGCAGAACTTCGCCGCCTTCTTCCGGCGCGACTACAAACGCGTGGCCGAACTGCACATCGAGTCTGGCTGGGTGCCGCCCGAAACCCGGGTGGATGAGCTGGAGTCGGCCATCCGGGCGGTATGCGAGCCCTATTTCGACCGGCCGCTGCGCGAGATTTCGCTGGGCATGGTGCTGATGCGGCTGTTCCAGACCTCGCGCCGCTTCCATGTGGAAATTCAGCCCCAGCTGGTGTTGCTGCAGAAAACCCTGCTCAACATTGAAGGCCTGGGCCGCGAGCTGGACCCGGAACTGGACCTCTGGAGCACCGCCAAGCCGTTCCTCGAAAAATGGATGTTGGACCAGATGGGCCCGCAGCGTCTGCTGCAGGCCCTGCGCGACCAGGCGCCTCATTACGCCAAGCTGCTGCCCGAACTGCCGCGCCTGCTGCGTGACTACCTGCAGCACCAGGGCCGGCAGGAGCCGCAGCTGCAGGCGTTGATGGAGTTGCTGGCCGAGCAGAAGCGCAGCAACCAGGTGCTGCAGCGCTGGCTCTACATTGGCATGGGCTTTGCAGCAGGTGTGCTGGCCATGCCGTGGCTGGTGCGTCTATGGTTCCGCTGACGGCGCAGGTGCGTGGAGCTATGCCTGTTTTTCTGGATAATCCGCGCCAGTTCTGACCGAGGAGTTTTCTGTGCTGCTGACATTGGTTGCTGTCTACTTGCTCATCACCATCGCCATTGGCCTGCTGGCTGCCCGCCGGGTCAAGAACACGGCGGACTTCGCCATTGCGGGGCGGAACCTGCCACTGGTGATGATCGTCACCACCACCTTTGCCACCTGGTTCGGCTCCGAAACCGTGCTGGGCATTCCGGCGCGTTTCATCGAAGGCGGGCTGGGCGGGGTGGTGGAAGACCCTTTTGGTGCAGGCACCTGCCTGATCCTGGTGGGGCTCTTTTTTGCAGGCAAGCTCTACCGCATGACGCTGCTGACCATCAGCGACTACTACCGTGAACGGTATGGCCGCATTGTCGAGGTGGCCTGTTCCCTCATCATCATGCTGAGCTACCTGGGCTGGGTGTCGGCCCAGGTCACGGCACTGGGGCTGGTGTTCAACCTGCTGTCGGGCGGCAGCATCAGCATTCCCCTGGGCATGGTGATCGGGGTGGTCTCCATCCTGGCCTACACCCTGTTCGGTGGCATGTGGTCGGTGGCGGTGACCGATTTCATCCAGATGATCATCCTGGTGCTGGGCTTGACCACCATTGCGGTGTTTGCCGGCAACATGGCGGGCGGCGCCGACAAGGTGGTGTCCCTGGTGGCCAGCAAGGACCTGTTCAAGTTCTGGCCCGAGCCCAGCTTCCACGACATGGTGTTCTTCTTCGCCGCCGCCATCACCATGATGCTGGGCTCCATCCCGCAGCAGGACGTGTTCCAGCGGGTGATGTCTGCCAACAGCGTCAGCGCCGCCACCAAGGGCCCGGTGATCGGCGGCGTCTGCTACATCCTGTTCGCCTTTGTGCCCATGTTCCTGGTGGCCAGCGCGCTCATCATCATGCCCGAGCAGACCGCGGAGCTGCTCAAGGACGACCCGCAGAAGGTGCTGCCCACCCTGGTGATGGAAAAAATGCCGTTTGCGATGCAGGTGCTGTTCTTCGGCGCGCTGCTGTCGGCCATCAAGTCCACCGCCTCGGCCACCTTGCTGGCCCCCAGCGTGACCTTCACCGAGAACATCTGGCGCCAGTTCCGCCCCCGCGTGAGCGACCGGCAGGAACTGCGCACCATGCGCATCACCGTGCTGGTGTTCAGCACCTTTGTGCTGGCCTATGCCATCTACATGCAGGGCACTTCGATCTACGAGATGGTGTCGGGAGCCTACCAGGTCACCCTGGTGGGCGCCTTCGTGCCGCTGGTCATGGGGCTGTACTGGAAGCGCGCCTCGACCCAGGGTGCCATCCTGTCCATTGTGCTGGGCATCGGTGTTTGGCTAGGGTTCATCGTGTCGTCCCTGGGCGCTACCTTCCCTGCCCAACTGGCCGGGGTGCTGGCCAGCTTTGCCGGCATGCTGGCAGGCACCCTGGCGCCCCAGATGATTCACAACAAACACATGGCCCATCGCAAAGTGCCCCACGTGGCATGACCTTCCCCTGAATGGGGGCGGCGGGAGGGGGATGCAAAGCCTATAATCAAAGGTTTTGCAACCCTTCCCCGATCAACGATCCCCATGCCCATTTACGCCTACAAATGCGGGTCCTGTGGCCACGCCAAGGACGTATTGCAGAAGATGTCCGATGCCCCGCTGACCGTGTGCCCGGCCTGCGGCGCTGCTGCGTTTTCCAAGCAGGTGACCGCGGCGGGTTTCCAGCTCAAGGGCTCGGGCTGGTACGTGACCGATTTCCGTGGGGGTGGTGACGGCGCCAAGAGCGGCGTCGGGGCCAGCCCCGTGGCATCGCCGGCTGCCGACAGCGGCGCGGCAGCAGCCCCTGCGGCTGCACCGGCCCCTGCCGCGGCGCCCGCCACTGCCAGCACTGCCAGCAGTCCGGCTCCCTCCAAAAGCGAATCTGCATGAACGCACTGCGTAAATGGCTGCTCTCGGGCCTGCTGGTCATCGTGCCGGTGGTCATCACCTTCCTGGTGCTGGAATGGGTGGTGGGTCTGCTCGACCAGACCCTGCAGATCCTGCCCATGGCCTGGCATCCCGACCGGGTGCTGGGCGTGCACATTCCCGGCTTCGGCGTCATCCTCACGCTGGTCATCTTGCTGGTGGTGGGCGCCACCGTCAGCAACTTCATCGGCAAGAAGCTGGTGCAGTGGGGCGACGCGGTGGTGACCCGCATCCCGGTGGTGCGCTCCATCTACTCCAGTGTCAAGCAGGTGTCCGACACGCTGTTTTCCGAGAACGGCAATGCCTTCCGCAAGGCTGTGCTGGTGCAGTGGCCGCGTGAAGGTATCTGGACGGTGGCCTTCGTCACCGGCGCGCCCGGCGGCGATGTGGCCACCTACCTGCGCGAGGACGAGTTCCTCAGTGTCTATGTGCCCACCACGCCCAACCCCACGGGCGGCTACTTCGTCATGCTGCGCAAAAGCGACTGCATCGAGCTCAACATGAGCGTGGACGAAGCCCTCAAATACGTCGTTTCCATGGGGGTGGTGGTGCCTAGCACACGCCCCCCGGCGATCAAGAAGAACCCTTAATTTTTTCGCGCCCCTGCGGCGCCGGATATAGCTCTATGGCCATGCGCTCCCACTACTGCGGTCTTGTGACCGAAGCCCTCATCGGACAGACCGTGACCCTGTGCGGCTGGGTGAACCGCCGCCGCGACCATGGCGGCGTGATCTTCGTCGACCTGCGTGACCGCGAGGGTTCTGTGCAGATCGTCTGCGACCCCGACCGCGCCGACATGTTCAAGACGGCCGAAGACCTGCGCAACGAGTTCTGCATCCAGATCAAGGGCCTGGTGCGCGCGCGCCCCGAAGGCACCACCAACGATGCGCTCAAGAGCGGCAAGATCGAGGTGCTGTGCCACGAGCTGACGGTGCTGAACGCATCGGTCACCCCGCCGTTCCAGATCGACGATGAAAACCTGTCGGAAACCACCCGCCTGACCCACCGTGTGCTCGACCTGCGCCGCCCCTACATGCAGCGCAACCTGATGCTGCGCTACAAGGTGGCGATCCAGGTGCGCAACTTCCTCGACGGCCTGGGCTTCGTGGACATCGAAACCCCCATGCTCGGCAAGAGCACGCCCGAAGGCGCGCGCGACTACCTGGTGCCCAGCCGTGTGCACGACGGCCAGTTCTTCGCGCTGCCGCAGTCGCCCCAGCTCTACAAGCAGATGCTGATGGTGGCCGGCTATGACCGCTACTACCAGATCACCAAGTGCTTCCGCGACGAAGACCTGCGCGCCGACCGCCAGCCCGAATTCACCCAGATCGACTGCGAAACCTCCTTCCTCGATGAAGAGGAAATCCGCGCCATCTTCCAGCGCATGATCACCGAGGTGTTCAAGACCCAGCTGGACGTGGACCTGGGCGAATTCCCCATCATGACCTACCAGGAAGCCGCGCACCGCTTCGGCTCCGACAAGCCCGACCTGCGCGTGAAGCTCGAATTCACCGAACTCACCGACGTGATGAAGGACGTGGACTTCAAGGTGTTCTCGGGTGCGGCCAACATGGCGGGTGGCCGTGTGGTGGCGCTGCGTGTGCCCGGCGGCTCGGCCGAGGGTGGCGGCATCAGCCGTGGCGAAATCGACGCCTACACCGAGTTCGTCAAGATCTACGGCGCCAAGGGCCTGGCCTACATTCGCGTGAACGAGCTGGCCAAGGGCCGTGACGGCCTGCAGTCGCCCATCGTCAAGAACATCCACGACGCCGCCATCGCCGAAATCCTCAAGCGCACCGGCGCCCAGGACGGTGACCTGCTGTTCTTCGGTGCCGACAAGCTCAAGATCGTCAACGACGCCATCGGCGCGCTGCGCCTGAAGGTCGGCCACAGCGAGTTTGGCAAGAAGAACGGCCTGTTCGAGAACCGCTGGGCACCGCTGTGGGTGGTGGACTTCCCCATGTTCGAGTACGACGAGGACAACGCCCGCTGGGCCGCCGTGCACCACCCCTTCACCAGTCCGAAGGATGGCCACGAAGACCTGATGGACACCAACCCCGCAGCCTGCATCGCCAAGGCCTACGACATGGTGCTCAACGGCTGGGAGCTGGGCGGCGGCTCGGTGCGTATCCACCGCGCCGACGTGCAGAGCAAGGTGTTCGCCGCGCTCAAGCTCACGCCCGAGGATGCCCGTGCCAAGTTCGGTTACCTGCTCGACGCGCTGCAATATGGCGCGCCCCCGCACGGCGGCCTGGCCTTCGGCCTGGACCGTATCGTTACTCTGATGACCGGCGCCGAATCCATCCGCGACGTGATCGCCTTCCCCAAGACCCAGCGCGCCCAGGACCTGCTGACCCAGGCCCCGAGCCCCGTGGACGAGAAGCAGCTGCGCGAGCTGCACATCCGCCTGCGCAACCCGGATGCGGTGAAGGCAGGCTGATTTCGGCACCGCCGTCAAGGCAGTCCAATCCACTACAGCGGCAGGAACACTTGTGTTTCTGCCGTTTTTTCATGGGAGCTGTACTTCGTGTCGATCCGTCCCCCCAAGATTCCCCAGTCGGTGCTGGTGGTCATCCACACCGCCGCGCTGGACGTGCTGCTGATCCGCCGGGCCGACGCGCCCGAGCACTGGCAGAGCGTGACCGGCAGCAAGGACTGGCCCGAAGAGGATTTCCACGCCACCGCCGTGCGCGAGGTGATGGAGGAAACCGCCATCGATGCCCATGCGCCCGGCTGTGTGCTGCAGGACTGGGGGCTGGAAAACGTCTATGCCATCTACCCGCAGTGGCTGCACCGCTATGCCCCTGGCGTGGCGCACAACACCGAGCGCATCTTCGGCCTGCAGGTGCCGGCGGGCACCCCGGTGCGGCTGAGTCCGCGCGAGCACACCGACCTGGTCTGGCTGCCCTGGCGTGAGGCGGCGCTGCGCTGTTACTCGCCTTCCAATGCCGAGGCCATCCTGCTGCTGCCGCGTTTCAGCGGGGTGTGATTTGCTACAAATTTGGTAGCTGAATGCGGAGGAAAAACGGCCGTGTGAGGCCAGAAAGCATGGGAATTCAATCACTGTTACCATGCAGGCATGTTTCCGAAAAACGATTCCGCCACCCTGGTGTCCGACAGCGATGAGGGCACGCCTGTCTCCGTCAAGATCCGCGAGCGGATCGCCGCCGCCCGCAAGCGCTTCTACGCCAACGACAACATCGCCGAGTTCATCCAGCCCGGCGAACTGGAGCAGCTGCTCGACGAGGTCGAGGCCAAGATGCAGGGCGTGCTCGACAGCATGGTGATCGACACCCAGCACGACCACAACACCAGCAACACCGCGCGCCGCGTGGCCAAGATGTACCTCCACGAGGTGTTCAAGGGGCGTTATGTCACGCCGCCCAGCATCACCGAGTTCCCCAACGCCGAGCACCTGAACGAGCTGATGATCGTGGGGCCCATCACCGTGCGCAGCGCCTGCAGCCACCACCTGTGCCCGGTCATCGGCAAGCTGTGGATTGGCGTGATGCCCAACGAACACACCAACGTCATCGGCTTGTCCAAATACGCACGCCTGGCTGAATGGGTCATGGGCCGCCCGCAGATCCAGGAGGAAGCCGTGGTGCAGCTGGCCGACCTCATCATGGAAAAAACCCAGCCCGACGGCCTGGCCATCGTCATGGAGGCCAGCCACTTCTGCATGGGATGGCGTGGCGTGAAGGACATGGACAGCAAGATGATCAACTCCGTGATGCGCGGCGCCTTCCTGAAGGATGCAGCCCTGCGCCGCGAATTCCTGGCCCTGTTGCCCAAGAAAGACTGAACATGTTGGTACGCCTGCTCTACGCCAGCCGCGCGGTGGACACTTCTGCCAGCGCCATCGAAGCCATCCTCGCCACCGCGCGCGAGCACAACCCGAGCTGCGGCATCACGGGCATCCTGTGTTATGGCGGCGGCATCTTTCTGCAGGCCATCGAAGGCGGGCGTTCGGCGGTGAACGACCTGTACGGCCATATCCAGCGCGACGTGCGTCACAAGGATGTGGAACTGCTGCACTTCGAGGAAATCAGCGAGCGCCGTTTCGGCGGCTGGACCATGGGGCAGGTCAACCTGTCCAAGCTCAACCATTCCATCCTGCTCAAATACTCCGAACGCCCCGAGCTGGATCCGTACTCTGTCTCGGGCAAGGTCTCGCTGGCCCTGCTGGAGGAGCTGATGGCCACTGCGTCGATTGTGGGCAGGGTTTGAGCACACCCCCAGTCTGCGCGCACTGCGTGGCGCTCCGCCACCCCCCTTGCAGGGGGCAACGCCGATGGCCCGGCGAAGCCGCTTCCATGGCGTTTGCTGGCAGAGACCACGTCTCCACGCCACCCTCGACCTGAATTTCACTCGCAGTCGGTTTGTCTACCCTGGCATTTTCCCTGGTGGTGCTGGCGGGGCTGATCCATGCCTGCTGGAACATCGCCGCCAAGAAGGCCGGCGGCGACGCCCGTTTTTCCTTCTTCAGCAGCGTGTGGATGGCGCTGATCTGGGCGCCGGTGGGCCTGTGGGCTGGCTGGTCGGTGGTGCCGCGCTGGGGCTGGCTGGAGTGGGCCTTCGTCGGTGCCAGCGCGGTACTGCACGTGGTCTATTTCATCGTGCTGCTGCGCGGCTACCGCAAGGCCGACCTCACCGTGGTGTACCCGCTGGCGCGGGGTTCGGGACCGCTGCTGTCGTCCATGGTGGCCATCGTGCTGCTGGGCGAGCAGATCTCGGCGCTGGGCGTGGCCGGGATCGCAGGGGTGGTGGTCGGGGTGTTCCTCATCGCTGGCGGCCCGGGCCTGTGGCGCGCCGCGCATGACCCCCATCAACAGAAGCGGGTGCGCAAGGGCATGGTCTATGGCCTGCTGACGGGCGTGTTCATCGCCAGCTACACGGTGGTGGACGGTTACGCCGTCAAGGTGCTGCTGATGTCACCCATCCTGCTTGACTACATGGGCAACTTCGTGCGGTTGGGCCTGCTGCTGCCGGTGGTGCTGCGCGACCGGCCCACCGCCTGGGCGCTGTGGTTGCAGCAGCGCCGCTATGCCCTCATCGTGGGGGCCATCAGCCCGGTGTCGTATGTGCTGGTGCTCTATGCCATGCAGACCGCGCCGCTGTCGCACGTGGCGCCCGCACGCGAGGTGTCCATGCTGTTCGCCGCCCTCATCGGCGGGCACCTGCTGGGCGAGGGTGACCGCGCCGTGCGGCTGGTGGGCGCCTTGTGTATTGCGGTGGGTGTGGCATGCCTCGGTCTCGGGTGAGCACTGCCCAGCCCACGCGGCCCTTGCTGCTGGGGTGTGACTTCTCCAGCAGCCCCAGCCGCCAGAAACCGATTGTGATGGCTGCCGGGCGCTCGAAAGACGGCGGGGTATTGCTATCAAATTTGGAGTATTTCTCGACACTCGACGCCTGGGCCACCCGTCTGGTCCAGCCGGGGGAGCCCTGGATAGGCGGCTTCGACCTGCCCTTCGGCCTGCCGCGCGAGTTGGTGCAAGCCCTGGGCTGGCCCACCGGCTGGGCGGCGTGTATGGACCACTACCAAAGTCTGTCTCGCGCTGACATCCGCAGCATCTTCAAGGCCTTTTGCGCTTCCCGCCCGGTGGGGCAGAAGTTCGCCCACCGCGCCACCGACGGCCCGGCTGGCTCCAGCCCCTCGATGAAATGGGTGAACCCACCCGTGGCCTTCATGCTGCATGCCGGGGTGCCCCTGCTGCGCCAGGCGGGGGCCTACATGCCCGGCCTGATGCCAGCCCCCGCCGAGCCCCCGCGGCGTGTGGCGCTGGAGGCCTACCCCGGCCTGCTGGCGCGGGCGGTGCTGGGCCGGCGCAGCTACAAAAGTGACGACAAGGCGCGGCAGACGCCGGACCGGCAGGAGGCGCGCCAGCTGCTGGTGGCGGCGCTGGAGTCAGGCCAGTGCGCCGGACTGCGCCTGCGGCTGGATGCGGCGCAGCGCACGCTGCTGGTGGATGATGCCCGCGGCGACAGCCTGGACGCGGTGTTGTGCCTGCTGCAGGCCGCGTGGGCGCTGCAGCAGCACCAGCAGGGCGAGCCGCTGTATGGCTTGCCCACCGGCATGGATCCGTTGGAAGGCTGGATCGTGCTCAGTACAGCACCCGGGCGCTGACCGGCGGCGGGCTCCACTCGTACAGCCAGGTTTCGCTCAGCGCCTGTGTGCCTGCGCGCAGGAACAGGCGCAGCGCAATGGGGCTGGTGTCCTCGCCCGGGATGATGTCGAACATGGCGCGTACGCCTTTGACCGAGGCCAGGGGCCGGGCCGACACCAGCGCGATGCGGCCACGCGAGGCGGTGACGATGGACTCGACCTTGACCGACGGGTCGAGCATGGCCAGGTCGCCGCCGGCAAAGTCCACCGCGAAGCGCAGTGCGTACTCGTTGCGCTTTTGCCCGACCACGCCACCCAGCCCCGTGCGGGTGGCCACGCAGCGGGCCAGGGGGGGCTGTGCGGGCGGCTCGGCAGCCCAGGTCAGCCGGTAGCTGAACAGCAGCTCCTGCCCGGCCTGGGGCTTCTCGGCGGGGTTCCAGAAAGCGACGATGTTGTCGAAGGTCTCGTCCACGGTGGGAATCTCCACCAGCTGCACCGAGCCCGCGCCCCAGCCCGCCTTGGGCTGCACCCAGAGGGAAGGGCGCTTGTCGTAGAACACGCCATCGTCCTGGTAGTGCTCGAAATTGCGGTCGCGCTGCAGCAGGCCGAAGCCGCGAGGGTTCTGGTCGGCAAAGGCGTTGAAGCGCAGCGTGGCCGGGTTGCCCAGAGGGCGCCAGAGCCATTCGCCGGCGCCGTTGACCATCGACAGGCCGTCCGAATCATGGATCTCAGGGCGCCAGTCGTAGCCCATGCGGCGATCGTTCTCGCCGGTCTGGAACATGCTGGTGCAGGGCGCGATACCCAGGCGCTCGATCTCCTTGCGGGGGTAGAGCGCGGCGTCGATGTCCATCACCGTGGCGTCGCCCGGCGTGATGGCGAAGCGGTAGGCGCCAGTGATGCTGGGCGAATCCAGCAGTGCATGCACGATGAGGGTGGACGAGGTGGGGTCGGGCCGTTCGATGAAGAACTCGGTGAAGTCGGGGAATTCCTCCGGGCGGGGCAGGGCGGTGTCCACCGCCAGGCCGCGTGCCGACAGGCCATATTGCCGCTCGCCGCCCACGGCGCGGAAGTAGCTCGCGCCCAGGAAGGCCACCATGTCATGGCGCGGGGCCGTGTGGTAGTTGAGCCGGAAGCCCGCAAAGCCCAGGTCGGGCGGCAGGCTGCCGGCGGCCAGGCCACTCTTGCCGAAGTCGAACATGGTCGGGTCGTAGGCCAATTCCTGTGCCATCTTCTGGGCTTGCCCGCCCTGCACCTCGAACATGCGCACCGGCCGTTTGAAGAACATGCCCAGGTGGAAAAACTTGACCTGGAAGCGCAGCGCCTCGTCTGCCCACAGCGCGTGGTCGCCCCGGAACTGGATCGACTGGTACTGGTCGTAGTTCAGCGCAGCCAGGGCGGCTGGTGTGGCGGCAGGCGCTTGCCACGGCGCGGCGGCCAGAGCACGCGCGCGGCCTTTGAGCTGGGCGTAGTCGAAGGGCTGGGGGCTGCCCAGCGTGCGCATGCCGGCGGCCTGGGCTGCGGGGGAAAGTGCCAGGCCCAGCAGGGCGATGGTGGTCACTGCGCAGGCGCTGGCAGAGGCCATAAAACGGCGGCGTTGCATCATGGGTTCACATGCTCCATATCCGGGGAAGGGTGGGGGCGAGTTGCCAGAAGTGCTCACGCCAGGCACCACGGACCTGGCGCAGCAGCTGCATGGCGGGCTCCACCACCGGGGCGAGCACCCGCACCACCACCACCTGGGCGTCGGGGCTGGTGGCGCCGGCGCTGTTGTGCAGGCTGTGTGCATCGATGCAGGCGCGCGCCAGCTCCAGGGCTTGCTCGCGCTTCGCCTTGGGCATGGGGGTGCCCGACAGAAAAAACAGCGACGCCATGCAGCGGTGCCCGGCCAGGCCCAGCGGGCTGTCGAGCAGGCGGGTGTCGTGGGCGTCCACCGTGCCACGCTCCAGCCACACGCCGTCCAGCTCGAGGTGCTGGCGCAACTTGCCATTCACGAAGGGCTGCTGTGCGTGCGGCAGGCCAAAGGCGGTGATGTCCCAGCCCAGCAGCTCAGACCCCGCATCCAGCCTGGCCTGCAGCCGGTTTTCGGCCTGGCAGCCGCTGTAGCAAAGGGCCTCGAGCGGCAGCCATTCGAGCCGGGCGCTAGCGGCCAGGTGGATCTGGGTGTCCTGCACCGCCCATTCGCCGTCAGAGCGGTAGAAGCGGGTGGCGCCCGGTGTGGTGACCAGTCCGTGGGCACCGGCACCGGCCTGCACCCGGATGCTGAGGGTGTCACCTCCCACCAGCCCGCCGGGCGGGTGCACCAGCACGTTGTGGCAGATGCCGTCGCCCTCGGGGTAGAGGCTTTGCAGGATGCGCAGCGGGCCGTCGTGCAGAAAGCGGGCCCGGGTGCGGGGCGCGGGGGAGGAGGTGTCGCAGTCGTAGTCGAGTTGCAGTCGGGCGTGCCAGGGCATGGGGCGAGTGTAAAACTCTTGAGTCCGTGGTGACATGCGTGCATGGCGACTTCTTTTGTCCCCTCCGGTTGGGGGATATCTTGCAGCCCTGACAATCCGCAGGTTATTTTTTGCCGTTCTTCTTCTTTCCGCTTGTCCTGTGTTCGATCCCCCAACCTGGAGTTGTCCTTGAAAATCCATCTCTCTCCCACATCCCGCCTCGGCTCGGCAAGTCTGCTGGGAATGGCTCTGCTCACCAGCTCGGGCGCGATGGCGCAGGTAGGCGGCGACGCTGGCCCTGACGCGTGGCGATTCTCGGCGGGGCTGGGTGTGATCAGCCAGCCGCGCTACCCCGGTAGCGCAGACAGTCAATCGACCGTGCTGCCGATGGTCAGTGCCAACTATGGCCGCTACATCATTGGAGGCATACCCGGGGCGGGGGTGCCTCTCGGCGTGGGTGCCTACCTGGTGCAGACCCCTGAGTGGAGTCTGGGTGTTGCGCTTGGCGGCCACCTTTCGAACCCCCGCGACGAGTCCGAGTCGGCGCGTTTGCGCGGGATGGGGGACATCGACGGAACCGCGCTAGCGGCTGTTTTTGGCAGCTACAGCTACCAGTGGCTGGCGGCGCGGATGGGGGTCCTGACCGACGTGGGCGGCAAAGGCCAGGGTACGCGTATCGCGATGGACCTGGAAGCCAGGCACCGGCTCACGGACCAGCTGGTCATCTCGGCAGGCCCCGGATTCACCTGGGCTGACAAAAAGTACACCCAGACGTTTTTCGGTGTGACCGGTGCGCAAAGCAGCAGCTCCGGGTTGACGGTCTATACGCCACGCGCCGGGGTCAACGCGGTCCGCTTCAATCTGGGAGCCAACTACCAGATCAGTCCGCAGTGGGGTGTGGGCGCGCGCGTGACCTTGACCCACCTGCGCGGTGGCGCAGTCGACAGCCCGATCACCGAGAAGAGGTCTCAGAACACGGTGGGGGTTTTTGCGAACTACCACTTCTGAGGGTGGGCGCCGTCGGGCAGCGACAGCGTGCTGAGGCGAAACACGTTGCCTTCCGGGTCGCACAGCACGGCCTGCCACTGGCCGTAGTAGGTGGCGTAGGGGGCCTTGAGCACACGGCCACCCAGCGCCGGTACCTGCGCCACGGCCGTGTTCAGCGCGTCGGGCGTGTCCAGCATCAGCGTGGCATAGGCCACCACCGGGTTCACTGCATTGTCCGGTGGCTGGCGGTCCGCCAGGTTCAGCAGGGCATAGGCGTCATGGGCGTTGAAGCCGAACTGGAAGTCCGCGGTCTCCAGCGCGCGGTAGATGGGCGAGCGGCTGGCTTCGGCCTCCGGCAGGCCCAGCAGCGCCTGGTAGAAGCGCAGCTGGGCCTCGATGTCGCGGCACAGCAGGTTGAACCACAGCTTCATGCCACCGGCTCCGCCACGCCCGGTGCCCTGGCGTAGGTCTTGAGGTACATCTCGCGCAGGTGTTCGCCGGCGGAGCAGGGCGTGAAGCGCGGGCTGGTTCCGGGCGCCACGGTGCCGGGCACGGGGTCGATGCGGGCGGTGTACTCCGGCTCGTAGAAGAAGGGGATGGAGTAGCGCGGCTGGCCGCCCGAGTGGGTGTTGCGCACCCGGTGCGGGTTGGAGTGGTAGAGGCCATTGGTCCAGCGCGGGA
>Ga0208693_1000895_pt1 | contig 22416 bp, 19 predicted proteins | sample AD_UKC071_MetaG_FD_184438 | JGI IMG/M metagenome (GOLD analysis project Ga0208693, IMG submission 184438) | Active sludge microbial communities of municipal wastewater-treating anaerobic digesters from USA - AD_UKC071_MetaG (SPAdes) (version 2) | ecosystem: Engineered > Bioreactor > Anaerobic >... | reverse complement strand
TCTGAGGATTTGGCTTTTTATGGTATCGATATGAAGAAAAAGACAGAGCCCGGCGAATTCAAGTTGTGGGTTGCACAAAACTCGGCCGACAATTCGAATGAACTTTCATTTTCGGTTACAGAATAACATGAACTAAAATGAAGAAAAAGAAAATTGCTTCTGCATTGATTATCGCTTCATTTGTCGGGATTTTCGATATCGGACTTCGTGCACAACAAACCCGATCGACCACGTATTGCAATCCGCTTGATATAGATTATACCTATATGATCTACAATTCTGACCGTGATATTTCTTACCGTTCGGGTGCTGATCCGGCTGTTGTGGAATTTCGTGGCGAATATTATATGTTTGTTACCCGGTCGATGGGATACTGGCATTCGTACGATTTAACAAATTGGAATTTTATCAAACCCGAAAAATGGTATTTTCAGGGAAGCAATGCTCCGGCGGCTCACAATTACAACGATTCGGTGCTTTATGTAACCGGTGATCCTTCGGGATCGATGAGTATTCTCTATACCGACAATCCGAAAAAAGGCGATTGGAAAGCGGTTCCTGCAATTTTGCACGATTTGCAGGATCCCGATTTGTTTATCGACGACGATGGTTCTGCTTACATGTTTTGGGGATCGTCCAATCTTTATCCTATTCGAGGAATGCGATTAAACAAAAATCATCGTTTTTTGCCTGTCGGTAATCCGGATTCTTTGTTCAATAAGAATAGGGAACTGCATGGTTGGGAACGTTTCGGAGAAAACAACAGCGATACCATACCGGGTTATATCGAAGGTCCTTGGCTTACTAAACACAATGGCAAATATTATATGCAATATGCAGCACCGGGGACAGAATTCAATGTCTATGCCGACGGTGTATACGTGGCCGATCACCCAATGGGGCCTTATGTGTATGCACCTAATAATCCCATTAGTTTTAAACCGGGAGGATTTATGAATGGAGCGGGACATGGGAGTACGGTGCTTGGACCGCAAAACACCTATTGGCATTTTGCGTCGATGGCTTTATCCTATAATGTCAACTGGGAAAGACGTCTTTGCATGTTCCCTCTTTTTTTCGATCGCGACGGGCTGATGTGGGCAGACACCTCGTATGGCGACTATCCACATTTTGCTCCGTCGGAACCCGGGAAAAAAGGTGAATTTGCCGGATGGATGCTGCTGTCATATAAAAAACCGGTGAAAGTCTCTTCTTTTGTGGAAGATCACACGGCGCAAAAATTGACAGACGAAAACGTAAAAACCTTTTGGCTTGCCAAAAGCAACGACAATATGCAGTGGGTGGAAATCGACTTGTTAAATCCCTGTACGGTAAGAAGCATTCAGATAAATTATTTCGATTACAAATCGGATTTTTATGGGCGTATTGACGGATTGCGACATCGATATAAGGTGGAAGGCTCGCTCGACGGTAAAACATGGCAAACCTTGATCGACAAAAGCAATAGCTATCGGGACGCTCCGAACGATTACGAGGAACTTGCTATGCCGCAAAAGGTGCGTTATGTTCGTTACAAACATATTGAAGTACCGACACCCCATCTAGCAATTTCCGATATTCGCATTTTCGGAACAGGTGATGGCGTAAAGCCGCAAAAAGTAAGCGGATTCAAAGTGGAAAGGAAAGATGACCGGCGTGATGTTCTCTTAACCTGGAAAGCGCAGGAAAATACCCAGGGATACAACATTCGATGGGGAATCGCGCCGGATAAATTGTACAATTCATGGTTGGTTTATGATGAACATCAATTGATGATTCGTTCGCTTACAACAGATCAGCAATACTATTTCACGATCGAGGCATTTAACGAAAATGGAATTTCGGAACGAAGCACGTTTGTTCATGTAAAATAAATGATTCGATATTGATAGCCGAAGATGCTGACGACATCCTCTTAAATGAACCAAATTATGCTTTAAAAGACAAAGGGTATAAGATGTTTTTTCATCCCAGGTTATGAAGGTGATAGATGAAAAATCGTTTTTCGACTATCGGTTGTTATCGTTGGACGAAAAATTTTTTCCCTTGAAGCCTTTATATGGTTTTTGTTTTGGTACGACCAACTTCTGCTTTTTATGTCTGTGGTGATGAAGGTCAAATTTGGGTCGTTTGTAGCGTACGTGATCTTCGCGTTTGCCGGCAAAAATTTCATATACCCGCATTTCGCATTCCAGTTGACCGTTCATAAGGGGAAAGCGTTTGGTGGGTTTCAATCCGATTTTGTCGAAAAGCTCTTTTCGATAACTCAGGACGTAAGCATCATATCCAACGAATACATGTTTGAGCCTCTCTCCGAGGGTGGCGTATAGTTTTTCGATATCTTCCACCTTAATGCGTTCGCCGTATGGTGGATTGGTCATGAATACACCAGCCGGTTTAGGTGCTTCGGTATATTGTTGCAATGCTTTCACCTCCAAATCGATATATTTTTTCAATCCGGCGTTTCGAATGTTCTTTTCGGCAACTGCAATTGCCTTGGGAGAGATATCTGAACCGATGATGCGATAGTGAAATTCACGCGCTCCAGAGTCATCATTGTAAATTTCGCTGAAAAGTTCTTCGTCGAAATCGTTCCAGTTTTCAAAGGCAAAATGTTTTCGATGAATGCCCGGTGGGATGCCCAAGGCAATCATTGCCGCTTCGATCAGCAATGTTCCCGATCCGCACATCGGATCGATAAAGGTGCTTTCACCATGCCATCCCGATTTCAAGATCATGCCTGCAGCCAGCACTTCGTTCAGTGGTGCTTCGGTTTGTGCTATACGATATCCGCGTTTGTGCAGCGATTCGCCCGAACTGTCGAGCGAAAGTGTACAGGTTTTATGGGTTATGTGGATATTGAATACCAAATCGGGATTGGTAACACTCACCGACGGACGTTTGCCGTATTTTTCCGTAAAATAGTCGGCTATAGCGTCTTTCACCCGATAGGCGACGAACTTGGAATGGGTAAAAATGTGCGAATAAACTACCGAATCTACGGCAAAAGTTTTGTCGAGCGACAGGTATTCGTCCCAATTCAATTTTTTCACTTCTTCGTATACTTCATCGGCATTTTCGGCTTTGAATGTATGGATGGGTTTCAATATTCTTAACGCAGTGCGACAATGGATATTTGCTTTATACATTAAGGCTTTGTCACCTGTAAAAGATACCATGCGGGTGCCGATTTCCACATTTTCGGCTCCAATACCGATGAGTTCTTCTGCAAGCACATCTTCGAGTTCTGCCATTGTTTTGGCAATCAAGGGAAATTTGTCGGATTTGTTCATTCGCTGAATTTTCAATTATTTCGGATGCAAAGATAAGGAATCTAAGCGCCTGTTATTGTTTTACTTTTATCTTTTTTGCTTTTGATTCGTTCTTAAAGGCATCTAGTGCAGTCACCACATAAATATAACTTTTTTTCCCTCCTTCGTAAGGGAGAACATAGAAGTTGTCCGGTGTGACCCCGAGTATGTTTTTGGCTTTCCCGGTATCTATTTTTTCACCTTTACGAAACCGATAGATAACGAAATACTGAGCAGCCTCGGGATTATTCGGTTGCTTTTTATGATCCCATGTAAGAAAGTGCATATCTTCAGTAAAGACCTCAGTAAGGTTTTTTACTTTGTCCGGACGTTTTTTGTGCATGTGGGTGTATGGTGGAATGAGCGATTTTGCCTGATGGATGCGGCTTTTAAGAATATCGGCTGTCTCATTGGCATTCTCAATGATTAGATAACCGTACCAGTAGCAGTTTCCATCAACGAATGCCATTTCGCGCGAGCGACGTATTTTTTCGTCCAATTCGTCGGCATCAATACTCCGTTTCAAATCTTGTCCGATATAGAGCGGGCGATCGAAACTATTGGCGTTCCACCATTCGAGCAAAGTCAGGTAATCGGCATTTTTGTGACCGATTTCCCAATATAGTTGCGGTAAATTATAGTCAATCCATCCTTTTTTCATCCATAGTAGAATATCGGCATACAGATCGCCGTAGTTTTCCAGACCGTTTGTTTCGCTACCCGAACCGTCGGGGGTGTTTTTTTTGTTGCGATAAATACCGAAGGGGCTAATACCGAAACGCACCCATGGTTTTGTGGCGGCGATGGTGTATTTAATTTGTTGGATGAGTAAGTTCACATTGTTCCTGCGCCAATCGTCTCGTTGATTTTGCGTGAATCCTTGTAGAGGGGCATACTTATTAAAGCTCTCGTCATCCGGGAAAGGTTTGCCTGCAATGGGATAAGGATAAAAATAATCATCCATGTGAATGGCATCCACATCGTATCGTGACACGATATCTTTCACAACGCGACAAATGAATTCGCGGTTTTCGGGCAACCCCGGGTCGAAAAACAATTGGTTGCCGTATTCAATAAATCTTTCCGGGTATTGCCAATAGATATGGTTGGGGGCAAGCTCATTATTGATATTTGTTTTCACGCGATAGGGGTTAAGCCAGGCATGGAGTTCTATTCCCCGTTTGTGACATTCGTCGATGATGAAAGCCAACGGATCAAAATCGGGATCGTCAGGTGCCAGACCTTGTTTGCCTGTAAGGAATCGACTCCAGGGTTCCAAATTCGATTTGTAAAAAGCATCTGCTTCCGGGCGAACCTGAAAAATTATGGCGTTTATTCCCGACTCGTCTAGTTTTCGTACCATTTCTACGATGTAGTGTTTCATGGCGGCACTATTCATTTTTTGATACCGTGTTTGCCCTACGGTTTGTATCCAAGTACCGCGAAATTCATGTTTGGGAGTAGGATCGGCTTTTCGGGTCAATGTTTGTTTAGTCGATCCACATGCAAAGAACAAAAAAGTTCCAATGACGAGTGTTAAGCTACGAAAAATTGATTTGACTTTCATGAATGTTTCTGTTTATAAATTTTAAATGGTGAAAATATGGGATGATCTTTTTTAAGCAACACATCAGGTGCATGTTGTTGCGGATAAATGACGATGCGGTTGTACTTTGGGAAAGTATATTCTAAACGTGTCGGCAAATGATCAAGGGGCATCACATAAGAAATATATCCACGACGTGCGGAAACTAAGACAATAAGATCTCCCTCTTTAATATACTCTGTACACGCCATCGGGTTGTTCCAATCTGTAAAAGGAATAAATATAAATAAATTTTTTAAGTCTTTTTGTTCGGCTATTATTTTTTGCGTGTCGGGATGTCCAAGATGAACGATGGGAATGGAAAGTTCCTGAGCCAGTTTTACCATTTTTTGCAGCCATACACTGAATCCATATTCTCTTTCTGCAAGTGGGGGAGAAATAACGACAATGCGGTTGTTCGAAATTAAAGGTTTTTCGAGGTGGCAAATAAAGAGATTCTTGTCCAAATTTCTAATGGTTGCATCTACTTTATCGCCAAGTAACTTATCGATGAATCCGGTCTTTTCCCCCGGCCATCCCATGATGACAATGTCGGCCATAGTTTCGCGTGCCGTGCGTACAATGCCGTTGGGGATGTTGTAATCGATGGTGGTGATGATATCCACATGCATTTCTGCTGCCGAAGCATCTTTCACCGATTCTTGAAGTTTTTGACGGAATTTGATGATATTTTTTTCGGCTTCCACGTTATTGGGAACCACGCCCAGTAGAGCAACGGGATTGGCTGATTTGGGATCTTTAATCAGTAAAGCCAGGTCTACCAGGTATCCGATATTATCCGGATTGGCAATTGGTACCAATATTTTTTCTTGTGCAAAGCTACCCAATGCAGCAGGTGTGAAATAACCTTCCTCCTCTTTCTCCATAACCAATTGTTTGGCTGCTCTTTGAGTAACCAAAGATGAGATGATACAAGTAATGAGAATAAGGATAATGGTTCCGTTGAGAATATATTCGTCCAGGATTCCTCCTTGATAGCCAACAAGGATAATTGCCAGAGTGGCTGCTGCATGCGAACTGCTCAATCCGAAGATAATGCCCCGTTGCGATGCAGAATAGTTACATACTTTTTGCGTGAAGAATGCGGCCAGCCATTTACCGATAAGGGCCACACATGTTAATGTTAATGCTACTATCAGTGTTTTCCATCCGTTCAGTATCACTTTTACATCAACGATCATTCCTACCGAGATAAGGAAAATGGGGATAAATAAGGCATTCCCAAAAAAATCGATTCGATTCATCAGGGCCGAGGAGCTTGGAATAAGCCGGTTGAGTGCTAATCCGGCGGCGAATGCCCCGATGATGGGTTCCAGCCCTCCGAGTTCGGCCAGGAATCCGCAGACGAATAAAATGAAAAGGACAAAAATATAGTGTGAATATTTATCGTCTTCCACTTTTTGGAAAAACCATTTTGCCAGTTTGGGAATGAAAAAGAAAACAACGATGGAAAACAGAATTAACGAAACGACCAGTTTTGCCCAGAATTCACCGTTTAATGCGCCCTCGTTGGCCGACATAATGATGGCAAGTATAATGAGTACGGAGGCATCGGTAAAGATGGTCCCCCCTACCGTAATGGCAATAGCCTGGTTTTTTGAAACCCCCATCCGACTGACGATAGGATACGAAACCAGGGTATGTGTAGAGAACATGCTTGCAGTGAGAAAGGCAGGCATGGGATCGTAACCAAGTAAGTAACGGCAAACAGGGTAGCCGACAAGCAACGGAAGCATAAAAGTGAAAAATCCAAAGACAAGACTTTTATCCTGGTTTGCTACGAATTCGTTGAAGTCCAACTCCAATCCGGCTGCAAACATGATATACATCAGTCCGATGGTGGAAAACATTTCCATGCCGGCATCGTCGGAAAGGATATTGAAACCGTGAGGTCCTACCAGTATTCCGGCGATGATAAGCCCGATAATAGAGGGTAAATTGATTCTTTTAAAGAGGGAGGGAATAAGTAAAACAATCGATAAAAGTACAAGAAAAACAAGAATGGGATCGTGTAAAGGCAAAGCAAAATCGCTTGTCAGAATCGATGTCATTTGATGGGTTTGCACTTTTATTCCTTTGATTTAGAAATGATTTTAAACATAAGTGCCAATATAAAACTTCATGACAAATGAAATTTTGTTCAAATGCAAAAATAATCAAAATATTTTGATTTATTGAGACTGCCTTACTTTTTTGTCGCTGTTAAAGTAATTATCTTTGCATATTTAAAACGTGATGAGCAATTTCAAACAAATCGAAATAAAAGGTGCACGCGTCAATAATTTGAAAAACGTTGACGTAATCATTCCCCGAAATACTTTTACTGTTATTACCGGACTTTCGGGTTCGGGCAAATCGTCGTTGGCATTTGATACATTGTATGCCGAAGGACAACGGCGTTACGTTGAGAGCTTGTCTGCTTATGTGCGACAATTTCTTGGTCGTATGAACAAGCCCGAGTGCGATTATATTAGGGGAATTCCTCCCGCTATCGCTATCGAACAAAAGGTGAATACCCGCAATCCACGTTCCACGGTGGGTACCTCTACTGAAATTTATGATTATTTGCGCCTGCTTTATGCGCGCGTCGGAAAGACCATTTCGCCCGTTTCGGGCAAAGAGGTGAAAAGACATTATGTGAGCGATATCATTCGCAAGATGCTGGAATATCGTGAGGGCACGCGTATGCTGGTTCTTTCGCCCATTGTATTACGCAACAACCGCGATTTACGCGAACAGTTGGATATTTTAATGAAGGAGGGGTTTACGCGAGTAAATGTTGGGGAAGAATTTTATCGGATCGACGAACTACTGACACAAAAAAATCTTCCTCCGGCAGAAGAGGTGATGCTGGTGATCGATCGTCTTTCGTGTTCTTCGGATAAAGCTACTATCAATCGGTTGTCCGATTCGTTGGAAACAGCTTTTTTGGAGGGGGAGGGCGAGTGTGTAGTGCGGTTTTGGGAAGAAAAGGGTGTAGAGTCGTATACTTTTTCCAACCGCTTTGAAGCCGACGGGATAAAATTTGAAGAACCTACCGAGTTGATGTTCAATTTCAACAGTCCGGTTGGCGCTTGCCCTCAATGCGAAGGGTTTGGCATGGTTATCGGAATAGATGAGAATCTGGTGATTCCCGATAAGAGCTTGTCGGTTCAGGAAGAATGTGTGCAGTGTTGGAGAGGTGAAAAAATGAGTGAATGGCGCAAAGAGTTTGTAAACAATGCCTACAAAGCAGATTTTCCAATTCATCGGGCCTATTATGATCTGACTGACGAAGAAAAGGACATCTTATGGAACGGACGTCACGAATTGGGTATTTACGGTATAAACGATTTTTTTCGGATGCTCGAACAGAATCTTTATAAAATACAATACCGGGTTATGCTGGCGCGTTATCGAGGAAAAACGCTTTGTCCAACGTGCAAAGGCACACGATTGAAGCCCGAAGCGTTGTATGTAAAGGTGGGTGGAAAATCGATTGCCGAACTGGTGACGATGCCGGTTGTTGAACTGAAAGAATTTTTTAATCGATTGGAGCTCAGTGAAACCGATGCCATCGTTGCTGACCGCCTACTTACAGAGATCCATAATCGATTGCAATTTTTGATCGATGTAGGGTTGGGGTATCTTACCCTTAATCGTCTTTCCAATACCCTGTCGGGTGGAGAGAGTCAACGCATTAACCTTGCTTCGTCGCTTGGCAACAGCCTGGTGGGGTCGCTCTATATTCTTGATGAACCCAGTATCGGGCTGCACTCGCGAGATACACATTTGCTCATTCAGGTGCTCCGAAAGTTGCAGCAGCTTGGCAATACGGTGGTTGTTGTGGAACATGATGAAGAGATTATTCGTGCAGCGGATTATATTATTGACATTGGACCGAGAGCAGGCGTATTGGGTGGCGAAATCATATATCAGGGGAAGGTTTCGGAGCTGGAATTGAATACCGATAGTTACACCGTGAAGTATCTTACAGGTGAAGAAAAGATAGAAGTGCCGAAAACGCGCCGCAAATGGAACAATTATATCGAAGTAAAGGGTGCGCGCCAGCATAATCTAAAGAATATCGATGTGAAGTTTCCACTTAACGTGATGACGGTGGTGACCGGTGTGAGCGGATCGGGCAAATCATCTCTCGTGAACGATGTGTTTTATAATGCCTTACAGCATCATTACAAGGGGACGGCAATGGAGCATGCCGAATTCAACGGCCTTGCGGGCGATATTAAACTGGCAAAACATGTGGAGTACGTCGATCAGAATCCTATTGGCAAATCGTCGCGTTCGAATCCGGTAACTTATCTCAAAGCATATGACGAGATCCGCAAGCTTTTTGCTTCACAGCCGTTATCCAAGCAGATGAATTTTTCGCCTTCTTATTTTTCGTTTAATGTGGAAGGCGGACGTTGCGAAGAATGTAAAGGTGAAGGGACCATTACGGTAGAAATGCAGTTTATGGCCGATATCAAACTGGAGTGCGAAGCATGTCATGGCAAACGGTTTTCACCCGAAGTGCTCGAGGTGGAGTATCGAGGGGTGAATATTTATGATGTATTGGAGATGACCGTTGATCAGGCGATTGAATTTTTCGGTGCGCAGAAAGGTACTTTCGAAAAGAAAATCGTGAAACGTCTTCAACCTCTTCACGATGTGGGATTAGGGTATGTAAAGCTCGGTCAGTCATCTGCCACTTTATCCGGTGGGGAGAATCAACGAGTGAAACTGGCCTATTATTTGGGCGAAGAAAAAACCGAACCTACCATTTTCATTTTCGACGAACCCACCACGGGGTTACATTTTCATGATATCAAAACACTCTTGAAAGCCTTTGATGCGTTGCTTGAAAAAGGCCACACCGTTATTATTATCGAGCATAACATGGAGGTGATCAAGTGTGCCGACCATATTATCGATTTGGGTCCCGAGGGTGGAAAATCCGGCGGTTACATTGTCTGCGAAGGCACACCTGAGCAAGTTGCCGCTTGCGATAAATCGTACACCGGCCGATTTTTAAAAGAGAAATTGCAATGAAATTCTTTTTCCAGCCGGAGTGCCATGTAATCGGTTGCCGACAATTTTCAATCTTATTTTAATATACCGATACGCCGGCGGTACCTTGCATTAACGCCATGATGGAAGCACCGAATGCGGCTATAAGTAAGATGTAAAGCACCATAACGATAGCAAGCCAGATAAGAGATGCCTTTGCCCAGTTTGATTTGTTGGGATTGATGTTTTCGTTGAATGCCCAAACAAACAGCATCACGATGTTTACAATAGGGATAAGCATGATGAGGTAGATGATCAGCCAGTCTTTTACTTTCATGACAGGCGCCTGCTTTAATTCATTGTACCCTTTTGCCGGAGGTGCGGTAGGAATTACGGGAGGTTGTTGCCCGGATTGAAATTCTTCGTTTTCCATTTTAAAAAAATTAAAGCGTTAAACATTTATGTAAAGCAGATGCTTTCTCTTTATGTGATAGGTGATGTATTTATTAGATTAACATTGTAAAACTAAAAAAGTTTAAAAATAGGAGGGAAAGAATTTCTTTTATGTTGCTTATTGGTTCTCTTTGGGAGCTGCATGCCCCCTGCCGTTTGAAAAACCCTGCGGTGTTTTTCATGTATTTTTGTAGCCGGATAATTGAAAAACCAACTGCAATGTCGCTCTTTTAATTTGAACTTAGGCAGAAGAGAACATGAAGATCGTAAGGATTAAATAAAATATTGGCAGAATGTCTCCCGACGCCCTGCCAAACTTGTTAACCTTAAATCTAATACTATTATGAAAAAACCACGTCACAAATATAAAAAAGAAATTAAAACGCGCCAAATAATTTCAATAAAAAAGAAAAATTATTTTCAATATATCAATTTATTATTTTTCTGACTAAATTTCTGGCAAACCCATACCTGTGATTTTACGATACAAATCCAAGGCGTACAAATCGGTCATTCCCGAAACATAATCGATTATCGATTGGATTTTTCCATATGTCGAGGAGGAATCGGTTTCGTACTGATCGGGTATTCTTCCCAATAGAAGTTGCGAGTAGATGTGAGAAGGTGTTTGTACGGCATGAATGAATTTTTCCAAAAGAAAACCGATAATACGATAACCGGCTAATTCGATATCCAGCACGTCTTTCGACCGGTAAATGGTTGCTATTGCAAATTTCGAACAAGTTTCGTAAGCATTTTTGGCTTTTTCGGGAATGTTTTTGATAAGGGCTTTTTGTTCTTCACCGGCAAGAATTGCCTCTTCGTTTTCCATAAATGCCCGTGCACATTCATCTACCAGTACCCCGATTACACTTGCCCGAAGATAGGCAATCTGTTCGTTTACGTCGTGTATCCGTTTAAGGTTCTTTTGATAATGGGGGCGTTGATTTTCTTCGAAAAAACCAAGCAACAGATCAATGGTTTTTTCGGTAGTCACCAGATGAAGTTTGTGTGCATCTTCGATATCCATGATTTGATAGCAGATGTCGTCGGCCGCTTCCACCAGATAAACCAGGGGATAGCGCACGAATTTGGCCGGATTTTCGTTGAGACAAGTGATGCCAAGTTCGCGGGCAATGGTTCGGTATTCGTTTTCTTCCGAAGCAAAGAACCCGAATTTATTTTTTCCTCCACTCAGTTCCGATGAAAAGGGATATTTTACGATGGATGCCAGTGTTGAATAGGTAAGTGCAAAGCCACCTCGTCGCCGTCCATAAAATTGATGCATGAGCAAACGGAGCGTATTAGCGTTGCCTTCAAAGCAGGTAAAGTCGCTCCAACGTCCTCCTTCGTCTTCTACTTCGGTTTGCAGTTTTCGGCCTTCCCCTTCCGAAAAAAAAGACGATATGGCCTGTTCACCTGAGTGCCCGAATGGTGGATTGCCCAAATCGTGTGCCAGACAAGCGGCAGAAACAATGGAGGCAATTTCTTCGAAATGAGCCGGTGAGTTTGGATATTTTTTTCGTAGTTCACGTCCTGCAATTTCTCCGAGAGAACGTCCAACGCTTGAAACTTCCAAACTGTGTGTCAGTCGGTTGTGTACGAAAATACTTCCCGGCAAGGGGAAGACCTGCGTTTTGTTTTGCAGACGCCGGAATGGCGAGGAAAAAATCAGCCGGTCGTAATCACGTTGATATTCTGTTCGATCCTGTTTCTTCTCACTTCGGTAGTTCTCCAGCCCAAAACGTTTAATCGATAGCAGTTGAATCCAGTCCATTTTTTTGTTCTATTTCTCACAAATTTACAGGATAATTTTCGATTTATCGTTGTGATTGACAAGAATCGATACAATTTGATGGCATTATTATTTAAAACAATTATAAATAATTTACACTAAAAATGCGCTTCTTAGCCAAAAAATGCCCATCTTTGCATCTTAAAAACCAAAAATATTGATTTGGAAGAATTGGATTAAATATGCGTCTCTCTGAACTACCTACCGGCGAAAAAGCATACATCTTGAAAGTGCATGGCAGTGGTGCGTTCAGAAAACGCCTTCTGGAGATGGGTTTTGTGCGAGGGGAAGAAGTGAAAGCAATCCTCAATGCCCCTCTTAAAGATCCCATCAAATATCAGATCATGGGTTATGAGGTTTCGTTGCGGCGGAGCGAAGCCGTGATGATCGAAATATCCATGCTTAAAGAAGATGTATTATCTTTTCGACCGTGGGAAGAAGAAAAACAAGAATTATTGTGTACGGCGCAACAAGCTATACCCGAATGCAACAGAAGACAACGAAGAAGAAGAGGCCGTTTTCGTCACGATTCATCGTGCCGCCTTATTAAGGCCGCTCTTGTCGGGAATCCCAACAGTGGAAAAACATCTCTATTCAATCTGGCTTCCGGTGCACACGAACATGTGGGCAATTATGGCGGCGTAACTGTCGATTCCAAAATCGGCAGGTTGTATCACAAGGACTACACCATAGAGCTCGTCGATTTGCCCGGGACCTACTCCTTATCTGCTTATACACCCGAGGAGCGCTATGTGCGCAACTATCTTGTGGAAGAACAACCCGATGTGGTCATCAACGTGGTGAGTGCGTCGGCGTTGGAAAGGAATCTGTATCTGACTACGGAGTTGATGGATATGGAGGTTCCGATGGTTATTGCCCTCAACATGTATGACGAGTTGGAACAAAGCGGCAGTAAATTTGATTATCCTGCCTTGTCGAAAATGATCGGTATCCCCATCGTTCCAACTGTTGCCAAGAGGGGAGAGGGCATCCCAGAGTTACTTGATGAAGTGATTAAAAAATACGAAGGGGAAGACAAAAAAGATCCTGCACGCATCCCGTATGGGAGGGTGCTTGAACGAGCCATCGAGCTTATGGAGCGGGAATTGGCCGATGTGGATATTTCGCACTTGCATCTTCCGTTGCGATACCTTTGTATTAAACTTTTAGAGGGCGATAAAGAGATAGAGGAAATGATTGGTGGGTTGCCGAAGTGCGATGCAATTCGTGCTCGTCGCGACAAAGAACGGGCATACATCGATAAACTGCTTCGCGAGGATGCCGAGTCTGCTTTTGCCAATGCCCGCTATGGCTTCATTGAAGGAGCATTGAAAGAAACCTTTACCCCGAAGGCCAACATTCATGACACGACCCGCATCCTGGATGCCATCGTAACGAACAAATACATCGGATTCCCCATCTTTTTTCTGTTCATGTGGCTTATGTTTGAAGCCACATTCAGGCTGGGCGAATATCCCATGCAGGGCATCGAATGGCTGGTGGGAACAGCGGGAAATTTCATTCGTTCGCACATGGCAGACGGTCCGCTGAAAGACCTTCTTATCGAAGGTATTATCGGCGGGGTGGGAGGGGTGATTGTTTTTCTTCCCAACATCGTCATTCTCTATCTGTTCATTGCATTTATGGAAGATTCGGGTTATATGGCGCGAGCGGCTTTCATTATGGACAAGGTGATGCACAAGATGGGGCTGCACGGTAAATCGTTTATTCCTCTTCTTATGGGCTTTGGCTGTAACGTTCCCGCCATTTTGTCTACTCGCACCATCGAAAGCCGCAACAGTCGCATGATTACCATGCTGATTGTTCCTTTCATGTCGTGTAGTGCCCGGCTGCCGGTATATCTTCTTTTTGCGGGAACGTTTTTTGGCCGCTATGCCGGTTTGGTGTTGTTGGGATTGTACATGACCGGCATTTTGATTGCGGTTGTTTCGGCGCGACTGTTTCGGAGGTTTCTGTTCAAGGAAGAAGACACCCCCTTTGTGATGGAACTTCCCCCTTATCGTTTGCCCACCTTCAAATCAGTGATGATCCATATGTGGGATCGAGCATACCAATATCTGAAAAAAATCGGCGGACCAATTCTTATTGCCTCCATCATTATTTGGTTTTTGGGTTATTTTCCGAAAAACCCTTCCATTCCTGAGCAGCGAGTTGCAGAACATCAAGAACATTCGTATATCGGGCAAATCGGGAAATGCATCGAACCCGTGATGCGTCCGTTGGGATTCGACTGGAAAATATCGGTAAGTCTACTTTCGGGGATGGCTGCCAAAGAGATTGTCATCAGCACGATGGGCGTTCTGTATGCAGGAGACAGTGAAAATCAGACATCGCTTCAGGAGCGGCTGCTGACCGAAACACATGCCGATGGAACGCCGGTCTTCACTCCCCTTGTAGTCATTGGTTTTTTGCTTTTCGTGCTTATCTATTTTCCGTGTATTGCTACTATTGCGGCCATAAAAGAAGAATCGGGTTCATGGAAATGGGCGCTGTTCAGCGTTTTATATTCTACCGGGCTGGCATGGATGGTTGCTTTTTTGGTGCATTGGATTGGGAATTTATGGATATAAAAGGTTGTAAAGATGTTTAAAGGTTTACTCGCCCTGTGGGGTTTCATACAAGCGAATGTTCAACTTATTATTGTTGTTCTCATTGGTATTGCCGTAGCCGTAAAATTGGGATACGAAATTTATCGATTTTTCTTTGTAAAGAAAGATACTTCCTACTGCAACGGTTGTTCAATGTGTGAGATCAGTAAGATCAAGAAGAAAAAGATATCGTGACTGAAACTCTTCGACAAGACATAATCGGCAATCCGCATTTGCTGGGTAAGAGCGATATCAAAAAGCTGCTTTTTGAATATTCTCTCCCGGCCATTGTCGGTATGGTCATTGTTTATCTTTATCATATTGTGGATAGTATTTTCATTGGGCACGGAATCGGAGCGCTCGCTATTTCGGGTATGGCCATTACTTTCCCTATCATGAATATTTTGTCGGCATTTTCTGCATTGATCGGTGTGAGTGGCGCTACGCTCACTTCTATTTGTCTGGGGAAGAGAGATGAAAAAGGTGCTGCAAGTATTTTGGGGCACGTAACAATTCTCAATACCATAAATGCCTTTTTGTTGGCGAGTATTACTTATTGTTTTCTCGATCCTATCCTAAGGGCCTTTGGTGCGAGCGATGTTTTGCTTCCGTATGCCCGTGATTTCATGTCGATCTACTTGTGGGGTACGCCGATCATCTTCGTTTTCATCGCGCTTAACAATATTATGCGTGTGAGCGGATATCCGAGGAAAGCTATGATGTCTTCCTTTGTTAGTGTAGGATTGAATGTGATATTGGCGCCCCTTTTCATTTTTGTGTTTAAATGGGGGATGAAGGGGACGGCTTTGGCTACGGTGCTTTCTCAGCTACTGGGATTGGTATGGGTTTTATCGCATTTTCTCGATAAAAAGAATTACATTCATTTCAGTAAAGGATTTCATCGATTGTCGTTTAAGACGACAAAAAACATGTTGTCTATCGGTATTTCGCCTTTCCTGATGAATTTGTGTTTGGGGTTGGTCGTTTTCTTCATCAATTTTGGGTTAATGAAGCATGGGGGCGACTTAGCGGTGGGAGCATACGGCATTATCAACCGCATCCTCACGTTGTTCATTATGATTGTGATGGGGATCACTATGGGTATGCAGCCTATAGCAGGCTATAATTATGGTGCGAAGGAATTTGGGCGTACTTTTATGGTGCTCAAATATGCATTGTTGTGGGGCGTAGCGGTAATGACGTTGGGATTTCTGGTGGCAGAATTGTTTCCTCATTTTATCGCCGGTCTGTTCACAACCAACCGAGATCTCATAACCATTTCGGCAAGAGGATTACGCATAGCTCTTGCCATGTTTCCTCTTGCCGGTGCACAAATTGTGATTAGTAATTTTTTTCAATCGATAGGTAAAGTAAAAATATCCATATTCCTATCGCTCAGTCGACAACTTATTTTTTTGCTTCCGCTTTTGCTTGTTTTTCCTGAATTTTTCGGAGTAGATGGTGTTTTCCTTAGTCTTTCGGTGGCCGATTTCATTGCCTTTATTGTTGCTGTCTTTACTTTTGTTTATCAGCTGAGGCAGACGAAAAGAAAGCTTGCTGAATAGCTTCCGCAATTTCTCTGAACTCCTGTTCCGATAATTTCAAACGCGGGTTTGCCAGACTCATATCGCTTTCTTTTTGGATAGGAATAAGATGAATGTGTGCATGAGGTACTTCCAGTCCAATGACCATCATTCCTATGCGTTTGCACGGGATGGCTTTTTCGATGGCTTTGGCCGTTTTTTTGGCAAAAATGATTATGTCGGACAACGTGTCGTCGTCCAGGTCAAAAATATAATCGATTTCCTGTTTCGGAACCACCAATGTATGGCCTTTAGCCATGGGGTTGATATCCAGAAAGGCAAAAAAGTTGTCGTCTTCCGCAACTTTATAAGATGGGATTTCTCCTGCGATGATTTTGCTGAAAATAGTTGGCATGGCGATTTTTTTAAATTGATATATTTAATATTTCGAACGTCATTATTCCTGACGGTACTTTAATTTCGGCTATATCGCCTACTTTTTTTCCTAGCAATCCTTGTGCGATGGGTGTGTTCACCGCTATTTTCCCGTTGTTCAGATCGGCTTCGCTTTCCGAGACCAATGTGTAAGTCATTTCTTTTTTCGTTTTCACATTACGAATGGTTACTTTGTTCATGATCTGCACAGCGTCTGTTCTGATCGAATTTTCGTCTATCAAGCGTACCGAAGCCATCAATGCTTTTGTTTGTGCAATCTTAGCTTCCAACATTCCTTGCGCTTCTTTGGCGGCATCGTATTCGGCATTTTCAGAAAGGTCCCCTTTATCCCTTGCCTCAGCAATTTGGCGGGATATCTCGGGTCTTTGTACAGATTCCATGTATGCCAATTCTTCTTTTAGTTTCCGAAAACCTTCTTCGGTCATGTAAGTAACTGCCATAGTAAAATCTCCCTTTTAATAATTTAATAATTGGTTTATTTTTTTGGTTTTTATTGGAAAAAAGGTAAGAAAAAGAATTCCGGTCTAACATATCAAGACCGGAACTCTCCTTCATCATCCTATTTTCATTGCATTGCAAAGTTAAAGATTTGTTCAATAAAAAAAAATTTTTGCGGATATATTGTTGGCTGTTTTTTATTTAAATGCAAATTTTTCATGCTTGGGCAATGGCGGTTCATAAAGTTGCTGTGGTGATTTTTCCTTCGATATCGACTTCTATTCCCGGAAGTCTTTTCAGCAAATCTTCCACCACAGCTCCTTCGGGTACTTTAAATGCTGCAGCGTTGTATTCAATGGTGTCTTCCCGCACCTGCATTTCCGGAACTTGGGCAACAACGGTAATCTCGTCGAGTCTTACTTCAGAAGGTGAAAGTGCAATGGTGCCCAGATTGATTTTTTGGGGAGATGTTGGTAACAATTCGATCACTTTTTCAGCGAAATTGTACCCGATATAACTGAATCGCAGTTTATATTTACCTTGCGAAATATTTTTTAATTCGAATTGTCCGTTTCGATTAGTGTAAGTGCCGGCTCACCGGTAAAAAGCAGGATATTTGTTGTGAAAGCGGTATCCGAACCCCAACATCAGGTAATTGGGGTCTTTGAAATTCTGCAAATTATAACCGATATGGATAAACGAGTTTCGGGTAGTTTCTATTTTGAGTGCCAATATCTGATAGAGCCCTCTGAAGTCGCCACCTCCATGTATTACGTTGGTCCCCAATCCTATATTTACCGAAAAATAGGGCATGACGTATTCTGCCCGCGCAGAAAGTCCCAAGGCCAATTGATTTTTAAGGGGCGGTTTATAAAATGTATATCCCGGATCTGTACCTTCAAGAGGAATAATATAGTCTTCTGTATAGATATTGGCGCTGCTGTCGTAAACACCATCTACCGAAATACCGGCGCGCAATCTGTAACCCACATTGTAGAATGAGGTGAAATTGAATCCCATTACTTCGTACGTTTCTGGCGAAGCAAGTGGATGATCGTTAAATACAACCCCTTTGCGGCGCCAAGAACCAAATGCAATTAGGTCGTAACTGAAGTGACGTGGAAATTCGAAGATTTGCGACCACTGTGTTTTTTTTGAAAAGAACGGTTCATTTCGGTTGAAATTGTATATCAATGCCATTTTCACCCCCACCGTATTTAGGCCGGAGTTTGGAAAACGTGTATTGCCGTTCGAGAAATGGGTAAGCGTAATGCCCGACGTGAGGTCGATTCGAGATGACAGCACCCAGTTCAGGTAAAAATTCGTATTGAGATAGGCATTGATTTTTGAACCGATGACGAAGTTATTCGGATTGGTATCGATATCATAGGGTGTCCACCCCGCCGACAAACCGAAATTCCATTCGTAATTGAGCGATGCACAGGAGAATCGAGCTAAGCGTCCCCCCTGCAATAAATATACTGCATAGGGATTGCCGATTTCTTGTGGGTTCCCGAAGTCATAGTAAGCCACTCCGATTCCTTGATAGGGACCTCCATAGATGTGGTCTGCATAAGAGGAAGAAGAAAACTTAAATGCATAGCGCAGATGTGCCGAATAGGCGCCTTTGAGAGCTTTGAATTGGCTATTATCTCCTTTCAGGAAAGGATTGGTGGGGATGATGTATGCCGGACGGAAATCCATTCCCAATTGATGAATAAAATGATTCGATAGGGGAATGGTATCTTCTCGATCCCCGGCAACGGAAAGACCCGATACAAGGAGTATTCCGCTTAATAAAAAGAACAATTTTTTCCACATACATTTTTTTAGTTCGTACACCGTTACCGGCATTACAAAAGTATGAATTATTTCGATATTTTTTTGGTTTTTACTGTTTGTAGAGTCAACCGGCAAGTGCGTTTTTTGCGGGCTTTTTATTGCTTCTCCTTCGCTTCAAAGCAGGGACAACAGTACAAAATTCCGTGCGGTTTTTGTAAAGCAAACCTACCTCTTTGCCGCGTGTAGGGCGGGATACAGAGGAGGAGGTGGAACGAACTTTATGCAAAGTTGGTGCAAGCCTGATGCAAGCATGGTGCGAGGAAGGTACGGCCTTGGTGCGAGGAAGGTGTGTCTTATTCTGAAATACGTTTACAGTAAATGTAAACAAAACACAGAATGATACATTTTTTTAACGGTTATTTTCGTCGTTGCAATCCGTTGCATTTGCAGCTTGAATTTAGTGCTTTACTAAAAAAAAGAAGAATTTTTAAACGCATACTTGTTGTTTTGTACTTCAATTGAATTTTTTATGTACATTTCCTCTATAAATCCAAGGAAAAAATGTCCTGGAAATCATCCGAATAAGCGAGCGGAGATTCAGTCAAGTACAGAACAACCCTGACGAATGCTTTTTTGCTTTCATCAAAACACATTAATTTTCTCTTCGAACTCTAAGGTATCTTGCTTGTGTCCAAAACGGATTCCCTGCCGGAGTCAGTTTGCGAAACGGGGTAAAGTATCCACCACAAATGTAAGGACTTCACAGAAAATCCGGTTGTTCCCTGCAAAGCGGCATTAAGCGCGGCGGATTGCTCCTTGATGCCCGGGATGCTTTGCAACAACATGAATGCCTTGTTATAATGCTTCTTGCATAATTTGATCATTTCCCTCAGACACTCTTCTTTCTGTCTTTGATAGCTCTGCAAAACTTCCGTATATTGCTTGAGCAAATCGATATCCGCCTGAGCGACATTCCCTTCCAAGGAATCGCGCACCGTCTCTCGCCCATGCTTGTTCAGGGTTCGGCCATGAATGAACCCGATCAATTTATCGGCATTGCGTTCGCCATTGATAAGCGATTCTGCCACCTTTTTGTAACTTTTGCTCTTCGTGTTCGATACGTAGTTGCCGATACGGATATTACAGCTTTGCAGGATCATGTCGATACGCTGTTCGCAGCGCACGATATCCTTGTTCAGTTCATTAATGCGTCGTCCGTATTGCCGCAGTTACTGTATCTGTGCGTCGGGAACAAAGCTGTTCCTGGCCAAATCTTTCAGGAGAACCGTGGCTATCCATTCTGCATCTTTCACATCGCTCTTTCTGCCGGGAAGCTGCTTAAGAAATTGAGGGTTGACCAAATACAATTGGAAATGCTCCTCGAGCAGATGCCAAATCGGTTTCCAATAAATACCCGTACTCTCCATACAGACTTCACTGACGTAGTGTGACTTGAGTTCTGCGCTTAATCCGTTGATTTCACGCGTAGAAACTCCGAACTTTTTCTCGATTTTTTCCCCTTGTTCGTTCAAAATACACATAAAAATGCTACCTTTGTGAACATCAAGGCCTGCGACTGTTCTCATATAAAATCTCGACTTTTTTATCACAGTTTGTACCTGTGACTAATATAAATAAGATATGAAAAAATTAAATGCATTCGCTTTTTTGTCTCTCTTTGCAATGATAGTTTTTTGTTCATCTAAGGAAGCAAGTGTTAAAGAGTTTATTGTTGATACCTCGGAAAATGTGTCAACACAGCTTGGCGGAGATCTTGATGAACACGGCTGTGTTGTTTCCGGTGGTTATACATGGAGTGAAGTATTACAGGATTGTATTCGGTTGTTCGAGCAAGGGATCCGTGTTGAGAAGATTGATGGAAATGGAGCTGCTTTTCTTGTTTTTAGTGGCGATTCTATTCGTGTGGAGCTTTTCTTTTCTGATGGGCGGGAAAGTGAAATATTAGAGCAGTATGCCTTGCCTGAAGGAGGTTGTGCTTGGAGTGCGACAGATGATGGCACGAAAAATGTACAATTGATAGAAGGTCTGTGGACTATCAGTCAAAGAGGAAGAATAATTTACAGACAACAACAAAGTGAAAATGATGCGGCGTTAGGCAGACTACAAATTCGTACATATGAGGGATTACTTCCTTGCGCCTCGTGCCCCGGCATTCGTTATACGCTCACTGTTAGAAACAGAGAATACAGTGGTGACGGGTCTTTCTGGCTTTTACTTACTTATCTTGATGCTGAACAAGGGGAAGACCGCTCTTTTGTGTATACAGGCAGAAGGTTTACGCAACGCGGTATGCCGAACGATAACAACGCCACGGTGTGGCAATTGGTAGCGGATGACGGGGAAACGATTTTTAATTTTCTTTACGAAGATGAGAAAACACTTATACGGTTGAATGATAAGTTTGAGAAAAGCGATAATAATCTGAATTACAGCTTAAAACTCAGTTGTGAATTGCTCTCAAAAGTTGATATCTTTGATATTCGGAACAACATTCGCTTTTTAAACAATTCTTTCATATCAGTTGTGAATTGCTCTCAAAAGTTGATATCTTTGATATTCGGAACAACTGCTTTAGACGGTAAAGAACCTTCATTCAGTTGTGAATTGCTCTCAAAAGTTGATATCTTTGATATTCGGAACAACACCTCTACAAGAAGATAATCGACGGAGCTAGTTGTGAATTGCTCTCAAAAGTTGATATCTTTGATATTCGGAACAACAGATCGCCAAAGTTGGCGCTGCGGCTTTTGGTTGTGAATTGCTCTCAAAAGTTGATATCTTTGATATTCGGAACAACAAGTCGACGAAAGCAAAAGCAGCGGCTGACGTTGTGAATTGCTCTCAAAAGTTGATATCTTTGATATTCGGAACAACCTTCTCTATAAATGAACGCTTCACCTTGTGTTGTGAATTGCTCTCAAAAGTTGATATCTTTGATATTCGGAACAACGGTATTGCGTTTATTTGTGCTTGTAACTTCGTTGTGAATTGCTCTCAAAAGTTGATATCTTTGATATTCGGAACAACGGTATTGCGTTTATTTGTGCTTGTAACTTCGTTGTGAATTGCTCTCAAAAGTTGATATCTTTGATATTCGGAACAACAGAGCTGTGGTAACCGTAGCTCCATATATTGTTGTGAATTGCTCTCAAAAGTTGATATCTTTGATATTCGGAACAACTACCTTCCGAAGCGTTAACAGCTCCATAGTGTTGTGAATTGCTCTCAAAAGTTGATATCTTTGATATTCGGAACAACTTTCGAGGCATTAATATTCACGAAGAAGAGTTGTGAATTGCTCTCAAAAGTTGATATCTTTGATATTCGGAACAACTGCCGATTGAAAGGCTACCGAAATGTGTATGTTGTGAATTGCTCTCAAAAGTTGATATCTTTGATATTCGGAACAACCGAAACTGACGTTAATTCATTT
>Ga0208693_1000893_pt1 | contig 22434 bp, 17 predicted proteins | sample AD_UKC071_MetaG_FD_184438 | JGI IMG/M metagenome (GOLD analysis project Ga0208693, IMG submission 184438) | Active sludge microbial communities of municipal wastewater-treating anaerobic digesters from USA - AD_UKC071_MetaG (SPAdes) (version 2) | ecosystem: Engineered > Bioreactor > Anaerobic >... | reverse complement strand
CGCTTTTGTGCCGGTCAACCTGCGACCGCCAGGCAAGGAGTACAAGCTCGGCAACCAGTTCGGCCTCGTCGGACTCGAATTGCCGATTGGTGAGGCCAATCCGGTGGCCCGCGTGTTTGAAGTACGCCGCCGCATGAACGGGCTCAAAAACGGTTATCTGGCGGCCGTGAGCATGGCGCTGCTCGGCGTGGTCGGCTATCTGCCGAAGGCTGTGCAGCGGCAGGCGCTGGGTCTGTTCTCCGACAAGGGGACGGCGGTGATGACCAACGTGCCCGGCCCGGCCAAGCCGCTTTACCTTGCCGGCAGCAAGATCGTTCAAAACATGTTCTGGGTGCCGCAGAGCGGTAACGTTGGCGTCGGCGTGTCGATCCTGTCCTACGCGGGCGGCGTGCAGTTTGGCCTGATCACCGACCGCAAGCTGTGCCCCGATCCCGAGGACATCATCCGCCGCTTCGAGCCGGAATTCGACAAGCTGATCACCTCGCTGATGTGGTGCGAGAATGGTTACGTTGGCGCCGACGCGCGGGCGTTTGATGCGATGCTCAATGCCGGAGGCGCCGACGCCAACGCCGTCGCGCCAGCCCCCGTGCCACGCATCAAGGCGAAAGCGGCAAAGCCGCGTGCGAGCGCAAAACGAGCTGCCTGATTGCGCACACGGACGCTTCAGCTTTTTGCTGAAATGCCCGTCGGGTAAGGGCACAGGTTTCGGTTTGAGGAAAAGTCGAGTTTTGGTTTTCCGCCGCTTCGCCCTTTAGCAACGGTCGTTTCTGCAAGAAGCCATATCTCCATGCGCACGCTATGGACGGCTCGCGGCGTACTTTGTTAGATTGATTCTGCAAATTAAAATTGCGCTTTCCATCGCTTTTGCCGAACTCATAGTAGTCGGCTGCATCCCGCAGATCATTCATGGCCGCCCTGCCTTCACTGCAACAACTCCGCTACCTGATCGCGCTGCATGAGGAGCAACACTTCGGCCGCGCGGCGGAGAAGAGCTTCATCACGCAAAGCACGCTGTCGGCCAGCCTGCGTGACCTGGAGAGCACGCTCGACGTCACACTGGTCGAGCGCGACCGCCGCCACGTTGCCTTCACGGCGGTGGGCGACGCCGTGGTGTTGCGCGCGCGCGATCTGGTGGCGCAGGCCAACGATCTGGTGGAGCTATGCGCGACGGCACGCAACCCGCTGACCGGCAATTTCCGCCTTGGCGTCATCCCCACCATCGCGCCGTTTGCGCTGCCGTCGTCACTGGCGACGTTGCGTGTGCAGTACCCGAAGCTGAAGCTCTTTCTGCGTGAAGATCTCACCGAGGTCTGTCTCGACCGTCTGCTGGCGAGCGCGCTGGACGCCGCGCTGATCGCGCTGCCGTACGACTTGCCCGCCGGCATCGACACGCTGCCGCTGTTCGATGATGAGTTCCTGTTCGTCACCGCCGACCCGAAGCTCGGCTCCGCGCAATCGCCGCTGCCGATTGACAAGATCGAGCCCGAGCAATTGCTGCTGCTCGAGGACGGCCACTGCCTGCGCGAGCACGCCATCGCCGCCTGCGGGCTGAAGAGCGCGCAGACCAACCGCACGCTGTCCGCCACCAGCCTGATCACGCTGACCCACATGGTCGAAAGCGGCCTCGGCCATACCCTGCTGCCGGAGCTCGCCATTGCCGGTGGCGTGCTCTCCGGCTCCAGTCTCTACGCCCGCCGCTTCACGCCACGCGGCCCGGCGCGCACCATCGCCTTTGCCTTCCGCAAGACGACCGCCCGCCGCGACGAAATCGTTGAGCTTGGCAAGGTGTTCATGCAGAGCAAGGGCTTCACTGGGGCGCTGCGGGCAAAGACTGCGCGGCAGGCCCGCAAGCCGGCGGCGGCAGGTGGCGCTGCGCGATGAGCCAGATTGCCGTCTGATCCGCTAAGGAAGGGTTGCGACGCCTGCTCGGGGGTGGCGCTGTGCCTTCCCGGTGCCACGTTCGCCGTTGTTGATTCGCAGGGAGACTCGTTGTGAACGCCATCAAACAGACCATTGCCACGGTATGCGCAAGCTTCGCTGCACTGGCGATCGCCACGCCGGGCCAGCCCGGCACACTCGATGCCTCGTGGGCCACGCTCAGCGCGCAGGGCGCCGGCAAACTGCTCACCTCATTCGGCAACAGCAATGACGTTGCCAACGCGCTGCTGCTGCAGCCGGATGGCAAGGTCATTCAGGTTGGCCACTGCAATACCAGCACCAACGGCAGCGTGCTGAGCGTCTGCATTGCCCGTTTCTTGCCAGGCGGCGCGCTGGACACGAGTTTCAACGCGACCGGCCAGATCAAAACCACCTACGCCGCCGCGCCCGAGTTCGGTCCAGTGGGTGCGGCGTTGCGCGGTGATGGCAAGCTGGTGGTCGCCGGTCGCTGCGCGCCGGCCGCCGTCGGCCAGGCTTGTCTGCTGCGCTACACCAGCAGCGGCGCGCTCGACAGCAGCTTCGGCAACGCCGGCGTTGCCCTCGGCGGCATGATCGGCAGCACTGGCATGTCCATCTACAACATGGCCCTGCAACCTGACGGCAAGATCATCGTCGTCGGCACTTGTCAGGGCACCACCACCTACGATTTCTGCGTGCAGCGCTTCACTGCCGATGGCGCCATTGACACCGGCTTCAACGCCAGCGCCACTGGCAGCCTGGTGCTCGACATGAACGCTAACTTTGACTACGCCACCTCGGCGCTGGTGCAGAGTGACGGCAAGATCGTCATCGCTGGCGGTTGCAGCAACGGTGGCGTCTATCTTTATTGTGCGCTGCGCTTGCTGGCAAACGGCAGCATCGACAGCAGCTTCGGCCAATCGGGCAAGCTGCTGGCCACGCCGTCCGGTGGCGCCCAGGCGGTGGCCGTGCAACCCGACGGCAAATTGATTCTTGCCGGCCAGTGTGCCCACACTGTGGGGCAGTTCCTGAAAGGTGACTTCTGCATCCTCCGCTTCAATGCCAATGGCGCAGTCGATAGTGGCTTTGGCAGCGCGGGACAGGTGCTGACTACGGTCGGCAACTACGGCAACATGGCGTATTCCATAGCCGTACAGCCGGACGGCCGTATCGTGGTGGCCGGCAGCTGCGGCAATGGCGGCAACAACAGTGCAGCCGACATCTGTGTGCAGCGGTTTACCCCTGAAGGGGCGCTCGATACCACTTTCAATGGCACGGGTTACGTCATCACTCCGATCGGCAGCGGCGGCTTCTATTTCCTCTATCCCCCCAAGCCAGCCGTTGCGCTGTATGTAGATGGTCGCATCATGGTCGGCAGCTCCTGCCCTGGCGGCAGTGGCGACTATGACTTCTGCTCGGTCCGCTACGACGGCGGTCCGTTCGGCTACCGCGCCTGCAGCAACGATCTTGATGGCGATGGCCGTGTGCTGGCGACCACCGATGCGCTGATGCTCGCCCGCGTCGCGCTGGGCATGACTGGCGGCGCGGTGATGGCAGGCATCAGCTTCCCGGTGGAAGCGAGCCGCACGTCATGGACAGCGGTCCGCGACTATCTGGTCAACCAGTGCGGGATGGCGCTGCCGTAACGAGGTTGGGGGCGTAGTTTGCCGTAGTTGTGCGTTGCAGCATAATCGGCGCATGAATGCCGCCACTGCTCCGGAAAACGCCACCCACAGCGCCGATGGCGCTGCCGAGTCCGTCAAGGACGCCCCGCTCAAGGCCGATACCCGGTTGCTCGGGCGGCTGCTCGGTGAGGTGATTCGCGCCCAGCGCGGTGACGCCACCTTCGACAAGATCGAAACCATCCGCCAGGAGTCGGTACGCTTTCACCGCGACGGCGCCTCGCACCGGCCGCTGGAAGCATTGCTCTCCGATCTTTCGGTCGAGGAAACGCTCGACGTGGTGCGCGCCTTCACCTATTTCTCGCACCTCGCCAACATTGCGGAGGACGTGCATCAGAACCGCCGCCGTCGCCACCACAAGCGCAGCGGTTCGACGCCGCAACCCGGTTCGCTGACGGCGGCGTTCGCGCACCTGAAGGCTGCCGATGTCTCCGGCAACGAAATCTGGCATTGCCTGGCGCGCGCGCTGGTGAGCCCCACGCTCACCGCACACCCGACCGAGATCAAGCGGCAGAGCACACTGGATGCCGAGCGCCACATTGCCGCTGCGCTCGCCAGCGACAACGACGAGCGCGACGGCGAACTGCATCGGCTGGTGTTGCAACTGTGGCAGACGGCGATGCTCCGGCTGACCAAGCTGCGCGTGCGCGACGAGATTGACAACGCACTCTCGTACTTCCGTGCCAGCTTCCTGTCGGAAGTGCCGCGCCTGCTTGGCAACACGCTCAAGCATCTTGCTGCGCATGATCGCACGGTGGCCGAGCTGCCGCCCTTCTTCAAGGTGGGCATGTGGATCGGTGGCGACCGCGATGGCAATCCCTTCGTCAACGCCGACACGCTCGCCTACGTGATCGATACCCAGTGCGAACTGGCACTGAGCCACTATCTGCGCGAGCTGCATGCACTCGGTGCCGAGCTCGCGATGTCGAGCCGTTTGGTTGAGGTAACTGCGGCACTCACCGATCTCGCCGACCGTGCAGGCGATGACTCGCGCTTTCGCATCGACGAGCCGTATCGCCGCGCACTGGTCGGTATCTACAGCCGGCTCGCGGCCAGCTATCGCAGCCTGAGCGGCAACGCGCCGGCGCGCCTGCCACACAACGCGGACGCCGCGCCCTACGCTACACCGGACGAGCTGGCGGATGATCTGGAAACCATCGCTGAATCGCTCGCGCAGCATGGCTCCGGCGTGATTGCCGACGCCCGCGTGCTGCCACTCAAGCGCGCGGTGGAGACCTTCGGCTTTCATCTGGCACCGGTCGACTTGCGGCAGAACTCCGCCGTGCATGAGGCGGTGGTCGCCGAGTTGCTGACGGGTTGCGGCGTATGTGCGGACTATGCAAAGCTCAGCGAAGCGGAGAAAGTGGCGCTCCTGAGCCGCGAGCTGGAAAGCCCGCGCCTGCTGGCCTCGCCCTACACGCGACTGTCGGAGACGGCGCTGTCGGAGCTGGCGATTTTCCGCCGTGCTGCCGAGGTGCACGCGCGTTTCGGCGCTGCCGCGTTGCCGCGCATGATCATCTCCAAGGGCGAATCGGTATCCGATCTGCTCGAAGTCGCCACCCTGTGCAAGGAGGTCGGCCTCGCGCGCGGCGGCGAGGTGCCACATCTGGCGGTGGCTATCGTGCCGCTGTTCGAAACCATTGAGGACTTGCAGAACGCGCCGGCGGTGATGGCTGCCGCCTTCGCGCATCCGCTCTACCGCCGCTGGATCAAGGCGCAGGCCGACGCGCAGGAGATCATGCTCGGCTACAGTGACAGCAACAAGGATGGTGGCTATTTCACGGCCAACTGGGCGCTGTATCGGGCCCAGCGGGCGCTGGTGGATTGCTTCGCGCAGCATGGCGTGCGGCTCTGCCTGTTCCACGGTCGCGGCGGCAGCGTCGGCCGTGGTGGTGGCCCGAGCTACGAGGCAATCCGCGCGCAGCCAGCGGGTGCGGTAAACGGCTTCCTGCGCCTCACGGAGCAAGGTGAAATCATCTCCAGCAAATACAGCGACCCGGATCTCGCACAGCGGAATCTTGAAACGCTGTTGGCCGCCGTTCTCGAAAGCACGCTGCTGCCCAATGTCGTCGGCGACACCGCGCAGCAGGCGAAATTTGAAGCGCTGGCCGAAAAGCTGAGCGGTTACGCCTATCAGGCGTATCGCACGCTGGTCTATGGCGACGATGGTTTCGTCACCTACTTCCGCGAGAGCACACCGATCAAGGAGATTGCCGAGCTCAACATCGGCTCCCGTCCGGCCTCACGCAAGGCAGGCGCCCGCATCGAGGACTTGCGGGCCATTCCGTGGGTATTCAGCTGGGCGCAGGCGCGCGTTGCGCTGCCAGGCTGGTACGGCTTCGGCAGCGCCGTCGCTCGCCTGATTGACGAATCACCCGAGGCGATGGCCGACCTCAAGGCGATGGCGAGGCAGTGGCCGTTCTTCGCCGCTGTACTCTCGAACCTTGGCATGGTGTTGTCAAAGACCGACATGCAGATTGGTGCCGCCTACAGCACGCTGGTGCAGGACCGCACCGTCCGCGAACGCATCTGGAACGCGATTCATGTCGAATGGGAGCGCACTCAGGCGGCCTATCGCGAAATGGTCGGCGCCGCGCCGCTGGAAGACAACCCGACGCTGGCGCGCTCGATCCGCAACCGTTTCCCGTATCTCGACCCGCTCAATCATCTGCAGATCGAGCTGATCCGCCGGGTGCGCTCCGGCGACGTCGAGGAGCGCACTCAGCGGGCGCTGCATCTCACCATCAACGGCCTGGCAGCGGGGCTGCGCAACACGGGATAGGCGTCCGTCCCCCCCTCGTTGCGCACTACAGCGCATGACAGAAAGCGCGGCGAAATTCCGTCTGAACAAACGCCGGCCCGCGGCAGTGCAGGCCTGTTGTCTGCAGCGATGATCAGAATGAGGGGAGTGCCATGCCAATGAATGCAGTGAATGGGCGAATGTCGCCCACCTGGCGCGCCAGTCGCTGCACCGTGGCTACGGTGCTCGCGGGTATGTGCGCTGGGGTGCTTGCACAGATATCCCCGATCTCGGTGACGCAGGGTATCAGTGGCAATGCCGGGCGCACTGGCGATGGCTACCAGTGGACCGACGCATCGGGTCGCAGCCGGCAGGCGATTCTTGCCCGCAACAATGTTGCCGGCGGCGGATTCCTTGACCGCTATACCTACGTGCTCAACGGTGGCAGCACCCGCGTCGTCAACGCCACGGCTGGTGGCGCGGGCGGTTTTGGTTATGTTGTCTCACACGCGCGCTATGTCGAGAGCTGCGCGGCGGAACCGAACACGCAGTATTGCGAACTGCAGCGCTGGATTGGTGACGACAGCCCACTGGGCAGGGGCTTTGCGGGTACTTATAGCGTCCGTTTCGCAGGGCGGCATCATGCCATTCACGAGTTTCGTACCACCTACCCGCGCGTTTCCGGCCCGCATGCGCCTGGCAACACCTTTGTCCGCTATCAGCTCCCGGTCACCATCCAGTGGTTGTTCGCCAATGGCCGCGATCATCCGGTCTGGACGGTCACTTGGGATTGGTCTGCAGCGCCGGCCAATCTGCCGCTGGCCGAGCAGATTGAGGGGGACGCACGCGGACCGTACGGCGAAGTCGAGTTTGCCGGCGTTACCGGCAGCGCCATCGGTGGCATTGCCTGGGCGGTCGACCAGCGGCGCTTTGCCACCACCGGCGCGCCCTTTACCCTGAATGCGAACTGGAGCTGGGCAGCCAGCGGTCGCGCGGCAATTCCGTTCAATCAGCTCTGGGTCAACGGTGGCAATGCGCAGATGGGTATTGTCCAGACCAGCCTGCTGGCGACCCATGACGCGGGCAACGGTGGTTACTCGGGCAATTTTCAGGGCACCACCAGCGCCGCCGGGCAAGCCTGCCCTGCAGAGGGCTACCGCATGTTCTGTGTGTGGGACTGGCCGTTCCAGAGTGTTGAGAACGACTTCTGGGGTGTTGCAGGGCTCGAAGTCAACAGCAGCACTACCGGTCGCCGGTTTGCGTGGGGCGCCAAACTTGGCGCCATCGGTCGTTCCAGCTACGACAACTACGTGGGCGCGACGGTCACCCAGCCCCGCTACAAAAGCTACAGCACGGCGGTGGTACTGGGCGAGCACAACCCGGCGCAGGGCGTGAACCCGACGGCGGCGGTACTGGCCGAGTACGAAGCGATCCTGATGTCGGCGGGCATCGCGCTTACTGCGAGTACCGGCAGCGTTCCAGCGAGTGGCGCGGCTGGCGTGGGCCGCAGCGACACGCAGGCGTGGACGCGGCCGGGCTGGAACCCGGTATACGGTAGCTGGGAGGCGAGCGCGGCGGGCAATGCGCTGGCGGTCAACTGGTCGGTGCCAGCAGGCGATACGCTGCGCAATCCGGTGCTGCGTGTCCGCAACTACACGGCGGCTGCCGCTCCAGCCGATGTCCGGCTCAACGGCGCGGCGATGGTCGCCGATACCGATGTGCTGATAAGTCTGGATAGCGGCAACAGTGAACTGTGGATTACGGTGCTGCGCACGCTCTCCGGTAACAGCAACACGCTCGATTTTGGCGTCGCCAGTGCCGCCAGCTGCACTGTGGACATTGATGGCGATGGCGCGATCCTGCCGACCACCGATGGTCTTGTCCTCCTGCGGGCCATGCTCGGATTGACCGACGCCGCAGCGCTCGCGGCGGCGCCAGGTGCGCCACGGCGCACTTGGGCCAGCATTCGCCCGATTCTTGTTGCCTGCGGCATGAATGTCGCGCCCTGAGGTATCCGCTACCGTTCACAGCCAGATTCCAGCCTGCCTTGATGCGCGTCACGTCGGCTTCGTCCATTCGCGACGGAAAACGGGCATACTGGCAAGAGAAGACACGGAGGTCGCGCGGGTGAGGGCGTCTGCGCGTATGAACACATGCTGCGAGAACAATTGCCGGAACGGGTCGTGGTCAATCCCGACGAACTGGAGTCGCTGCTGGACGCGCACGCGGAGTCAAGCTCCGCCTACGGCCAGTTGCTCAAGCGTGGTGAGCCGCCGAGCCGGCAGGACGTTGAGCGTGCGCGCCTGCTGGTGACGACCACGGCCGGCAGCAAGTCGCCCCCGCCCAATCTGGAGGTGGCGAAGCAGACGTTGCATGCGATCCGTGACGTTCCCAAGGTGGACCTCACCCATTTCGATAGCACTCCGGCGATTGCCGCGCTGCTGACCAGCGCCGTGGTGGAGCGCTATCGCGTGGTGCCGGTGATGCGCTGGCGCGATGCGGTGGTGCTGGCCGTGTCTGATCTGCTCGACGACGACGCACTGACCGTGCTCCGCTTTGCCTTGCAGCGCCATTTCGTCTTCGTTCGCGCCAGTGGGGTGCAGATTGATGAAGCCATCAACCGGCTCTATCGCACCGCGCAGGAGGCGGAGGAGCTGCGCGCCCTGACCGAGCTGGCGCTGGAGCAGGAGCGCCACGCCGAGCAGGACGACGAGCGGCTCTGGCGCGATGCCGAGCACGTCGCCAAGCGGGCGCCAATCGTCAATCTGGTCGATACGCTGCTGCATGAGGCGGCCAGCATGCGCGCGTCCGACGTGCACATCCGCCCCGGCAAGCACGAGTTCGAGGTGCTCTATCGCATCGACGGCTCGCTGGTGCCAATGCGCAGTCTGCGCGCCGCGCTGTTGCCGGCGGTGGTCAGCCGCATCAAGATTTTGTCCAGCCTGGATATCACTGAACGTCGGCTGCCGCAGGATGGCCGCATCCGGCTGGATGTCGGCGAGCAGCCGATCGACCTGCGCATTTCGATCATTCCGGTGCAGTACGGCGAAAGCGTGGTGATCCGCATCCTCGACAAGAGCGCCGGTCTCCGTTCGGTTGACGAGATTGGCTTCAAGGACAGTGACAAGGCGCGCTTTCTCGACCTGATCCGCCGCAGCTACGGCATCATTCTGGTGACCGGTCCGACCGGCTCCGGCAAGACCACGACGCTTTACGCCGCACTGCAGGCGGTGAAGAAGGAAAACGTCAACATCATCACGGTCGAAGACCCGATTGAGTACGAGCTTGGCAAGACCCGGCAGATTCAACTGTTGCCACAGATCAATTTCGGCTTCCCGCAGGCGCTGCGGCACATCTTGCGGCACGACCCTGATGTGATCATGATCGGTGAAATGCGCGATCTCGAAACCTGCAAGATCGCGGTGGAGAGCGCGCTCACAGGCCATCTGGTGTTCAGCACGTTGCACACCAACGATGCGGCGAGCACGCTGGTGCGCCTGCTGGAGATCGGCATCGCGCCTTACATGATCCGCTCGGCGGTGATCGGTGTGCTGGCGCAGCGGCTGGTGCGCAAGAATTGCCCGCACTGCCGGGTCGAAGAAAAGATCGACCCGCTGCTTGCCGAAAACCTGGGACTCAAACCGGGCGAGAAGTTCCTGCGTGGGGCCGGCTGCGAGCAATGCCATTTCACGGGCTTTGCCGGGCGCATGGCGATCTACGAATTGATGGTGATGAATGATCAGATTCGCGGCCGCGTCGCCGAAGGCGTGGCCAGCGACGAGTTCCGCCACCTTGCCGTCGAAAGCGGCATGATTCCGCTGCCGGTAAACGGCGTCGAACAGGCGCGCACCGGCAACGTGTCGATCGCCGAGATTTATCGCGCCTGCATGTAGCAGCGCGGGCCGCAGTTTGCGGTGAACGCGCAAAACCCTGAAAATACGGGGCTTTCCGATCACCGCATCCCGCTTTGAGTACTTCTTCGCTCGACCTGTCGCTCGAGCCCATCGACAACGCCACGCTCGCCACTGTCTGTGGTGCGATGGATGATCATCTTCGCCGCATTGAGGCCGCCTTTGCCGTCACCATCCGGCGGCGCATGGCGCAGTTCACCATCAGTGGTGAATCGGCGGCAACGCAGGCGGCGAAAAAGGCGATTGAGCGCTTCCGCTACGTCGTGCGCGGCAGCAAGCGCGACCTGAGTGATGAAGATGTCGAGTTGACGCTGACCGAGCTACGTCTGCCGATCAGTTCCGGCGATGCGGCGGAAGGCGAAGACGACGCTGCGGCAAAAGCGAAACTCGCTGAAGAGTTTGCCGCGCTGGAGGCCGCTGCCGGCGCCATTCCGCTGAAGGTGAAGCGCGCCGATCTGACGGCACGCACACCAACGCAGCTCACCTACCTGCAGAACATTCGCGACCACGACATCACCTTCGGCATCGGTCCGGCCGGAACCGGCAAGACCTACCTCGCCGTGGCTTGCGCGGTGGACGCCTTCGAGCGTGACCTGATCAAGCGCATCGTGCTGGTGCGCCCGGCGGTAGAGGCGGGCGAACGGCTCGGCTTTCTGCCCGGTGATCTGATCCAGAAGGTGGACCCGTACCTGCGCCCGTTGTACGACGCGCTGTTTGACCTGATGGGCTTCGAGAAGACAACCAAGCTCATGGAGCGCGGCACTATTGAGGTGGCGCCGCTTGCCTTCATGCGCGGGCGCACGCTGAACGGCGCCTTCATCATCCTCGACGAGGCGCAGAACACCACGCCCGAGCAGATGAAGATGTTTTTGACGCGCATCGGCTTTGGCACCAAGACGGTGGTCACCGGCGACCCGACGCAGATTGATCTGCAGAAGAGCCAGAAGAGCGGCCTGATTGACGCCCAGCATGTGCTCGGTGGTGTCAAAGGCATTGCCTTCACCCGTTTCACCAGCGTGGACGTTGTGCGGCATCCGCTGGTGCAGAAGATTGTGAACGCCTATGAACGGCAAAGCGCGCGGGATAACAGTTAGCGGCTGTTCGCCGCAGGACGAATGACCAATGACGAATGACGACATGGGTGCGCGGACTTGGCGATGTGATTTTCGTCACTCGTCATTCGTCTTTCGTCCTCGCCGCTGTAAAGCAGAGGTGCTCACGCCATGACTCTACACCTCAGCGTGCAGTTTGCCTCAGCGGCGGCGCATCTGCCCTCGCGCGCGCAGGTGCGTCGCTGGGCGCTGGCCGCGCACGCGGGGAATGCGGGTGCCGGTGACGGCGTGGTGACCATTCGCTACGTCGATGAGAAAGAGGGCCGCGCCCTCAACCGCGATTTCCGTGGCAAGGACTACGCAACGAACGTGTTGACCTTTGTTCACGAACCCCTCACCAGCAGGGCGGGCAGCACCGTTCGTCATTCGTCATTGGTCATTCGTCCTGCGGCGCAGCCGTACCAGGCCGACATCGCCATCTGCGCGCCGGTGATCGCCCGCGAGGCCCGCGAGCAGAAGAAGGCAGTGCACGATCATCATGCCCACATGGTGGTGCATGGCATGCTGCATGCTCAGGGCTTCGACCATGAAGACGCCACCGAGGCAGCGGCAATGGAAGCGATCGAGATAGCGGTGCTGAAACGATTTCGTATAAAAAATCCGTATGAGACCGAGTAGCGCCGCAAGGCCAGCCGCCCTGATCGAACAGCTTTTCGTTGAAATGGCGTTCGCAATGGGCTTACGGCCACATTTAAGCAATAGCCGACTTTTCGCGTTTTCGCCCATCAAGCCCAGTGCTGACGCCATTTTCCGGCAAAGCCAATCGGGCTGGCGGCCCACTGATCGTCCATGAGCGACAGCGAACCGCGCCCCAAGCCGTCGTTCTTTGAGCGGCTGTCGACGATGCTCTCCGGTGCGCCAGAGGATCGCGAGGACCTGCTCGACATGCTGCGCGACGCCCACGAGCGCAAACTGCTCGACGCCGACGCGCTCTCCATTTTCGAGGGGGCGCTCGAAGTCGCCGAGATGACAGTGAGCGACGTGATGGTGCCGCGCTCGCAGATGGACGTGATCGAGATTGACGACGCGCCGGCCGAAGTGATCGCCGAGATGGTCGAAACGCGCCACTCGCGCTACCCAGTGATCGGCGAAAACCGCGACGAGGTCGTCGGCATCCTGCTCGCCAAGGACCTGCTCGCCTATCTGGTCAATCCCGATGCGTTCTCGCTGAAGGCAGTGGCGCGGCCACCGATCTTCGTGCCCGAGACCAAGCGCCTCAACGTGCTGCTGCGCGAGTTCCGATCGCAGCGCAACCACATGGCCATCGTGATCGACGAACACGGCTCGGTGGCCGGGCTGGTCACGCTGGAGGACGTGCTGGAGCAGATCGTCGGCGAGATCATCGACGAATACGACTACGACGAAGAGGCCGACAACATCGTCGCCGAGACGGCCACCAAATGGCGCGTCAAGGCCTCCACCGAGATTGACGCCTTCAACGAGAAATTCGGCACCACCTTCAGCGATGACGAATCCGGTACCGTCGGCGGCCTGCTGATGCAGGAATTCGCCCGCGTCCCGCATCGCGGCGAAAGCATCACGCTCGGCGGCTTCAGGTTCACCGTGCTGCGCGCCGATGGCCGCCGCGTGTGGCTGATGACGGTGGAGCGGGTCTAGTCGCGCGGGCGCGACAGGACGAAAGACGAATGACGAGTGACGAAGGTAGTAGCGTGGGCAGGGGGCTGCCGACCCTCCTGACGCTGTCTTCGGCTGCGTTCGCGGGCGCACTCACCGCCTGGCTCGGCTTCGCGCCGGTTGGCTGGTGGTGGTTCCCCTACCTGGGCTTCGCCGCGCTGGCCGCGCTGATTGCCCGCGCGCCGACGGTTCGGCGTGGTGCGCTGCTCGGTTTTGCATTTGGCCTCGCCTACTTCCTCGCGGGTGTGTCCTGGGTGCGCGTCAGCATGAACGAGTTCGGCGGCATGCCGCTGCTGCTGGCGTGGTTCTCGGCGTTCCTGTTCTGTGCGTTTCTGGCGTTGTATCCGGCGCTGGCGTGCGCGTTTGCGACATGGACAAGAGCGCGCAGTCCCGTGTTCTTCGCTTTCGTGTTCGCGTCGGCTTGGACGTTTGCCGAGTACTTGCGGGCGCATTTATTCACCGGGTTTGAGTGGTTGAGTGTCGGGGTGTCGCAGGTTGGCCCATTTGCGCCATCTGTCATCGCTACGCTGCTTGGGCACTTCGCAATGGGTTTTGTCGTGCTGGCCGCCGGCGGATACATCGCTGCGGCCGGTGCCAAGTCCTTGGCAGAAGCGAACGGTGCGGTTCGACGAAGGGCCGCGTATTGGCTCGCGGCAGCGCAGTTCGTCGGGTTGCTTTGCTTCCTTGGTTTGTTCGGGTTGACTGGCAACGCGTTCACCTCACAAAGTGGCAAGCTGATTCAAGTTTCGCTGCTTCAAGGCAACGTCCCCCAATCGATGAAATGGGAACCCGAGAAATTCGTGCAGACGCTGCAGCTTTACGAGAAGCTGGTCTCACAGGCGAAGGGCGAGCTGATCATCCTGCCGGAGACGGCGCTGCCGGCGCCGCTGTCGCGCATTCCGCCGGAGTACATCGAGAAGCTGCGCGGCATTGCCTTCAGCAAGAACGCGAACCTGCTGATCGGTGTGCCGGTCGAGGAGAACGGCAAGTACTTCAACGCTGCCGTGTCGATGGGGGTGGAGGACATCCAGCAGTACCGCAAGGTGCATCTGGTGCCGTTTGGCGAATACATGCCGCTGCGCGGGCCGCTGGCGTGGTTCTACGCCAACCTGACCATTCCAATGAGCGACTTCACGGCCGGCGACCCGGCGCAGTCGCCGATCAAGGTGAACGGGCAAACGCTCGGCATCTCCATCTGCTACGAGGACGCCTTTGCGCGCGACGTGCTGCGCACCATGCCGGACGCGACGCTACTGGTCAACATCAGCAACGACGCCTGGTTTGGCAAGAGCGCGGCTGCCGAGCAGCATTTGCAGCTCGCGCAGATGCGTGCCATCGAAACCGGCCGCCCGATGCTGCGCGCCAACAATACCGGCATTACGGCGGTGATCGACGACAAGGGCCACGTCACGCAACGGCTGGAGCCGTGGACGGAAGGCATCCTCGAAGCCACGGTGCAGGGTCGCAAAGGCGCGACGCCGTACAGCATGTGGGGCGATCTGCCGATCCTGCTGATCTGCATCGCAGGCATAGGAATCGGCGCCGCGCAGCGCCTGCGCCGCGGCAGCGCAACAGCCTGATACGCGAGCCAGCCTCGAAGCCCCATAAAATCGGGGAAACAACGTAGAACACGGGTGACCGGATGAGGTGAACGACATTCGTCATTCGTCATCTGTCACTCGTCCTGCTTTCGCAATGATCACCTTTCAAGAAGCCATCCTCCGCCTGCAAAACTACTGGAACCAGCAGGGCTGCGCCGTCATTCAGCCGTACGACATGGAGGTTGGCGCTGGTACATCACACACCGCCACCTTCCTGCGCGCACTCGGACCGGAGCCGTGGCGCGCGGCCTATGTGCAGCCGTCGCGCCGCCCGAAGGATGGCCGTTACGGCGAAAACCCGAACCGCTTGCAGCACTACTACCAGTATCAGGTGGTGCTAAAGCCCTCGCCGCCGAACATCCTCGAGCTCTATCTGGGTTCGCTGGAAGCGCTCGGCTTCAACCTGCAGGAGAACGACGTCCGCTTCGTCGAGGACGATTGGGAGAACCCGACGCTTGGCGCCTGGGGACTGGGCTGGGAGGTTTGGATGAACGGCATGGAGGTGACGCAGTTCACCTACTTCCAGCAGGTCGGCGGCCTGCCGTGCAAGCCGATCACCGGCGAGATCACCTTCGGTCTTGAGCGTCTGATCATGTATCTGCAGGGCGTGGACAATGTTTACGACCTGGTGTGGACGACGTGGCAGGAGCACGGCGAAACACGCACGCTCTACTACCGCGATGTGTTTCACCAGAACGAAGTCGAACAGTCGACCTACAACTTTGAATACAGCAACGCCGAGGCGCTGTTCCGCCACTTCGGTGACTACGAGGCGCAGGCCAAACTGCTGATGGAAAAGCAGCTGGCACTGCCCGCCTACGAGCAGGTGCTCAAGGCCGCGCACACCTTTAACCTGCTGGACGCACGCGGCGCCATCAGTGTCACCGAGCGTGCGGCTTACATCGGCCGCATCCGCAATCTCGCACGCAGCGTGGCGCAGAGTTATTACGAAAGCCGCGAGCGGCTGGGCTTCCCGATGCTGCCCAAATCGTCTGCGGCGGTTGCTGCGAAGGTGGCCGCATGAGCGCCGCCGCCAAACCACTGCTGATCGAACTCTTCACCGAGGAGCTGCCGCCGAAGGCACTCAAGAAACTGGGCGACGCATTTGCATCCGGTATCGAGGCCAGCCTTCGCGTCGACGGCCTGCTGGCGAACGGTGCCACCACTGTCTCCTTCGCGACACCGCGCCGCCTTGGTGCCCGTGTTGATGCGGTGCTGACCGAAGCACCCGCAAAGGCGATCAAGGAAAAACTGATGCCTGTCGCAGTGGCACGCGATGCGGCGGGCAATGCGTCCGTCGCCCTACGCAAAAAGCTGGCGGCGCTCGGGCGTGAGGCGCTAGCGGAGGGTTTCCCGAACGCAATGCTCGGCTCGGACAAGCTGCTGATCGAGAGCGATGGCAAGGCTGAATACGTCTACCTCGTGGGGCTCGCGACCGGCACAACGCTGGCAGCAGGCGTGCAGAACGCGATTGAAGCCACGCTGGCCAAGTTGCCGATCCCGAAAGTGATGACCTACCAGCTCGCCGACGGCGAAACCGATGTCAACTTCGTGCGTCCGGCGCACGGGCTGGTGGCGCTGCATGGCGACGATGTCATTGCCGCGAAGGCGCTGGGCCTTGACGCCGGCCGCATCGCGCATGGCCATCGCTTCCAGGGGGCGAACAACGTCGAGCTTGATTCGGCCACGCGGTACGAAGAATTGCTGCGCCAGTACGGCAAGGTCGAACCGGTGTTCGCGGCCCGTCGCGACATGATCCAGGCGCAGCTCGACACCAAGGCGAAATCGCTCGGCGCCAACCTCGGCACGCCGGCCAGTTACGCCGACCTGCTCGATGAAGTCACGTCACTGGTCGAGTGGCCTACGGTCTACGTCTGTCAGTTCGAACCGGAATTTCTCGCGGTGCCGCAGGAATGCCTGATTCTGACCATGAAGACGAACCAGAAGTATTTCCCGCTGTTCGACGACGCCGGCAAGCTGAAGAATCACTTCCTGATCGTGTCGAACATGGCGCTGGCGGATCCGAAGAAAGTGATCGAAGGCAACGAGCGCGTGGTGCGGCCACGTCTGGCCGATGCCCGCTTCTTCTTCGAAACCGACAAGAAGACCAAACTCGCTGATCGCGTGCCCGAGCTGGGCAAGGTGGTCTATCACAACAAGCTCGGCACCCAGGGCGAACGCATCGCCCGCGTGGCGCAGCTCGCAGGTGAGATCGCCGGCCTGATCGGCGCAGATCGGGCGCGCGCCGAGCGCGCGGCGACGCTGGCAAAGGCCGATCTGGTGACGCTGATGGTGGGTGAGTTCCCCGAGTTGCAAGGCACGATGGGGCGCTACTACGCACTGAACGATGGCGAGCCTGCCGATGTCGCTGCGGCCTGCGCGGAGCACTACCAGCCTCGTTTTGCTGGTGACGCATTGCCGTCGTCGGGTGTGCCGACAGCGGTGGCGCTGGCGGACAAGCTGGAAACGCTGGCAGGCCTGTTTGGGATCGGGCAGACGCCGACGGGGGACAAGGATCCGTTTGCGTTGCGGCGGCATGCGCTTGGCGTAATTCGTATTCTGGTTGAGCAGAAACTGACCGTGCCGCTGGCATCGTTGCTGAACGCAGCGTTTGAGAGCTTTGGTGGCAAAGTCACCGATGCCAGCGCAGAACTTTCCGCGTTCATCTACGACCGTCTGCGTGGTTTCCTGAAAGACGCTGGCGCCAGCACCAACGAAATCGAGGCCGTCGTCGCACCGCTGCCCGCCATGTTCGCCACCGTACCGGCGCAACTGGTGGCGGTGCAGGCGTTTGCATCCTTGCCTGAAGCCGCAAGCCTCAATGCCGCCAACAAGCGCGTCGCCAACATCCTCAAAAAGGCCGTGGAGGGTGGCGAGGCGATTGCTACCAGTGACGCCGCACAGGAGCCCGCCGAACAAGCCCTGCGTCAGGCGCTGGATGCGGTTGGCCCAAGCGCTGATGCGCTCTACGCTAATGGCGACTTCACCGGCTACCTCAAGTCCTTCGCCGCGCTCAAGGCACCCGTTGATGAGTTTTTCGACAAGGTCATGGTGATGGCCGAGGACAAGGCCGTGCGTGCCAACCGTCTCGCGTTGCTGCGTGACTTGCGTGACGCAATGAACAAGGTCGCCGATTTGTCGAAACTGGCGGCATAGTGCGTCGATTCAGCAATCCTTCGTCAGCCAGTCTCTCCTGCGCAACAGGGGAGATGTCGGCGCAGCCGACAGAGGGGGTGCCTGCGAAAGGCGTGCCATTGCCGCACGCGGACCCCTCCGGCTCCGCGCGTCACCTCCCGTACTGCGCAGGGGAGGCTGGACTATGAAGCTGGTGATTCTCGACCGCGACGGCACCATCAACTTCGACAGCGAGCGCTTCATCAAGACGCCGGACGAGTGGCGGCCGATTCCTGGCGCGCTGGAGGCGATTGCGCGTCTGAATGGTGCCGGCTATCACGTGGCGGTAGCCACCAATCAGTCTGGCATCGAGCGCGGGTTGCTCGACATGAATGCACTCAACGCCATCCACGCCAAGATGCTGAAGGCGGTGCAGCAGGCCGGTGGCCGCATTGACGTCATCTATTACTGCCCACACTCAAGCGACACCGATTGCCGCTGTCGCAAGCCGTTGCCCGGCATGTTCATCGATATCGGCCAGCGCCTTGGCGTGCCGCTGGATGGCGTGCCCTGCATTGGCGATGGGCTCCGTGACCTGCAGGCGGCCGCCGCCGCAGGCGCGCGACCGATGCTGGTGTTGAGCGGCAAGGGGGCGGCCACGCTGGCTGGCGGCAATTTGCCGACCGGCACACAAACGTTCAACGATCTGTCGGCAGCGGTCGACGCAATCCTGTCGGCTGGCTGAGCCGAAATCCGACACAGCGAGTATTGAAGGCTGACCATGCAGGCACTGCGCAACACCCTCTACGTCCTGCTGCAACTGGTGATGACGCCGCTCTACGCCTTCGCCATCTGCGGCTGCTTCTGGCTGCCACCACGGCAGCGCAACCTGATGTGCGCCTCCTACACTGAGCTGTTCATCTGGTTTGCCAAACACCTCTGCCGCATCGACTATGAAATCATCGGCGGCGAAAACATCCCCGCCAGACCGTTTATCGTGCTCGCCAAGCACTCCTCCACTTGGGAGACGCTGATGCTGGAGACACACTTTGCACCGGGCAGTTTTGTCGCCAAGAAGGAGCTGCTGTGGGTGCCATTCTTTGGCTGGGGCTTTGCCCTGTCGTCACCAATAACTATCAACCGCAAGGCAGGGGCGCAGGCGATGGAGCAGATGATCGTGCAGGGCAAAGAGCGCCTCAATGAGCGCGGCTTCACCATCGTGGTCTTCCCCGAGGGTACCCGAATCAAGGCGGGCACCAAGGGCAAGTACAAGACCGGTGGCGTGCGGCTGGCGATGGGCTGTGACGTACCGATCCTGCCTGTCGCACACAACGCGGGTTACTGCTGGCCGCGTCATCCGTGGAAGAAGTTTCCCGGCAAGGTGACGATGTCGATATTGCCACCGATTTCGCCGACCGGCCGCGCGCTGGCGGAACTGAACGACGAGGTTGAGCGCGCCATCGAGACGGAGGTTGCCCGCCTGGGTGACTCGCGCGCAGGATCAGGGCGCACAGCGAGCTGAGTGATGGGTTTCTGGAGCGCGTTGCTTTTTGGCGATCCGGCACCACCTCCCGCGCCGCGTCGTGCGCCACGGCAGCGACTGGCACCGAGCCCCGCAGAATCGAAGCCGCGCGTCAGTTCCGCAGGCATCAGCTATCGACTGGAGCGTGCGCGCCGCAAGTCAATTGGCCTGATCATCACCACCGACGGCTTGCTGATCCGGGCTCCCAACTGGACGCCGCTTTATGAGATCGACGCTGCCATCGTCGAGCGCCGCGAGTGGATCGGCAAGGCGCTGGCGCGGCAGCAGGCGCGACGGGACCAGCTGGCGGAGCACCGCGATGGCGGTCACATGCTGTTTCGCGGCAAGCGGCTCAAGGTTGAATTGCGTGCCGGATTGTTCGATAGTGTGGACCTGACCGAGTCACGCTGTGTGCTCACCAGCTCGGCGGGTGAGTTCGACACGGCCGCCCTCGATGCCGAGCTGATGCGGATTGCCAAACAGGAGTTGCCTTCACTGGCCCAGCGTATGGCAGCCGAGGCGGCGCTACCGCTCCGTGCGGTCACCATCAGTAGCGCCCGCACGATGTGGGGGAGCTGCACGTCGGATGGACGGGTGCGACTCAACTTCCGGCTGTTGCAGTTGCCGCCTGAATTGATGCGGCACGTCGTAGCCCATGAGCTGGCGCATCTGGTGGAGTTCAACCACTCGCCACGGTTCTGGGCGATCGTCGCCCAGCTGGATGCCAATTCAAAGGCACACAAACGGGCGATCAAGAACTACTCGGTGTTGCTGGAGCTCTGAGCCATTGCCGCTCAGGCAAATTTGACCGTCACTCCGGTTTGTTCGCGGACGACGCGGGTCATGGCGCTGGCCAGTGTCTCGCTGCTGCGGGTGTCGACCCAGCCCTGATCCGTTTGCCGGAAGTGATAGCCACCGCTTCTGGCAGCCACCCAGATTTCCTGCGTTGGCGCATGGCGATTGACGATGATTTTCGAGCCATCTTCGCAAGTGACTTCGAGCACCCCCTGATTGAGCTCGACGTCATCGACGGCGTCGGCACTGTCCAGCGCCTCGACAAACTGGTCGAACAGTGCATCGACGATCTCGTTGAATTCAGTGGCTGAGGGCATTTGCTACTATCGACTGAGACTAATTTCCACACAAGTCTATGCGCTTTCGACATCTGCTCATCACCCTGTTTCTCGTGGCGCTGGCTGCGGTCGGCATCACCGGTTGTGGCCAGAAGGGACCATTGGTGCCGCCTAAAGCCTCGACGGTACTGGCGGTTGCGTCGGCCGCGCCGTGCGTTAATGCCGACGGCATGATCGCGACCACCTGATCAGCGTTCTGGCGTTTCGTCCAACGCCCAAGCGTAGGACTGACGCACAGAGCGAGCAGCACGGCGCGCGGTACAGATTTACCAGCGCGTCTCCCCGCAAAATTCCTTCGCAATCATCACCTCATGCTCACCCCACACCTTCAGCGCTCGCCGGATGGCGAGCTCCTTTGCGAGAACGTCCGCCTTACCGACGTTGCACGCCAGTTCGGCACGCCCGCCTACGTTTACTCGCGCGCCACCATCGTCGACAACTTCCGCGCCTATCAACGGGCGTTTGCGGCGTCGAAGCCTTTGATCTGCTACGCGGTGAAGGCGAATTCCACGCTGAGCGTGCTGGCCCTGCTGGCCGCAGAGGGGGCCGGTTTCGACATCGTCTCCGCTGGTGAACTGCAACGCGTGATCGCTGCCGGCGGCGAAGCCGGCAAGGTGATCTTCTCCGGGGTTGCCAAACGGCATGACGAAATCGCGCTGGCGCTGGCGCACAACATCTTCTGCTTCAACATCGAGTCCGAAGCGGAGTTGCACCGTGTGAACGAGGTGGCGCAGGCCCATGGCAAACGCGCTCGCATTACCTTCCGCATCAATCCGGATGTCGATGCGAAGACGCATCCCTATATCTCCACCGGCCTGAAGTCGAACAAGTTTGGCGTGGCGCACGCTGATGCCGTACGCCTGTACACACTGGCAGCGTCAATGCCCGGCATTGAAGTGCACGGCATCGAGTGCCACATCGGCTCGCAGATCACGGAACTGTCGCCGTATGTGGATGCACTGCGTCGCCTGTTGTCGCTGGTTGACGACTTGTCGGCGCGTGGCATCCACCTGCAGCACCTCGACATCGGTGGCGGACGCGCGATCAACTACCAGGGCGAATCGCTGGTGCCGATGGATGAATTTGCACACGCGGTGGAGCGCGAGATTGCGGGCCGCCATCTTGATCTGCTCATCGAACCAGGTCGTTCGATCGTTGGCGATGCGGGCCTGTTGCTCACGCGCGTTGAATTCCTCAAACCGGGGGAGACGAAGAACTTTGCACTGGTCGATGCTGCGATGAACGATCTCATCCGGCCGACACTTTACGATGCGTTTCATCCGGTGGCGCCGGTGCTTGAACGTACCGGTGAAGCAGTGCTCTACGACATCGTCGGGCCCGTGTGTGAAAGTGGTGACTGGCTCGCGAAGGCCCGCCAGCTGGTGCTTTCACAGGGGGACCTGCTTGCCGTGCTGTGCGCTGGTGCGTATGGAATGACGATGGCGTCGAACTACAACACGCGCTCACGTCCATGCGAAGTGTTGATTGATCGTGATGAAGCGCATCTCATTCGTGAACGCGAACGCTTCGAGGATCTGATCGCACACGAGCGCATCGTCATTTGAATTTTCTGCACGCACATCGTTGCAAATTTCGTGTGCAACAAAACAACAAAGCGTTTCTGCACGAGGAGCGCGCGCGCGAATAATATTGTTCGAGAAAAAAATCAAGCTAGAATTCGCGACATCAGGAGTGTGTGTTGTAAACAAGTTCGTGTGCCTTGAACCGTTTGCAGCAGCGCCTGACACTGAGGTGTGTTGCGTTGTAACTCTCGATGATCGTTGCGTTTTTTCGTGATGAACACCGCGTGTAATGGCCCAAAGGATCACCTCAAGTGATGTTCAAAACTGTGAGAGTCAACCTTAGGAGACCACTATGAGCGACATGATGACGATGGCAGCACCGGCTGCAGCAGCACCGGCACCGGCCAAGAAAAAGCCGGCCGCGAAGAAGAAGCCCGCTGCCAAGAAACCTGCTGCGAAGAAGGCTCCGGCCAAGAAAGCAGCAGCCAAGAAGCCGGCCAAGAAAGCAGCAGCCAAGAAGCCCGCTAAAAAGGCAGCAGCCAAGAAGCCGGCCAAGAAAGCAGCA
>Ga0208693_1000891_pt1 | contig 22456 bp, 8 predicted proteins | sample AD_UKC071_MetaG_FD_184438 | JGI IMG/M metagenome (GOLD analysis project Ga0208693, IMG submission 184438) | Active sludge microbial communities of municipal wastewater-treating anaerobic digesters from USA - AD_UKC071_MetaG (SPAdes) (version 2) | ecosystem: Engineered > Bioreactor > Anaerobic >... | reverse complement strand
GTATGGCAGCAGGACAAACAACAATTATCTTCCGCTTACCAATAGCCCAGTATTGGCACAGCACTAATCCGGCCTCTATGGTTTTTCCCAAACCAACCTCGTCGGCAAGAATAATGCCTTTGGAGAGCGGAGAACGAAACGCAAATAAAGCCGCCTCAATTTGGTGTGGATTTATATCAACAGCGGCATTTAATAATGATTGTGACAAACTGTCTATATTATCACCTATTGCTCTTTGCGCAAGAACACGTGCATAGTACATCGCATGATACCTTGTAATCATTGCTTCTCCTTTAGTTTTTAATCATTTTTATTTATTATCTGGTATAAATTCCATAATATTACTTATATCACATTCCAAAGCCCTACATATTTTTTCTAATACTTCAGTATTCACATTTTCGTTTTTGCCAAGCTTTGTTATTGTTGCAGAACTTATACCTGCAAGCTTTTGCAGGTCTTTTTTCTTCATATCTCTATCAATCAATAGTTTCCAAAGCTTTTTATAACTGATTGCCATGATAATCACCTATAGATATTTATAACTGTATAATATCATTCGTTTCATAATAATGCAAATAAATTCTTTACATTCGCATGATTTTTAAATTGGATTTAAATAAATATTATTCTAAATACAATATCGACAGATTTTATAAAAAGTACATCCATTCTGGCTACTCAATCCTATGTAAAAATGGGCATTATCTAATGTGTTAACTCAACCCCATCAATCTTGGGGGATTAAATATGAGTTTTCGACATGTTCCCATATACGCATTTTACCCTTTCTCTCGAGTAGACTAGTTGAATGTAAACGCGAAAAGCCAGTAATATCAAAGGTTAAGGCTTTGACATCAATGTTACGCACTCAACATGCTTCGGGTGTATGGCGGGGCTTTGTACATATGCCTTCAGGTTGAAGAGAGAGACCTGAACTGCATCACAAACACGGCCCCTCTTCCGTCTTTTACATTCTCAGCCCATATCCTGCCCTTCATCTCCGTCATGTAGTTTGCGCAACTATGGAGACCAAAACCGTGTCCTTTACGCTTAGTAGTAAAGCCATAGGCAAAAATGCTTTCCAGCTTGCCTTCTTCTATGCCCGGTCCCGTATCGCTGACCCGTATGAAGACGTGTTTGCTGTCCCTGGTGACTTCGATGGTAAGTACTTTATCCGCATCTTCGATGCTTTCCATTGATTCCACAGCATTTTTCACCACATTGGTCAGTATGTGGAACAACTTGGTGCTCTGGGCCAGAGCTCTTACAGATTTGTCATATGATCTGACTATCTTTATCCCCGCTCTTTCGATGGAATTCCGGCTCAACTTCAGTACATTCTCAATGACCGGTATCACATCCAGACGTTCGAGACTCGACCTTATGCCGGTCAGACTCTGCTGCGTGTTGATGATGCCCTCGATGAGGCTGACTCGCTCGAGGAGCCTTTCCACATGGTTCTTCAAATTGTTCCTGAACCTGATAAACGAATCGCCCAGCGTTGCATAGTACTTCATAAGCATTATTCCCTTTTCATCATCCCTGATAAAGGATTCAAGCTCGTCAAATCTTTTTGCGAGCATGTCGTTGGCCATTTTCAGATCATCAAGACAACTGTTTTCCATCAGGCTTTCAAGAGCCTGCTGCGTAGTGTTCACACTGTTCATTATATTGGCTATATTGTGCAGTATCCCTGTAGTGTCTGCCATGCCCTTTTTATGTGCCTGTTCCATCAGTTTCCTGTAGCTTTGATCCAGCCTCTCGAAAAGTATTATGCCATTCAGGGCGATACTGATGTGTTTGCTGAGGATACGCATTATCCTGATATCCGTCTGGCCTGGTTCGATAAGCAGGAATCCTATGAACTCATCGCCCACATACAGAAAATGGGACAGGAGGAAATGCGGCTTACCATCATGGGGCAAATCTTCGGTCAGGCTGCCTGAAACGCTTCGTTCGTGTTGTGGCCGTTCCTTTATCATTTTACCGTCATAATACTCAAACTCCAGTTGGTAATCAGGAAATGCGGAATTCTCTGATCGGTCACTGAACAGATAAAGCCAGCAACCCTTCACGCCTATCCTCGGCAGATTGACAGCAAGTGACTCCTTCAGGCTTTCCACATTGAATTGCGTAAGCAGTATCTTCCCCACTTCACGCAGTATGAGCTGGACCCTGTCGTACTCCACATGCTCTGCGAACACAGCGGTAGCAAGTTTATTCTGCAAAACTCCCTGCATCTGATTGAATAAATTGTCAGCCCATATCACTTTCTTCATATCTGTGCCGAAATAGGGAAGGAAGTGTGGCATGATCACCTTTCTGAAAACAGCCGCAGCCGTTTCAAAATCGCCGATTCTGTCATTATATCCAATTCCCCGGAGCATCATTTCAAATCTCATCAGAAAGGGACGGTACTCCATCTTCAGGAATGCCTGGCTGAACGAATCCATCAGGTCACTGATTTCTTCGAGAGTGAACGGGACGCTGCCGGCGATTTGCCCGGCCATGCCATCCAGTTCACGATCATTCAGTTCTTCAAATCTCCTGCCGGTCATGTCGCGCTTTTCCGTATCCAGCGAGACATCAGGCATTGGTGCACAACCGCATGAATATCTGTATACCACTTTGCCTGGCACCTCAGTCCACATTTGGATATCATAGCCTTCTATCAGCCGGTGTACGGTTTCACAGGCGTGATATCCCAGCTCTTTCCATGGGAAATAGACTGTGGTGTATGCAGGTGACGAGAATTTGCCAACCTCACCGTCCTCATAGCTTGTCACTGCGATGTCCTCTGGTACCCTCAGCCCTCTGTCTTTTATTTCTGCTATGACCCCTGTTGTCTCTTCGTTATACAGCGACACGACCGCATCCGGTCTGATCTTTCTCTCATCCAGCAGTATCTTTATAGCCTTTCGTCCTCTTTCGCTTACATCCAGCCCCATCAGTTCAGTCCGGTCCACGAACAGCTCCGGATCATAGATACCGAATCTCCTCATCTCCCTTAAATACACATCGGTCCGCCTGTCCGGCAAGAACGGAGCAATATAAGCGATTCTCCTGTACTTGTGCGTTTCTATGAGATGATGCAGTATTTCACGTGTATAAGTCTCCCCGTTGAAATAGACTCCTGGGATATTGTCCCTTATAGATCCTACGCTGACCATGGGAATATCTCCGAACAACCTTTTGAAAAAGCTGTTATGTGTTGCTCTTGCCCATCCCAGGAAAATCAGCCCGTCGAACCTGAACTGGTTTATTTGTTCAAGCAGCATTTTCTCATGATATGTGCTTCTTACAGTCGAATGGACAAGGAAATGCCCGAAGCGTATGACATTGATGCCGTGCTCCTGTGCATACTCAGATACGCCCTTTGACAGCATATTATGGTATTCGTCATATGCATCCTCATCTATAAAGCCTATTGTCAGTCTTTTTCTCATATAACGCTCCACCTGTCATGAAAATTTCAGTATAAATGTTGCCCCCTTATTTATGCCTTCGCTTTCAGCACGGATGTATCCGCCCATGTCCTCCATATATGAAGCACAACTGTACAGGCCATAGCCGTACCTGCCTTCCTTTGTGGAATATCCATATTCGAACAGATTGTCCAGAAGGGCTTTGGGTATCCCTCTCCCATTGTCTTCTATGCTAAGGTACTTGCCGCTCTCATCTTCATACAGCCTGACAGTCAGCTTCCTTTCCCCGGTTTCTGAATTTGCCAGCGCATCCTTCGCATTGGCAATGATGTTGAAAATGATAAAAAACAGTTTTGCCCGATGGACACGAGCCTTGAATCCGGGCATATAATCTTTTTCCACGGTTATATGCAGCTTTTCGAAGGAATCATAATTCAGTTTGAGTGCGTCATCGACTATAGGTGCTATCAGGAGTTCCTCAAGCCTGGAATCAACGCCCGCGTAGCTCTGCTGAGCAGCGATAGCCTCATTGATGGTCCTTATTTTTGTCCTGAGCCTGGTCAAATTGGCAAGTAGCTGTTGGCGCAGTTTTTCAGCCGGACTGCCCAGGCGCAGGTAAAACTCCATCAGCTTTTTGCCCTTCTTGTCAGTGCATATGAATTCCTCGAGTCTGTCGATGTTTTGCTGCACCAGATCGGCCGCCATGGCTATATCGTCGATGACAGGCGAATTTGCACACTCTCCCAGTATATGGGCCGAAACATTTACACTGTTTAGTATATTGCCTATGTTGTGTAAAATGTTTGCGGCAATATCAGCCATACCTTCTTTCTGGGCATGCTCCACAAGCTTTTTATATGCGATGTCGAGTCTATTGAGCAGAACGATTCCATGCAGTGCTGTACTGATACTGGTCGCCAGGCTTTGGAAAAGCATCTCATCCGGTGTCCCGTCTCTCGTTCCAAACAATGCAAATCCCATGATCTCATCGGTTACATGCAGCAAGTAAGCCAGCGATACATTGCTGAGTTCTTCTGCCTGTATCACTGCAAGCTGCTTTCTGAGGCTACCTGCCCTGCCGGTGGTTTCTTTCCTTTCGCCGTTACAGTATCTGAAGATCAGAACACTGTTGTCAAACAGATCCTCTTCCACATCAGAGCCGGTGAAAATGGAATTGGAGATAAATATATGGCATCTGTCTATACGAAACGATTTCATGCATTTTTCAAGTGTGTCCAGCAGATTTTCCAGTGAAAATTCCAGAAAGAGCTGCTGTGTTATATCCTGGAGGATCTGGTCGTCTGCCTTGCTTTTCAGAGCGACACTGCCGGTGACCGCAACTTCGTTTCTGCTCACCAGCACCTGTGCCTTGAGGAACAGATCCCCCGACCACAGCATCATGTCGATATCCGAAATAAGATAAGGATAGAAGAGATATCTGATGTCGGCCACCAGCCTGCTTATGCCTGGAATGTCGCCGACATCACGAAGCTGTGCGTTCAGTTCAGACAGGAATATATCTCCGTCCCTTTGAACACATGACTCTATGAAGGAATCCACTATTTTTTTGAACAAGATGCCGGAGTCATTATATAGATTCTCCAGTGCCCGGATTATCGTTTCTTTCTCGACAGTTGTCATGACATCGGGTCCATACCCTGCAGGCCTGACCTGAACGGCATCTGCAGGTCTGACGTAATACGGCATGCATCCGCAGGATTCCCTGAATATGATCCTGACCTTATCCCCGATGGTCAGCTCTCTGTTACAACTACCTGTTCTCAGCAAGCCTGACAGCATTTTGCATCCTTCGTATCCAAGCTCTTTCCATGGGAAATATGCAGTAGTACATCCGGGTACCGAATACTTTGCAAAGTCGCCTTCTTCATAGCTGACAACAGCCATTTCATTGGGTATGTCGACTCCTCTTCTCCTCAACTCCTGCATAAGAAGAAAAGCATCTGTATATGTCAGCGATATTGCTGCCCGGGCACCGATGCTGAGCAGTATGTCCACAACCTTTTTGATCCTGCCTGTCCGGTCTGAGGCAGGCGGAAGGAGATCGTTCCCGATATACAGTGACGGATCGTACAGACCCGATTCATTCATTGCAAATTCATATGCTTCTTTTCTGTTGTCTTCCCTGTAATGCTCTATATAGGCGACCCTTTTATAGCCATGTGCATCTATCAGATGCCTGGTCAGCTTATAGATGGCCACGTCACCGGGGAAATATACACAGGGTATGTCACTGAAACCGGTTCCGATGCTGACCACAGGCATGTCTTTGAAACGCTCCACGAAATCATCCCGGTTGTACATCGCTCCAGCCTGTGTCCACCCAAGAAACAGCAGCCCGTCCAGATCATACTGCTGTATGTGGTCAAGGATCATATCTACCTGATGTGAAAATTTGTAGGCTATATGAGAGGAGTAATAACCAAACCTGATAATCTCTATGCCCGACTCCCGGGCCGCTTCGGATATCCCGTACAGTATCTGGTTATGGTACTCGGTTTCCATGTTTTCATCAAGAAAACCGAAAATATAACGGTCTTTCAGGACAGGTCCGGATTTCAGGTGATAAACCATATCATGCTCCTTGTTCAAGATCCTCCAAATAATCTTCGAACGGCTTTGGTGAATTGAAGTGATAGCCCTGCAGAATACACCGCCTGGATTCGAGAAGTTGTTTCTGCTCCTGAGTTTCGATACCGCTGATGATCACTTCCAGGTCCAGCATGTTGATGATGTCCATAAGTGAAAGCAGGAAACTGCGGTTCCTTTTGTCAGTCACGATATTCTGCACATAGGCTTTATTCAGCTTGATCATCGTCTCCTTCGGCATCTGCTGCAGGAAAGCAAATGCGGGATAGGCGCTCTCGAATCCGTTGACGGCGAACTGAACGCCCAGATCACTGAGCTCTCTGATGATAGTCAGTGCGCTCTGTGCAGCCTGAAAGGAAAACTTGTCCTCGAGATTGAGCTTGAGATGTTCCGGGGCGATCCCCGCCTCATGCAATGCAGACTTGATTGTGCTGATAAAGCCAGGATGATAAAATTCCTTTGCCGTGCAGCTGATCATCATGAACAGATCCCTGTACCCGGCTTCATGGATCCTCCTGAGATACATCAGGGCTTTACGCAAAACATAAGTCCCGAGTAATATGATCTGATCTGATTTTTGTGCAATATGCAGGAACTGACCGGGCTCCAGCTCACCGTATTCCGGATGGAGCCAGCGCACAAGCGCCTGTATGCCGACTACTTTTTCATCGCTGTTCACAAGGCTCTGCAGGTAGACCCTGATTTGATCCCTTTCTATTGCCTTTTTCAGTTCCTTTTCTGTTTTGATCTCATAAAGGTGCATATACGACTGAGAAAGCGCATGGAATCTGTAAACACCCTGTGTCCTCTTGGCTTCGTACAGTGCTATATCCGAATACTTGAGCAGCATATCGACGGGCACATTGCCGTTCATGTATATGCTGATACCAATGCAGCAGGAAATATCCACCTCATGATTGGATATGAAGTACGGTTCTTTTATCATGTCTATCAGCTTCTGTGCTATTGCTCCGACTTCTTCCCGTCTGGTTTCATCTATTACAGCGGTGAATTCATCACCACCAAGTCTGAATATCGCTTTTACTCTGCCATCTTCACTGACATAGTCCGAGATCAGGCTGGCATGCTGCTCAAGCACGCTGGAAATCCTTTCAGCCACCTCTATCAGCAGCTTATCGCCAACATCATGGCCATACAGGTCGTTGACACTCTTGAAATTGTCCAGGTCGATATAGAATAATGAAAACTCATCCTTATGGTACAGCCCGTCTTCGGTCAGCGCCATAAGGGACTTGTAAAAAGACCGCCTGTTCAGGAGATCCGTAAGCGAATCATAGTGGGCGGAGTATGCAAGCTGCTGCTCCTTTTCTTCTCTGAGAGCTATCTCCTGCCTGAGCCTGTCCACAGTTTCAGTCAGCTCATTAGTTCTCAGCGCCACTTGCTTCTCAAGGTTCTCTATATGCTCTCTGACCTGCATCTTCAGGCTCCACTTCGTTGTCATAGCCAGTGCTATCTGTTTCAGCGAAACATTGTCGAAGGGTTTCCGTATAAAGAGAAGATTATCGTTCTGACCAAGCTTGGCAACGATCTGGTCCCATGAATAATCTGAATATGCTGTGCATATGACAACACCTACATCCGGGTCGATTTTCCAGATGCTCTCAATGGTTTCAATGCCGTCCATCCCGGGCGGCATCCTGACATCCATGAAGACAAGTGAATAAGGATGGCCGGATTCTTTGGCCCTCTTCACCATTTCCACCGCTTCGCTGCCCTGGTATGCATCGTCTATGGAATACCTGATGTCTATGACTGCCTCGACCGTATCGTCTGCATCCTTCTCCCCAAACAACTCTTTCTTCAGCAGCTGTGCTTCCTGATACTCCTCCATATTGACGGAGGAAGTTTCAAGTATGTACTTTATATCGTCGTGTATGTCTTTGTTGTCGTCTGCTATCAGTATTCTTCTTTGAAAATCTTCCATAATATTCCCCGCTCTGGCGCAAGATTTTGGTTTTACTCTGACGGCTTATAAGAATACTCGACATGGCCCGCTGCACAGGCGCGATATCAAAACCGAGGTGCTCATCTGATGTCGATGGTTCGTCAAATATATATATTTATTATAATATTTCCGACAAATTATTTCAATTTATATTGTCTGATTGCGCTGTGAACGAGGCGTACCTTGATGCTGTGGACCGTTCCGTCGTCGACAAGGTCGATCACTGTTTCCTCATATTCCGTCGTTTCTTCGGCCATGCCTTTGTATTCCGTTATTCCTTCGGTCACGTTTTTGTGATCCGTTGTCCCTTCGGCCGTACCTTTCTCCGCACTTTCCGCCATATCTTCGGCCGTGCCATTCACCCTGCTTCCCGCCGCACATCTTGCTGAGCCGCCGGTTATGCTTTCCGGCGCGCATTCTGCTGCACTTCCAGCTGCGCCTTTAACCGCGCCATTCACGGCACCTTCTGACGCACTCATCGACATACCGACAAGCGTGCTGTCCGCCATACCGTACGCCGTTCCTTCAGTCGTTGCCGCTGCCATACCGTCCGCAGTATTTCCCGCAACTCCATCTGCGTCTGCGTCATGGCCCTGCTTCACGTCTATTATATAAAGCGATGTGCCGTACCTGTACGTGATCCTGTAATCCCCGAACCCTTCGGGGACCCGCGGCCTGATATGCAGCCGGCTGCCCCTCTTTTCAAGGCCGAGGAACCATCTGACCAGCCCGCTGTACATCCATCCGGCAGAACCCGTGTACCAGCTCCAGCCGCCCCTGCCCATACAGTAGTCGTTGTACGATACGTCAGCTGTCATCACGTACGGCTCTCTTTCGTACCTGAGGGCGTCCTTTTCCGTGATAGTGGCATATATCGGGTTGAGCATCCTGAAAAGCCGGTACGCCCTGCCGGAGTCACCAAGGATGGACGCGGCTATCGCAAGCCACACGGCTGCATGGGTGTACTGCCCGCCGTTCTCCCTCATTCCCGGGTAGTAGTTCCTGATGTATCCGGGTTCCCTGTCCGTCTTGTCAAATGCAGGAGTCAGCAACAGCGATATCCCTTCCTTCTCGACCACGAGATGCTTCCACGCCGAACTGAACGCCATGCGCGCCCGCTCCGGATCAGCCGCTCCCGAAATGATGCTCCACGACTGACTTATCGAATCGATCCTGCATTCCTCGTTTTCCTTCGAACCCATCTTCGAACCGTCGTCATAGAACGCCCTGAGATACCATTCACCGTCCCAGGCATGTTCCTCGATACTTCTCTTCAGCATCTCAAGCCTTTCCCCGAGTTCGTCGGCAAATCCATGGTCATTCTCGTGCCTGCATACGGGTATGAACTTCCTCAGCAGATCGCACATGAACCATCCCAGCCATATGCTCTCTCCCTTTCCCTGTATGCCTGCCCTGTTCATGCCGTCGTTCCAGTCGCCGCCTCCCATCAGCGGCAGGCCGTGTTCGCCGTAACGCACGCGTTTTATGGCATTCCTGCAATGCTCGTAAATGCTGGCGTCCTTCTCCGAAACCTCGGGTAAAAACATCATCTCCCCAACGCCGTCTTCAAGGGCAGGGCCCTTGATATACGGGGTCCTTTCGGAGAGTATGGACCAGTCGCCGGTGGATTCTATGTAATGCGCCGTCGCATACGGGAGCCAGAGCAGGTCGTCCGAGATCCTCGTGCGCACCCCGACGCCCTTCGGCGGATGCCACCAGTGCTGCACGTCCCCTTCCTCGAACTGCCGCGAGGAAGCCAGCAATATCTGCTCCTTCAGCATTTCCGGCTTTGTCCACACAAGGGCCATTGCATCCTGCAGCTGGTCCCTGAACCCGTATGCCCCTCCGCACTGGTAAAACGCTGCTCGCGCGAACAGCCTGCATGAAACCTCCTGGTAAAGCAGCCATCCGTTCACAAGTATATCCATGGCCCTGTCGGTCGTTTCGACCTTTACGGCTCCGAGCAGGTCATCCCAGTACTGTTTCACCCTCTCAAGCTCGGCGTCCGCAGCCCCGACATCCCTGTACCTGGTCCTCATCCTGCCGATCTCTTCTTCACTGTTGCTGCAGCCAAGCCCGAAAATCACCGTGACGCTTCCGCCCGGCCCGATGGACACGGGTACCTGTATCGCTCCGCACGGGTCATAGCCCTCGCCTGTCCGGCATGAAAATTTCTCTCCCAGCCCGCCGGGCTCGCGCACCGAACCGCCGGGACCGAGCACTTCCTGCCTGTCGCCCGTGTACGACGTTATCATCCCGCTCGAGAACATGAACGCCCTGAAACCGCGGAAATCATAGTTGTACACATTCCTGGCGCACAAATATTCATATTCGTTGTCGTACGACGTCACGACGTACGGCGCCGCAGATGCCCTGTCCACCCCGAGGACCCATTCGACATAATATGTCAGCGTGAAGCTACGTTCCCTGTCCGAATCATTTATGAGCGTGAGCTTCCACAGCTTGACCGGCTGGTCCACAGGGACGAAAACGGTCAGATGCTGCCGGATGCCGTCCTCTTCATGCTCGAAACACGAATACCCGAAGCCGTGCCTCGCCAGGTAAGCGCCCCTGTCCTTCCTGCCGAGCGAGACCGGCGTCATTATCCTGCCCGTTGTCTCATCCTTTATATAAATGGTTTCGGGACACTGGTCGATAACAGGGTCGTTGGACCACGGCGTCAGCTTGTTTTCCCTGCTGTTGAACGCCCACGTGGAACCTGCGCCCGTTTCCGATATCATGAAGCCGAAATCCTTATTGGCGATGACATTTATCCATGGGGCCGGCGGGACATTGTCCCCGTCCATGATGATGGCGTACTCCCTTCCGTTTTCCGAAAATCCTCCAAACCCGTTGAAAAACTCAAGGTTCTGCGCCGCGTTCACCATATGCACCTCCAATGCTGTTCCTGATACTCAAGCCTGCAGCAATGTTCGCACGCATTTGTCTTCCCGTTCATCTGTTTGCGCGCCACCTGCCCGTCCAGCCGGGCACATCGGCAATCACGTTCCTGAAGTGCAGGCCCGTTCTCTCTGAAATCACCACGCGGGCCACCGTATACAGCAGGTCGATCTCGGGAGGTACGAGCTGGTACTCGTGCAGGATGAATATGCCGGCCCGGTCCCTGCTGTTGTATGTCCTCAGCGAGCTGGTCATCTGCTTGAGCATGTCATCGAGCTCATTCATGTACCCGTACTTTGCGCTGCTCAGGATCACCAGGTCCGCCGTGACACAATTTATCCGCATGTATTCGTACAGTTTCAGGACTTTCCGTATGAACCCGGCCTCTTTGACGGAATCCACCGTCAGCAGCAGGATCGGGTTGTCTCCCGATATGCCGAACCTCCAGAGTGAGCTCTGATCCTTCCAGTTGCGCCTGATTCGCTCGGCAGGGCCTCGGTAATACCTTGACGGGTAGAACACCGGTCCTATCAGGTTCTGGAAAACGTTCAACTGGTTTCCGTAAATGCCCAGGTATTTCAGTTCCGTTTCACTCTGGTTCCTGAATTTCTCCATGATATTGTCTATCCTGTACGGTATGCTCATCTCTTCGCCGATCCTGACAGCCTCCTCGCGGCTTGCGCAAACCCCGGTTATGAAAGATATGGATGCCTTGCCGCCGGGCTCGAGCAATATGCTCACGCGGAGGCTCATGATCGGGTCGGGAGAGAAGCCGCACCTGTTCGACAGAGGCAGCCCGTCCCTTACCGCCGCAGGATCCTTAAGCGTGTTGAGCCTCCCTATGAACCTCATCCTGTCGTTTTCGTATTCAACGGCCTTGTATGGCTTCCTGTCTGTCCTGACCATATGCATTATGACAGGTGCGCCATCAGCTCCCCTTCTCCTGGAGATAAACACGTCGCTTTCCTCGATGAATTCGCTCTCGATGAACAGCTTGTTGAAGGCCGGGTGTCCCGATTCCGCCATGAAGGTGTCTGCCACCACCTCGATATAGCTGGTCAGTTCGATCAGTTTCTCTTCGCTGCTGTGGTTGGTAACCGTAACCTTCCTTATCTCAAGGTCGTGTTCCAGGGAAAGGCTGACTGTCGTTTGAGTGGAAACGTCCCCGTCCTTCCTCGTGAACTCGGCCCTGTCGTATGAGAATACCGCCTGGTAGTGGTCCGCTTCCTTCCGGGTCGGGTTGAAAGCAGCGCTCCAGTACCTGCCGGCCTCAACATCCCGGATGTAAATATAAAACCCGGTCTGGGCGTATAAATCCGGCCTCCACCTGTAAACCATCATGTTCCCCCAACGGCTGAAGCCGTCGCCGTCGGAAGTCACGAGAACCGAATAGCTGCCGTTGGAAAGGTAGTTGACAACCGGTATCGGCGGCGACACGGTCCTTATCTTCCTGGGCACAGGCATATCCTCTCCTGAAGTCGCTTTCTTCCTGATATTGACCGTGTATCCCTTCCTGCTTACCGAAACGAACCATGAATGTCGTTTCTCCTCAAGCAGCGTCTCCGACGCGCGGATCATCGGGTCGGAGTGGAACCGGCGGCGCAGGATGCCCCCGTTCAGGTAATTGTTGATCGCCGCCATTATCATGCCCTGATGATGGGCCATAAACGACCTTACTATGCAGTAAGGCGCAGTGCTTACGGGATCAGGCGCGCTGAAGTCTATGGCCTCGTAGAAGCCATATTCCCCGTAAGCATTGAGTTCCCTGATCCTCCTCAGGTTGTTCAGGGTCTCCTTCCCGGCATACTCAAGTGCAAGCACCGATGCATAGGGGGCAACCACCATCGGATCGCTGTATACCGGCTGCAGCCGGAGCATGGGAACGCCGAAAGCCTTGTACTGGTAATTGGCATCCATGTCGAACATGTAGTACTGGGACTCGGAAATGCCCCAGGGTATGTTCATGCCCTTCGCGTACCTGGTGTTTTTAGCATACCTGATCTGCTGAAGCACTGCAGCCCGCGCGGAATCCGCGAAAACGGACCCGTCGAATTCCTTCAGCAGCAGGTTCGGCATCAGGTACTCGAACATCGTACCACTCCATGAAACGTGCGCGGGTATCCCCCTGATCACCGTAAGCGGCCGCCCCAGCTTGCTCCAGTGCTTCACCGGCACCTCGCCCCTCGCGATGGCGATGTAACTGGTCAGCATCGACTCAGAGGCAATAAGGTCATAACATCCATTGTCATATGTCTTTGTCGAATCGTTGTACCCGATATGGAACAGCATCCTGTTTTTATTGAAAAGCCTCGAGAAATCCACGCTTTTCAGCATGTTGTCGATGACCCTGCACAGGCCTGCGATTGTATCGAGCAGTTCGGCTGCGGCCGTGTTTCCCTGTTCTGCAAGCCGGGCCGGCGTGATGCGGTCCTCAAGGCAGTATTCCCGGAGGCCGAGATTCTGTACTTCTTCCTCAAACAGTCCGGCCAGCCTCGCCAGTTCATCCCTGTCCCGGATCATGCCATCCCGTTCACCGCAACTTGCCGCAACCCGTTCCTTTTCCGATATCACAGCCTGTTCCTTAAATGCTGCCTGTTCTGCCACGGCAGTTGCGACCCGGCCCCCATCTTCCGGCTCCAGTATCGCCTCGATGGTTTTTAGTAGTTCGCCGAACTTCACGCGCTGCAGGTCCGCCGGCAGTTCAGCCCCGTTGAGCCTGGCAAGCCGCGCAAGTTCATGAACGAGCGCGCCGCTTACGACAGGATTATCCCTCTGCTCAAGCAGCCCGTTCCTGAAAGCGATCATGTCTCCTATGAAATTGCCGCTGTCCACGGTTGACACATACCTTGGTTCAAGGATCTCGAGCGTATTCACATCGTACCAGTTGTACAGGTGTCCTTCCCACTTGGGAAGCACGCTTACCGTGTACAGCATGTTTTCCGCGAATTTCAGCATCGAGCTGAACGTTTCAAAGCCCATGTCCCTGGCCGACAGCAGTGAAAGGAACTGCAGGCCTATATTCGTGGGCGACGTTTTTCCTGTGACCTTTATCTTTCCCCTGCCGAGGATCTGCACGTTGTCCGGACAGAGCCAGTTGTTCTCCCTCGTTGCATAGGTCCTGAAGAACTGCCATGTCCTGCGTGCCGTTTCGTTAAGCAATTCACGGTCTTCTTCCTTCAGCGTCGGCTTAGCATCGCGCCTGTGGCTTATAAGGTATGCGATGCAGAAAGACGCTGCCCAGAAGGCGGCCAGAAGGCCGTATACCACCACTGTCGGCATGCCCCTGTCGGACGTTGCAAGCAGCACTGCGGTAAGAGCCGCAGCGAACAGTCCGCTGTGCCCCATGTAGAACAGGTATCCCGTTGCCGTGTTCCTGGCCGTCCTTTCCACGTTTTCCGCCGAGTTCCACATGAGCAGGTGTTTCTTGCTGATTGCCAGGCGGTACAATGTTTTCAGTATCGCATCGAGCGAGTTGAATGCCGCCGCCGGGACAAACACCAGTTCAAGCAATGACCGCAGCATCATTATGCTGATCTCGCGGACCATCAGCGAATAAACGAGGGCAAGCCTGGGTCTCCTGATCTTGTGGACCAGGGTCGAACCCAGTATCAGTACGATTTCCAGCACCGGGCTGAACATCACGACCGGAAGGCACAGCCAGTATGCGCCTGGTACCAGCAGCAGGCTGAGAATTATGAAAAGCAGTTTGCTGACCGGTATGAGGCTGGCTATCATGTTGTCCGCGATCTTCCACCTGGACAGAAAACCCAGGTCCCTTTTGAACAACCACGGCAGCAGTTGCCAGTCTCCCCTGATCCAGCGGTGTTCGCGTTTTGCGTATGCCATGTAGCTGCCGGGGAAGTTCTCCATTATGCTGACCGTGCTGGAAAAAGCGGTCCTGGCATAACAGCTTTCAAGCAGGTCGTGGCTCAGTATCCTGCCTTCGGGCAGCCTCTTGTAAAGATGCTGGTGGAATGCCTTTACGTTGTATATGCCTTTCCCGACGTAAATGCCTTCCCTGAAAACATCCTGGTATATGTCGGATACTGCCGCCGTGTAACTGGGCAGTCCGGACACGCCGCCGAATATCTTGGCAAACGAGCCACCGCCTTTTTCGTATATATGGTTCCTCACGATGGGCTGGATGATCGCATAACCCTCCACAACCTTCCTCTTCTCCGGGTCCACCAGTGCCCGGTTGAGGGGATGGTCGATCATGCCTATGAGCCTGGCAGCACTGTCCCGTTCTATCTCAGAATCCGCATCCAGCGTTATCACGTATTTGCATGTACGCAGAAGCTCTATGTCGCAAATCAGCGTGTCAAAACTCGTTTCCTTCGGGTCAACACCGTTGAGCAGGGCATTGAACTCCTCGAGCTTGCCCCTTTTTCTCTCCCAGCAGATGTAGCAGTCTTCCGTCCGGCTCCATCGCCGCTCCCTCATGAGCAGCATGAACCTGTTGTTAGCCGAGGGATACATTTTGTTTAGCTGCTCGATTTTTGAGACAAGTGCCGACCTGATTTCCTCATCTTCAGGCTTCCTGCTGGACGGAGCGTCTGCATAATCGGCCAGCAGCGCGAAATACAGGTTCGGCTGCCGGTTTACGAGGTAATGCCTGAGCAGCCTTTCAGCGTAGTCCAGGGCCTGTTCCATCCCAGATACTATCACAGGCATCACGACAACAGTCCGCGCGTTGTCCGGTATCTCCTCAAGGTAGTCCATCATCGGCATCTGCTGTGCCGGTACGATCCTCGACATTATGTTCCTGGCAAGCCGGGCAACCGCATCCTTCACCAGCGGCAGCGCTGCAAGCGCAAGGATCACCCGTTTGAATGTCTCAAGGCCTCCGGCGCTCCTTACGGCATAGTCCAGCAGGAAGAACACGAGGACGAACAAGACGGCAGTCAGCATGAAATACAGCGTGCCCTTGAGCTTCCTGTTGTCCCCTGGCCGGCGGACTGGCCTGTTCAGAAGCCTTGCCCTGAGGACAGGATATCCTTTCCCGATCAGGTATGCGCCGACATGCCGCGAGCAGTATACATCTTTCCTTTCTTCAGCGGCGAGTTCCACGCAGGCTTCCGCAACATCGGGCTCGCTGGCGCCGGTCCTCCGGGCCAGTTTTTCGACGGCAGTCCTGTACATGGCACGGCTCGTGCTGTCCATCTCAGTATACACGCCTGCCGGGTCCCTGGCGAGTATGCGTTCGGTCACCGACAACTCCTCCACCAGTTCGTTCTCGTCGATCTGGTTGAGTTCCCTGAGGCTGGTGATAGCCGTACGGATCTGCGCCTCGAGTTCGGACTGCCTTCTTCCCTCTTCCCTGAATATGTCTGCTGTGCTGACAGTCCTTCCGTCGGCCTCGAAATGGTATGAGATGTATTTCTGTATTTCGTTTTCATCGACCGACATGCGCCTGAGCAGGTAAATAACGTGCGAGTGGAACGTTATCATGTCGTCATGTGAGCGGAACGGTATCCTGTCGGCGCGTGTGCGGCGCATTGTATTATCGGCACGAGAGAAGAACACTGTCTTGTCGGCGCGTGTGCGGAACGGCACACTGCCGGCGGCCAGATGGATTTCCGCACTGTCGGATCGTGAGCGGAACTTTTTCCTGTAGCTCCCGGAGTCCACCGTCACAAGCAGCGGGCTCACGTCCGGCTGTCCGTCCTGGTTTTCGCGCATTCTCTCCCTGACAAAAGCTTCGGCCCTGGTCTTAATCTTCGTAATGCGGATTATTTCTTCGGCTACCTCTATCGTGCGTTCAAGCAGGCAAAGGCCGAGCATTTCCTGGAGAGCGTGGATCTCCCTCTCTGTCAGCGGGTTTTCCTCCTGATACGCTTCGATCATGCGCACTATCGTCTCCCTGTTCAGATAACCGCCGGACAGTTCGATCATTTTCTTCGCAACTACATATACCCTCGGGTAGCCGGCATACTCCGTTTGCCTGAGCAGCGGCAATGGCAGGTACACCGTGCCCGTGACCTTGGCCTTCTTTATTTCGCGGTAAAGCATCTGGAAATTGTCAAACAACCACCGCGCAGAAGGAACAAGCGAAATTATCTCCGTCGGCGTGCGCGCTATCTGTTCCCTGATCATGTTGATTTTCCTGTATGCCGCCTGGTTGTACCAGGTAATGATATAGTTCTTCCTGCGGCACTTCACGCCGACGTGGCTGCGCGCAAGTTCGGCCATCTTCTGCTCCCATTCTTTCGGGGTTAGGTCTTCCTGCATGGTATATTTCTTTTCCTTCCTGCGCAGCATCTTCAGCCAGTTTATAAACATGACCGCCATGGCCACGACCAAAGCGGCAATTGCAGCAGATGCAATTGCAATTAATAGATTCTGGTTTTTGGTAAAACCGGACATACTGATTAAAAGCATTCGATCACTGCCTTTCCTTTAGTTTTTTCTTTTTGTCAGCCGTTGTGATTTACAGTTTCGGTTTGCCGTGATTCACGTGTTCCGGGTCGATGTGATCACCGTCCCGTTTTGTGTGACCACACGTCCTGATCTGCGTGATCACTCGTTCCGGTTTGCATGACCACGTTGTTTTGCTTGCTGTGATTACATGTCTGGTCAGCTTTGCGATAAACACGACGCAAACGTGTCCCGACGCAGGCTTGATTTGCATCAGCCGCGCCGCACATGCAAAAAGAAGTTGGCTGAAATATGAGCAAATAATATTATTGCCGTTAATTGAACTTTCCTGCCGGTGCGATCCTTAACCTCAATAAAGTATTATAGCAAAGAAATATATTTTTTGCAAATGGGCGTGCAACACTGGTCTGATTGTGTCGATAATGGCAGAATACGCAAAACACAGCTGAAGTACAGACTTAGCAGCCTTAGCAGCCCATTTACGACCATCCATAGCATTAAGAATAGCCAGCTTCCGCGCTATAAAAACCAGATGATCAAATTTCCAACTAAAGTCCTTACAATACTATCTGTAAACAAAACCCGCTTTACATCATTGCGCGAAATCTTCACTCACGCCGCAAAATCTTCACTTACACAAATACAGCCTGCCTGTATCCAAAGCAAAATACATTATTCACCGCATACTTAGAAATAATACGAATATTGCATAGTTCACTGATAAAGGAGTGCTTACTGATGAAAATGTCAACGATGGACGGTAATCAGGCTGCAGCTTATGCCTCATATGCATTTACGGAAGTTGCGGCCATTTTTCCGATAACGCCCTCTTCGCCAATGGCCGAACTGGTCGATGAATGGGCTTCCCAGGGTAAAAAGAATATATTCGGCCAGGTGGTCAATGTTACCGAAATGCAGTCCGAAGCAGGCGCTGCAGGAGCCATGCACGGTTCGCTCCAGGCCGGTGCACTCACCACCACTTACACAGCCTCACAGGGTCTGTTGCTCATGATACCCAACCTGTACAAGATGGCCGGTGAGCTGCTGCCGGGGGTACTCCATGTATCTGCCCGGGCACTGGCTGCCCATGCCCTGTCAATATTCGGCGACCATCAGGATGTCATGGCCTGCCGTCAGACAGGGGCCGCTCTGCTCGCTTCCTCCAATGTTCAGGAAGTGATGGATCTGGGCTGTATCGCTCATCTGGCTTCCATCAGGTCCAGAATCCCGTTTATACACTTTTTCGATGGATTCAGAACATCCCACGAATTCCAGAAAATAAATGTAATAGACTACTCAGACCTGGCAGCGATCATCGATATGCAGGCGGTGAAGGATTTCAGAGACAGGGCACTGAACCCTGAGCATCCCGTTGTAAGGGGGACTGCACAGAATCCGGATATCTACTTCCAGGGCAGGGAAGCAGCAAACAGATTTTACGACAATGTGCCATCGACCGTCGAAGGATATATGAATGAAATCAGCCGGATAACAGGCAGACACTATCGCCTTTTCGACTATTACGGCGCACCTGATGCTGAATATGTGATTATAGCAATGGGCTCGGTTTGTGATACCATCGATGAAACGGTGGACTACCTCAATTCCGCCGGACGCAGGACAGGTGCCGTCAGAGTCAGGCTCTACAGGCCTTTTTCAGGAAAACACCTGCTGGATGTCATGCCCAAAACGGTAAAGAAAATAGCAGTGCTTGACCGTACAAAAGAACCCGGTGCTCCCGGCGAACCGCTTTATCTTGACGTCTGCAAAGCATATTATAGCCTGGAAGGGGAAAAGCCTGTCATCATCGGCGGAAGATACGGACTGGGATCAAAGGATACCCGCCCGTCCCAGATCGTCGCCGTATTCGACAACCTTGAATCCGACAGCCCTTCTTCCAAAATCTCAATTGCCTTTGGGAACCGCTTTTCATACTGTTCTGAGAGCTGCCTTGCCCGCTGGCGGGCCAAATCAGCAGAGGGTGCCAGCCAGATTTCCTTCAGCTGTGCGGCAAAAGCGTCCTTCTCCTTCTGTGATACATGAGCCAGAATATTCCGCATAAAATGCACCTTGCACCGCTGCCAGGAAGAACCGGGAAAGCACTCCCGGATGGCGGCAGTCAATCCTTTATTGGCGTCGGAAACAACCAGAGAGGGCGTTTCCATCCCTCGCTGCTTTAAGCACTGAAACAGCTGAGAGTAGCTTTCTTTGGACTCATCCAGCATCGGCTCCACTGCAAGCACCTCTCGCTGACCCTGCGTGTTGACGCCGCAGACGACAAGCACTGCCATGCTGACAATGCGTCCGTCCATGCGTACTTTCTCGTACAGGGCATCTATCCATATGACGGGATAGCGCCCTGTCAGCGGCCGGCTGCGGAATTCCTGTACCTGCTCGTTCATGCCTTTTGTCATCTCACTGACCTGGCTTCTGGAAAGATTCTCTATTCCCAGGCTTCGGGCCAGCTTCTCCATCTTCCGTGTGGACACGCCCTGCACGAATGCTTCCTGAATTACCTGAATCAGAGCCGCCTCGCTGCGTTTACGCTCTGTGACAAAAAACGGGATATATCCACGGTTGCGCAGTTTTGGCACCATCAGATACATGGTACCCATGCGGGTATCCAGTCTCCGGGGACGATATCCGCAGCGGTAATCGCTGCGGGATGGATTGTGGGCGTTCTTTTCCGCCCCCACAATGCCGGAAACCTCAGCCTCCATAAGCTGTGCGCACAGCCACTCCAGCATGCTGAGCATAGGGTCGGGTTCGCTCATACATTTCAGTAGCAAATCAGTTAAATCTGTGGTATTCTTTCTTTGAGCCATTGGGTTTCAACTCCTTCTTTGAATGTCTCGACACCATTCATTTTACAGGAGTCCCAATGGCTTTTCTATGCCTTCACGAAATTGCGAACATTATTGTACATGACCGCATAGGCATCACCTCTTTGTTAGGAGTCTATAAATTAAACATTATAAAATAAAAACACCCATTTGGGTGTTCTTGTAAAAAATCTAAAAAATGATAATTTTATTTTTCATTTTGCAATCTTGATATCCATCGTGTAAAGGGTTCTCTATGTCGTTCATACCACTGGCTCGTAGCTAAAAACTTCATCCCGTTGAACTCAAAAATTTCTTTCCAGTACCGGCCATAAATTCCATCCTTAATTTGAGCTGAAATATCTTCATTGTCTTTATACTTTTTAAGAAGCGGGTAATCTATTCCCAATACTTCTTTCGACCATTGCTTTGACTGCATTTCACTTATTTCTTTATCAGTAAAACGATATTGATGGTTTGATAGCTCCCTAAGGGTTTGACGAACATATATTCCAATTCTCGTTTCGTCATGGTTTTCTCTTTGGTCTGGATTGTATTCATCATTTGCTTTATCACTTTTATGTAAAGGGGTGTAATCTGCTCGTAGATATACGTAATAATCGGTTAATTTTATATCGAATTTCCGTAGAAGTTTTCTGATAAGATTTCTTATGCTATTAGCACTTAAGTTAGTCCAAACATAGATGTCTATGTTTTTTATTTTTTCATTTTTCCCATCAACATATTTTCTGCTAAAGTAAGAAACCTTTCTTCCTTTCATAACGGGATCATCAATAAACTCACTAAACTTAGTGGCATCTATTTCTGCCAACAAATCACATGTTTGCAGCAACAAATCCTTCCAATTTTTAGCTGCATATCGATTATTATTAAATGAAAAAGCGATCACTTTTTTATGGGTAAAATCTTCATAAAGGGTATGAGGAATGGAAGAATCAACGACATAATCCGAATAATTTGGTATTGTTTTCTGTTCATCTATTTCGTCGAGTTCTTCATCAATTTCGTCATCATCGGCCTCTGCATCTATGTTGAGCAAAGATGTATACTCATTGATTGTCTCCTGAATTGTTGACACTGTTTTAGAAAACTCCCATAATTCCATTCCTTTATCAAATGCCTTATTCTTATGGAATTCTGCAATTGACTTATTTGTGCTGCTCATCAGTCCATCCAGAGCAAGGTTTAGCAATTCCAACGCATCAGAAATTTCAGTTGCATCCTTTGGAAAACACCGTTTAATAATTTCAATTATTCGGGTTACATCGTTCTGTGCCATTTTACACCATCCCCTCTTAATTATAATTTTAACTTATATTCACCATAAAACTATAATTATTACTATATGTCAAAACTATCCTCCGCTACTTTTGGCAGATCTTCTTTTTCAAGCTGGTACTGATACCTAACCCCGGAACTCTCGTTTTGACACATAAGCTTGGCCTGTTCCATTACTATTTCTACAGCCTTTGGTGTTTTATCCGGAGGATAACCATAGCGCTTAAGCAGCCTCTTTATAATCATTTTCATCTTGGCTTGCACACTGGCACGTATAGACCAGTCAATGCTTAAGTTCTTACGTATTGCTTCGGTCAAGTCCCTAGCTATTTGTTTGAGGATATCGTCACCCATAACCTCTTTTGCAGATTCATTTTCAGCGAGGGCATCATAAAATGCCAGCTCATCTTCAGTAAGGCCTGTGTTTTCTCCACGTTTATGGGCCTCATTAATTTCCTTTGCAAGCTGTATAAGCTCCAGAATAACTTGAGTGGTTTCTATTGTGCGATTCTGATACTTTCTGATGGCATTCTCCAAAAGCTCTGAGAATTTTCTGGACTGAACGAGGTTCCGTTTTGAGAATGTCTTAATTTTGCCCTTAAGTAATCTGTTAAGAAGTTCGACAGCAAGGTTACGCTGTTTCATGTTACGCACTTCTTCCAGGAACTCATCTGAGAGTATGGCAATATTCGGCTTGTTTAGCCCAACGGCATCCAAGACATCGATAACCTCATTGCTGGATATTGATTTGGAAACAAGTTGGTTAAGTTGTGCTTCAATTTCTGCAGCAGTTTTCTTCCTGGAATTTTCGGGTATAAGCTTGATAATACCGGATTTAACTGCTTTATGGAAACCTACCTCAAGATTTAGTTTTTCAGCAATATCAGTAGTCGCGCAAAGGGAGTAAGCTCTTGACAGCTCACTGACCAGTTTAAGATAATCGTTTTTACGTTCCTCGCGCAATCCAATTATGTAGTCAATTGTTTCAACAATGGCAGACATTCTTTCGGAAGCAGAGCCGGTAAAGAATTTTCCATAATCATGACCATGAAGTA
>Ga0208693_1000890_pt1 | contig 22465 bp, 26 predicted proteins | sample AD_UKC071_MetaG_FD_184438 | JGI IMG/M metagenome (GOLD analysis project Ga0208693, IMG submission 184438) | Active sludge microbial communities of municipal wastewater-treating anaerobic digesters from USA - AD_UKC071_MetaG (SPAdes) (version 2) | ecosystem: Engineered > Bioreactor > Anaerobic >... | reverse complement strand
GGGCGTGGCTGGTGGTGCTCCGGTACAAGTTGGGAATATTGAAAAATGATCCAGACAGAATCTCGGTTAGAGGTTGCCGACAATACCGGCGCTAAGTCCGTCCTGTGCATCAAGGTGCTCGGTGGTTCCAAGCGTCGTTATGCCAGCGTGGGCGACATCATCAAGGTGAGCATCAAGGAAGCTGCTCCGCGTGGTCGCGTCAAAAAAGGCGAGATCTACAGCGCAGTGGTGGTGCGCACCGCCAAGGGCATTCGCCGCGGCGATGGCTCCCTTGTCAAATTCGATGGCAATGCTGCGGTGTTGCTGAATGCCAAACTGGAGCCCATCGGCACCCGTATCTTTGGACCGGTCACGCGCGAACTGCGCACCGAAAAGTTCATGAAGATCGTGTCCCTGGCCCCTGAAGTTCTCTAAGGAACCGCCATGAACAAGATTCGCAAGGGCGACCAAGTCATCGTGCTCACCGGGCGCGACAAGGGCAAGCGCGGCACTGTGACGCTGCGCTCGGATGACTCCCACCTGCTGGTGGAAGGCATCAATCTGGTGAAGAAGCACGCCAAGCCGAACCCCATGAAGGGCACCACCGGCGGGATCATTGAAAAGGCCATGCCGATTCACCAGTCCAACGTGGCAATTTTTAATGCTGCGACGGGCAAGGCTGACCGCGTGGGCATCAAGCTGCAGGCTGATGGCAAGCGCGTGCGTGTCTTCAAGTCCAGCGGTGAAGAAATCAAGGTGGCCTGAGAGGTATCCAAATGGCACGACTTCAACAACACTATCGCGAAAAAGTAGTTCCTGAACTGACCGAGAAGTTCGGCTACAAGTCACCCATGCAGGTGCCGCGCCTGACCAAGATCACGCTGAACATGGGCGTGAGCGAGGCAGTTTCCGACAAGAAGATCATGGACAACGCCGTGGGCGACCTGACCAAGATCGCTGGACAGAAGCCTGTTGTGACGGTGGCCAAAAAGGCTATCGCCGGCTTCAAGATCCGCGAAGGCCAGGCTATCGGCTGCATGGTGACGCTGCGTGGCGTCCAGATGTACGAATTCCTGGATCGTTTCGTGACCGTGGCTCTGCCCCGCGTTCGTGACTTCCGTGGTATCTCCGGTCGTGCTTTTGACGGCCGTGGCAACTACAACATCGGTGTCAAGGAACAGATCATTTTCCCGGAAATCGAATACGACAAGGTGGATGCGCTGCGTGGCCTGAACATCAGCATCACCACCACTGCGAAGACCGACGAAGAAGCCAAGGCGCTTCTGGCTGGCTTCCGCTTCCCGTTCAAGAACTGAGGTGACGTGTGGCTAAAGTAGCATTGATCCAGCGCGAACTGAAGCGCGAAAAGCTGGCTGCCAAGTATGCAGCCAAGTACGCCGAGTTGAAGGCAATCGCCAACGACAGCAAGCGCAGCGATGATGAGCGCGCTGTGGCCCGTCTGGGCTTGCAGAAGCTCCCCCGCAACGCCAACCCCACGCGCCAGCGCAACCGTTGCGAAATCACCGGTCGCCCCCGTGGTACGTTCCGCCAGTTTGGTCTGGGCCGTGCCAAGATCCGTGAACTGGCTTTTGCTGGCGACATCCCCGGTGTCACCAAGGCCAGCTGGTAAGCAGGCAGGAGAGATACAACATGAGCATGAGTGATCCTATTGCTGACCTGCTGACACGCATCCGCAATGCACAAATGGTGTCCAAACCCACCGTGTCGGTGCCTTCTTCCAAGGTGAAGATTGCCATCGCCAAGGTGCTGCAGGACGAGGGCTATATCGACGGCTTCAAGGTGAAGACCGAAGAAGGCAAGTCTGAACTCGAAATCACCCTGAAGTACTACGCCGGTCGTCCGGTTATCGAGCGTATCGAGCGCGTGAGCCGTCCTGGCCTGCGTGTGTACAAGGGTCGCGATTCCATCCCTCAGGTCATGAATGGCCTGGGTGTGGCGATCGTGACGACCCCCCAGGGTGTGATGACCGACCGCAAGGCGCGCGCTACCGGTGTTGGTGGCGAAGTGCTCTGCTACGTCGCTTAAACCCGCGACATTGAGGAGAAACTGAAATGTCCCGTGTAGGAAAAATGCCGATCACCATCCCCGCAGGTGTGGATGTGTCGATCAAGGAAGATCAGATCAGTGTGAAGGGCGCCGGCGGTTCGCTGTCGTTGGCTCAAAATGGTCTGGTGAAGGTTGCGAGCCCGAGATGGCAAGCTCAGCTTGAGCCGGCCAATGACTCCCGCGAAGCCAATGCCATGAGCGGTACTTTGCGCCAGTTGGTGAACAACATGGTGCTGGGTGTCAGCAAGGGCTTCGAGCGCAAGCTGAGCCTGATCGGCGTGGGCTACAAGGCCCAGGCCCAAGGCACCAAGCTGAACCTGGCGGTGGGTTACTCCCATCCCGTCAACATCGACATGCCCGCCGGCATCACGGTGGCTACCCCGACCGCGACCGAAATCGTGATCAAGGGTGCCGACCGCCAGCGCGTGGGCCAGGTCGCTGCCGAGATTCGTGCCGTTCGTCCTCCCGAGCCTTACAAGGGCAAGGGCATCCGTTATTCGGATGAGAAGGTCACGATCAAAGAAACCAAGAAGAAGTAAGGGGCAGCACCATGTTGACCAAGAAAGAACAACGTCTTCGCCGGTCTCGCCAGACACGTATCCGCATTGCAACGCAAGGTGTTGCACGTCTGACCGTGAACCGTACCAACCTGCATATCTATGCCACCGTCATCTCTGGCGACGGCAGCAAGGTGCTGGCAACGGCTTCCACGGCGCAGGCCGATGTGCGTGCCTCGCTGGGTGGTTCTGGCAAGGGTGGCAACGCCGCCGCTGCCGCTGCCATTGGCAAGCTGATCGCCGAAAAGGCCAAGGCTGCTGGCGTGGAGAAGGTTGCATTTGACCGCGCTGGTTTCGCATACCACGGCCGTGTCAAGGCACTGGCTGAAGCAGCACGCGAAGCGGGCCTGCAGTTCTAAGCGGATCGGATTTAAAAATGGCTAAATTTACTCCTAAAGCGCAGAGTGACGGTCCCGAAGACGGCATGCGCGAGAAGATGATCGCGGTGAACCGCGTCACCAAAGTGGTCAAGGGCGGTCGTATTCTCGGCTTCGCTGCATTGACCGTCGTGGGTGACGGCGATGGCCGCATCGGCATGGGCAAGGGCAAGTCGAAGGAAGTGCCTGCTGCCGTGCAAAAGGCAATGGAAGAAGCGCGCCGCAACCTGCTGAAGGTTTCGCTGAAGAATGGCACCATCCACCACCGCGTGATGGGTCACCACGGTGCTGCCAGCGTTCTGATGATGCCCGCCCCCAAGGGTACCGGCATCATCGCTGGTGGTCCGATGCGCGCCGTGTTTGAAGTCATGGGTATCACCGACATCGTCGCCAAGAGCCATGGTTCTTCCAATCCGTACAACATGGTTCGCGCCACGTTGGACGCACTGCGCAACTCCACCACAGCAGCTGATGTGGCTGCCAAGCGTGGCAAGTCGGTCGAAGACATCTTCGCCTGATCCCGGAGCCCGACATGACGACACAAAACACAGTGAAGGTCCAACTGGTGCGTAGCCCCATTGGTACCAAAGAATCGCACCGCGCCACCGTTCGTGGCCTGGGTCTGCGCAAGCTCAACAGCACGAGCGAACTGCAGGACACGCCTGAAGTGCGCGGCATGATTAACAAGATCAGTTATCTGGTCAAAGTGATCTGAGAGGTTGATGATGGAATTGAACAACATCAAGCCCGCAGCGGGTGCCAAGCACGCCAAGCGTCGCGTGGGTCGCGGCATTGGTTCCGGCCTGGGCAAGACCGCGGGTCGCGGCCACAAGGGTCAGAAGTCCCGTTCGGGTGGCTACCACAAGGTGGGCTTTGAAGGCGGTCAAATGCCTTTGCAGCGCCGTCTGCCCAAGCGCGGTTTCAAGTCGCATCTGCTGAAGTTCAACGCTGAAGTCACGCTGACTGCCCTGGAGCAGTTGGGCGCCGCTGAAGTGGACGTTCTGGCGCTGAAGCAGGCTGGCCTGGTGGGTGAGCTGATCAAGGTGGTCAAGGTCATCAATACAGGTGCGTTGACCAAGGCGGTCAAGCTGACCGGTGTCGGTGCAACCGCTGGTGCCAAGGCTGCCATTGAGGCTGCCGGCGGAAGCGTTGCCTGATTAGCCTGGTGAAAGAGAGCTACTGTGGCTACTAGCACGGCACAAGTTGCGAAGACCGGGAAGTTTGGTGACCTGCGTCGCCGGCTGGTCTTTTTGCTGCTGGCGCTGGTTGTTTACCGCGTCGGTGCACACATTCCGGTGCCAGGTATCGATCCTGCCCAACTGCAGGCCCTGTTCAAGGGCCAGCAGGGCGGAATTCTGAACCTGTTCAACATGTTCTCGGGTGGTGCGTTGTCACGGTTCACCGTCTTCGCGCTCGGGATCATGCCGTACATCTCGGCTTCGATCATCATGCAGCTGATGGGCTATGTCCTGCCAGCATTCGAGCAGATGAAGAAGGAAGGCGAGGCAGGACGTCGCAAGATGACGCAGTACACGCGTTATGGCACGGTGGCTCTGGCTCTCTTCCAGTCGATTGGTATTGCGATTGCGCTGGAAAGCTCCCCTGGTCTGGTGCTGAATCCGGGTTTCGGATTCCGCATGACGGCGGTGGTCAGCCTGACGGCAGGCACGATGTTCCTGATGTGGCTGGGTGAACAGATCACCGAGCGTGGTTTGGGTAACGGGATCTCGATCATCATCTTCGCTGGTATCGCTGCGGGCTTGCCCAATGCAGTCGGTGGGTTGCTCGAGTTGGTGCGCACCGGTGCGATGAGTATCATCGTGGCCCTGTTCATCGTGATCGCCATTGCGCTGGTAACTTACTTCGTCGTGTTCGTCGAACGAGGACAGCGGAAGATTTTGGTGAACTATGCACGGCGCCAGGTTGGCAACAAGGTGTACGGTGGGCAATCATCCCATCTGCCTTTGAAGTTGAACATGGCTGGTGTGATCCCACCGATCTTTGCTTCGTCGATCATCCTGCTGCCTGCGACGGTGGTGAACTGGTTCAGTGCCAGTGAATCCATGCGCTGGTTGAAAGACATCTCTTCGGCCTTGACCCCTGGTCAGCCGATCTATGTGATGTTCTATGCCGCTGCCATCGTGTTTTTCTGCTTTTTCTATACGGCCCTGGTGTTCAACAGCCGTGAGACTGCAGACAACCTGAAAAAGAGCGGTGCTTTCATCCCGGGTATTCGTCCTGGCGATCAGACAGCGAAATACATTGACAAGATTCTGGTTCGGTTGACGTTGGCAGGGGCGATTTACATCACCTTGGTGTGTCTGCTGCCTGAGTTTCTGATTTTGAAATACAACGTGCCGTTTTACTTTGGTGGCACATCACTGTTGATTATTGTGGTTGTGACCATGGACTTCATGGCCCAAGTACAGAATTACATGATGTCCCAACAATACGAATCGTTGCTGAAGAAGGCGAACTTCAAGGCTGCACCAGGACACTGAGTGGAACTGGAAAAAGGTCAGTTTGAAGTGATTTGTGTTGAACGCGACACGGTAAAAATTTTAGGAGAAATGAAATGAGAGTTTCGGCTTCGGTCAAGAAAATCTGCCGCAACTGCAAGATCATCCGCCGCAAGGGTGTGGTGCGAGTGATCTGCACAGACCAGCGCCATAAGCAGCGCCAAGGTTGATTGAAAAGGTTATAGAGGACGCATATGGCACGTATCGCTGGCATTAACATTCCGCCGCACAAGCATGCTGAAATTGGCCTGACCGCCATCTTCGGTATTGGTCGCACCCGCGCTCGCAAGATCTGCGAAGCCGCTGGCATCGAGTACTCCAAGAAGATCAAGGATCTGACGGACGGCGATCTCGAAAAAATTCGCGACCAGATCGCGGTGTTCACGATCGAAGGTGATCTGCGTCGTGAAACGACGATGAACATCAAGCGTCTGATGGACATCGGCTGCTACCGCGGTTTCCGCCATCGCCGTGGCTTGCCTATGCGTGGTCAGCGTACCCGCACGAATGCCCGTACCCGCAAGGGTCCGCGCAAGGCTGCGCAGTCCCTGAAGAAATAATTGAGAAAGCACTATGGCCAAGTCTCCCGCCAATAACGCAGCACAACGTGTCCGCAAGAAGGTTCGCAAGAACGTTTCCGACGGCGTTGCACACGTTCATGCTTCGTTCAACAACACCATCATCACCATCACCGACCGCCAAGGCAATGCGTTGTCCTGGGCTTCGTCGGGTGGTCAAGGTTTCAAGGGCTCCCGCAAGTCCACTCCGTTTGCTGCCCAGGTAGCTTCCGAAGTGGCAGGCCGTGCTGCTATGGAACAAGGTATCAAGAACCTGGACGTCGAGATCAAGGGCCCTGGTCCTGGTCGCGAATCCTCGGTGCGCGCACTGGGTGCCCTGGGCATCCGCATCACGTCCATCGCTGACGTGACGCCTGTGCCGCACAACGGCTGCCGCCCTCAAAAGCGCCGCCGTATCTGAGGTTCAACCCTCGGATACATTTGCCGCTGGCTGTGTGTGCAGCCTGCTTGGCAAATTTGTCAGAAGCCCACTGCCGGGAGTTGCTTGCAGCACCCGGCTCCCGCAGAGCATCTGCGGCAGTTGATTGATTAAAGGAAAATTCCGTGGCACGTTACCTCGGCCCCAAGGCCAAACTCTCCCGCCGTGAAGGCACTGACCTGTTCTTGAAGAGCGCACGCCGCTCCATCAGCGACAAGGCCAAGTTCGATTCCAAGCCTGGTCAACACGGCCGCACCTCGGGTGCCCGTACCTCTGACTTCGGCCTGCAACTGCGTGAAAAGCAGAAGGTCAAGCGCATGTATGGCGTGCTGGAAAAGCAATTCCGCCGCTACTTCGAAGAGGCTGATCGCCGTAAGGGCAACACCGGTGCCAACTTGCTGTTCCTGCTTGAATCGCGTCTGGACAATGTGGTGTACCGCATGGGTTTCGGCTCCACCCGCGCCGAAGCGCGTCAACTGGTGTCGCATAAGGCCATCACGGTGAACGGCAAGCCCGTGAACATCCCGTCCTACCTGGTCAAGACCGGTGACGTCGTGGCGGTGCGTGAAAAGTCCAAGAAGCAGAACCGCATCGTGGAAGCACTGCAACTGGCTCAGCAAGTGGGTATCCCTGCCTGGGTCGATGTGAACGCCGACAAGGCTGAAGGCGTGTTCAAGAAGGTTCCTGACCGCGATGAATTCGGTTCCGACATCAACGAATCGCTGATCGTCGAACTGTATTCCCGCTAATCGGTAGAGAGGATCTGTGCATCTTGCATGTGTGAGGTGTGCAGCATGATCCCATTTCGTTCCTGTACCGCGAGGCATCGCGGTACAGGTGCTTCATCAGCCTTACCGGTGTAACGAGCTGGGGGCATTGAGAGGAAGTCTGCATGCAAACCAATTTGCTGAAACCCAAAGCCATTACTGTCGAACAACTCGGGCCCAATCGTGCCAAGGTCGCGTTGGAGCCCTTTGAGCGTGGTTATGGCCACACCCTGGGCAACGCCATCCGCCGTGTTCTGTTGTCCTCCATGGTGGGTTATGCAGCGACCGAAGTCACCATCGCCGGTGTCCTGCACGAGTACTCGTCGATCGACGGCGTGCAGGAAGACGTGGTGAACATTTTGCTGAATCTGAAGGGCGTGGTGTTCAAGCTCCACAACCGTGACGAAGTGACCCTGAGCCTGCGCAAGGATGGCGAGGGTGTGGTCACCGCTGCTGACATCCAGACGCCGCATGACGTCGAGATCATCAACCCCGAGCACATCATTGCCAATCTGTCGCAAGGCGGCAAGCTGGACATGCAGATCAAGGTTGAAAAGGGACGTGGCTACGTGCCGGGCACGATGCGCCGTTATGGCGACGAGCCGACCAAGTCGATCGGCCGTATCGTGCTGGATGCCTCCTTCTCGCCTGTCAAGCGCGTCAGCTACACGGTGGAAAGTGCACGTGTCGAGCAGCGTACCGACCTGGACAAGCTGGTGGTGGAAATCGAGACCAACGGTGCCATCTCCGCCGAAGATGCAGTCCGCGCCTCAGCCAAGATCCTGGTGGAGCAGCTGGCTGTCTTCGCGCAACTGGAAGGTGGCGAACTGGCTGCTTTCGATGCACCTGCACCACGTGGTGGCGCCGCATTTGACCCGATCCTGCTGCGTCCTGTGGACGAGCTGGAACTCACGGTGCGTTCCGCCAACTGCCTCAAGGCCGAAAACATCTACTACATCGGTGACCTGATTCAGCGCACCGAGAACGAGTTGCTCAAGACCCCCAATCTGGGTCGCAAGTCGCTCAATGAAATCAAGGAAGTGCTGGCTTCGCGCGGCTTGACGCTGGGCATGAAGCTGGAGAGCTGGCCACCGGCCGGCCTCGATAAGCGCTGAAAATAAGTACACCCCCCAAGCGCCTTTGGCGCTTTCCCCCTTGCAGGGGGCGATACCAGCAGCCTGGCAAAGCCTGTTCTGCGGTATCTCTGGTAGGGATGTGCACTTTGAAATAGCTTGTGAAAGCTATAATGTTGGGTTCCTCTGCTTGAGGGACAGTGCATTGGGCAGTACCTGATACGGCTGCCCGATTTAATTTAAATGAAAAGGTAAGCACCATGCGCCACGGACACGGACTCCGCAAACTCAACCGCACCAGCTCGCACCGCCTCGCGATGCTGCAGAACATGATGAACTCGCTCATTGAGCACGAAGTCATCAAGACCACGGTTCCCAAGGCCAAAGAACTGCGCCGCGTCATCGAACCGATGATCACGTTGGCCAAGGAACCCACGCTGGCCAACCGCCGCCTCGCATTCGACCGCCTGCGCAGCCGTGACAGCGTTACCAAGCTGTTCAACGACCTGGGCCCCCGTTTCAAGGCCCGTCCCGGTGGTTACACGCGTATCCTGAAGATGGGCTTCCGCGTGGGCGACAATGCCCCCATGGCCCTGGTCGAGCTGGTGGACCGTGCAGAAGTTTCTGCACCTGCTGGTGACGCAGCGGCATAAAGCGTGCTATAATTCATCTCTTACCGCGCGATGGAGCAGTCTGGTAGCTCGTTGGGCTCATAACCCAAAGGTCGGAGGTTCAAATCCTCCTCGCGCAACCAACATAGCGGTGGCTAAAACTTAGCCAGCCGCAAGCAAAAAGCCCACTGATCAGTGGGCTTTTTGCTTTTATGCGCCTATGCTTCATAGCCTTGCAGGGCATGGTTTATTGTCTGTGGGGTTTACAGGCTCTTCGCCAGCTGGGTCAGCGCATGGATGGCAAGGCCCACCAACCCGCCCACCAGCGTGCCGTTGATGCGGATGAACTGCAGGTCCTTGCCAATATTCCGCTCCAGCTCATCGGTCATCTCCTGCGCATTCCAGTCACCAATACGCTGGGTAATGTAGGCCCGGATGTCTTCACGGTAACGCTCGATCGGCAGCGGTGCTGATGCTAGGACCTGCTCGTTGATCCACGCCTGCATGGTGTCGTCCTGCTGCAGCCGTTGGCCCAGTGTCAGGGCCATAGCGCTGATGCGGGCGCGGATGCTGGAGTCTTCACGTCCCATGTCTTCCTCCAGCCAGTCCTGCAGCTTGTGCCACAGCCCTTGCAGGTATTCGCGGAAGGCCGGGTGCTCGAGCAACTCGTCGCGGATGGCCTGCCCTCGGCGCTGGAAATCTGGATCATGCTTCAGACGCTCTGTGAAGCCATGTACCAGTGCATCAAAGCGGTAGCGCAGCACATGCTCAGGGTTCTCGGCTATGTCCACGATGGTGCGGGCCGTGGCTGACACGATCTTGCGGGTAGCCAGCCGGGCAGCCACTTGGTCCAGGCCCACATAACGCAGGCCCTTCACCTCCCGGGCGATGGCGTCAGCCAGGGTCTCCTGCAGGCCTTCCTTCTGCAGCAGCTCGGCCAGTTGCAGCAGCAGTTCGTCCAGCACCGCCTGGTGCCGGCGTTCGCTGGTGGCAGCGTCCAGCAATTTCCCACCCACTTGTGATAGATCCAGCTGCCGTAATCCCGCTGACAAGGTGTCGTGCAGGAAGCCCTGCAAGCGCTGGTCATCCAGTGCCCGCAGGCCGTATTGCGCAGCCGCTACCAAGTGGACGCCAACCTGCTCTGCATGCAGGGGATTGGCCAGCCAGTCGGCCAGCCGGCGGCCTGGGTCGAAGGCACGGATCTTGGCCAGCAACTGGGGCGTGCTGAGAAAGTTGCTGCAGATGAAGTCCGCCAGATGGCGGCCGATGCGGTCCTTGTTGCGCGGGATGATGGCGGTATGGGGAATGGGCAGCCCCAGGGGATGGCGGAAGAGGGCGCTCACCGCAAACCAGTCGGCGATGGCGCCCACCATGGCGGCTTCCGAGAATGCCGCCACATACCCCCATACCGGATGCGGCCCACCCCAGGCCGTGGTGGCGGCATACACGCCGGCAGCACCCGCCAGCAAGGTGGTTGCGGTGCGCTTCATGCGCACCAGGCCGGTGGGCAGGTGTTCAGGCAGGGCAGACCTCCACCGCGCAGTCGTAGAAGGTGGGCGCGCGCCCCAGGTCGGTCAGCTGCTGGCTGGTGAGCTGGTTCACGTTGGTGCCGTCGAAGCCGAACTTGCGCCACCAGATGCCCAGGCCATTCACTACGCCCGGGCGGGCGCGTTCACTCACCCGGGCCCGGCAAAGGTGCTCGCCACGGGCGTTGAACACCTTCACCATCATGCCGCTGGTGATGCACCGCGGGGTAGCGTCGGCATCGTGGATTTCGAGCAGAGGCTCCCCCTCCGTGGCGCGCAGGCTGGTCACGTTGACAAAACTGGAGTTGAGGAAGTTGCGCGCGGGTGGCGAAATCATGGCCAGCGGGTAGGCTGCGGAGGCGCCAGCGGCCTCGTAGTTGGCGACATAGTCCGGTAACCCATCCAGCCCCTGTGCTGCCAGCCGTTCGCTGAAGAACTCGCAGCGGCCAGAAGGTGTGGGGAATCTGCCCTCTGCAAAAGGCGCTGCATCCAGCCGCAGGGTGCTGAAGCCCTGCGCCAGCAGCTCGTCAAAGTCCACTTTGTCACCATAGGCCTGGCGACACAGTGCTTCGTCCTCATCCTGGAAGCAGGGCTCGTCAAAACCCATGCCTGCTGCCAGTGCCCTGAAGATACGCGTGTTGGACCACGCCTGCCCCACCGGCGCAATGGCCGGTCGGTTCAGCAGCACGTCGGTGTGCCCATAGGACACATGGATGTCCCAATGCTCCAGTTGCGTGGTGGCGGGCAGGATGTAGTCGGCATAGTCGGCGGTGTCGGTCTGGAAGTGCTCCAGCACCACGGTGAACAGGTCTTCGCGCGCGAAGCCGGCCACCACCTTGGATGAGTCAGGAGCCACGGCCACCGGGTTGCTGTTGTAGACCACCACGGCCTCCACCTGCGGGCCGAAGCTGGCGCTGGCAGGGCGCAGCAGGTCATCCCCGATGGTGGACATGTTGATGGTGCGTACCGGGCGTCCCGCCAGCAGGTCGGGGCGTTGCAGCGTCGCGCGGTCTACCGGGAACTGGCCCGAACTGGACAGCAGCAAGCCCCCAGCCGCATGCCGCCAGGCCCCTGTCAGCGCGGGCAGGCAGGCAATGGCACGGGTGGCATTACCGCCACCCCGGGCGCGCTGCATGCCATAGTTCAGGCGGATGGCGGCTGGCTGGGTGGTGCCATAGGCCTGCGCCAGTGCGCGGATCTGTGCCGCCTCGATGCCACAAACCTGGGCTGCCCGCTCAGGGGGCCATTGCAGCGCCCGTTCACGCAGCGCAGGCCAGCCGGTGGTGTGGCGGGTGATGTAGTCGTGGTCCAGCCAGTCGTGCACCACCAGCTCGTGCATCAAGGCCAGGGCCAGCGCCGCATCGGTGCCGGGCAGCAGGGCGATGTGTTCGTGGCACTTTTCGGCGGTTTCGGATTTGCGCGGGTCGATGCAGACCAGCCTGGCACCTTCGCGTTTGGCCTGCTGGGCATAGCGCCAGAAATGCAGGTTGCTGCCAATCGAGTTGCTGCCCCAGATCAGGATCAGCTTAGCCTGGGCAAAATGCTCCACCCGTATGCCGACCTTGCCACCCAGGGTCTGCACCAGGCCTTCGCCACCAGCCGACGCACAGATGGTGCGGTCCAGCAGCGAGGCGCCCAGCCGGTGGAAGAAGCGCCGGTCCATGCTTTCCCCCTGCACCAGGCCCATGGTGCCGGCGTAGCTGTAGGGCAGGATGGCTTGCGGGTCGCGGGCCGCAATCGACCTCAGGCGGTTCGTGATATCAGCCAGCGCTTCGTCCCAGCTGACCTGCACGAACTGGCCAGAACCCTTGGGGCCGCTGCGCCTGAGCGGATGCTGGATACGTTCGGGGTGGTAGGTGCGCTCGGTATAGCGAGACACCTTGGTGCACAGCACCCCGTCCGTGTGGCGGTGTGCGGGGTTGCCCTGTACCTTCAGGGCGATGCCGTTCTCCACCGTGGTGAGCAGCGAGCAGGTGTCTGGGCAATCGTGGGGACACGCGCCCAGAATCTGTTGTCTGCCTGCACCAGGCACGCAATTTGCGGACTCTTTCATGTATTGTTAACAACCGTTGTGGGCCGCACCGCAGCCCGTTCATTGCCTATTTCATCACCGATCACACCCATGACCACTGCCTTGCTGACCCGCCGCCAGTTTTCCATTGTGTCTGCCGCTGCCTGTGTGGGTGTGCCACACCTTGCCAGCGCCCAGGACGACAAGATCATTTTGGGCCAGTCGGCCCCGTTCACCGGCCCGGCTGCCCAACTGGGCATCCAGTTCTACCAGGGGGCTAAGCTGCATTTTGACCGGGTCAACGCCCAGGGGGGCATGCGGCCGATCGAGCTGCGCAACCTGGACGACGGCTACGAGCCCGAACGGTGCGTGGAAAACACCCGCAAGCTCATCAACGACGACAACGTGCTGGCTTTGTTCGGCTACATCGGCACCCCCACCAGCCTGGCCGCGCTGCCGCTCGCGGTCAAGGCGCGGGTGCCCTTCTTCGCCCCGTTCACAGGGGCCATGTCCCTGCGGGAGCCGTTCAACCGCAATGTGTTCCATGTGCGGGCGTCGTACAACGACGAGACGGCCCTCATCGTGAAGCAGCTCACCGAGCTGGGCCTGCGCAAGATCGCCGTCTTCCACCAGAACGATGCCTACGGCAAGGCCGGCCTGGACGGCGTGACGCTGGCCTTGGGGGCGCAGAATCTCAAGCCGGTGGCCACTGCCACGGTGGAGCGCAACTCGGTAGATGTGGCTGCCGCCGTGCAGAAACTGGTGGCCGCCGGCCCCGACGCGGTGGTGCAGGTCAGCGCCTACAAGTCCTGCGCCGCCTTCGTGCGGGCTGCCCGCAAGGCGGGGTATGGCGGCACTTTCTACAACGTGTCCTTCGTGGGCACCCAGGCCCTGGCCGACGAGCTGGGTAAGGACGGCGCCGGCGTGGTGGTCACCCAGGTGGTGCCATCTCCCTACAACAGCACCCACCCGCTGGCCCGCGAATTTCTGGACGCCATCAAGAAGTCCAACAGCCAGGTGCAGCCCAACTTCTCCAGCCTCGAGGGTTACCTGGCCGCCCGGGTGCTGGTGGAAGGTCTGCGCCATGGCGGTGGCAAGGTCTCGCGGGACGCCCTGGTCAACGGGCTGGAGTCCCGTGGCAACCAGCCCGTGGCCGGTTTTGCCGTGTCCTTCAGCTCCACCGACCATGTGGCGTCGCGCTACGTCGCTACCTCGATGCTGACCGGGGATGGCCGCGTGCGCACCTGACCCGGGGGGGGGCTCCGCGAGCCGAAGCGAAGAAAATCACATAAAAAAAGCACTACGCGCCCATATTCTGGGCGCGTAGTGCTATGAAATCAGGAGTTTCTGCGCTGCAGGCACCACACGGCGCTGAGCAGCAGCAGCCCCACCAGCAGCAAGGCTTCGCGAGACAGGCCAGGCACTGGCACCGGGGCAGCCGCCACGGCACCGGGGCCGCTCGGGTCACGGATCACGCCGGCCGTGGGGTCCAGGTCAAAGGCCCCGTTGTCCTGGATGCTGAAGCTGACGGTATTGCCCGAGAGGGTGGCCGGCATGGACAACCAGCTGGCATTGGCCAGGCGCTTCCAGTACTGCATGCCCTGGACGGACTGCGGGAAGGTGATCGTGACCTGGGCCGACGCACCAGGGGTGCAGCCACCCAGCACGAAGCTGACCAGGCCGTGCGGGAACTCGGTGCCTTGCGCCGGCGCCGGCAGCGGGGCAGGCACGAAGCCCGCCTGCTCGATACGGCAACCGGCCGCCCCATCGATCATGAAGGTGGCATTCCCGGTGCCGGTGGCGGTGGGCAGGGTCAGCGACAAGATGGGCGCAAAGTTGGCTGTGACACTGCGGTTCGCCGTGACATTGCTCAGCACACAGGCACCCGCTCCGGTGCAGTCGCCACTCCAGCCGCTGAAGCTGAACCCGACGTTGGCTGTGGCCGTGCAGGTGGCGCTGTTGCCGGACTGCACGGTAGTGGGTGTGCACACCACGCTGCCGCCGATGGCGGGACTGGCGCTGCTGCTGATGGTGTAGGTGGGAATGTCGTTGTCGGTGATGGTCGCGGCGACGCTGGCGACCGTGAGCGCGTTGTAGCTGGCGTCGGAACTGGCCACGCTGTGGCTGATGGTGCCTGCATGGCTGCCCTCGACGACGGCATCATCGACTGCATTAATTGTCACCGTCTGCGCCACGTTCCAGTTGGCCGTCGTGAACGTGAGCACCGACGGACTGGCCGTAAGCTGGCTGTCGGGGCTGGCCGTGACCACCACATTGGCCTGCGGCTGGCTGGTCAGCACCACGCTGTAGCTGGCACCGGCACCGCCTTCTGCCACGCTGACGCCGGTGGGCGCCACGATGACGGCGGGGGTGGGGGTGTAAGCCAGGTTCAGCATCAGATTGCTGACGGTGGCAGTGGGGGGGCTTTCCCAGCGCGAGACATAGATGGTATAGGTCGTGTTGCCAGTGACGGGCACGTTCGTCAACTGGGAGCGCAGATTGGACTGACTGATATCGTCGTTACAGGCCACTTCGGTGAAGGCCCCCAGCGTGCCGGTGTAGACCGAGAGCAGGGTGTCGGTGAAGCCGCCGCTGGACAGCAGGGTGTCGAGGTTGATGCTGCCGTTAAATGGCGGCGTGTACGTCCACCACAGGGTGTGGGTGCCGGCACGGGGTCCGTTGAATGCACACGAATGCTGGGGATCCGTACCCGCCAACGACGCATATTGGGCATTTGCGACCGTGGCTGCATAGGTATTGGGCGGGGTCGTGATCACCGTCGCCGTGGCGTATTCGTCGTTCGCTGGGGCGCAGGCATGGAAACCCACGATGTCGGTGTAGGGCGACTGGTCTGCGCCGCGCACTGCCGCGACCCGGTAGTCGTACTGCTGGCCGCAGGACAGTCCGTTGTCGCTGGTGCTGGTGGTGTTGGCTGCCAGGTTCGCCAGTGTCTGGAAGGCACCGCCGTTCAGGCTCCGTTCAACCAGGAAACCGGTTTCGTCGGTAGAGTTGTCGGCCCATTGCAGGCTCAGTGTCGTGGCACTGGCGGGGGTAAGCACCAGCGGGTTGGGCGTGGCGGGGCAGGTGCGTGCGATGTTGCTGTCTGTGTTGGATGGCTGTGATTCCAGCCCGTTGGTCACCGCTTTCACGTAGTAGCTCAGGTTGCCGCAGGGCGCCGCGTTGTCCACAAAGGTGGTGGTGGGGGCGGTCACGGTTCCCGCCAGGGTGAAGGCCCCCGCGTTGGCGGATCGGTAGACGCGGTACTGCGTGGCACCAGCCGCCGCATTCCAGCTGCTGCTGACGGTGGAAGTCGTGGTACCGGTGATGGTGAACCCGGTCGGTACTGCCATGGACAACGCGCCAATCGCGCCCAGCGGTGACACCCGCGGGAAGGTGGGGCTACCTGCCGGCAGGCGGTAGTCGCTCACGGCAACCCCTGTGTCGCGCAGCAGGGTTTCCAGTGCAGCGGGTGGCATGGGGATGGAGTGGGTGTTGGCGTATTCACGTGCCAGTGCCCCCACCCCCAGGGCGTAAGGTGTCGCCATCGAGGTGCCGCACATCGTGGTGGTGGTGGAGCCGTTCAGTCCGGTGGAGATGATCGAACAGCCGGGGGCCACCAGGTCCACCAGCCGGTCCGGTCCCTGGTCCGGGGTGGTATTGCTGAAGCAGCTGATCTTGTCTGCCGCACCGTTGTCGGTGCAGGCGGAGAAGTTGCGGGTGAACGTGGCATCGCCCGACGAACCCACGCCGATTGCCCCGGTCGCACAGCCGGGAGATCCCACGCTGTTGGTTGACGCATCGTTGCCCGTGGAGACAAACACGCCAATGCCCATGGCATTGAGAGTGGCAAAGGCAGTCACATAGGGCGTGCTGGCTGCGTCGCAGGAAGCCCGGGTGGCGTAGTTGCTGGAGCCCAGGCTCATGTTGATGTAGTCGAGCTGCAGGGTCGCGTTGTTGTTGATGACGTAGTCCAGCGCGTTGAGGATGTTGGTGTCGCTGGTGCTGCCCGTGGTGAAGACCTTCAGTGCGGCGAACTTGACGTCGGGCGCGACTCCGAGCGGGCCGGTGATGATGCCTGCGACATGGGTGCCGTGTCCGTGCTGGTCTTCGGCGCTGTTGACGTTGTTGCCGTTGGGACAGTCACCTTCGGTACGAAAGCAGCGCTGGAAGATCAGGTCGTTCTGCAGACCTGGATGGTCGCTGTCGATGCCGGTGTCGATGATGCCGGCCCGCACCCCAGCGCCGGTCTAGGGGGTAGGCACGAGGCTGTGGACCGCGTTCGCGCCGGTCAGCGCGTTGGCCTCGGCCATGTGCAGTTTGACGACGCTGTCCTCGTTGACGGCCGTCACCTCGGGGTTCTTCAGCAGCGCATCCAGCGCCTCGCGGTTGATCAGGAGCGACACGGCCGACAGCTTCTCGAACGTCGAGACAACGGAAAAACCGGTGGGCGGCAGGCTGCCCAGCACGGCAGACCGTGTGTCCCGGATCTCCTCGGCACTTGCGCTGGCGTTCACGTTCTGGCGCTGCACTGCAATGCGGGGCGCAAAACTCACGATCACCCGCACCGTAGGTGCTGTCGCAGCCTCTTGCAGCACCAGGCCGTTGTCCTTGCGCGGGTCTCCCAGCGCCTGCAGGATGCTTGGGGAGACATAGACCGGGCGCGCCCCGGGAGATGCCGGGCTGGCAACCTGCTGCGCAGACACAGGACTGGTTACAAGGGCGCCGATGCCCGTTGCCAGAAGTGCCGACAACACGAATGACGCGAATGTCGCACCGAGTTTGGGGATGTTTGAAGTCACAAGTTCACTCCCTGATGGAGGGTCATGGCAAGCGTGCGTGAGGGACGCAGGAGGCTGTTGGTGCCGACCAGCACACTGATCTATCAAGCGTGGCAATTTACATTTTTTTTCATCCAATTACAAATAATTGTAAAAAAGCGAGCAACCACCCCATGCCCATCATGGGTTGTGGGCCGTCGCGTGCGCAATGCTTGGAGATTTCCCGCTGTCCGTGCGGGGTATGGCGTGAAGATGGCGTGAACAGGCCTAGACTGGCCACGGTCCGTGGACTGCAAGGAGGCACAGCGAGTGCATATGAAAGTGATCGAATCCATCGCCGCCCAGGCGGCCGGCATCGCCGCCATCCGGCGAGATATCCATGCCCATCCCGAGTTGTGCTTTGAAGAAGTCCGCACCGCCGACGTGGTGGCCGCCCGACTCACCGAATGGGGCATCCCCATCCACCGGGGACTGGGTAAAACGGGGGTGGTGGGCATCGTCAAGGCCGGCACCTCATCGCGCGCCATCGGTCTGCGCGCCGACATGGACGCCCTGCCCATGCAGGAGTTCAACACCTTCGCCCACGCCAGCCAGCATGCCGGCAAGATGCACGCCTGCGGCCATGACGGCCACACCGCCATGCTGCTGGCGGCGGCCCAGCACCTGGCGCAGCACCGCGATTTCGACGGCACCGTGTACCTGATCTTCCAGCCCGCCGAAGAAGGCGGCGGCGGCGCCCGCGAGATGATCGAGGATGGCCTGTTCGACCTGTTCCCCATGGATGCCGTGTTCGGTATGCACAACTGGTCGGGCGCCCAGGTCGGGCAGTTCTCGGTCAGCCCCGGCCCGGTGATGGGCTCCAGCAACGAGTTCAAGATCACCATCCGCGGCAAAGGCGGCCACGCCGCACTGCCGCACAACGTGATCGACCCCGTGCCCGTGGCCTGCCAGATGGTGCAGGCCTTCCAGACCATCATCAGCCGCAACAAGAAGCCGGTGGACGCCGCCGTCATCTCGGTCACCATGATCCACACCGGCGAGGCTACCAACGTGGTGCCCGACAGCTGCGAGATCCAGGGCACCGTGCGCACCTTCTCGCTGGAGGTGCTGGACATGATCGAGCGCCGCATGCGCCAGGTGGCCGAGCATGTCTGCGCCGCCCACGAGACGCGCTGCGAATTCGACTTCCACCGCAACTACCCACCCACCATCAACCACGCCCGCGAGGCCGAATTCGCCCGCCAGGTCATGGTGGGCATCGTGGGTGAGGCCAATGTGCTGCCGCAAGAGCCCACCATGGGCGCCGAAGACTTCTCCTTCATGCTGCAGGCCAAACCCGGCGCCTATGTCTTTCTGGACAACGGCGACGGCGCCCACCGCGAAATCGGCCATGGCGGTGGCCCCTGCACCATCCACAACCCGAGCTACGACTTCAACGACGCGCTGATCCCGCTGGGTGGCACCTACTGGGTGCGGCTGGCCGAGGCCTGGCTGGCACCCGTGGCGCAGCGGCCCACGGCCACCGCGTCGGAGGCATCCGCATGATCGGTGTGGTGCAGGCTTTTGCGCCGCACTATGCCCGTGCCCGCGTGCTTTTCCTCGAAGCCGCAGCCATTGCCGGGCTGGCATCCGAGCCCCATGTGCTGCCGCACACAGGCCTCCATGGCGAAACCCTGGCCACCGATGTGGCGCTCGACGGCGCGACGGACGCCAGCCGACTGCTGCTGATCACCAGCGGCAGTCGGGGCGTGGACGCTGTCATGGGCAGCGGCGTGCAGGTGTTTGCTCTGCATGACCAGGAATGGCGCGACAAGGCCCGCAACGCCGGTGTGGCCGTGTTGTATGTGCATGCCCTCGACCCCTGGGCTTTTTCGTGGCAGCAGCCCAGCCCCGACGCAGCCTGGGTCGGCACCACGCTGCGCACGCTTTTGCGCCAGCATGCGCAACACGCCCGCCACGTCACCTGGATAGACCTGCGCACCGGCACCGGCGAGCCCGGCTGGGCTACCCGCATGCCCCTCGGGCCGCAGAACGACACCCTGGCACTGGTGCGCGCCGAATGCCCGCATGCGGCCGCCACCGGCCTGCTGCTGGAGAGCGGTGCCCACCCGCAGTCCGAGCAGAACAACACCGACGCCTGGAAAGGCCAGACCATCAGCCAGGCACGGCAGACGCTGTTCCAGGCCGTGGACAGGCTGTCCGCATGAGGCATCTGCTGGCAGTTGCGCTGCTGGGGAGCTTGCTCAGCGGCTGCGCCGACACCAGCTACTACGCCCAGTCGGTGCGTGGCCATATGGCGCTGATGGCCGCTGCCAAGCCGGTGGACAGCTGGCTGCAAGACCCCGCCGTACCCCAGGCCACCAAAGACCGGCTGGCCCTGGCCCAGCGCATCCGCGACTTTGCCGTGCACGACCTGGGCCTGCCCGACAACCCCAGCTACCGACGTTATGCCGACCTGCACCGCCGTGCCGCCGTGTGGAACGTGGTGGCGGCGCCCACCTATTCGCTTCAGCTCAAGACCTGGTGCTTCCCGGTGCTGGGCTGCGTGGGTTACCGGGGCTATTTCGACGAAGCCGCCGCCCGCGCCGAGGCCCAGGCCCAGCGCGCCCAAGGCCTGGAGGCCAGCGTGTACGGCGTGCCCGCCTATTCCACCCTGGGCTGGATGAACTGGGCCGGCGGTGACCCGCTGCTCAACACCTTCCTGGCCTACCCCGAAGGAGAGCTGGCCCGCCTGTTGGTGCACGAACTGGCCCACCAGAAGCTGTACGCCCGTGACGACACCCCCTTCAACGAATCCTTCACTACCGCCGTGGAGCGTATCGGCGGTGCCCGCTGGCTACAGCTGCACGCCAGTGAGGCGGCACGCAGCGAGTACGCCGCCTTCGACAGCCGCCGTGCCGACTTCCGTGCCCTGACCCGTGCCACCCGCAAGATGCTGGCCGAGGTCTACGACCCGCAGGCTGCGTGGGCTGGCGACAGTGCCGCCCTGCAGGAGCGCAAGGCTGCGGTGATGGACGGCTTTCGCGCCCGCTACGCCGAGCTGCGCACGCAATGGGGCATTCCACCCGGCCAGAGCGCCCCCTACGACCGCTGGGTGGCCGACGCCAACAATGCCGCGCTGGGCGCCCAGGGCGCCTACGACGACCTGGTACCGGCTTTTGAGGCCTTGTTCACCCGCCTCTGCGCGGGGCAGGCTGATTGCACCGACGCTTCACGCACCAACACCTGGCGGCAGTTCTATGATGCGGTGGCCCAGCTTGCTGCACTGCCCCTGGCCGAGCGACGGGCCCAACTCGACGTCATGGCAAACCAATAACCCCGATGGAGGAGAACCCCCGTGGCTGACATCCATATCCAGCGCGACCACGCCCTGGGCCTGCGCGCGGCCCGCAAGATCGCCTTTGCCTGGGCCGAGCAGGTCGAGGCCGAATACGGCATGGACTGCACCTACGAAGAGGGCGAGGACTGCGACACCGTGGCCTTCACCCGCTCGGGCGTCAAGGGCACGCTCACCGTGCTGCCCGACCAGTTCGACCTGCAGGCCCACCTGGGTTTCCTGCTGGGGGCGTTCAAGCACAGGATCGAGGACGAAATCGTGAAAAACCTCGATGCGCTGCTGGTCGAGAAGAAGAAACCCGCACGCAAGAAAAAGCCAGCGGCATGACGGCGGCTGGCTTTTGCTGCATCTTTTGTAGCTTTGTGTCTACGTAATTAGGGCGCTGCAGGCCAATTTTCTTCAAAAATAGGCCTGCCGGCACTTTAGCTGAGTGACTGGATCAGGTCGATGTACTGTTGCTTGGCATCGTCGCTGCTGGTGCCGTTCAGCTTGTTCCAGGCGTCCCACTTGGCGCGGCCCACCATGTCGCTGAAACCGGGCTTCTTCTCGGTGTTGTCGCCGCTGGTGCCCTGCTTGTAGAGGGCATAGATCTTCAGCAGGGTGGCGTTGTCGGGACGCTCGCTCAGGTTCTTGGAATTGGCGACGGCGGCGTCGAAGAGGGCGGTCAGATCGGCCATGGATGCTCCTTGTTGGTATGTGGCTGCCGCATGGGCATGTTGGGGTAAGCACGCAGTATCTTACGGCCAGCCCACGGCCACAATGCGGCTTTGCTTTCCCGTTGGGGCGCTCTAGGGAGCCCCGCCCAATCGCATGGCCACCCGCATATCCCCGTCCACCGCCCCCCATCCCGCTCCCACCCTGCAAAAACAGGTACGCCGTACCGCCAGCGGCGTGCTGGGTCTGCATGGCGAGCGCATGAGCAAGGTGGACACCGCCTGGCTGCGGATGGACTCCCCCAGCAACCTGATGATGATCGTGGGCGTGTGGACGCTGCAGCCCGGCATCAGCTTCGATGCCCTGTGTGAGCGGGTGCAGGAGCGGCTGCTGAAATACAACCGCTTTACCCAGCGCGTGGTGGAAGACGCTGCAGGCGCAAGCTGGCTTGCCGACCGCAACTTTGACATCGCCAACCATGTGGTGCGCGAAAAGCTGGCCCGCCCACGCAAAGGCCAGACCCAGCAGTCGGTGCTGCAGGAGCGTGTCGGCGTCCTGGCCATGCAGCCGCTCGACCCCAAACGCCCGCTGTGGCAGTTCCACCTGGTGGAGGACTATGTGGACGAGAACGGCACCAGGGGCAGTGCGTTGCTGGTGCGTATCCACCACTGTATTGCCGATGGTATTGCACTTATCTCGGTCACCATGTCGCTGGTGGACGGGGGTGCCGCGCCACCGTCGCGCCGCCGCCGCGAAGCCCCGGAAAGCGCCGAGGACTGGATCGCCAACGCCCTGATCAAGCCCCTGACCGGCATGACCGTGAAGGCGCTGGGCATGGCCGGCGAGGGGGCCGCCAGCGCCCTGAATGCGCTGCGTGACCCCGAAAAGGCGGTGGCGGCCAGCAAGCTGAATTCCGCCGGCATGGCCCGGCTGGCCTGGCAGGTCATGAACGACGCCACCGCGCTGGCCCTGATGCCCGACGACTCACCCACCCGCCTCAAGGGCAAGCCCGGCACCGCCAAGCGGGTGGCCTGGTGCCGCCCGATTCCGCTGGTTGACGTGAAGGCGGTGGGCAAGGCACTCAACTGCTCGGTGAACGATGTGCTGCTGAGCTGTGTGGCGGGTGCGATTGGCAGCTACCTGCGCGAGCTGGGGGACGACGTGGACGGCCAGGAAATCCGCGCAATGGTCCCCATCAACCTGCGCCCGCTCG
>Ga0208693_1000888_pt1 | contig 22483 bp, 18 predicted proteins | sample AD_UKC071_MetaG_FD_184438 | JGI IMG/M metagenome (GOLD analysis project Ga0208693, IMG submission 184438) | Active sludge microbial communities of municipal wastewater-treating anaerobic digesters from USA - AD_UKC071_MetaG (SPAdes) (version 2) | ecosystem: Engineered > Bioreactor > Anaerobic >... | reverse complement strand
ACACTGTTGGCGTACCGATAAACCTGTCTTGTATTATCCCTTAGACAGTTGGTTTATTCGCACAACAGCTTGCAAAGAGCGGATGATCGAACTCAACAAAACAATTAATTGGAAGCCGGCTTCAACCGGTACGGGACGTTTTGGAAAATGGCTCGAAAACCTACAGGATTGGAATCTGAGTCGCAGTCGTTATTGGGGAACACCTTTGCCTATCTGGCGTACGGAAGACGGGAAAGAAGAAAAGTGCATCGGATTGGTTGAAGAATTGTTTAGTGAAATGCAAAAGGCATTGGATGCAGGTGTGATGAAGGAAATCCCTTGGAAGGATCTTGACCTGAAAAATTGCAAGGAAATACCTTATGACAACATCGACCTGCATCGTCCGTATGTGGATAATATCATTTTGGTATCCGATAGTGGAAAACCCATGAAGCGTGAAACTGATCTCATCGATGTATGGTTCGATTCAGGAGCAATGCCGTTTGGTCAGGTTTTCTATCCTCACATTTCAGAAGAAGAATTCCGGAAAGTCTATCCGGCCGATTTTATAGCTGAAGGGGTGGATCAAACCCGTGGTTGGTTCTTTACACTTCATGCCATTTCTACAATGGTAAAAGATAGTGTTGCGTTTAAAAACGTAATTGCTAACGGATTAGTACTTGACAAAAACGGGAACAAGATGTCGAAACGATTGGGTAATGCTGTGGATCCTTTTGAAACAATTGAGAAATACGGTTCCGATCCACTACGTTGGTACATGATAACCAATGCATCACCTTGGGAAAATCTGAAATTCGACATCGAAGGTGTGGGAGAAGCGTGTCGAAAATTTTTTGGAACACTCTATAACACCTATTCCTTCTTTGCTCTATATGCCAATGTGGACGATTTTTATAATCAATATCCCCCAATTCCCATTGAACAACGTCCCGAAATCGATCGCTGGATTATTTCCGAGCTGAATACGCTCATCAAAGAAGTAGATGAAGATTTTGAAACCTATGAACCTACCAAAGCCGGACGTGCAATTACCGATTTCGTAATCGATAACCTCAGCAATTGGTACGTTCGCCTTAATCGCAAACGTTTCTGGGGAGGAGGAATGACCGACGACAAACTTTCGGCTTATCAAACGCTCTATCAATGTCTGATTACCGTAGCTAAACTTATGGCGCCTATTGCTCCATTTTATGCCGATAAGTTGTATCTGGATTTGATAACGGTAACAGGGAGCGAGAATTTTGAATCGGTACATTTGGCCGATTTCCCCAAAGCCGATGAAAATCATATCGACAAAAAACTGGAAGAACAAATGTACTTGGCAAAGGTAACCTCGTCCATTGTGCTATCCTTACGCCGGAAAGTAAACATCAAGGTACGCCAACCCTTATCCCAAATCATAATCCCCACGGTGGACAAAACGCAAAAACAAAATATCGAAGCCGTAAAATCGCTTATTCTGAACGAAGTAAACGTAAAAGAACTGAATTTTGCAGATTCTACCACCGATATGTTGGTAAAAAGGGTAAAACCCGATTTTAAAAAGCTCGGTCCCCGTTACGGAAAGATCATGAAACGACTCGTACCAATTCTTCAAGAAATATCGCAAGACGACATCAACATACTTGAAAAAGGCGGTATACTGACATTCAATATAAATGGTCAACAAATTGAAATACGACGAGATGATGTGGAAATAATTTCCGAAGACATTCCTGGTTGGTTGGTAGGCACAGGAGACAAAATTACGGTAGGGTTGGATATCACTATTACTGATCAATTGCGAAAAGAAGGAATTGCACGCGAATTGGTAAATCGGATTCAAAACCTTCGAAAAGCAAAGGATTTTGAAATCACAGATAGAATATCGGTTGAAATATCAACAAATCCGATGTTTGACGAAGCCATCCGAGAAAATGCGGAATATATTAAATCGCAAGTATTGGCAAATAATATCCTTTTATCATCCGAAAATTTAGAAGATGAAATAGAAATCGACGATCAAACATTAACCATTACCATCAAGAAGATCAATTGAAAATTGATAGTTTATGTGTATATTTGAACAAAATTCTAGAAGAATGCGTTAGAATACCATCATTGGACAAAAAATAGTAGAAAAACAGAAAAAGAGAGGAAGCTATGAGCGAAAAAACAAGATATTCAGAAGAGGAACTAGAAGAATTCCGAATCCTAATAAACGAAAAATTAGAGCAGGCAAAACGCGAATATGAAATGCTACGTGCAGCAGTGATGAATGCTGATAGCAACGACACAACAGACACTTCTCCAACATTCAAAATTCTAGAAGAAGGAGCATCCACATTATCAAAAGAAGAAGCGGGGAGATTAGCACAACGTCAATTAAAATTTATCCAAAATCTTCAGGCTGCTCTCATACGTATTGAAAATGGAACATACGGAATTTGCCGTGAAACAGGCAAACTCATTCCCAAAGAACGTCTTCGTGCCGTACCTCATGCTACACTGAGCATAGAAGCAAAAAAAGCCAGAAATAAATAATGGACGTCTTACATATTAATAGATCCGTTATCGCGAAAGGGAAATCTTTTTTCCCCTCCGTGAAGAGATTTATATGAGACAATTATCTCTATATGAAAAATAAAATACCCAAGAGCCTTATAGCCATATTGGTCGTTTTTTTGGTTCTCTTGATCGACCAGCTCACAAAAATATGGGTAAAGACACACATGGGGCTTTATGATTCAATTAATATAACCCCATGGTTCAAAATTTATTTTGTGGAAAATAACGGTATGGCTTTCGGAATAGAAGCTGTAGGGAAGTTATTCCTTTCGGCCTTCCGAATTATTGCCGTTATCGCAATCATTATTTATTTGAACAAACTTATCAAGCAAGACTACAAAACAGGATACATTGTTTGTATATCACTTATACTGGCAGGCGCTTCGGGAAACATTATAGATAGCGTATTTTATGGCGCTATTTTCGAAGCAAGTTACCCTGGTCATGTCGCTTCATTTGTCCCTTTTGGTGAAGGGTATGCACCTTTGTTGCACGGCAAAGTGGTGGACATGCTTTATTTCCCTATTATCGAAACTACAATTCCCGATTGGATACCTCTAGTAGGAGGAAAAGAGATATTGTTTTTCCGTTTCATTTTCAATATTGCCGATGCTTCCATCACAATTGGTGTAATTATATTATTACTGTTTTATCGCAAAACATTATCTTACTCTCTTTTATCGAAAAAAGAAAGAGAAAATCTTGCAAAAAAGAAACTCGCCAAAGAACAAGGGATAAACAGTGAAACATAGAGTTTTAGCATATGTATTTTTCATCACGGCATCAGCCATTCTTATCTCTTTTTGCAGCCGACCTAAAGAAGTACTGAGCAAAAAAGAGATGGAAAAACTTTTATACGATATCTATATTGCCGAAACGCTTATGGAAAACGATTATGCAACATTCGATACTCCTGAAAAAAAAGAAGCTTTTATACAACAAGTTTTCCGCAAGCATGGGATTACAGAATCACAATGGGACACATCACTTTCTTGGTATGCTGATCGTATTGATATTTACCTTAAAATAAACGATTCAGTAAAGTCACGCATTTTACGCCAACAAAAAGATATTGAACGGCAAATAGCACAACAACGTTCTCACGAACAAGAAATAAAAAGAAAAAAACAATCTCCTTCTTATATTCCTCAATTATACGCCTTTGACTTCATGGGGAGAGGCGACGGCTTTTCTTTTCGACTGGATACAGCAGAAATTTCCAGACAAATTAATCAAAACAATTTTGACTTCCGTTTTGACGTCATCGGGCTATCGCAACAAAACCTGCCTAAGCTAACCTCAATGCTTATCCTTGAATATAGCGATACGATCATATACAAAACCAAATCTATCACGGCAAACCAAACCTATTCGATGAGTGCATCAAAATACTTACCGAACGACACATTACGCCAATTGTCTGGCTTCATTCATTTACAAGACAAAATAAACCTGTTCAAGGGGATTCAAATTTATAATATATCTCTTGGGAAAAAAGACAATTTTCAACAGACAAAAAAATCTCTTCCACATCACGAATCAAAGAAACAATAACCTATAATAATCGGGATCAAATAAATAATAATTTATACTTTTGCTTTCTTTCTATCAAAAAGAAAAACATTATAAAATATTGATCAGCATGCCAAATACCCAAAATCAAACAAAAAAGAGAGTTTACACCTTCGGTAACGGAGCTGCTGAAGGTCGCGCCGACATGAAAGACTTGCTCGGCGGAAAAGGAGCCAATTTGGCCGAAATGAATTTAATCGGGCTTCCTGTTCCTCCCGGTTTCACCATTACTACTGAAGTATGTATCGAATATAACAAATTAGGAAAAAAACACATTGTTGAATTATTGAAACCGGAAGTTGAAAAAGGCATGGCTCACATTGAATCCATTATGGGAACCAAGTTTGGCGATAAAGAAAATCCCTGTTTGGTATCGGTGCGTTCAGGCGCACGCGTTTCGATGCCGGGAATGATGGATACCGTGCTCAATCTAGGAATAAACGATGATATTGTAGAAGGGATTGCAAAAAAATGGAATAACGAACGTTTCGCTTGGGATTCTTACCGTCGATTTATACAAATGTATGGAGATGTGGTACTTGGCATGAAGCCTAAAAACAAAGAAGACATCGATCCTTTTGAAGAGATCATGGAAAAACTTAAAACTTCCAAAGGAATTAAACAAGATACGGAATTAACCGTTGATGATCTGAAAACATTAGTCATCCAATTTAAAGAAGCCGTAAAAAAAAATACCGGAAAGGATTTTCCTGAAGATCCAAGGGAGCAACTATGGGAAGCCATTATTGCCGTATTCGATAGTTGGAAAAACGAACGGGCTGTTCTTTATCGTAAGCTAAATAATATCCCTGAAGAGTGGGGAACTGCCGTAAACGTACAAGCCATGGTTTTCGGAAACATGGGAAATACATCGGCTACAGGCGTTGCTTTTACACGTGATCCTGCCACAGGAGAAGATATTTTCACAGGAGAGTATCTGCTCAATGCACAGGGCGAAGATGTCGTAGCCGGTATCCGCACACCATTGCAAATTACACTAGAAGGTTCTCGCCGATGGGCAAAATTACAGGGGATTTCGGAAGAAGAACGTGCACTAAAATATCCATCTCTGGAAGAAACGATGCCAGAATGCGCCAAAGAGCTTTTCGAGATCCAACGAAAACTTGAAGAATATTTCAAGGACATGCAGGATATTGAATTTACTATCCAGCAAGGCAAACTATGGATACTGCAAACCCGCGCAGGAAAACGTACCGGCACTGCGATGGTACGAATTGCTATCGATATGTTTCATCAGGGATATATCAATGAAAAGACAGCGATCAAACGTTGCGTTCCTGAAAAACTGAATGAATTACTCCATCCAGTCTTTGATGAAGAAGCTCTAAAAAAAGCATCCATTCTCACCTACGGACTGCCCGCATCGCCCGGAGCTGCAACAGGACAAATTGTCTTTCATCCCGAAGATGCAGAAAAATGGCACAAAGAAGGCAAAAAAGTAATACTCTGCCGCATAGAAACTTCTCCGGAAGACCTTCGGGGTATGAATGTAGCCGAAGGAATCCTTACTACACGTGGCGGTATGACCTCCCATGCCGCGGTAGTTGCCCGCGGAATGGGAAAATGCTGCGTTTCGGCAGCTAACGACCTGATTATCGACTATAAAACAAAAACACTTTCGGTGAAAAACCGCACCTTAAAAGAAGGTGACTGGATCTCACTAGACGGTTCTACAGGATATGTTTACGAAGGGAAAATACCCACAAGAGAAGCCGAAATAACAGGGTATTTTGCCGAACTAATGGAGCTTTCCGACAAATATGCACGGCTGAAAGTGCGCCAGAATGCCGATACCCCACGCGATGCCACCATCGGACTCCGCTTTGGCGCTTGCGGCATAGGACTTTGTCGTACGGAACACATGTTTTTCGAAGGAGATAAAATCAAAAGTATGCGTGAAATGATTCTTGCGAAAGACGAAATTGGTCGTCGCAAAGCCTTGTCTAAACTATTGCCTCTCCAACGAAATGATTTTATCGAGATCTTTGAAGTTATGAACGGGTTACCGGTTACCATTCGTCTATTAGATCCTCCATTGCACGAATTCGTCCCCCATGACGAATCAGGGCAACGCGAGATGGCTAAAATCATGAATCTCTCTTATGAAGAAGTGCATGCTCGCGTAAACAGCTTGCTCGAAGCAAATCCCATGCTCGGACTACGTGGTTGTCGTGTAGGAATACTTTATCCCGAAATCACCGAAACGCAAACCCGTGCTATTTTTGAAGCTGCACTGGATCTGAAAAAAAAGGGTATTAAAATAATCCCCGAAATCATGGTTCCCCTCACTAGTATTGTAACCGAATTCGATACTCAAAAGGCTGTAATTGAACAAACAGCAAAAATGGTGTTTGCTGAAAAAGGCGATTCAATCGATTATACAATCGGCACAATGATTGAAGTTCCTCGTGCTGCCCTTACTGCATCCGAAATAGCAGGCAGTGCCGAATTTTTCTCATTTGGAACTAACGATCTTACTCAAATGACCTTTGGATACAGTCGCGACGACTCAGGTAAATTTTTACCCTTGTATATAGAAAAAGGCATTTTAAAGCAAGATCCTTTTGCCGTTCTCGATCAAACCGGAGTCGGGGAACTCGTTGAAATAGCAGTTGTTCGCGGACGTAAAACACGTGACAATCTCAAATGCGGCATTTGCGGTGAACATGCAGGCGAACCCACATCGATAAAGTTCTGTCATAAAGTGGGATTAGATTATGTTTCATGCTCACCCTATCGTGTGCCCATAGCTCGATTGGCAGCAGCACAAGCAGCCTTGGAAGAAGATTAACTTTATTCACTTTTTTGACTGCCAAACGATTTTGCTATTAATGATATTATCACTATTTTTACATTACTATTTTAAAGGAGAAATTTTTATGAAACAAGTGATAAAGATATTTTTTCTATTTATAGCATTATTTACTACCCAATATATTATTTCACAAAACAACATCATCGACGAAATTGTATGGGTAGTAGGCGATGAAGCTATCCTGAAATCAGAAGTTGAAGAATATCGCAAAGAAATGCTGATGCAGAATCAACGAATCGACGGCGATCCTTATTGTTTTATACCGGAACAATTAGCCGTAAACAAATTGTTTCTCGACCAAGCCAAACTAGACAGCATTAATGTTGAAGAGGGCGAAGTAAATCGGATAGCTGAACTGTATATAAATGAATACATAGCCAATATTGGTTCGGCAGAGAAAGTAGAGGAATATTTTCAGAAGAATATGAGTTCTATTCGTGAAGATACGCGAAGAATGGTGCGCGAGAGTCAACTTATCCAGGGCGTTCAGCAAAAACGATTCGGCGATGTCACCTTGTCCCCGTCGGAAATACGGAAATTCTACAACAAGCTTCCGCCGGACAGCATTCCTTTTATTCCTACGACAGTAGAAGTGCAGATTATAACGGCAAACCCCACCATCCCCTTGAGTGAAATTGATGCCGTAAAAGCACGTTTGCGCGATTTTACCGAACAAATAACCAGTGGTAAGGCTAGTTTTTCGACATTGGCACTGCTTTATTCCGAAGATCCGGCATCTGCGGTACGAGGCGGCGAATTAGGTTTTTCGGATCGGTCATCGTTTGTTCCTGAGTTTGCAAACGTTGCTTTCTCATTAAGAGATCCAAACAAAGTTTCAAACATTGTAGAAACCGAATACGGATTTCATATCATTCAACTCATCGAAAGAAGAGGGGATAGAGCTAATTTTCGGCATATTTTATTAAAGCCCAAGGTTCCAAAAGAAGAATTAGACAAAGCTCTTCTTCGACTCGATTCCGTCAAAACTGCTATTGAAGAAAAGAAATTTACATTTGAAGAAGCGGCAACATTCATATCTGCCGACAAAGATACCCGTAACAATAAAGGTATCATGGTAAATTCTAACCGGCAGAGCAATTACTATGGTACATCCCGTTTTCAATTGGACGAACTCAATCAAGATATTGCAAACGTAATCGGTAACATGAAAGTGGGCGAAATTTCCGACCCCTTTATCATGCTCGATAAAAACGGGAAGCAGGTTGCCGCTATAGTAAAAGTAACCAACCGTATTGAAGGGCACAAAGCCAATCTCAATAACGACTATCAAATCATAAAAGCACTGGCCGAAAATGCCCGTAGACAAGAAATGATAGATCAATGGTTGCGTGAAAAAATAAAAAACACGTATGTGCGGATTGATCCCGCATGGAGAAATTGCGACTTTAAATACCCGGGATGGATAAAATAAGGTATCGGATCGTTCGTTAAAGATGAAAAAAAATAAAAAGCATCTGAAAACATTCCCTGCGACTATCATCATTGCTATAGTAGGCATATTTTTTATCCTTATAGCCGGTATACATGCCCAACAACCGCCACCAACAGGACCGCAGTCGAATTCAAATATAAAAATCATCGAACTTAAACACGCAGAACTGCTGTATAAAAGAAAAAATTTCGACGCCCAAATCCTTAAAAACAACGTCATATTATACCACGAGGGAGCGTTCATGTATTGCGACAGTGCCTATTGGTATGAGCGAGAAAATACTTTTGAAGCTTTCAGCAACGTGCGAATGGAACAGGGTGATACTATTTTTGTATACGGAAATTATCTTCATTACGATGGCAACCGAAGATTGGCACAACTTCGGGAGAATGTACGTATGGAAAATCCTCAAGCAACCCTTTTTACCGATAGCCTGAATTACGACCGACTGGAAAATATTAGTTATTACTTTGATGGGGGTATGCTAGTGGATGAAGAAAACGAATTAACTTCAATTTGGGGACAATACAATCCCGACAGCAAAGAAGCACTATTCAGAGAAAACGTAAAACTGGTAAATCCGGATTTCACATTATATACCGAAACACTTAAATACAACACGGAAACCAAAATTGCCGATATTTTGGGACCTTCAGTTCTTGTCTCAGATAGCGGATATATTTATACTACCCGAGGTTGGTATAACACGGAAACAGACGATTGCCAATTGCTGAATCGTTCTCAAGTGATCAACAAAGACAGCACTCAGATCCTTATTGGAGATACTATTTATTACAACCGAAGAAACGGAATTGCAGAAGTATATGGGAATATGTTTCTCCAGGATACGATTAAAAAGGTTATTCTCAAAGGCAATTATGGATATTATAACGAAAAAACAGAATTCGCACTGGCAACCGACTCCGCACATGCCATAGAATATTCACAAAAAGACAGTCTTTATATACATGCTGATACGTTGAAAATGATTACCGATTCGCTGGGAAGAGAAATGAAGGCCTATCCAAATGCACGATTCTACCGGGTAGATTTTCAGGGGATTTGTGATACAATGCACTATGTCTCGAAAGATTCCACCATATACATGAAAAAAGATCCGGTGATTTGGAACGAAGATAATCAGGTGCTGGGCGATCGGATCGATATACTTTTAAATGACAGCACCATTGAAAAAGCCTTTGTAAGAAATTATGCTTTAAGCATTCAAAAAAGGCCAATAGAAGATCAGTATAATCAGTTAAAAGGACGAAATATGACCGTCTCGTTCGTCGACGGTGAAATGCGTCATGTACTGGTAGATGGAAGTGCAGAATCGTTATATTACTTAATGGAAAAAGACAGTACAATTATTGGGATCAATAAAACGGAAAGTCCCTTCTTGTCAATGGATATCGTAGACAATAAACTCGAAAAACTAAAATTATGGTCATCCACAAAAGGTGTAACTATACCATTAAGCCAAACCACTCCCGAAGATAAAACCCTGAAAGGCTTTGTTTGGCTAGATTACCTGCGTCCAATAAATAAAGACGACATATTTAGAAAGGTTAAACGAGCAGCTTCAGAAAATATAATTCCTCCACGGCGTTTCGTAAGAGAGGAAGATTTTGATTAATGGCACATAATTGCCAATACAATGTTCTTTTTATAAATTTGTACAAACACTTAACAGAAACAGTTTATGGGAATGTTCTTTTTTTACAATAACAGAAAGCCCCGCCAATACGATTATAAACCCATTCTTTATGATCCCGTTGAAGAAGAACGAATAGAAAAACTAAATCGACGTATCTACGAGATCAAAAAAGAGATGGATGTATTAACTCCCGAAGAAAAGGAGCGAAATCAAGCAGAAGAAATCAGGGGTGAATTTCTTGCTCAGACAAAACACCTTAAGCGCCGCAAAGAACGCGAAGAAGCAGGAAAAAATTCCTTTCTCGCCAATAACGGATTACTCATTGTGATACTTGTTATTTTATTGGCTATTTTCTTTTTCTGGATTTTAAGCTAAAAAACTGCGGATTATTTAAGTCATGCCCGATATTATTCATCTTCTACCCGATTCCATAGCTAATCAGATTGCGGCGGGGGAAGTTATTCAACGACCGGCATCGGTTGTTAAAGAACTGGTTGAAAATTCCATTGATGCAGGAGCCACCCAAATTCAAATCGTCATAAAAAATGCAGGGAAAACGCTCATTCAGGTAATCGATAATGGCAAAGGCATGTCGGCTACCGATGCACGAATGGCTTTTGAACGCCATGCTACTTCCAAGATACAGAAAGCGGATGATCTTTTTTCGCTCACAACGATGGGGTTTCGAGGGGAAGCATTGCCATCTATTGCCGCCATTTCGCAGGTAGAGGTAAAGACACGCAAGGAAGAAGACGAAATAGGCACACTGTTATCCCTCTCGGGATCGAAAGTTGAAAAGCAAGAAGTTATTTCATGCGCAAAAGGCACAATCATTTCGGTTAAAAACATTTTTTTTAACGTCCCTGCTCGCCGTAAATTTCTTAAATCCAACGAGACGGAACGAAGAAATATTCTCATAGAGATAGAACGTCTCGTATTGGCAAATCCCGACATCGAATTTTCGATAATCGAAAACGACATCCAAACACTACTACTTCCTCCGGGGCCCCTTCGCAAACGAATTGTACAACTGGAAGGGAAAAACATCAATCAACAATTGATCGAAATTAACGAAGAAACAACATTGGGAAAAATTCACGGTTATGTCACCAAACCCGAGAGTGCCAAAAAAGGGCGTGCAAACCAGTTTTTCTTCGTTAATGGACGTTTTATTCGCCATCCCTATTTCCATCGAGCAGTGATGACTGCCTTTGAACCCCTATTGCCACCCAATAAGAATCCTGATTATTTCATCTATTTTGAAGTTGAACCGTCATCGCTCGATGTGAACATCCACCCCACAAAAACTGAAGTAAAATTCGAAAACGAACAAGCTCTTTGGCAAATTCTTATGGTGACTGTAAAAGAAGCTCTAGGTAAGTTTAATGCTCTTCCTCCTATCGATTTTGACAGAGAAGATGCGGTGGAAATTCCCATTTATGACGAATCGAAAACTGCACCGATGCCTAAGGTAAATATTAATCCTAATTATAACCCTTTTCATACCACACAACGAACCACATACCATAATGCCCTCCCTCACTTCGACTGGGAAACCCTTTATCAAGGATTCGAAAAAGAAAAAACAACAGCGGCCGGAGTTAATCCATTAGCCCACACAAATGCGGGACTATTTTTTTCTGAAGAAAAAGAAAATGCTGACACCGAAATTCTACCCGAACACTACCAATATAAACAAAAATATATCCTCACTTCTGTTAAATCCGGATTGATGATTATCGATCAACATCGGGCACATATCCGCATTCTTTTTGATACTTTTTTAGAACAAATCAAAAATAAAAAAGGCATTTCACAACGGGTACTTTTCCCCGAAATCATTGAACTATCGCCTTCTGAAACAGCAACATTATCATCCATTACAGAAGACCTACAAGCTGTAGGATTCGAATTAAACAATTTAGGCAATTATTCGTTTGCTATTCAAGGTGTTCCTTCCGAAATAAGTTCTTCGGACCCGATATCATTAATTCGATCCATAATAGAAAAAAGTACAGAAACTGCGCTTGATGTGAAATCAGAAATTCAGGAATCCATTGCACTTTCGCTTGCCAGCCTTACAGCTATTCCCTATGGCAGAACCTTAACTCAAGAAGAAATGGCTCATCTCATTGATCGGCTTTTTGCTTGCCGCATACCTAACTACACTCCCGACGGACATCCCATTATCTCGCTGATAACCGATGAAGAAATTGCAAAAAAAATGAAGTCGTATTGATAAAAAAAACAATAAGGTTAAAAATAAATTTACGGTTTTTAAATTCGTTTGCGTTTGGTGCTTATAACGTATTATTTTTTAGCGGAAAGCGAGGGATTCGAACCCCCGGTACGGTAACCCGTACACTTGATTTCGAGTCAAGCCCGTTCAACCACTCCGGCAGCTTTCCTTATTCCCCTAAAAACATTGCAAAGTTACATAATTACAAGTTAATTACAAGCAAAAACACGCAAAATAGCAAACAGGAAAAATTTTATTCCTTATTAGTCAACACGATTACACCGACACTATTTGGGCAAATGCCAAAAACCGAGTCCTTTCATTTACCGGATTCAATGGCAAAAAACCCGACACAATGCGTTTATCTTTAACAATAAGAGGATTATCAGCCTGCATTTTTGTTTTATACTGCAATGCTTCGCCGTTTTGTTTAAAAAAACCAATTTTAAATATTCCTTCGGAAGCTTCATGCACAAAACGATCATAAAAAGCGCGTGCCACTAATCCCATGTTCATCCGCATATTGATCTCCACGCAAGGATGAATACGATACCCCTGTTTTTTTATCCGACAAATCATCATATCTACACCCAAAAAGCCGGTATAGGCCGGAAAATAGACAATGAGTTTCTGCTCAAGGTAAGAAATTAAATCATGTAAGTAAGATAAAGGAACATAGTCTAAAAGCCGCTGTTCGATTGAATGGTCGGGCAAAAGGCAATTCCCTGCATAGGCACCTGAAAATGTAGAACGAAAAAGAGAATAACCTTTAAAATTTACCCTGCCTTTTTCCAGAAAAAATTCCATTGCAAAATCCAAAATCTTATCAAAAACGGGTTCAGCAACAATGCCCCCTTGATTTTTTATAACACGTCTACACCAATCGAATTGTTTCTCGGTAATACCGCCCTTAATCCATACAAGACCTTTACCACTGCCCGAATAAGGCATTTTCAAGACTTTATCCCCTTCGCATGAAGAAAGGAATTTCAATACTTCTTCTGTTTCTGTAAAAAAATAAGATTCCCCACAAAAGAACGAATTTTCTGTACGCAATTCCTTTAATAAACGAACGGCATTCTGGCGACTCGAATATTCCCGGATTCGTTCCAACTCATCCAATGATGGCAAAATTGCAGCATCCATACCCGCATCAATCAATTTCTTTCGCAAAGAAGGATTCCACCCCCATGGAATTACTTTTTCACGGGAGAAAGAAGAGAGATCTGAAAAAGAAATTAATGTAGCATCTAATGGCAAAACATCTTTTAATTGAGCTAAAAAAACATTATTATGCACATCTTCAGCAATAATTTTTGATCCTGCTTTCGCATACCATAACGGCAAGATGGCCAAATCTTTTGCCATTTTCGTTGCAGAGGCGGGCGGCGTGTAGAAAGGACTAAAATTAGCTAATGCAAGGTCGTTTTCGGGATTAAAAAGAAACATGACATGAAGAGATTGTTAGCTGCAAATTAAAAAAACCGCCCAACAGGAGATAAACCCGTAAGGCGGAAAAAATTCACTGAGCGGCAAACGAGACTCGAACTCGCGACCCTTAGCTTGGGAAGCTAATGCTCTACCGACTGAGCTATTGCCGCATTTCGTTCTGCAAATATAACAGATTTTATTATTCGATGAATAACTTCCACACAATTTTATCGTTTTTTCTGCAAAAAATAATTACCTTTGCATATTCAAAAAGTTCGGGATGTAGCACAGTTGGTTAGCGCGCCACGTTCGGGACGTGGAGGCCGGGTGTTCGAGTCACCTCATCCCGACAGAAAGCGAAAGCTGGTCCAGCTTTCGCTTTTTTTAAACATAAAAAGAAGCTTTTCTTTTTATGTTTCCTGAATAATAGGCACTTCTCTTTTAATACTTTGACTCAACGAAATCATTGTTTCCGTAGCAACAACACCGGGTATTTCCTGAATATGATTATTCAGCAAATCCATCAAATGTTCGTTATCGCGAGCATACAGTTTGATAAGCAAAGTATAGGGTCCCGTAGTGAAATGACATTCCGTTACTTCAGGAATTTTTTCAAACTCGGGTATAACATTTTTATACATGGATCCTTTTTCGAGTTTTACCCCGATATAAGCACTGGTAGCATATCCTAATACCTTCGGATTTACATTATACCCCGATCCTGTAATCACTTCGTTCTCTATCATGCGTTGAACACGTTGGTGAATTGCAGCACGTGAAACCCCGCACTGCTCTGCCACATCGCGAAAAGGAATGCGCGCATTTTGAGAAATAATATCCAAAATTTGTTTATCCAATTTATCAATTTTCCCCATAGGAGTGAATTTTTAGCACGAATTGCCCTCAAAAGTAGTAAATTTCTTTCATAAATTGACATTTTGAAAATAGATTTTCATCAAAAGGCCCATTTTGTATATAAAAAAACGACGATTCAAGGGAATTTGAAAACAAAAAACAAAAATTAGCGCCCACTTTCCAAAAAGAAAGAAGCCCACAGCATATCCAAGGGAGTTGTTATTTTTATATTCTCTTCGTTGCCTTCTATTAAACGAATTTCGATACCTGCTTCTTCTGCCACAGTGGCATCATCTGTAAAATGAGATTTATAATCGGTATCATATGCTTTTTTCAAGAGATATGCCGGAAACACCTGAGGCGTTTGAACCAATTTTATCCGATCGCGATCAAACGGTTTACTACTGCCATCCGGACAGAGAATGCGAACACTGTTCTTCTCGTCTATTACAGGTATCGCGCCACATTGGAAACGAAACGATTCTCGAAAACAACGATCTATAACTTCGGGTAAAACAAATGGCCGAGCGGCATCGTGGATAGCAACCATTTCATCGTCCGCGACTACAGCCAAACCATTTTTTACCGAATGAAACCGGGTTTTTCCTCCTTTAACCGTGACAACCGGAATAGTAAAATGATATTTTTCGCATAAGTTGTTCCAAACCGAAAAATAATCGGGATGAAGCACAATCACAATTTTCATGTGGCAATTGTATGCATAAAAAGCCTCAACGGTATGCATTAGCATGGGTCTATTGCCAATGAGCTGAAACTGTTTCGGCACATCGCCTCCCACACGCAATCCACTCCCTCCGGCAACAATTACCACACTACATTTTTCGAGTGTCATTTTTGCGGCATTTAATCGATCTCATCCAATATTTTTTGAAGCTCTTCATCGGTTTTTGTCAACTTCTCTTTACAAAATGCGATGAGTTCCGAGGCACGCTTTACCTTTTCGGTTAAGGCATCCACATCCAATTCACCCGATTCAATTGCTGCTACAATAGCTTCGAGCTCTTTTTTAGCTTCACTATACGTTAATTTTTCCATTATTCCTTAGATTTTTTTACTTGCGATTCTATTTTTCCATCCCAAAATAAAGTTTCAATCACATCGTCGGGCTGTAATTTTGCCGCCGATGTAACAATCTTTCCCGCTTTCCATGTAAGCGTATAGCCACGTTTCAAAATATTTTGAGGAGAAACCATCCGGATATACTGCTCGTTCACCAAAAGATCATGAGCTTCGTTTTGCAATCGTTGTTTCACCGCATGTACGAATCGCAGGTTGCACTGTTTTTCTTCTTGTTGCAAATATTGAATCATACGATTTGTCAAATGCTTCAATTGAAAAGCTGTTTCTCTGATTGAAGCCAACTGATCGCGTATAAATCCCGTAGACAAATGGTAAACTTCTTTAGACAAAATGGACAACTTAAATTTTTCTTGTTGCAAATACTCCCTGCTTTCCGTTACCAATCGTTTTTCCAAATCGACCAATTCCGTAAAAGATTTGGCAAGATGGCCAATAAAAAACTCGGCCACCGCAGTTGGTGTTTTCGCCCGCGTATGTGCCACAATATCCAACACGGTTACATCCCGCTCGTGACCAATACCCACCACTATAGGTAAAGGGAACTGAGCACAGTGGGTTGCCAATAAATACGAATCAAAACAATTTAATTCTGAAGTTGCACCACCCCCACGTATAATGGCCACGGCATCGAATAGATGCCGGTATGCATGTATCTTTTCCAATGCTGCTATTATAGAAGGTTCGCTTTTCTCACCTTGCATAATAGCAGGAAAAAGTTTGGTATAGAAAACCAGTCCGTACGGATTTTTCGCCAATTGATCGCAAAAATCTTCATAACCTGCCGCCGTTGGTGACGAAATCACCGCAATGCGATTGCATAACTCGGGCAACGGCAATTCTTTGTTCAATGTCAATACCCCTTCCTCTTCCAATCGCTTCAACACCAACAAACGATTTTTAGCCATTTCGCCGACAGTGAACGTCGGGTCAATATCTACCACATTCAGAGAAAAGCCGTAAATTTCATGAAATTCCACACTTACACGTACCAACACTTTTAATCCCGATGTAAAGGGTTGCCCTGTTTCTCCTTCGAAATAGGTCGACAACATTTGGAAAGTATTTGCCCATATTGTTCCTCGTGCCCGGGCAAGAATGACCTGAGTTACGGGATCTTTTTCAATGAATTCGAGATAACAATGCCCGTTACGGTTTTGCCTCACATCGCTCGTTTCGGCACGCACCCAATAGGTATCGGGAAAATTCTTGCGAATAACATCGCGCACCAAACGGTTGAGTTCAGATAAAGAAACTGATGATTGCTGTGTGGAAATCATAATTTTATACGAACAACATATTGATCTAAAGGAGTATCTATGACAAAATGAACAAATTTATTTTTTTTCCGCATCTTTTCCGGGAGATAAAACATCGCTGAATTATTTTCATCGAAATATGCATCTGCAATTCGAATTCCTTCTTCATCAAGCATATTCACTCGATAAGAATCGTTTCTGAACTGCGGATCTAAAAGCGACAACACATAATTTTTGCCCGATTGATCCGGTGCAATGGCAACATGCTCATCGATCACTTTTTTATCAAAGGCATGTAATGTTTTCAATACCTCTTTCATGGCTTTTTCAAAATCGGGAATGCCATATCCATAAATAGTATCGGGATGAGCATATTGGCTAGACGATCGTTTCACGATATCCACCAGTTCGTTTCTGTTCAATGAAGGATTGATGGACCATAACGATGCAATAAGTCCTGCCATAAAAGGCGAAGAAAGTGAAGTTCCGTTTGTCATCCCGATGGCACCATCACTGCCAATAGTAATGGTCCCCGACCCCACAGAAACCAAATCGGGTTTGATCCGTCCGTCGGCTGTGGGTCCTGCAGAACTAAACGAGGCAATTACACTATCTGTTCTTATAGCACCGATGGCCAATATATTTTCAGCATCAGCAGGTACCGTAATTTTTGCCCAAGGTTTTTTCCCCTCATTGCCTGCACTTGCAATCACCAACATACCTTTCTCAAAGGCTTTATTGGCTGCAGATGTCATGAGGGCCGTTTTTCCGTCAAGCTGGGGATGAGAATAACTTAATGTTTCGTCGTCAAACTGGTTATATCCAAGAGAAGTATTAACCAAATCTACACCCACGCTATCGGCATATTCAATAGCTGCCACCCAAAAATCTTCTTCTACAGGGAATTCGGTTTTACTGTCTTCCGAACGAAACAGCCAATAATTTGCCTCAGGAGCAGAACCCAGCATCAAATTGGGCCGATTTACAGCCATTGTAGAAAGTACTTTCGTTCCATGATCGTTAGCCGAAAAAATACAGCCCGACGGAACAAAATCGCGGTATCCGAAAATATTTATCCCTTCAAAATAAGGAATCACATCGCAATTGGTAAAACCTGCATCAATTACCCCCACATGCATTCCTTTTCCCCGGAACCCCGCTTTTATCATTGATTCTGCATTATGTACCTTAAATTGTTCTTCCGTAAAACCAAAATAATTATGAAAATTGGGCTCATCCTCACAACACATTCTTCGCAGGCGAGGGCGCATCAAATTAAAACGATGATGCACCTGTCCTCTCCAAACATATTTCACAGAATCGACAAACGGTAAAGCTTTTATTCGATCAATGCAAGCACTATCGGAGAATTGAACCACACAAGTATTAAACCATCTGCTCTTCGATACAATTTTCCCACCCTCTTTTTCCAGGCAGGTAAGATATTCTTTCGCAACCGGGAAATCCAACGCGTCTATTGGCACATTTTGACGCGATTTCCGCTCGATAGAACGTTTGGATAAAAATTGTTCGGGTTGGGAAACCGAAAAAGAGTGGTCTCCCTTATCATTAAGATACACACGAAACATGTATTCAAAAGAAGATTGTCCAAACAAAAAAGCAGAATAAATAAAAAATAAAACAGATATAAAATTTCGCACCATAATTCACCCCTAAATTCGAAAGGTAAGTCACTTAAAATTATCTCGAATCTTTTGTTTCTTTCTCAAAACGAAGTAAAGCACAACAGAAGCAATAAGGGATGCCGAAACGATCAAAACGTATTCGCCCCACTTGCCGGTACGCCGATAACGCGGTAAACTAACAATTGCCATCACAACCGTATATATAATCAGCAAAACAGGCACTATCACATATGATTTTATTTTCTTTTTCACAACAATCGACTTTTACATCCCTTTTTAAATGTGCTAAATATAAGCGATTAACCAATTTCCTCCAAAACCGAAACCAAATACTCGTACGTTTTTTCCACCGATTCTATTTCTACCGATTCCTCCGGAGAATGCGCTCCGGTTATCGTGGGACCAAAAGAAACAATATCCACTTTATGTCCGATATTCGATTGAATGATTCCACATTCCAAACCGGCATGAATAACGGATACAATCGGCCGTTTTCCGTATTTTTCAAGATACACTTTCTCCATTGTATGCAACAATTCGGAATCGATATTCGGTTGCCACCCCGGATAATCGCTGTTGATTTCAACTTTAGCACCGGCCAGTAAAAATACACTTTCGACCGACGAACAAACCCATTCTTTTCGGCTTTCGGAAGAACTACGAACCATTAATTTTACTTCAATTTTCCCTTTTGAGGATGTCACCGCTGCCAAATTAACGGAACTCTCTACCACACCCGGGAAATCGGGCAACATACTTATCACTCCATGCGGACAGCCTTCTATCGCATGAATAATATCGTCTTGAATTTCAGCAGGTATAAGACTCTTGGGTAATTTCACTTTTTCTGCCTCAAAGATAATCCCTTCTTCAATTCCCCGATATTCTTCGTTAAAAAGATCTTCGTATTCTTGCACCAAATCGATCAAATCTTCCGATAATTGTTCGGGAATAGTAATCACTGCAAATGCTTCACGCGGAATAGCATTGCGCAACGACCCACCTTGAATGCTTGCCAAACGGGCTTCGTAGTTTCGTACCGCATTTTTAAGGAAACGGTTCATCAGTTTAATGGCATTAGCCCTGCCCAAATGAATTTGAGCTCCCGAATGTCCGCCTTTTAATCCTTTAAGACCAATCTTAAAAGCAACATCACCTTTTTCTATTTCTGTATCGTCTTTATATTGAATCGTTGCATTCACATCGGCCCCACCGGCGCAACCTACACATAATTCGCCTTCTTGTTCGGAATCGAGATTAAGCATAAGCGTTCCGGTAAATAAATCTTTTTTCAGGGCGAAAGCCCCATTCATTCCCCCTTCTTCATCAACCGTGAAAAGAGCTTCAATAGGCGGATGTTGCAACAATTTATCTTCGAGAACAGCCATAATCATTGCCACACCAATGCCGTTGTCTGCACCTAAAGTTGTAAAACGAGCTTTTACTCTGTCTCCCTCTACATAAGCATCAATGGGATCTTTAGTAAAATCATGTTGAATATCTGTATTTTTTTGAGGAACCATATCCAAATGCGCCTGCAAGATTACGGTCTGTTTTCCTTCATAACCTTTCGAAGCCGGTTTCCGAATGAGCACATTCCCGGCTCTATCCTGAACGGTTTCCAAATCGAGCGATTTACCGAAATCTACCATAAATTTGGTTACCTCTTTCATCTGTCCGGTAGGACGCGGAATTCGCGTCAGCTCATAAAAATGACGCCATACATTTTGCGGTTTCAGATCCATTATTTCTTTCGTTTCCATAATAAAATGTTTTCAGTATTTTCTCCTTATTGTACTACGCTATTTTTTTAATTCTACTTCCACTGTTTTAGGTTGTGGCGTTCGTTTTACATAAGGCAATGCCACGATGCCAAATACCCCACAGAGAATAATCCATACGGATTGAATCGTAAACACAGCCCCTGCAAAAGCTCCTGCTTCTTCGTAACCGACACCCAAAATAACCAACGAAGAAATTACCATAAAATGCCACGCACCTACTCCTCCCTGTACAGGCACTGCAACTCCTACATTACTCATAGTGAAAACAATCAGCCCCGCAAGAGGTCCCAATCCTTTAGTAAAATCAAAAGCATAAAAGCATGTATAAAAATACAAATAAAAAGAAAACCACACGAGTATTGTATAGAAAATAATACGCTTCTTCTCTTTCATGTGAGCCACCATTTTTAAATCGTGCACCACACCTTTAAAAAAGTTACGTATTTTCGTTACAGGACGAGTGTTTCTAAATACTTTGAATACAACAAAAAAAACAAGGATTGTACCTACCAAAATAGCATAAAACCACACCGAACTAAACAAATTTACGATGCTCTCGCCATAATCGGGATTATCCCGAAAATACGAAATAAAAAAGTCGAGATAAAGAATCATACTCAAAACAACAAGCAAAACCGAGGCGAGCAGATCAAATACTTTATCCACCAGATAGGTTTCGAATGCTTTGGCGAACGGAACACCTTCATAGCGTGTAAGGGCTGCAGATCGCCACACGTCACCTGCACGTGGTAACAAAAAATTTACGGCATAATTGCCGAGCGTGGCATAAATAACACTTGGCCGTTTGGGGCGATATCCTAACGAATTGATAAACAACTCCCATCGCAATCCGCGAATGATGTTACCAATAAGTCCAAATATAAGTGAAATGAGAATAAATTCGAGACGAGCATTTTTTACAATCTTCCAGAGGGTGTTCAAATCGGTATTCCGATACAGCAGCCAAACGATAAGAATTCCCACACCCAGCGAAACAACCGTTTTTACTATATCTTTCAGGGATTTCGAATTCATATCGTTTTAAATTTGACTTTTATCTTCCCCATACATCACCGAAACAATGTTGATCATAAAATCGTAACAATCTTGGAATTAAAACAAGCATTCTTCATATTTTTAAACACGAGTTTTGTGCCTGTTTTTTTAATAAATTCCTTACCTTTGCGCCAACAAAGATAGGTATTTTAATTAAATAACATATGTTGCCGGTAAAGCCAAAAAAAAATCTCGGGCAGCATTTTCTGAAAGACACGGAAATTGCAAAACATATAGCAGATACGCTCGACGAATTTCCTCTGCTTCCTGTGCTGGAAGTAGGGCCGGGAACCGGTATACTTACACGTCATCTCATCGAAAAACAACGCGATTTAACCGTTGTAGAAATCGATCGCCGATCTGTTGCATATTTGCGAGAACACTATCCCGAGTTACAAGACAAGATCATCGAAAACGATTTTCTGAAATTAAACCTTGCCCAACTCTACGACAACCATGCATTTTGTTTAATCGGCAATTATCCTTACAATATTTCATCACAAATTTTTTTCAAAGTATTGGCCAATAAAAATCTCATTCCTTGTTGTGCAGGGATGATACAAAAAGAGGTCGCCGAACGTATGATCGCTTCACCGGGCAACAAAACATATGGCATTCTCAGTGTCTTGTTGCAGACATGGTACGATATCGAGTATCTTTTCACGGTAAGTGAACATGCGTTCATACCTCCGCCAAAAGTCAAATCGGCAGTTGTGCGCCTCACACGCAATAGGCGCGAGAGACTCAATTGCAACGAAAAATTATTCAAAGCGGTAGTGAAGACAGGATTCAATCAGCGGCGCAAAATGCTGCGCAACTCCCTTAAACCACTGCTGTCAGAAGAAAGTCGAATGCCCGATAATCCCTTACTTAATCAACGTCCCGAACAGTTATCCATTGCACAATTTGAGGAACTTACCAACTTGCTTGAGCCGTTAGCAAAAGACCTTTCTTCGAGAGAAAAAAGAACGGATTCATTTACCGATTAAAAAAACAAACAACATGGCGGAAATCAAACTTTTTTATCATAAAGACGGAGTCATCAGATTA
>Ga0208693_1000884_pt1 | contig 22576 bp, 13 predicted proteins | sample AD_UKC071_MetaG_FD_184438 | JGI IMG/M metagenome (GOLD analysis project Ga0208693, IMG submission 184438) | Active sludge microbial communities of municipal wastewater-treating anaerobic digesters from USA - AD_UKC071_MetaG (SPAdes) (version 2) | ecosystem: Engineered > Bioreactor > Anaerobic >... | reverse complement strand
GACACCTGACCTACAGTGGATCAGCAACCGGCCCTTCAGCGAGCTGGTGCGCTTCGAGGTCACCAGCTACCCCGAGTTCCGCCACGGCCCCCTGGAGATGACACCCGCCCTGCGTGCCTTCACCGAACTTCCCCCTGGCTACAACCCACGCACCCTGCAATTGGCCGCCGACATGCGGACCGACCCGGCACTGGCCGGCGCCGACACCGCCGCGCTGGTCAACGCCGCCATGCTGCGGCTGCGCACCGGCGGCTACACCTACACGCTGGAGCCTGGCGTGAGTGGACAGCACAGTGCCGACGAATTCTGGTTCGACACCAAGGCAGGCTTCTGCGAACACATCGCGTCAGCCTTCGTGGTGCTGATGCGCGCGCTGGACATCCCTTCGCGCATCGTCACCGGCTACCAGGGCGGCGAGCTCAACGGCGTGGACGGCTACTGGACGGTACGCCAGGCCGATGCCCACGCCTGGACCGAAGTCTGGGAAGCCGGCAAGGGCTGGGTGCGGGTGGACCCCACCAGCGCCGTGGCGCCGGGGCGCATCGGCGCAGCGCAACGCCTGCAGGCCCCGCGCGGCGCCGTGGGCAATGCCATCAACAACGTGGTGGGTGCCGGCCTCATCGCCGGCCTGCGCTCCGCCTGGGAGGCGGTCAACAACGGCTGGAACCAGTGGGTGCTGAACTACACCCAGACCAGCCAGGTGAACCTGCTCAAGAAGCTCGGTTTCGAGTCGCCCAGCTGGGAAGACCTGCTGCGGGTGCTGGCCGGCCTGGTGGCCGCAGCCGCCCTGCTGGGTGTGGCCTGGGCCCGCTGGGAACGCCACCGCCAGGACCCCTGGCTACGCCTGCTGGAGCAGGCACGCCAGCGCCTGCAGGATGCCGGCCTGGAGCTGGGCCACAGCACCCCCGCGCGCAGCATGGCCCAGGCCGCTCGCCAGCAGTTCGGCGACGCAGCCGCACCCGCCGCCGACTGGTTGCTGCGGCTGGAGGCACTGCGCTATGCCCAGGGCGGCGACAATACCGCGCAAGCTGCCGCCGCCTCCAGCCCCCTGAAGGCCCTGCGCCGCGAATTCCACCAACTCCGCTGGCCCGCCCGGCCATGAAGATGCCGACCCGTTTCTCCCTCCGCCCCCGAATTGCTACTTTTTTGATAGCTACATGCCTAGGAATTTCCTCGGTGTATGCGCAAAACACACCTCAAAAATCGCCCCCGGGCAAGCCCAAGACGCGCAGCAGTGCTGCCGAGCCGCAGACCGCCGCACGGTATGCCGAGCGCCCCGCCGCCATGGCTTTTGCCGACGACATGGCCTCCCGCCGCGACATGGACCCGGCCTGGGCACGCGACATGGTGGGCCAGGCCCGCCAGTTGCCCACGGTCAGCCGCCTGATGGCGCCCGCTCCCACCGGTACGCCCAAGAACTGGCGGGTGTACCGCAGCCGCTTCATCGACCCGGTGCGCATCCGCGCAGGCGTCCGTTTCTGGCAGGACAACCGCGCCGCGCTGGAGCGGGCCGAGCAGGAATACGGCGTGCCCGCCGAAATCATCGTGGGCATCATCGGGGTGGAAACCATCTATGGCCAGCAGATGGGCAACTTCCGGGTGATGGACGCGCTGGCCACCCTGGCCTTCGACTTCCCCGCCAGCCACCCGCGCGCGGCCGAGCGCAGCGCCTACTTCAAGGGCGAACTGGAGCAGTTCCTGAGCCTGCACTACCGCGCCGGCACCAACCCGTTCAGTGCACGGGGCAGCTTTGCCGGCGCCATGGGCATGCCGCAGTTCATGCCCACCAGCTGGGCACGTTATGCGGTGGACTTCGACGGCGACGGCAAGGTGGACCTGTTCAACAGCGCAGCGGACGCCATCGGCTCGGTGGCCAACTACTTCAAGGGCTACGACTGGAAGCCCGGCATGCCCGCCATCTACCCGGTGCGCTTCGACGCTGCCACGCTCGACAAGGACGCCCTGCTGGCGCCCGACATCCTGCCCACCTTCAGCGTGGCCAGCTTCACCGCCAAGGGCGCCGTGCTCGAAGGCGATGCCCTGCAGCACAAGGGCCCGCTGGCGCTGATCGAACTGCAGAACGGCGACGACGCGCCCAGCTACGTGGCCGGCACCGAAAACTTCTACGCCATCACGCGCTACAACTGGTCGAGCTACTACGCCATGGCAGTGTTGGACTTGGGGCGGGAAGTAGCGGCTGCGCTGGCGGCAGGCAGCGGGCGCTGATACGCGCAGGCCCATGCAAAACGGCCCGTGCTGCTGCGCACGGGCCGTTTCATCCACCAACCATGGTTCAGCTGGAAGATGGAATCAAGAAATCCCGGCTGATGCGCATGCCGAGTTCGTTCACCCGATCCAGGAACTGGGTCAGGAACGCATGCAGCCCGGTCGCCAGGATTTCGTCGATGCGGCCGTACTGCAGGTCCGCCAGCAGTTTGCCGGCGCGGCGCTGGGTTTCGGCGGACTGGTCGTTGGACACCTGGGCCAGGTTGCGCACCACCTCGACCAGGCTGGCGTGCAGCGAACGGGGCATGTCGGCGCGCAGGATCAGCAGGTCGGCCACGCGTTCGGGCTTGATCACGTCACGGTAGACCTTGCGGTAGATCTCGAAGGCCGAGACGCTGCGCAGGATGGAACTCCAGTGGTAGAAGTCGTATTCTTGGTCCTTCTCGCTGGCCGCGCCGTAGAAATCGCTCTCCAGCGCGTGGAACTTCACGTCCACCAGCCGCGCCGTGTTGTCGGCACGCTCCAGAAAGGTGCCCAGGCGCAGGAAGTGGTAGGCCTCGTCCTGCAGCATGGTGCCCTGGGTGACACCGCGCGAGAGGTGCGAGCGGAACTTCACCCAGTCGAAAAACTGGGCCGGGTCGCGCTCGAACTCGCCGTCACGCAGCATGCGGCGGGCCTCCAGCCAGGTCTGGTTCTGCGTCTCCCAGGCCTCGGTGGTGAGTGAGCCACGCACCGCACGTGCGTTCTCACGGGCCGCGCGCAGGCAGGAGATGATGGAAGACGGGTTTTCCTCGTCCTTGACCATGAACTCCATCACGTCGCGCGGGACGATGTCGCCGTACTGGGTGTTGTAGGCAGGCAGCAGCTCACTGATGGACAGCAGGCCCTGCCAGCCCACGCGGGCCACGGCGGCGGACTGGGGCAGCAGGGAGGTCTGGTAGTTCACGTCCAGCATCCGGGCGGTGTTTTCGGCGCGCTCGGTATAGCGGGACATCCAGAAAAGGTGGTCGGCGGTACGGCTCAGCATCTCTTGGGGCCTTCAAAGGTAGTCGCTCTGCGAATGATTGACGCGGATGGTTCAGGCGGATTGTTTTTGGGACTGGCTGGCCACGGCCGGCGCGGGGGATGCATCGTCTTCCAGGATCCAGGTGTCCTTGGTGCCACCGCCCTGGCTGCTGTTGACGACCAGCGAACCCTCCTTCAGCGCCACGCGGGTCAGGCCACCGGGCACCATCTGCACTTCCTTGCCCGAGAGCACAAAGGGCCGCAGGTCGATGTGGCGCGGCGCGATGCCGGACTCGACAAACGTGGGGCAGCTCGACAGGCTCAGCGTGGGCTGGGCGATGTAGCCGGATGGGTTGGCTTCCACCGCTTTGCGGAAGTCTTCGATCTCGGCCTTGGTGGCCGCTGGCCCCACCAGCATGCCGTAGCCGCCTGCACCGTGCACTTCCTTGACCACCAGGTCCTTCAGGTTGGCCAGCACGTAACTCAGGTCGTCCTTGTTGCGGCACATGTAGGTGGGCACGTTGTTCAGGATGGGTTTTTCGCCCAGGTAGAACTCGATCATCTTGGGCACGTACGGGTAGATCGACTTGTCGTCGGCCACACCGGTGCCCACCGAATTGCAGATAGCCACGTTGCCCGCCTTGTAGGCGCGCATCAGTCCGGCGCAGCCCAGGGTGGAGTTGGGTCGGAAGACCTCGGGGTCGAGGAAGTCGTCGTCCACCCGGCGGTAGATCACATCCACCTTGCGCAGGCCGCGGGTGGTGCGCATCCAGACGAAGTCGTCCTTCACCAGCAGATCCTGGCCTTCGACCAGCTCCACGCCCATCTGCTGGGCCAGGAAGGCGTGCTCGAAGTAGGCGCTGTTGTACATGCCGGGCGTGAGCACCACCACGGTGGGCTCGGCCGTGGCCGGGGGGGCCGACGCACGCAGGGTTTCCAGCAGCAGGTCGGGGTAGTGCGCCACGGGAGCCACACGGTTCTGGCTGAACAGGTCAGGGAAGAGCCGCATCATCATCTTGCGGTTCTCCAGCATGTAGCTCACGCCGCTGGGCACCCGCAGGTTGTCTTCGAGCACGTAGTACTCGCCGTTGCCCTTGGCATCCGGCGCCCGCACGATGTCGATGCCGGAGATCTGCGAATAGATCTGGTTGGGCACGTCCACGCCCATCATCTCGGGGCGGAACTGGGCGTTGTTCATGATCTGCTCGGCGGGCACGATGCCGGCCTTGATGATCTCCTGGCCGTGGTACACGTCGTGGATGAAGCGGTTCAGCGCGGTGACACGCTGCACCAGGCCTTTTTCCATGCTGCGCCACTCGTGCGCCGGGATGATGCGGGGGATCAGGTCGAACGGGATCAGGCGCTCGGTGCCAGAGCCGTCTTCGTCCTTGGCACCATACACCGCAAAGGTGATACCGACGCGCCGGAAGATCATCTCGGCCTCTTCGCGCCGGGCCCGCATGCTGGCCCCAGGTTGGCGGGCAAGCCACTGGCCGTAGGCCTTGTAGTGCTCCCTGATATCGCTGCCCTCGATGGGCAGTTGCGTGTACATCTCGTCAAATTTCAGCATAAGGCCATCTCCTGTCTCCAGCATAGCAAGTTCTGGGCCGTTGCCTCTCGGCATTTTCTCGAAATGCGCACAAAGCTGAGCATTCCTCAACACCTCCGACGCCTCACGGAGCCCTGTGCTGCCAGTAGCGGGACGAGCGCTCGCGCTCGCAATCCACCGTTGCGGGCTGGTCGCTACGCCACACCGCTGCCCCGCAGTGCACCGAGTCCACTACCCGGATGCCATGGTGCCCATAACGCTGCATCACGCTGGCGGCCGGATGCCCGAAGCGGTTACGGTAGCCGGCCTGCACCAGGGCCATGCCAGGCCGCACCGCCGCCAAAAAGGCATCGCTGGACGAGGTCTTGCTGCCATGGTGCGGCACCAGCAGCCAGTCGGCTCGCAGCGCTGCCCCTGTGGCCACCAGGCGTGCCTCCTGTGCCACCTCGATGTCGCCTGCCAGCAATGCGTGTGTGCCCTTGGCCGAGCTGATGCGCAGCACACAGCTCAGGGCGTTGGTGTTCTTCGCGGCCGCTGCAACGTAGTCGTCGAGCTGCGGATGTATCACCTCGAAATCCACACCGTCCCACTGCCAGCGCTGGCCGGCCTCGCAGCGGATGCCCGGTCGCTGCTGCAGCAAGGCATGGGCAGGCTCCAGCGAACTGCGCAGCGTGGCCTGCGCCTGCATGTCCAGCACGGCCCGGGCACCGCCGGTGTGGTCCAGGTCGCGGTGACTCAGCACCACCGTGTCGAGCCGCTCCCCCAGGCTGCGCAGCAGCGGCACCAGCACCCGGTGGCCGGCGTCGCTCTCCACCGAATACTGCGGCCCGGTGTCGTACAGCAGAGCATGGGAGGCCGTGCGCACCAGCACCGCGCTGCCCTGCCCGATGTCCGCCGCCAGCAGTTCGAACTCACCCGCTGGCGGGCGTGGAACCTGCCATAGCAACACCGGCAGCACCAGCGGCAAGCCCATCCAACGCACAGGCCAGGGCAGGCGCAACACCAGCAGCACACCACCCATCACCCCTGCGGCGGCGGCCCACCAGGGTGCGGATGGCGCCGACACGGTGGCGAACGGCCAGGCCGCCAGCCACTGCAACACCCGCATGAGCCCGTACAAGGCCCATGCAGCCAGGTCCCAGGCCGGCGGCACGGCCATGCCCAGCATGATCAATGGCGTCACCACCATGGTCACCCAGGGAATGGCCAGCAGGTTGGCCAGCAGCCCCACCACCGACACCTGGCCGAACAGCACCAACACCAGCGGCGTGAGTGCACAGGTCACCAGCCACTGCTCGCGCCACAGGCCCAGGGCACGCTGCCCGGGCTGCAGCCCCTGCACCTGGGGTGCCGTGCCCGGCCCGCCCGCATACAGCACCCCCACCGCCACAAAACTCAGCCAGAAACCCGCCTGCAACAAGGCCCAGGGGTCCACGGCCACCACAGCTGCACCCGCCAGCAGCCACACCAGCGGCCAGGGCCAGCGCCGCCCGCCCAGGCGCAACAGCAGGACCACGGCCAGCATCAGCACCGTGCGCTGCGCGGGTACCCCCCAGCCGCTGAAGACCGCGTACAAGGTCGCCAGGGCCAGGCCACCAAGCCCTGCCGCCACCGGGGCGGGCATCCATTGGCACAGGCGCTGCGAACGGCGCCAGGCCCAGCCGACCAGCACCACCGCCAGCCAGGAAAACATGGTGATATGCAGGCCCGAAATACTCATCAGATGGGCCACCCCGGTGGCACGGAACACATCCCAGTCGGCCCGCTCGATGGCCTGCTGGTCACCCACCAGCAGGGCTGCCACTACACCGGCGGCACCCGCCGGGGCCGCACCCGGGTCTGTACCCAGGCGCTGCCAGACGGCGTCGCGCACCCGCTGGCGCAGTTGCTCCACCGGGAATTGCCAGGTCTGCCCCAGGCGCTGGGGCACGGGGTCATAGCGCCCGGTGCGCACCGTGCCCAGGGCCTGAACACCCTGCTCCCACAGCCACAGCTCGTAGTCAAAGCCGCCCGGGTTGCGCAGTCCATGCGGAGCCTTCAGGCGCAGCCGCATGCGCCAGCGCTCACCGGCCCGCAGGGTATCGGGCGCGGCCGCCTGGGGAGTGCCGTCCTCTGGCGCATCGGCCAGTTGCCCCCCGTACCAGCCCACATCCAACAGTCCGGGCAGTTGCACCACCTTCCCGTCCAGCGCGGCCGACTCCACCACCAGCCGCAGGCGCAAGCCCGCCGGATGGCGCTGCGGCATGCGGCTGACGATGCCGGTCACCAGCACATCGCGCCCCTCCAGGGCCGGCGGCAACACGCCTGCAACAAACACCGTGGCCCGTAGCCCGCACAGGCCCCAGACCACCAGCGCGGTACCGGCCACCACAGCGCCCAACCCCATCGGCTGCGGTCGGCGAACGAGATGCCAAGCCCACCATCCGGCCAACCCCACCAGCACAGCCAGGCCGTACACCACCATGGAAGCAAGCGCTGCCTGCTGCAACTGCAGGGCACTGCCCACCAGCACCCCCCAACAAGCGCCCAGCAGCCAGCGATACCCCTGGTGGACATGGGCAGGGGCGTTGATGGTGTCGGCGTGCATGGGGTAGATGGTAGGAGACTGCCAGCCCAACCGTCATCACGATTGGCTCAGCTCTTGCTAGTATCCCGGTGTTGCAGGATATCCCCGCAATACCCGCTTCCAGCCCCGGAGAGACAAGCGAATGTCCATTCACGCCGCCCTGAACCACGTTACCCACTACAAGTACGACCGCCCCGTCCAGCTCGGCCCCCAGATCGTGCGCCTGCGTCCGGCCCCCCATTCGCGTAGCAACATCATTTCCTACTCGCTCAAGGTGGAGCCGGTGGGGCACTTCCTGAACTGGCAGCAGGACCCGTTCGCCAACTACCTGGCCCGCCTGGTGTTCCCCGAGAAATCGACCGAATTCAAGGTGACGGTGGACCTCGTCGTCGAAATGGCGGTCTACAACCCCTTCGACTTCTTCCTGGAGCCCCAGGCGGAGAACTTCCCGTTCAAGTACACCGAAGCCCAGTCGCAGGAACTCACACCCTATCTGGCTGCCGAGCCGGTCACCCCTCTCGTCCAGAAATACCTGGACAAGATCGACCTGACCGAACGCCGCACCATCGACTTCCTGGTCGAGCTGAACCAGATGGTCAGCCAGGACATCAAGTACCTGATTCGCCTGGAGCCGGGTGTGCAGACGCCGGAGGAAACCCTCACCCTGCAGTCCGGCTCCTGCCGCGACTCGGGCTGGCTGCTGGTGCAGCTGCTGCGCCACTGCGGGCTGGCCGCACGGTTTGTCTCGGGCTACCTGATCCAGCTCACCCCCGACGTGAAGGCGCTGGACGGCCCCAGCGGCACCACCGTCGATTTCACCGACCTGCATGCCTGGTGCGAGGTCTACCTGCCCGGCGCCGGCTGGGTCGGGCTCGACGCCACCTCGGGCCTGCTGGCCGGCGAAGGCCACATCCCCCTGGCCTGCACCCCCCAGCCGTCGAGTGCTGCCCCCATCGAAGGTGCCGTGGACGAGGCTGAGGTCACCTTCAGCCACCACATGGAAGTGACCCGCGTGTACGAATCGCCGCGCGTCACCAAGCCCTACACCGAAGACCAGTGGGCCGACGTGCTGGCCCTGGGTGAGGCTGTGGACCAGAAGCTGGTGGCCGGCGACGTGCGCCTGACCATGGGTGGCGAACCCACCTTCGTCGGCGTGGCCGACCGCGATGCGCCCGAGTGGAACACCGACGCCCTGGGCCCCACCAAGCGCGGCTTCGCCACCGAACTGGTGCACAAGCTGCGGGCCGAATACGGCGAAGGCGGTTTCCTGCATTTCGGCCAGGGCAAGTGGTATCCGGGCGAGCAATTGCCGCGCTGGGCCCTCTCCATCTGCTGGCGTGCCGACGGCCAGCCCATCTGGCACAACCCCGACCTGTTTGCCGACGAGCGCAAGCCGCTGCACTACACCAGCGAAGACGCCCGCCGCTTCACCCACCTGCTGGCGTCCAAGCTGCACCTCAGCACCAGCTTCATCGAGCCTGGGTATGAGGACACCTGGTACTACCTCTGGCGCGAACGCCGTCTGCCCGTGAACGTGGACCCGTTCGATTCCAAGCTCGACGACGAGATGGAACGGGTGCGCCTGCGCCGGGTGTTCGAGCAGAAGCTGGACTCGGTGATCGGCTACGTGCTGCCGCTGCAATGCAACCCGCCCACCGGGCCCGACCTGTCGGGTCCGCTGTGGACCACCGGCCCCTGGTTCTTCCGCGACGAACGCATGTACCTCATGCCAGGTGACTCGCCCATGGGATACCGCCTGCCGCTGGACTCGCTGCCCTGGGTGAGCACGGCCGACTACCCCTACATGATCGAGCAGGACCCCTACGCAGCCCGCAACCCGCTGCCGCAGGCCACCACCCTGCGAGCCCAGTACAACCGGCGTTATGCCCAGGGTACGGCCGAGGGTTTTGCCGAGGGCGGCACGGTCGCCCTGCACGACCGCCGTCCCGGCACCGAGGCCACGGCCCAGCTCAGCGCCGCCCAGGCCAATCTGCGCGGCGAAGTGCAGCCATCGCATGCCACGCTCTCGGTCAGCTCCGACCGCATGCCGCAGCGCGGCGAATCCGCCCACTGGATCACCCGCACCGCGCTGTGCGTGGAAACCCGCGACCCGATGCGTGCCAGCGGCCCCAAGGCCGAGAAGGAGCATGGCGGCAAGTCCGGCCTGCTGTACGTCTTCATGCCGCCGCTGGCGCGGCTGGAGGACTACCTGGAGCTGCTGGCCGCGGTGGAAGCCACGGCCGAGGAACTGGGCGTGAAGATCGTGCTGGAAGGCTACCCGCCCCCGCGTGACGCACGCCTGAAGCTGCTGCAGGTCACCCCCGACCCCGGCGTGATCGAGGTCAACATCCACCCCGCCCACAATTGGGGCGAGCTGGTGCAGCACACCGAATTCCTGTACGAAGCGGCCTTTGAATCCCGCCTGTCGGCCGAGAAATTCATGACCGACGGCCGCCACACCGGCACCGGCGGCGGCAACCACTTCGTGATGGGCGGCGCCACCCCGGCGGACAGCCCCTTCCTGCGCCGGCCCGAGCTGCTGGCCAGCCTGCTACTGTACTGGCACAACCACCCCTCGCTGAGCTACCTGTTCAGCGGCATGTTCATCGGCCCGACCAGCCAGGCGCCGCGCGTGGACGAAGCCCGCAACGACCAGCTGTACGAACTGGAGATCGCCCTGCGCGAAATCCACCGCAACCGCGAGAAGTACGGCGCCGACATGCCGCCCTGGCTGGTGGACCGCACGCTGCGCAACATCCTGATCGACGTCACCGGCAACACCCACCGCAGCGAGTTCTGCATCGACAAGCTCTACTCGCCCGACTCATCCACCGGTCGCCTGGGCCTGCTGGAGCTGCGTGCCTTCGAAATGCCGCCGCACGCCCGCATGAGCGTGGTGCAGCAGCTGCTGCTGCGCGCGCTGATCGCCCGTTTCTGGGACACCCCCTACATCGCACCGGCCACCCGCTGGGGCACCGAACTGCACGACCGCTGCCTGCTGCCCACCTTCGTGAAGATGGACCTCGAAGACGTCATCACCGAGATGAACCAGGCCGGTTTTGCCTTCGACACCGCCTGGTTCGCGCCCCACCTCGAATTCCGCTTCCCGCTGGTGGGCGCCGTGCGCTCCAGCGGTATCGAGCTGACCCTGCGCAACGCGCTCGAGCCCTGGCATGTGATGGGCGAGGAAGGCGCGCCCGGCGGCACGGTGCGTTATGTGGACTCCTCACTGGAGCGCATCGAAGTACATGTGAGTGGCCTCAACGAAAGCCGCTACGTGATCACCGTCAACGGCCATGCCCTGCCGCTGCAGCCCACCGGCACCGCCGGTGAATTCGTGGCCGGCGTGCGCTACCGGGCCTGGAACCCGCCCTCGGCCCTGCACCCCACCATCGGCCTGGATGCACCGCTGACCTTCGACATCGTGGACACCTGGATGAAGCGCTCGCTGGGCGGCTGCGAATACCATGTGGCCCACCCGGGCGGACGCAACTACGACACCTTCCCGGTCAACGCCTACGAGGCCGAGAGCCGGCGCATGTCGCGCTTCACCCGCACCGGCCACACACCGGGGCGCATGCAGGTGCCGCCGGCCACCATCAACGTGCCCGGCAGCCGCGAGTTTCCGTTCACGCTGGACCTGCGCACCAAGGCCTGACGAGGCCAGCCCAAGCGCATCCGGGCGACCGCCAGGGAACCGTCCCTGGCCCTGGCCCTGGCTGCCACAAGCTGTCGCAGCCGTGCATTTTTTGCATGGCATTGTCATCAAACTGCCAAATTCAGCACTGGGTTGGCCGGGTTTTCAAGGTTTAATTGATGCATCTCAACATGCCCGGGCCCTATGCTTGACGGTTCCGACCCGGATGCTCCCTTGGCACCCTCTACCAGTTCTCTTTTTGCGTCGGACCCGGGTGAATCACCCGGCATGCTGGCAGGCGCCCTGTCCACCCCGGTGGCGGCCGGCCACTTCGACGAGATGCATGGCGTGGCCATACCGCCCAATGCCGGGCCTGCACCGGCAGCCCCGCAGTCCGACATGGCGGCTGCCCCGCTCACCGAGCACTGGGGCCGCTTTTTCGAGTCCCTGGGCACTGAGGGCTTCAACGACCTGAACCGCCGCACCACGGCCCTGCACCGCCAGATCCGCGACAACGGTGTCACCTACAACGTCTATGCCGATGCCAACGGCGCCCAGCGACCCTGGTCGCTCGACCTGTTTCCGCTGATCATTTCACCCCAGAGCTGGCAGCAGATCGAAGCCGGCGTGCTGCAGCGCGTGCGGGTGCTTGAAGACGTGATGGCCGATGTCTATGGACCCCGGCGCCTGCTGGCCAACGGCCTGCTGCCCCCGGCCCTGGTGCAGGGCCATCCAGGCTACCTGCGCGCCATGCATGGCGCCCAGCCCGCCGGCAACACCCACCTGCACATCACCGCCTTCGACCTCGCTCGCGGGCCTGACGGCATGTGGTGGGTGGTGTCGCAGCGCACCCAGGCACCTTCGGGCCTGGGCTACCTGCTGGAAAACCGGCTTGCCATCGCGCGCCAGTTTTCGCAGGCCTTCGAGTCCATGCAGGTGCAGCGCCTGGCCGGCACCTACCGCGCCCTGATCGACGGCCTCAAGCAGATGAGCAAGGGCGGCGCCCATGCCCACATCGCCCTGCTGACCCCTGGCCCCTACAACGAAACCTATTTCGAGCACGCCTACCTGGCGCGTTACCTGGGCCTGACCCTGGTGCAAGGCAACGACCTGACCGTGCGTGACCAGCGCCTGTACCTCAAGACCCTCAAAGGCCTGGAGCCGGTGCACGGCCTGCTCAAGCGCCTGGACGACGAATTCCTCGACCCGCTGGAGCTGCGCTCCGACTCCACCCTGGGCATCCCCGGCCTGCTGCAGGCCATTCGCGCCGGCAATGTGCTGGTCGCCAACGCCCCGGGCTCGGCTTTCCTCGAATCCCCGGCCATGCTGGGTTTCATGCCCGCACTGGCCCGGCACTTCCTGGGTGAAGAACTGCAGCTGCCCGCCCTGCCCTCCTGGTGGTGCGGCGAACGCGCCGCACTGGAAGACGTGCTGCCCAAGCTGGAAAAGTGTGTCATCAAGCCCACCTACAGCAACAGCCCCAGCCACAGCTCATTCGAAGCCGCGCTGGGCCGCTCCCTGACGCGCCGCCAGCTCGACGAATGGGCCGGCCGCATCGTGCGCCAGAGCGACGAACACACGGCCCAGGCCTACCTGCCGCTGTCGCAGATCCCCACCTGGCAATCAGTGGACGGCGACGAACGCATCGTGCCGCGCTCGGTCATCCTGCGGGTGTTCGCCGTATCCGACGGCCCCCGCTCCTGGCGCGTGCTGCCTGGTGGCATGGCGCGTATCGCCACCGCCCAGGGCGATATCGCCTCGATGCAGCGCGGTGGCAGCAGTGCCGACGTCTGGGTGGTCACCTCAGCCGACCAGGCCGTGGACACCACCACCCTGCTGCCGCCCCACCATTCACCGGCCACGCTGACCCACAGCAAGCGCATCGTCACCAGCCGGGCCGCCGAAAACCTGTTCTGGCTAGGCCGTTACACCGAGCGTGCCGAAAACTCCCTGCGGCTCAGCCGCCTGACGCTGGACTGTCTCAACGGCGACCGCCGCTCTTCCGTGCCCCTGCTGACCTGGCTGGGCCAGATGGCCAGCAACAACGCACTGGTCCAGTCGGAAGTGCCCATGCCCGCCCAGCGGCACCGGGTGTTCGAGCGCTCCCTGGTGGCCAGTCTGGCCAACACCACCATTTCCGGCAGCGTGGGCTACAACCTCAACTGCATCAAGCAGGCCGCGTTCGCCGTGCGCGAACGGCTGTCGGAAGAGCACTGGAAGATGATCGTGCACGCCCAGGAAGAGTTCTTCCGCCGCTGTGCCGGGTACCAGAGCCCAGGCAACTACCAAACCCTGGACACCCTGCGTCTGCTCGACACCACCAGCGGCTACCTCGCGGCCATCACGGGCGCCCAGACCGACCGCATGACCCGCGACGACGGCTGGCGGTTGCTGAGCATCGGGCGCCACATCGAGCGGCTGGGTTTCCTGGCCGCCTCGCTGGCGCTGGGATTCAGCACCGAATCGGTGCACGACGCCAGCGGCTTCGAGGCCATGATCGCCCTGTTCGACAGCACCATCACCTTCCACGCCCAGTACCAGCAAAGCCATGACGTGGCAGCCCTGCTGGACCTGCTGGTCATGGACCGGGACAACCCGCGCTCCCTGGGCTGGGTGGCGCAGACCCTGCGGGGCCGGCTGGCCCGCCTGGCGGGCAGCGCCCCGGGCGAATTGGCCGCGTTGTCACTGAACGTGCCCAATCCTGACCTCTGGGGTCTGGAAGACCTGTGCCGCACCGAAACGGTGCAGATCCAGGATAAAACGCCCGAAAGTGTGCAGACCCGACCCACGCACCTGCTCCAGCTGCTGGCGCAGTGCACCCAGTCGGCCTACAGCGTTTCGGACGACATCAGCGCCGTCTATTTCACCCATTCCGGTGAAGCCAAGCAGAGCCTGGGCATATGAAACATTCCCCCATGCTGCTACGCAGCTCCCCCTTTCCGCCATGTGAAGGGAGGCACCACCAGCGGCCCGGCGAGGCCGGTTCCGCGGTGATCGCTGATATGGCCTGCTCCGCGGCCTTCGGATGGTTGAGGGCGTGCCAGTTGCATCGGCTGCGGGTGGCGCGCAGCGCCATGGAGAACTGACATGCGCTTGCGCATCACCCACGAAACCAGTTATGACTACGCCCCCGTGGTCGAAACCGCGCAGCACATCACCCACCTGCGCCCGCTGACCCTGCCCACCCAGCAACTCGTCAGCCACAGCCTGGACGTGCAGCCACCGCCAGCCCAGCAGATGGAGGCGCGCGACGTGTACGGCAACACCCGCACCTTCTTCGCCCTGGACTACGCCCACCACGCCCTGCGGGTCACCGCCCACAGCCTGGTGGACACCACCGAGCCCGCACCGCCGCCCCTGGGCAGCGACGGCAGCCCCCCCTGGGAGCAGGTGCGCGAGCGGTTCCGCTACCGCGCCGGCGGCGCACGGGACGCCGCCGCCGAGTTCACCTTTCCATCCGACTACGTGCCACGGCACGAGGACTTCGTGGCCTACGCCCGGCCCAGCTTCACCACCGGCACACCGCTGCTGGTGGCCGCGCAGGACCTGATGCAGCGCATTTTCAAGGACTTCACCTACGAATCCCTGAGCACCGACATCAGCACCCCGGCGGTGGAAGCACTGGCCCAGCGCAAGGGCGTCTGCCAGGACTTTGCCCACATCATGATCGCCTGCATGCGGGCCATGGGCCTGCCCGCGCGCTACGTGAGCGGCTACCTGCTGACCATGCCCCCCGAGGGCCAGCCCCGGCTGATCGGTAGCGACGCCTCCCATGCCTGGGCCTCGGTCTACGTGCCCCTGCCTGCCGGCGCAAACACGGGCGCCCTGGCGGGTGATGTGGACACCTGCGGCTGGTTCGACTTCGACCCGACCAACAACCGCTCGCCGGGCGAGGACTACGTCACCCTGGCCATTGGCCGCGACTACGGCGACGTATCGCCCATGCGCGGGGTGATCCATGGCGGTGCCCGTCATACACTGCATGTGGGGGTGACTGTAGAGCCGATGGAGCCAGGCGCTTCACCTGCGCAAAGCCAGAGTCAAAACCGGGGTCAGTCCCAAGGTCAGAGCCAGAGTCAATCTCAAAATTGATAGCTGCATCCCCAGATAAAATGGTCGCCTGAGGCCTATTTACCAACTATCCAAGGATTTTCCCATGAGCGTGTACGATCGCCTGAGCGCACTCCAGATCACCCTGCCCCCCGTGGCCGTGCCGGCCGCTGCCTATGTGCCTTTCGTGCGCAGCGGCAACCTCGTCTTCCTCAGCGGCCACATCGCCAAGCAGGACGGCAAGCCCTGGGTGGGCCAGCTGGGCAAGAACATCGACACCGACACCGGCAAGGCCGCCGCCCGCGCCATTGCCATCGACCTGCTCGGCACCCTGCACGCCGCCGTGGGCGACCTGAACAAGGTCACCCGCATCGTCAAGCTGATGAGCCTGGTGAACTCCACCCCTGACTTCACCGAGCAGCACCTGGTCACCAACGGTGCCAGCGAGCTGATCGCCCAGGTGTTCGGCGCCGAGGTGGGCTCCCATGCCCGCAGCGCCTTTGGCGTGGCACAGATCCCCATGGGAGCCTGTGTCGAGATCGAAATGATTGCCGAACTGGGCTAAACCTCTCGGTCATTCCGTAGCGCACCAGCTGCCGAGGAACACCGCAAACCGGGCCAGTTCCTCCTCCAGCGCCCGGTGAAAAGCCGGGTCGCGCGGCGCACGGGATGGCTCCAGGGCTATTCGACGCGGGTGATCCGCTGCGGCTTGAAGCCCAGGTCGGCCGCCTTGCCCTTGCGTGCCCGCGCGGCACGGGCGTTGTTCAGGCTGCGAATTTCCAGCGTTTCTTCCCGTTCCTTGCCGCCGCGGCCGATGCCTTCGATCTTCACGCTGCGGGTATAGGCGGCAGCCCCCGCCAGGGTGTCCTTGGGCTCCAGGTCGATCAGGGTCAGGCCCCGGCCGCCGTTGGGCATGGCCTTGAGCTCACTGAGCTCGAAAGTCAGGATGCGCCCACCCGTCGAGGCACAGGCCACATGCGTGGCGGCGGGCAGCGGCTGGGTGGCTGCTGCACCCGTGGCGCCGGGCACGGTGACGGTGGTGCCGCCCACGATGGAAGGCTGGCACACCGTCTCGCCCTCGCCCAGGCTGATGAAGGTCTTGCCGCCCCTCTGGCGCGACACCATGTTCTCTACGTTGGCGAGGAAGCCATAGCCCCCCGAATTCGACAGCAGCAGCGTGGCCGCTGCCGGGGCGGCGAAGTAGTGCGCAGGCTGGGTGCCGGCTTCGAGCTCGATCAGGGTGGTGACCGGCTGGCCGTCGCCACGCGCGCCGGGCAGGCCGGCCACGGGCACCGAGTAGACCCGGCCGTTGGAGCCGAAGACCAACAGCACGTCCACCGTGCGGCACTCGAAGGTGCCATACAGTGCGTCGCCCGACTTGAAGGCAAAACCCGCCGGGTCGTGACCCTGGCCGCCGCGGGCGCGCACCCAGCCTTTTTCGGACACCACCACGGTGACCGGCTCGTCCACCACCCTGACCTCGGCCACGGCACGTTTTTCGGCCTGGATCAGGGTACGGCGGGCGTCGGCGAATTGCTTGGCGTCGGCCTCGATTTCCTTGACCATCAGGCGGCGCAGGGCGGCTGGGCTGCCCAGGATTTCTTCCAGGCGGCCCTGCTCTTCGCGCAGGGTTTTCAACTCCTGCTCGATCTTGATGGCTTCCAGCCGCGCCAGCTGGCGCAGGCGGATTTCGAGGATGTCTTCAGCCTGCCGGTCGCTCAGGTTGAAGCGCGCAATCAGCGCCGCCTTGGGCTCGTCAGCCTGGCGGATGATGGCGATCACCTCGTCGATGTTGAGCAGCACCGTCTGCCGCCCTTCGAGGATGTGGATGCGGTCCAGCACCTTGTCCAGCCGGTGCTGCGAGCGGCGCTGCACCGTGGTCTGGCGGAAGCTGATCCACTCGGCCAGCATCTGGCGCAGCGACTTCTGCGTAGGTTTGCCATCCAGCCCCACCATCGTCAGGTTGATAGGGGACGAGGTCTCCAGGCTGGTGTGCGCCAGCAGGCAGGTGATGAGCTCGGACTGCTCGATGCGGCTGGTCTTGGGCTCGAACACCAGGCGCACCGCCGCGTCCTTGTTGGACTCGTCGCGCACCACGTCCAGCACCGACAGCACAGTGGCCTTGAGCTGGGTCTGGTCCTGGCTCAGGGCCTTTTTGCCGGTCTTCACCTTGGGGTTGGTCAGCTCTTCGATTTCTTCCAGCACACGCTGGGTGCTCACGCCCGGGGGCAGCGCGGTCACCACCAGCTGCCACTGGCCGCGCGCCAGCTCCTCGATCTTCCAGCGCGCCCGCACCTTCAGGCTGCCACGGCCGCTGCGGTAGGCATCGGCGATGTCGCCAGCGGGGCTGATGATCTGCCCACCACCGGGGAAGTCGGGTCCCGGCACCAGGGTGAACAGCTCATCGTCTCCGAGCTGCGGGTTCTTGATCAGCGCCACACAGGCGTCGGCAATCTCGCGCAGGTTGTGGCTGGGGATCTCGGTGGCCAGGCCCACGGCGATGCCGCTGGCACCGTTGAGCAAGGCAAATGGCAGACGTGCGGGCAACTGGCGCGGCTCGTTGGTGGAGCCGTCGTAGTTGGGCATGAAGTCCACCGTGCCTTCGTCGATCTCGTCGAGCAGCAGGCTGGTGATACGCGCCAGCCGGGCCTCGGTGTAGCGCATGGCGGCAGCGCCGTCACCATCGCGGCTGCCGAAGTTGCCCTGGCCGTCGATCAGCGGATAACGCTGGCTGAAATCCTGCGCCATGCGCACCAGCGCGTCGTAGGCCGACTGGTCGCCATGCGGGTGGAAGCGGCCCAGCACGTCACCCACCACGCGGGCGCTTTTGACCGGCTTGGCCCCATTGGCGCCGTTTGCGCCGCCAAAGCCCAGGCCCATCCGCGACATGGAGTACAGGATGCGGCGCTGCACCGGCTTCTGGCCATCGCAGACGTCGGGCAGCGCCCGCCCCTTGACCACAGACAGGGCGTATTCGAGGTAGGCGCGCTGGGCGTAGCCGGCCAGGTGGGAGGCGTCGTCGGACGCACCGGCGGTGAAGTCAAGAATCGGCTGGTCGCTCATCGGGGATCAGGAAAAATCAGCACGGGCACACAGGGGCATGTGGCGCGGGTCAATGGGATGAAAGAGGTACAAGGGGTGTAGGCATGTTGCCCCGCCCCACAGCGCCGCCGGCAAGGGCGGCTTCCGGGGCTCCAGGCAGCTCCATCCGCACCCGCGAAGGCGCGGCTGTGGCAGCAGGCGCCGGCGTGGCGGGCCGCAATGCCGCATACAGCTGCATCACGGTGCGCACGTAGTTCTGCGTTTCCTTGTACAACGGGATACGGTTGCCAGCACGCTGCACGGCACCTTCACCCGCGTTGTAGGCCGCGATGGCCAGCTCCAGCTGGCCCGGGAACAGGTCCAGCAGGTAGCGCAGGTAGCGGGTGCCGGCCTGGGTGTTGGTGCGGGGGTCGGTGAGTTTTTTCTCCACCGTCGCCCGCTTGTCGTCGCGCACACCGTAGCGGCGCGCGGTGTCGGGCATCAGTTGCATCAGGCCGACGGCGCCCTTGGGTGAGACGGCCTGCGGGTCGAAGCCGGATTCAGCCGCCACCAGGGCGCGCAGCAGCGCGTAGTCCACGCCGTGCAGGCTGGACGCCTCGCGCAGCACGGCGCTGTGCTGGCGGTAGGCGGGAGATCCGTCGATCAAGGCCGCCAGCCGGGAGGCCGCGCCCGTCAAGGGGCCCGCCACAGCGGCCGGAGCGGCAGCGGGCACCGGCAGGCCCTTGCGCGAGTCGAACTCGCCCTCGCCCCGGAAGAACAGCGTGTAGCGCGCATCCACCTGCTCGGCGGCAAAGTGGGCGGTGCCGCGTTCGTCCACATAACCCCAGATGTCGGCATGGGCCAGGTTATTCCAAAACAATAGCACCATGCCCAGGAAAAATGGGCGCAAGCAGCCAAAAAGTCTTTGAAAAAGCAGCATGGCGGGGTTACCGATCAGATGTCTACCTCAACGGCATCACCATGTAATTCCATCAGCTCGCGGCGCGCAGCCGCCTCGCCCTTGCCCATCAGGCGGGTCATGAGGCTGGCGGTCTGCTCGAAGTCCACCGCGCCCAGTTGCACCTGCATCAGGCGGCGGGTGTCGGGGTTCAGGGTGGTTTCCCACAGCTGCTCGGCGTTCATCTCGCCCAGGCCCTTGAAGCGGCTGATGGTCCAGGCGCCTTCGCGCACACCATCCTTGCGCAGCTTGTCGAGGATGGCGGCGAGCTCACCCTCGTCCAGCGCATACACCTTGGACGCCGGCTTCTTGCCACGCGCCGGCGCATCCACCCGGTACAAAGGCGGGCGGGCCACGAACACATGGCCGGTTTCGATCAGCTTGGGGAAATGGCGGAAGAACAGCGTGAGCAGCAGCACCTGGATGTGGGAACCGTCCACGTCAGCATCACTCAGGATGCAGATCTTGCCGTAGCGCAGGCCACTCAGATCCGGGCTGTCGTTCGGGCCGTGCGGGTCCACCCCGATGGCCACCGAAATGTCGTGGATTTCGGTGTTGGCGAACAGCCGGTCACGCTCCACTTCCCAGGTGTTGAGCACCTTGCCGCGCAACGGCAGGATGGCCTGGCTTTCCTTGTCACGGCCCATCTTGGCGCTGCCACCGGCCGAGTCGCCTTCGACCAGGAAGACTTCGTTGTGCGCGATGTCCTTGCTTTCGCAGTCGGTCAGCTTGCCGGGCAGCACGGCCACGCCCGAGCCCTTGCGCTTTTCGACCTTCTGGCCGGCCTTCTGGCGGCTTTGCGCGGCCTTGATGGCCAGTTCGGCCAGCTTCTTGCCGTAGTCCACATGCTGGTTCAGCCACAGCTCCAGTGCCGGGCGCACGAAGCTGGACACCAAACGCACCGCGTCGCGCGAGTTCAGGCGCTCCTTGATCTGGCCCTGGAACTGCGGGTCGAGCACCTTGGCGCTCAGCACATAGCTGGCGCGGGCGAACACGTCCTCGGGCAGCAGCTTGACGCCCTTGGGCGCCAGGGCGTGCAGCTCGATGAAGCTTTTCACTGCGTTGAACAGGCCGTCGCGCAGGCCGCTCTCGTGTGTGCCGCCGGCGCTGGTGGGGATCAGGTTGACGTAGCTCTCGCGCACGGGCGCGCCGTCTTCGGTAAAGGCCACACACCAGCTAGCGCCCTCGCCTTCCGCGAAGTTTTCGGCGGCCTTGTCGGCAAAACCTTCGCCCTCGAACAGGGGGATGACCGGGTCGCCATTCAGCGTCTGCTGCAGGTAGTCGCGCAGGCCGCCCTTGTAGAGCCAGGTCTGCACTTCCTTGGTCTTTTCCACCGCCAGGGTGACGGCCACGCCGGGCATCAGCACGGCCTTGCTGCGCAGCAGGTGCGTCAGCTCGGCCATGGGCAGGGCGGCAGACTCGAAATACTTGGGGTCGGGCCAGACGCGTACGGTGGTGCCCTGCTTGCGGTCGCCCTCGGCGCTGCCGTTGCTGGGGCGCGTGACCAGCGGCTCGGTCACGTCACCACCCGCAAACACCAGGCGCGCCACCGTGCCATCGCGGTAGGACGTGGCCTCCAGCTTGAGCGCCAGCGCATTGGTGACCGACACCCCCACCCCGTGCAGGCCGCCCGAGAAGCTGTAGGCGCCGCCGCTGCCCTTGTCGAACTTGCCACCGGCGTGCAGCCGGGTGAACACCAGCTCGATCACCGGGGCTTTCTCTTCCGGGTGCAGGCCAAACGGGATGCCGCGGCCATCGTCTTCAATGGACACCGAGCCATCGGCGTGCAAGGTGACCTTGATCTTCTTGCCAAAGCCGGCCAGGGCCTCGTCGGCCGCGTTGTCCAGCACTTCCTGGATGATGTGCAGGGGGTTGTCGGTGCGGGTATACATGCCCGGCCGCTGCTTCACGGGCTCCAGGCCCTTGAGGACGCGGATCGAGCCTTCGGAATAGTCGGACGGGGATTTCACTACCGGATTGGTTGCCATGGGGCGGATTGTAGTGGCCTTGCCAGGGACTACTGGTTTTTTCCACAGTCCACGACAAGCCAGGGACTGCAAGGGGCCGCCGAAATGGATACAGTTCCCGCCATGCATAACGAAACAAAAAAATTATCTATGGCCCGGGTGCTGATCTGCGGCGCCGCCATCGTGACCCTGTCCATGGGTATCCGCCACGGCTTTGGCCTGTGGCTGCAGCCCATCACGCAGGACCAGGGCTGGACCCGCCAGACCTTTGCCCTGGCCATCGCCATCCAGAACATCTCGTGGGGCATTTTCGGCATCTTCGCCGGCATGATGTCCGACCGCTTCGGCGCCTTCCGGGTGCTGATCATCGGCACCATCTGTTATGCGCTGGGCCTGGTCGGCATGGCACTGGCCACCAGCCCGCTGGTGTTTGCGCTGACGGCAGGTGTGCTCATCGGCGCGGCCCAGGCAGGTACCACCTACGCCATCATCTACGGCATTCTGGGCCGCCAGATCTCGGCCGAGAAACGCTCCTGGGCCATGGGCATCACCGCGGCGGCGGGCTCGTTTGGCCAGTTCCTGATGGTGCCGGTAGAGGGCTGGCTGATCCTGAACCTGGGCTGGCAGCAGGCCCTGCTGGTGCTGAGCATGATGGTGCTGCTCATCGTGCCGCTGGCCTTTGCCCTGCGCGAGCCCGGCTTTGGCGGCCGCGCCAGCGCGGTACCACGTGAGCAGACCATCAAACAAGCCCTGCGCGAAGCCTTTGCCTACCCCAGCTTTCAGCTGCTGATGGCGGGCTATTTCGTCTGCGGCTTCCAGGTGGTGTTTATCGGCGTGCACATGCCCAGCTACCTGAAAGACCACGGCCTGTCGCCCCAGGTGGCCAGCTACGCGCTGGCGCTGATCGGGCTGTTCAACGTGTTCGGCACCTACATCGCCGGCAGCCTGGGCCAGCGCATGGCCAAGAAGAACATCCTGGCCTTCATCTACTTCGCCCGCGCCGTGGTGATTGCGCTGTTCCTGCTGGCGCCGCTCACCCCCACCAGCGTGTACGTGTTCTCGGCCACCATGGGCCTGCTGTGGCTGTCCACCATTCCGCCCACCAATGCAGCCGTGGCGCAGATCTTCGGCATCCAGCACCTCTCGATGCTCAGCGGCTTCGTGTTCTTCAGCCACCAGATCGGCTCGTTCCTGGGCGTGTGGCTGGGTGGTTACCTCTATGACCGCACCGGCAGCTACGACATCGTCTGGTACATCGCCATCGCGCTGGGCGTGTTCGCCGCCCTGGTGAACCTGCCCGTGCGCGAAGCCGCCATCATCCGCAACCAGCCCCAGGCCACCTGAGCATGGAGCCCGCAGCCCCCACGCCGTCACGCATCCCCTGGCGCCACCTGGCGGGCTGGGGGGTGGCGACGTTGGTGCTGCTGGGGGTGTTTGGCTTGTATCTGCACCCGGACTTCATGATGACGCTGGGGAACCAGATTTGGGCTTGCTTTTAGGTCAAAATTGGCTTCTGCGCCCGTCTTTCCTTGTCATTTAGTTATTAAATTAATAGCATTTCATTCGAGTCACAGGGCTATCGTGCAAGCGAGTCGTT
>Ga0208693_1000876_pt1 | contig 22703 bp, 18 predicted proteins | sample AD_UKC071_MetaG_FD_184438 | JGI IMG/M metagenome (GOLD analysis project Ga0208693, IMG submission 184438) | Active sludge microbial communities of municipal wastewater-treating anaerobic digesters from USA - AD_UKC071_MetaG (SPAdes) (version 2) | ecosystem: Engineered > Bioreactor > Anaerobic >... | reverse complement strand
CATCTGCCACCCCACACCACATATTCCCATCCTTGCGTCTCCGCTTGTTTGGGCTTACCAGCTATCTGGATGATGCAGGGCTTCCCCGGTTAAGTTTGTCTGCCTGAACACGAACCCGTCCGTCAAACTCCCCCAGGTTATCCAGCTTTCGGGCTTTCCCATACTTCGCAAGGTTACCCACCTGACAGGCCAACTTCGGTTCGCTTTCACTACGTTCCGTGTTCCCCCTCAAAGCTTCCTTCAGACCCCGCCGTTACCGGCGACGCCCTTGCCTTCGGGTTGTCTTCCCGCTGGTTGGGTGACAGGACTTCTTTCAGTCCATCGGCTCAACAAACATGCCGGGCGAACGAACAGTTGGGCACTGAGTTCAGGTAACTCAGTGCCCAATTACGCCTCGGTTCAAGGCTACCTTTTCATGCTGGATGCAGGATCGCGCCGGCAATCCCCGTGAACATGAACTAGTATTCGCCCCACCCGCCCGATTTCGCAGAATCGGGGTTATTGGCTACAAGCACATCGCGGTAGTTCACTAGGTTCGCCAGTATGTGCTTGAGGTGCTCTATGAAGCCTGGGTGAGCTGAGTTGCCTGCCTCGGCCTTCGCTATCCCCGCGTCAAACTCTTCGATAAGAGCGTTGAGCGTGTCGATATCGATCACTGCACCCTGAGTCTTTGCCGGCGACTCATAACCCCAAGCGTCATTCACGTTGCCAGTGGGTGATGCAGGCTTCGTCACCGTTGTAGCGGTCACCACCGTAGATTCGGCAGTTGATCCTTTGGATGAGATTCTCGCCAACGCCGGGGACTTAGGCGGTGCTATCCTCTCTCCTGCCCTGGCGTAGACGAGTTGGCCGATCCACACTCTGTTGTCTTTGGTTCGAAAATCGATTCTGTCCTGCCCTTCGGGAACAGGAACGGTCATCGTTCCGATGTAGACGACACCGTAATCGGGACTGTCTATGTGCGTCTCAAGCATGTCGGACGGCTTGACTTTACCATATGCCACGGGCACATTGAGCTTTTCAGGTCGCGTAACCTCGAGGAAGTCCTCTCGTTCAGTGTCAGATACGCCAGGCTGAATGAAGACATTGAACGACACAGTCCCGCCTGCCTTGTCAGGCAGATACAAATTCCCCGCCCTGACATAGGGAAGCTTTGATAGATTGCCCTGGATGTAATCGTTCGATGACCTGACTATGTCGGTAACAGTGCCCATCGAGGATGTGAACTTGATGTTGGCAAAGACCGACCTATCTGATCCCTTCAGTTGCAGAATGCTCGTTCCTTTCGGAACCCTCACAGTAATGCGCTGGATGAGAGGGGTGAAACCCCATCTGTCGGTGTCATGGCTCAACTCCGATAACGCGGCTTGAACAGGACTTTTGTAGCTGGAAGCAAAAAGCGTAGGACCCATAGGATGCGATACGATGCTAAGCGGCACATCTATGAGCCTATCTGTTGGGTACAGCCATGCGTGCCAGTCCATCTCGAGAATTCCGCCCTCTGCGTGAGGAAGAATCAGGGGAGCGGCTTGGTAATATAGCTTGCCCGTGTCTTTGCCCTGATACGGTGCGCCACCGCACTGCATCAGCGACGTTCCTGCCGACGGCAACACAGCAACAGGCGGGTTGGGAGTGAAATCGAGGTCAGAAATGACGATCCGGCCTCGCTTGGTTGCAAATCTGACCCATTGGAAGCCAGGCAACACATCCAAGCTACATGTACCTACACGAACCAGGCCCTCGTTCTTGTCATTGAGCATGTAATCCGCAGCGTCGGCAAACGACGCTTTCAGATCAGTTGCCTCAAAAGCCGCATTGGGAGGATACTTTACAGACAAACTCTCATCCAAGGCGCCGTCGCTGGCATATATGCTCATGTAAGCATTGAAGGAGAGCTTGCCACCGAACGGATTCGGTATGTATATGTCGCGGATACCCCAATACAGCTTTTTGTCGGTGTTTCCCGCGTACAGATTAGTTGAGCTAAGCGCAATAACATCACGAACCCCGTTGAACACAGGGTCAGCCAGGAACACCCTGTTCGATGAGGTCTGCAGAACCTGATGGCCCTTGGGCACTGTGATTGAAATCTTGCCGATTTCGATAAATCCGCTGGCCGGGTCATCACGCCTCATTTCGGCAAACGGACCAGGAGTGCCAGCTGTGGTCCCCTTCTTCTCGAAAAGCTTCTCTGCGGGTGAAAGCCAGGTCGATACCTGAAAAGAGTAATCAATCTGCTTCTCGTCCTGCCTGGTCTCAACGTACAAAGTAGCCTCAAATGTGCCGCCTTCGGCGCTGGGCAGACGCCACCAGCGGGTGCCATCGTAGTAAGGGCAGCCGGTCTGGGCGCCCCATCTCATGTACGACGGTTCCCCAAAATAGCCAAGGACAGGCGCACACAATCCGCGCGCGGGAATTGTCAGCGCAACGGCAATCAACACTATGCTAACCACAGTGGTAAACACGGATCTACCTTTCATCTTGACTTTCCTCCTATTGCACGAGAATCGGTCGTTGTGAGCTGCTTTGCCGCTCAATCGATAACCACGGGAACGACGCCGGTTTCATGACAGAATCGTTTTGCAATTCTCTCAACCTCTTCTTCATCAATCGCTGCATGGAGAAGTCGAGTATTTTGCACACGCTTGTCCGTGCCGTAAGTGAGAGAGATATAATCCGGCCCGATTTCCACCGTCTTCAAGAAAATGCCCTCCTGGTTGAATTTGATGACTCTTGAGTCGAGCAGGATGCCGAAGTATGAGACGAATACCTCGATACATTCGGTATCCTCCGGTCCCGCCAAATCACCGGCTTTATTGCAGATGACGGCCGTACGGATGCTCAGCATTTGGTTTTCCACAATAAGCTGTGCTATTTTCAGTTTGCGATGTTCGCGCGCCCACAAAACCGCCATACATGCGCTTGCCGGAAGGCTGACAGTCAGAAGCATCTGAATTTGAATTTCAGGCACCAATCTGCTACAGGCAAGAATCAGAACACTCACTGCCAAGATAAGACCGGCATCGAGCGCTAGAACATAACTTCTTTGCCTTATGGCCTTCAAGGATGTCTTCCTCCTTCTGGCAGACGCTTTGACCTATCAAGAATAGCGTAACAGCTTGCGTACTAAAGGCCATCACCCAAGTCGGGTAGTTAACGCGAAAAGCCCCCACCTTTTTCGGGTAGAGGCTTGAAATAGCTGTGATTTTCGCTTTATTACTCTTTCGTGGCTGCGGCATCCGTAGTTGCCAATACCATATCGATTAGCTCTTCACGGCTCTTGATGCCCAATTTGGAGTAGATGTTTTTCACATAATACTTGACCGTGTTTTCGCTGATAAACAGCTCGCTGGCGATCATCTTGTAGGTCTTTCTTTGAAGAAGCAGGGACGCAACTTGGCGTTCCCGCTCGGAGAGGTTTTCATATGTCGCCACTTGATCGGCTAACCTGCTCTGTTCCCACGGTGATATCTCGGAAAACATCACCCGATAAGCATGGTCCTTGAGCAAAGAGTACAGACGCCTGTGCAAAGGAGGCAAGAGGGCAAGGGTAACGCATACCACAGCCAGCGCCAGCAGCGTTGAGTTGAAAGCTTGCGTTCCCGCCGAAGAAATCGCCTTGCCGATCAGCCCTCCCAGCAGCACGCCCAGCACATTGGCGGACAGCCCAATTCCAAATACGGTTGCCGGATTCTTGCAGTAATCCAGCATCTCTCCGAGGATAGTCCACCAGAACAGATCATATATCCCGCAAGCGCCCAGCATCAGTGTGTTGACAACAAGATAGCTCATCGCTGAGCGGTTTAAGAATACAAACGCAATAAAGGAAAAACCGATCATTGCAAGAGCCACATACAGCATGTAAGTCCGGTTTATTTTGAGGGCCGGGTTTCTCATGGCGTAGACGGCGACGACGTACGGCATTGCCCAATACCAGCTTGTTAGCCATTCATGATGCGCAAAGGCGGGATTTATCACCTCGTACATCAGTCCGGAGTTGATGGTGATGATCAGAATGAAGAGGCATAGCAAAGCGAGAGATCCCGCTATGTTAACGGGTTCTTCTTTTGTGGTGACAGTGACTCCAAAAGCAGCGTCATCATCGGCCGGAAGACGCAGCGCAAATATGAATGCGCCGAAAAGCACTATCATGGACAGAGCCAGCCCGATAATGGGAGACAGATGAATGGCCACCACGTTCAACAAAGTCATCAGAAGATTTGAGCATATGAGAACATCTGCGGCTGTCTTTGTGCGCTCATTCTTCGGCGTGCCGCTCTTGAAGTAGAAGCCCCATGCCGCCACGCAAGCCCCGGCCAAGAATGAGCTTGTGATAACGCCCAAGCGCCAAAATACAGACAGCGGGAAAAAGAAAATCGCAGATGCAGCAATGAAAAAAGCACACGAGCACAAAAAGAGCCTTCTTGCCGCCTTCTTTGTCTTGATCAAAAAGCCGCATAGAAACAACCCGGCAAAATTGGCGGCAACCCCGCCAAAGACCATAGGGCTCGGGCTCACATCAGAAGAATCTAGAAGGGCATACAGTATCTGTCCTTCGAAGAGGAAGGCCAACATCCAGGAGGAAAACAACGAAAGAACGATGACGGACAGCTTCCGTTCGTCCAAACTAACATGTAACGCTCTACTGCCTCTCCCATCAGCCATTTGGCCACCTCTCTTACTGAATAACATTGATGCTGGCAACACAGGTATTCCGTGGCATACCGGTATCATTCGACCATAAAAGCTAGTAACCTGCCCGTAAGGCTCCAAAAGTGTGTGGCGTCGTAATCGACCAGATCGAGCAGCGCTATTTCCTGTCCTGCATCAAAGAGAGATAGTCGGTGCTTACCGGCGCTGCCAGTAGCTTACGAACCAAAGAGGATTATGGCTTCGGGATCGGCTTTGCGCACAACAACACGCGAAACACTGAACCACCATCTACTGACAGCAACGCACCATAGCAGCTGCCTGTGGCCCATACTGTGTCAACGATTTGCCTCTCCCGGATGTCCTGGGGTGTCGATATGCACTCACCCAAGAGCTCGGTCTAGCCATCAGTTGTCAGCAAACGCGTCGCGGTCAGTTTGATGGCAGTTGCGCCTAGTGGGGCAGTTGTCAATATTGACAGCACAGCCACGGCCAAGATTAGCTCGCCGCTTTCGACGCCAACGGCCAGGGGCACCGCGCCTATGGCGGCTTGCACTGTGGCTTTGGGGATATATGCCAGCATGCAGAATAGCTTTTCGTGGAAGTTGAGCTTGGAACCGATCAACGCAACCCACACACCTACACACCGGAAAGCCAGCGCCCCGAAGATCACTGCCAATCCGGCCAAACCTGCTCTCCATGCAACACTGATGTCCACCTGTGCGCCAACCAACACAAACAGAAGTATCTGCGCACCGACCCACAGTTTCTCAAATTTGACCCTCAAGCGCTCTGCCAGGGCCTCATCGCGCTCCAGAAGCATTACACCCATGGCCATGACGGCAAGCAAGCCGGACATAGGCATACTGGCCGCCAGCAAGCTCTCCAGCCAGACCATGACTATGGCCAAGGATATGATTGTCAGGGCCTTGACTGTGTCGCGGATGTGCACTCGCCCGAAAAACCATATCAAACCCAAACCAATTGCGGCTCCAAGCACGCATCCCGACAGAATCGAAATCGGAATCCGGACAAGGCAGGCGGCAGCGCCAGGTCCATTGCCCAAGTACATTCCCAGAAGGGACGTAAACACTACTATTACGAATACGTCGTCGACAGAAGCCGCCGCGATCAGCGTCGCCGGTATCCCCTTATCTGTGCCAATTTTCCTTTGTTGAAGGTCTATCATGGATGGAACAACAACAGCTGGAGACACGGCGCTAAGAACTGCTCCGAGAATCGCTGCTTCCAAGGTGCTTACTCCTAGCAGTTTCGGCGCAAGAATTATTACACCTAGAAGCTCAAACGAAGCTGGCAACAGACTCATCAGAAGAGCAGTTCTGCCTACCTGTGCTATAGTGCTGAAGCTCATCTCGAGTCCCGCCCGCAGCAGGATGATAATGAGAGCCATTTCACGCAGATCTGCCGACACTGCAATCAGTTCGTGGTGAATCAAGTTCAACCCATACGGCCCAAGCACGATGCCTGCAAGTAGCATCCCGAGCAGACCAGGCATTCTGATTCTACTGAACAGAGCGTATCCAAGCAATCCACCAAGTGTTGCAGCAGCAAGGCCTATAGACATCAAAATCCCCCCTGGAACCGATACCCAAAAACAAAAGCCGACGGTTCCTACGTGTGATTGTAGAAGCCATCAGCTGCCGTCAGCGGTTCGGATTACTCCAGAGGGGAGCTTCATCCCTCGATACGATTATAGGCTATCAATAGCATGGGGTCAACGCGCACACGGGCACCCAGAGAGAGTCTACATGTACCCGGTCATACGATCAGTCCTATGAGCACAATTGCCGGCGTTTCTTCATTGAGCAGGCATCATCACCTCTTGTTCAGTTCTCATGGACAGTACCGTGAAACCGCTTCTCGAAAACCCCTCTCAGTAACCCATCTCCCTGCTCCGCACGTGCATTCCACATAGAAGCGCATAATAAGAGACTGGGTATAGAGGCGACAATCACATACACTCTCCCGGCAAGATACTGCGTCTTGCGGAGAAACAATCTATAATACGGCTGCAATCAACTCTCGGCAGTGACAGACGACTATCACAACTCTGGCACGCGGATATGTGGCGTTCTCAGCAATTCCCAAGAAGTGCTTTGGCCTGCTCAAGCGGCCAAGTTCTGAGTCTCGGGCAAGGTGAACCCCGGGGCGCGTAGAGGCTTGAGAAGACCCACTCCGATTCCGAGGAGGTCTGGTTATTGAAGAACATGGATTTGTTGTCAAGTGATAAGACGGCAGATTATCATCTAGGTCAACGAACCATGGAGAAGAAAACGTATTTGCTAAGGGCATTGAATCAGGATGAGATACAGGTTGCAGTGGAGCTTACCTGGCAATTGTCCGAGGATCCAGCAAACAGAAGTTATCCGCTGTTTCAAAGTCGCGATGAGATAGAAACGGAGTATGTCGCGCGATTGCGGGAGCAAAATGCGGCTCTGATTGGCTGCTTCCAAAGCGAACGTTTGATTGGCTTGTTGTGCTATTTCTTCCAGCCTGGAGAGCGCTATCTGCAGACAACTGCTTTTATGGCGGCAGAAGATTGCGCCGCGGTCGCAGATGAATTCGTGAAATACCTCCGTGCAAACTTCAAGGAGTATGAAATCTACATCGGCATCACTGCAGAGAATATCTGTTTTTCCAAAATCCTGCAGCTAAATGGATATGAGTTGATCGAAGCGAGCCTGGACATGCGTCTTGGGAGAAGCCAATTCATAGACCACGATTCCTCGGATCATGAAATCATGCGGATAGACCACACTGATTTTGAGGAATACGCCGGATTTCATGAGGCGCACTTCGACAACATTTACTGGAATGTTGAGCGTTTGCGCAATAGCATTGATCAATGGACTATCCTTGCGTTGAAAACAGAAGGCAAGATTAATGGTGGTTTATTCCTGCGCACAGACGCCCATACGGCAGAAATCTTTGGCATGGCATTTGCAAACCCTATTGACGAGCATGTCGCCTCCGCCCTCTTGTTAAGAGCGTTGAAGACGGTTTTTGAGGAGAATCCAGGTGTTGATAGTGTGATTTTCTTTATGGACGAAGATGAGAAACCAAATCAGAGCGTGGCTCTTTCAAATGGTTTTCGGCGCCATAGTCGTTATCGATGCTATCGAAATGCATGAGCATCTGTTTCTCAGAAGTATCGTGGCGAAGAAACCCCTTTTCACTGACGCAATCCACACGGCATTTGAAGATCTGCCCTTTGAAGGCGAAACAGCCTGTGCGATCTGCCATGTACTCGGCCGAATGCCCAGACGCCCCAGCTATCACCTAAGACGTTTCGGTGCGAGCATCCTTGATGCCAGCGCAGCAGACTTCCAGCGATGACTCACCCTTAAGGGATGAATGGGGTCGATTGTGGTAGGACTCCTCCACCAAACACCAGACCCCTCGTCAAGCTCGTCCAAAGACATGGCCGGCGAAATCTTAAGCTCGCTAATCAAGGACGATCATACAAAGCCTGGCCATTGCCCAATTCTACGCCCATGACGTGGAGAGCGCCGCCGCCGCTTCGCGTTCCTCCTAATGTTTTCAGGGCGGATCGGTTGAATAATGCCTCAGGCCATATGTCCCATTGCAGCCCGGAGCACCCCAATACCCGCCCGCCTAGCGACACGGCAAACGTCTATATGGCGTGGCTACACGTTGAATATGAGCTGTAGAGCCCTCCCTCAGCAGCGCCCTATTCAGACCGAGCCATTGATACTTGTGCATAACCCTCATTGGGCCCCTCTCAGCCACCCGTGTGCCGTCGCTTTCTGAAGCGGCGATCGCGACTACGGTCTTTGGTCACCTGCATCAACGCCAGTTTTCCGGCTGTAACTCACTTGCCAGTGCTTTCTTCACAACCTCCAGCACGAACCCAGCCTCTTCAATGGCTTGGTCCGCATCGGACAACTCATATTCGACAGTAGGCACAAAATCCTCGGCGCCATAGAAGCTCAGCTCACGCTCCTTGCGGAGTCTCTTCGAAATGCTGCGGATTTTCACCATATGATCGCAGATGATCGGAGGCAGCAAGTCCCTGTTATCCTCAAGAGTTCGGCCGACATCGTGGACCTTCGGCACTTCAACCCCCGCAGCACGCAACAAAGCCTTGAGGGTCAATTCCACCACGCTCTGAGCTTCGCGAACAACATCGGAATATGCATTTCGTTCGCGGTAAAAATAGAGGGCCTCCAGCCGCACCGAGGCTTTCTCCAAATAGGCCAGAGTCAAATCGTCACTCTTCACAACCCAATACCCCCCAAGAATCGGTTGGTGCGCCACTCCCATGTGTTATTCCGCCTGACGCGGTAGGCTCCCACTTCTTTGAGAAGCGCTGAGGCGGAGTTGATAATTCGATCGATGATCCCTTCCGGATCCCAGATAATCACATGGTCAGTCACCAAGTCGTAGTAGATTGGCTGCATCATGAGGGCCTCGGTCTCAGTGACGATGTACGGTGAGAGCTCGCATGAGAGGCCCTCCTCTCTGAAGAGCCGTTGGGCCAAGTCATCGTGCTTCATTTCTACTTCCCGGATGAATTCCTCTATCCTGATGCGCCTTTTGTCGGCTTCCTCTAATATGATCAAGAGGTCAAGATCAGAATCCTTGCGATTTTCGCCTCGCGCGAACGAGCCGAAAATGGCGAGTCCCAGGAGGTTCTCGCCATAGTGCCGGAGTATACAGCTGAGGATGGTGTCAACATACCTGCAATGCTCCGGCGAAAAGGTCCGAAGTTTATGGACGATCGGCAGATTCATGCCTGTTCCTTCAGTCATGGGCCAGCAAGACCTCCTTCGAGGGAATTTGTGAAAAGCGTACTGCATTATTAGTCTATCATGAACTCGCATCCATCGACTATATTCGCCAACATAGCCATCCTAAGTTTGGACATCAAGGAGGGCAAGAAGAGCTAGTCCACATCAGCATCAAGGCTAGCGCTGCCAGTGGAGTGTGCAACGGGAGCGATGGTCGCTTCAGGGTCGGATTCCCGTTCAGACACTCACGCCGCTAGAATCATCAATGTTGCCCGGAATCTGGCTATCCCATTTCTGCAAGCCGCATGTGCCTTATTATGCTCGCTTGGAAGAATCGGTCTCCTCAAACCCCCATCATGATTGGGCGTGAGATCACGCGGGAACGTGCGATACTCCCAGAATCCCGCATTGTTGCCACCCTTCCCTCTCTTTGCTTGAAGGACACCGTCACTCGGCAGCGAATTCTTGAAAGTCAGAATCAACCGGTTATCTCAGCGCCCGAGGGCGCTTAGGACCGCTGGGGCTTTTGAACCACTTTCGGCTCCTGAGGTTCCTTAAGCGCTCGACTGCCGCTGGTTGAACTTGCACAGGATCAGCGCGAAAGCCGTCATGCCCCGGGGCCGCTCGTCCCTGGCTGTGACGATAATCCCTGGCAACAGGCGCACCAACTTGCTGAGCAACTATGGAAATGGGCTGATGCTAATGGACGACATGCTCCTGAAACCGATCACTGAGGCCACTTACCTCACTACTGAGAATGCCTGGCGCTACCGCGCCATCCTTCGATATTTCTACATCCAGCATGAACGGCTCAGGTACTATCTTCTACCCGGGGAGGTACTGGACCATCTGAAGGAAAGCCCGCATTTTCATGACTACACTGAAGAGCTGCTCATGCGCGACCTCGATCAGCTCGTTGAATGGAAGAACCTCATACCCCGTCAGGAAACAGGGAGAGTAACCAGCATCGAGCAGTTCAAGAGGAAAAGGTTCAGGTATCAGTGCGCGCCATACACAGTTGAAATTGAGAGAATGGTGCGCACGCTGGAACAGATGGGAGACTCCTTCGGCGGATCGCTCGAAAGAAGTCTCGTACAGCGGATGCTGGAAGCGCTCGAGGCGCTCGTTGGGCCGATGGTTGGGCACGCTGTCGGATCCACCGCGGGCTCCAAGACCGAGCCCGCGAGCGGTCAGAGCCGCACACGATCGAACGAGGAAGTCAGCCAGATTTGGGACGATGTTTTCGGACATTTCCGAAGGCTTACGCAGAATGCCGCCGACTACCTTGCGCATCTGAAGAGCGAAAAAGTTGAGGGGCTGATGAAGACTGAGGCGTTCCTCGTCTACAAGGACGCGCTCACAGAGTACCTCCGCGACTTCATGTCGTCCTTGCAGCGCACCTCCGCCAAGATAGACGCGCTCTTGCGGAGTGTTCCGGACGATGTTGTCAGACACTTGGCAGGCCAGGTCGCCAATTACCAGCTCAGCATTCCAAGGCTGGATGCGCGGCCTTCCAAGTCCGAGCTTGAAGCCACTCTCATCGGGCAATGGCACGGGCTGAGGGACTGGTTTCTGGGCGCCGGAGGCCGTGAAAGCGATCTGTCATATCTTCAAAACGAAACCAATGAGACGATCCGCAGGATAACCCGGTTCGCTCAGAGGCTCGGCGAAAGGAGCCACAACATCCGCAGCCGGTACAACGACTACCTGTATCTGGCGCGATGGTTCGCCAGTCTCGACAGCATAGAGGAGGCGCACAAGCTCTCCTCCTGCGTATTCGGGGTCCCGAACACCCGTCACTTCGTCTCGGACTTTCCAGTTTCAGATGATATGTACTCAGAAGTCTGGGACCTGCCCCCGTCTGTTGTCACAGTCAAACCCCGAACTCGGCTATACCGAGAGAGGACCAAGCCGAGCGCTGTTATCAGCCGCGAGCGCGAAAAACGGGAAATGCTCGAGATGCACCTTCAAGAGAGGGCCGCCGAACGGCGTCTGATTGAAGAGATCACCGCGGGCGGCAGAGTTGTCCTGGCTGAGCTGGGCCCGGTAGACCCCAATGTGCGGCGGGTCCTCCTGGCATGGATCGATCGGTGCATGCTAAGCCCGGATAGGTGCACGAACACCGAAACCGGCATCGTGGTCCAGCTCAAGCTAGTGGATGGCACCAGGATACGCCTGGTGTCCGATGACGGAGTCTTGGAGATGCCAAATTACGAATTCCTGGTGGCGCCCAGCACTGGCCCGCGGCAGACCTGGAGGTAGTAGCCTTGCCTGATATCTCATTCGACGATGTGGCCCGAGAGGCCCTGGGTCACCTCATGGAACAATGGTGGATCCTTAGGGATAGAGAACCTGACAAGTACCGAATGGTCCGCGAGCGTGAGTCGGCCCTCGCGATGTACGCCATGGACAAGCTCGGCTTCAGGCTCGTCGTGCACCGATACTTCGCGCGTCTCGAGAAGATCCCTGCTGAACCCGAGGCCTACATGGGAATCCCCGAGTTCAAGCTCGCCATGGACTACGCCCTCTTTTGCTGCATTCTCGCATATCTCGACCGGAAAGGTGTTGATGAGCAGTTCCTGTTGAGCGAAGTGTGCGAGGAGCTCAAGGCGATATGCCCTGCAGAGATAGAGCTCGACTGGCGCGATTACGCGCATAGAAAATCCCTTGTGAGAGCGCTTACGTTCGCCAGGGAAGTGGGCATCATCCAGCCGGTCGAGGGGGATGTGGAGCAGTTCAGCCTTTCTCCCGACACTGAAGTCCTCTACGACGTAGCAATTGTCTCCAGATACTTCATGCGCCCTTATCCAAAAGATCTGTCAGAGTTTGGGACCATGAGCGAACTCCTCGATGCGTCTTGGGTGGAGACTGGAGCGGGGACTGAGACGGTAACTGAAGATGGCAGAGAGAGCGCGACCTCCCGGCGGCATCGGATCTACCGCAAGCTTTTCATGTGCCCGGCGCTGTACGGAAGTGGAGGTCAGGATCCCGATATCCTGTACCTCCGCAATTACTGCAACCGCATCCAGGAAGACATCGAGGCTCACACCGATTTCAGCCTCGAACTATATCGAAACTGCGCCATGCTGGTCTTGCCCGAGCGAAAGATGAGATACACTACGTACCCCGACGCCAAAGGCATTTCAGACATATCGCTCCAATTTGCGGCGGTTGTGCGCCAGGCTCTCGACGCAGAGGAGCTACAGATGCAGCCTGACGGGATTGTCAGGCTAACCTCTGTCGATTTCCAGCGGCTCGCAGACACATGCAGATCCAGGTACGGACCTGGCTGGGGTGTTCAGCATCGAAGAGCCAAGCTGCGGGAAGTGGCCGCCGAGCTCAAAGCGTTCCTTATCGACTGGCGCCTCGCGCTCGAAGATCCTGAGTCCGGCATGGTCTTTCTCATGCCAACGTTCGGTCGTGTGACAGGCGAGTACCCGGCTGAGTTCGACAGAAAGCTATCCGCCGACAAAGGGCTGGCTGCTGTGGATGAGGATGTCAGCGGTACAGCCCACCAGGCCGAAAAGGAGTAGTGAGGATTGCACGAACGCAGATCAGATGATAGATGGCACATCCATCGGGCGGGAATGCTGAACTTCTGGTACTACGTTGACGAGGAGTTCGTGTTCTCCAACGGGAAGCTGCTCCTCAGGGGCGCAAACGGCTCGGGCAAGTCGGTGACGATGCAGAGCCTCATCCCGGTGCTGCTCGACGGGAGAAAGAGCGCTGACAGACTCGACCCGTTCGGCTCGCGTGCGCGACGGATGGAAGATTACCTGTTGGGTGAGGAAGAAGTCGTGAACAGAGAAGAGCGCACCGGATACCTGTACTTGGAGTACAAACGCGCCAACACGCCTCAGTTCATGACGACCGGCATCGGGCTCAAGGCCAGGCGCGGAGCGGCCATGGACTTCTGGGGTTTCGTGATCCACGATGGCAGGCGTATCGGCCGCGACCTGGTGCTCTACAAGACCGAATTCAGCGCCGACAAGGGCGAAGAGCAGAAGATCCCGCTGACCCGACGCCAGCTCGAAGATGAGCTCGGCGCAGGCGGTCGTGTAGTCCGCACTCAGCGGGAGTACATGGAGCTGGTCAACAGGTACGTTTTCGGGTTCGACTCCCTCGAAGCCTTCGATGAGCTCATCCAGCTTCTTATCCAGCTCCGCACGCCCAAACTGTCGAGAGAGTTCAAGCCCACAGTAATATACGAGATCCTGGACGCATCGCTTTCCGCCCTTTCCGACGACGAGCTCAGACCGCTTTCGGATACTATTGAGAATATGGACCAGATCAAACAGCAGCTCGAACAGGTAACGCGGGACCGGGCATCCATAGCCCGCCTGTGCAAGCAATATGACCTGTACAACCAGTTTGTGCTCGTAGAGAAGGCTCAGGCCTTCGCAAACTCAGTGAAGCGCCGGGACCGCCTTGAAAGCCTGGGCAAAGAGCTTGTAGCAAGCCTCGAGCAGCGCCAGGCTGAGAAAGCCCAGTGCGACCTGGAACTGGACGCGCTCGAACGCGAGAGGAGAGTTCTCGCAGACGAGGAGACCCGCCTCAAAGAGCATGATGTCTTCAAAGCTGAACAGCAGAAGCAGGGCCTGGAGGCGGAGCGAGCGAACGTCGAGAAGACGAAGTCCCACAAGCAGAGTCAACTGTCGAGCAAACAGCAAATGGAATCGCATCTCCGCAACAAGTTGCAGGAATGCGAGGAGGCGACGCTGGCCTCCGAAGCCGAGATCCAGGCGGCGCTGGCAACCATGAAGGTGGACGCTGCTGAAGCGCAGTATGAGCCGTATGCAGTATCGGTATTCAGGTTCGAGCATGATCCCCGGTCCTTCTGCGATTTCGTCCTCTGGAGAAAGGAAGCCCAAGACCATCTGCACAGGCTGGAGTCTGTCCGACGCATGATTCGAGAGCACGGCGAAAAGCAGGAAAGATACCAGGAGGCCCAACTGATGCTGGGCGAGGCGCAGAAGCAACTGGACCTGGCGCGCAATGAAGAGCACAGACTCGAAACAAGCTTCGAAGAGGCAAAGGACTCACTAACACAGGCGGTCCACCATTGGCGGAAAAGGTGCGAAGAGCTACGGCTCACAGGCGATGAGATGAGTGAAATCTCGAGGCGGATCTCACAGCTGTATGAGCCGCACAGATACTCAGAAGCCCGTGCACCTGAAGAAGATGCCCATACCCGCGGGCTGCGCGCTATTGAGTCCGAAATGCTCAAGACTGAGCACGCCATGAGCGTCATAAAACGAGAAATGGACGAAAAGGAAACCGAGCTTGCCCAGTGGAAGGCGAAGAGCGACCCAGAGCCGCCGCGCCGCCCCGAAAGTGTTGCTGCCAGGCAGAGGCTGTCGGAAGCCGGCGTGGCGCACGCGCCGTTCTTCGCCGCAGTCGAGTTCCGCGACGGAATCCCCGATGATCTGCAGGGCCGCATCGAATCGGCCATCACAGAGATGGGCCTGCTCGACGCTATCATCGTCCCTCGCGATTTCGATATTGCCTCATTCGACTCGGACAGGATCATAAGGCCAGAGCCGCAGATTCTCGCCCGAACACTCGCCGACTTCCTCCGTCCTGCTGCGGCGGCGGACTCAGGTGTCTCGGAACGTGATATCCAAGACGTTCTGATGAGCGTCCTCGTGGTAGATTCCGCTCGAGACTTCGGCTCAGGGCATAGCGCCGTCGAAGCTTTAGGTCCGGCCCCAGCTCCGCGCCGAACCCCGGCAGCCTTGACGGAGCGCGGCGCCTACCAGATAGGCATAATCGAAGGCTCAATCGCTAGGATCACACCTGCATCTTTCATCGGCAGGGAAGCGCGGCGAAGATTCCGCGAACAGATGATCGCGCGTCTGGAGGCAGAACTCGCGTCGATTCAGGAAGAGCATCTCGCGCTCGAATCGGAACTTGGAGCGCTCAAGGAGCGGCAACGCCGGCTCGGGCTGGAACATGCAGCCTTCCCGCAGGATGCAGAAGCGCTCGCAGTATTCGAGCAGCTTGCCCAAGTAAGACTGGAGATACAGGCACACCAGCGCGAAGCCGAACGATGCAACGAGAAAGTGAAGCAGGCCTACTCGGTTCTCCAGGAGGCGCGTGCCCAACTCGTGGCCACCGCTGAAGGGCTAAAGCTAGAAGCGACTGAAGAGGCGTACGACTGGGCCGTGGCATCTATGAAGGAGTACGTGCGCCGTCTGCATGAGACTGAGCTCACCCAGAAAGAGCTGTGCCACAACCTCATGCTTTCACGTCAACACGAGGAAGGGCTCGCCGGCGTGGCAGCGGACTCAGCAGAGCTTGTGCGCGAGATCGACTCCCTCTCTTCCTCCTCCTATGAGATTTCGCTCAAGCTGGAGCAGGTCCGCGCCCGCCTCTGCGAACTCGGGGCGGATGAGATACGCCTTCGAGTAGCGCAGGTGGTGAATCGGCTGAGCGCGATTCCCGCCGAGATGCGGGAGCTCGCGAGCAGAAGCGGGAGCGCGGCCAAGGAAGTGGAATCCATTGAGCACAAGATCGCAGAGCACGCACAGAAACTCGGCTTCGCTTGGTCGGTGGCCGACGCATGCAGAAGAGTATTCGTGGACGAGGAAAAGCTGGACTTCGTCAACATCGGCGGTTTATCCGACGCCACCGGGAAAGCCGCCCCCAGCGCAACCCGCGCTGATGCCGACGCCTGCGCCGATGCAGATTCCGCAATCCATGGCGAAGCTCAGTCTTTGATCAGAGCCAAGGCGGCAACGAAGAAGCTTGGGCACTTGCTCACTCGGTCGAACCTCGATCGGGATACAGTGACAAACCGGCTGACTAAGTCCTTCTATGAGGAGATCGGGGCCCTCGTGGAGTACCGCCCCACAATTGAGCCTGTTCTCGAGCTAGAACTGCCTACCTTGAGCGGAAACGGCGAGGCCGAAGAGGCCGAATGGGAACAGCTGAGGCAGAGGTCGCGACGGCTGGAGGTCCTAATGGATCATGCGGGGAACCGGGTGAGCCCTTACTTCGTCCTCGATCAGCTGGATCAGGACATTGAGCTTCAGCGGAGATTGCTCAGTGAAAAGGACCGCGAGCTCTACGAGGAAATCATAATGCACAGCGTCGGAAGGATCATCAGGGAACGCATAAGCAGGGCGGAACAGTGGGTCAAACTAATCCGAAGCCTTATGGCGGAGAGGGACACCTCCAGCGGCCTCGCTTTCGATCTGCGCTGGCGCCCCCGCACGGCCGAATCCGAGGATGAAATGGACACCAAAGACCTCGTCGACCTGCTGCGAGCTAACCCGGGCTTGCTGAAGGAAGAGGACATGGCCAGAGTAGTCAAGCATTTCAGATCCAGAATAGACCGTGCAAAAGAGCTGCTCGACGAAGGCAAGCAGGGCAACACCCTGCACGGGGCGATCAAGGAAGTCCTCGATTACCGGCAGTGGTTCTCGTTCACCCTGTACTACAACCGCCAGGGCGAACGCGAGCACGAACTGACCAACAACGCCTTCTACAAGTTCAGCGGCGGCGAGAAGGCGATGGCAATGTACATCCCCCTGCTGTCTGCGGCGTTCTCCAGATATTCCGAGGCACGGGACGACGCCCCCTACATCATCTCTTTGGACGAAGCATTCGCGGGCGTTGACGAGAATAATGTGCGCGATATGTTCGATCTCCTGGAGAAGCTGGGATTCGACTACATCATAAACTCAGCGAGCCTGTGGGGAGATTACGATACTGTCTCATCTCTCTCAATCTGCGAGCTTGTTCGCCCGAGGAATGCATCGTTCGTGACTAGCGTGCGCTATCGCTGGGACGGGCAGACGCGCCAGTTGATGGGATCGGCCCAAGACCTGGAGGCGGCCAGTGAGTCGGCTCAGGAAGCAAGGGCGGCGCAGGATATGGTGGCCAGCGTGGCAGAAGAGTGATGAGTGTGGAGGCACCGTATGGATAGCATGGACAATATGGACATGAGGCTGGCTGACGCGGTAGAGTTTTTCAGAAAAGAGAAAGGACTTCATCGCCTGATCGACCAGGTCATCCAGAAATACAGACGCACAGGCGACATTCGAGGCAAGGTGAAACTCGATGGGCTTGACGATGCGGAACGGACGGCCCTGTCAGAGCTCTTCCGCACCGACTACAGCTCCAGCGGCTCGGTGGCAATTCCCGCTCGGCGCCTCGAGGAAGCGCTTGGGCGCACTAAATTCGCCGGAGTTCGGCTCATCGATATTCTCGAAGGCTACCAGGGAGACCCCATAACAACCCTGGCGGAAGAGCGAAATGCGCGCGAGGCGGTGAAGCGCGCCTTCTTCCAGAGCCTGCGCGACACGTGTACGTCGCCCTACAGCCGCGCATGGCTCGATAACCTAGCTGTAAAAGGCTCGGGAAGCCGGAGCGTCCACCGCTCCTATGACCGCGACCCAGTCACGTTGCATGCACAGCTGGAGAAGATCCTCTCTGCCCTGTCGGATCTACCCATCGACCCAGCTCGTCCAGAGGCAGGAAGGTATGAGCGGCTCCCAGTATTCGCAAGCCGCATCGGCGGCGACCCGCACTGTTTTGATCTCGGCACCGAAATGGGCAAATACCTCATCGCCGCGCTCAACTGGGTGCGGACAGCCAAGTCACCAGCGGCGCCACTCGCCCCTCCGCGCGGGGTCGAAGACATCACCGAGCTCTTGGCGCATTTCGGAATAGTCCGCGACGACCTCCTCAACTTCGTTACATGCACTGGAATTCTGGCCTCCAGCGCTGCCCAGCCCTTGCCGACGTGGGCTGCAGCCTGCCGCGAAGGCGTTGTACTCAACATCCCTCTCCGGGAACTGGTCAAGGCGCAATCGTGCAGACCGTTTGAAGCGTGCGCCGGGCCTGGGGCGGACCGAGACATTAGCCCGGCAGTGTTCGTAATCGAGAACTCCGGCGTTTTCTCAGCCGTGCTGGATCAGGTATCTGAAAGCTCTTCGGGGCACGCCCGCCGACCGCCAATGATTTGCACCCACGGGCAGTTCACGCTGGCCGCCCTGATCATCCTGGACAAGCTCGCAGCCAGCGGGGCTACTCTCTTCTACTCAGGGGATTTCGACCCCGAGGGACTTCAAATGGCCCAGAGGTTGATGGACCGGCTCGGGGAATCAGTCCGCCCGTGGCGCTACGGACCTGAAAACTATGGACATTGCATGTCGGAGACGCCCCTATCCGCGCACCGCCTCGCCAAGCTTCAGGCGATCACGGCGCCCCAGCTCCTCCCGGTCAAAGACGCAATGCTTGCTGAGCAAAAAGCTGGCTACCAGGAAAGCCTCATCGACGCCTTGGCAGCAGACATCCTCGAGGCGCTCAGCTGAGCTGGCGATTGTGCAAGGCAAGGAGGAGTCGGGCGGAAACTCGCCCCGGCCCCGGCTTGGCTAAGATGCCCGCATGAACTCTACGTCATGATTTCGCATGCGAAGCGACACGGTCTCTTGCCACAGCTCTCCGGCTCGCTGGAGAGAAGCCGGGCCGTTCTCAGCTGTCTGTTCAGCGCAATCTGGTAGTAGTGTCCGAGGTGCCCTGCACCGCATCAATGATCTCCCCCGCCCGCCTGCCTGGCCCAAATGTACTTGACCGCCCTCTCCATTGCCTTGTCAGGATGTACCCTGAGGTTAGGCATGTAGCCCAAGCCATCCTAGTTCAACAGGTCCTCACCCAGGGCTAGCCTGCTGCCGCACACCAGCACAACCTCTGAATTCGGAAGCGTGCACACCCCCGTATTGCCTGCGAGCATCATTACATAGGCATTTGTGCCCACAAATACCACGTTCTCAAGTTGACAGAGGCAGCCGACGAAGCTCTCGCCGGCAAGCCGTGAGCTGACATCGGACGGCCCATCGGAGTCGCCATCTAACGGACTTCCAGGCGTTGCGCTCCAGTCCAGTCCAAATGAAGACATGCAGTTGTCTAGCATCTTTCCGGCTGTATCCGTCACCAGCTGAGCGTGGAAGCTGGCAGGGCACACATCAACCCCAGCGAACCTTCTCACCCACTCCATGGCGTACCAGTCATTCTGGCCCATGTACGATCTCATGTCCAAGATAGCCGCGGGAGCTTCCTTCAGCTCGACCGCGCCATAGACCAACGCCTCAAGCTGTGGCACAGTGTCAGGCACCGCCGTCAGGCTTCGAGTTGACGCAACGGGAATGCCATCCATATACCTAAGCTCGTACGCAGGCTTCGGGGCAAAGCCGGAATCAACCAGGTTGAGCCAGATAAACTCATACGACCCATCGCTCCGGCCAAGCTTGACACATATGAGATTGGCATCGCTTATGGCTCCGAGGCACTAGAAGACCTCTCCATCGAGGCCTATAGACGGCTTCATCCAACGCGATGGATCCTCCCCTTCGACCGCAGCTACCCATAGGTCGGGCCTACGGCGTGCATAGAACCTGCCGCCGCACTCGTCAAACTCCGTGTCGAATCGTGCAAAGAACCTGCGTCTGCGGCACATGGTCTTGGGATGGATGGAGAAATGGCCATCCTGAATGAAACCAAGTCCCCGTTGGAGCAGTGTCACGAATTCGTTGGATCCCAGGCTCTCCCCGTAAGGAGTACCTCATCGCCGCCGAAAGACTGATATCCAGCGTATCCGTACTTCAACACCCTAAAGAGAACGTCGACATCGTACAGGGAATCATCCTTCGAGATGAATCCGGGCAGCGGTTCACAGGCATGTTGCTTGGAGAGTATTGATCCTGCATACGGCTCACCCCAGAAGTTGTCATATTTGTATGACCGATTCTCAAACTCCTCGAGCGCCTCGGATCCCGAAACGCCGGGAATGCCGGGCTCCACAGCCAATGCCTTCACCGTCATCATCGGCATCAGCACACACCCAATGATCACAGCTGCGGCGAAAGCAGCATAGGCCCTGCGAATCGTCACATAGTTCGCCTCCTTCCTGTCGTCCCAAGAAGAATGCTCAGAGCAGAAACTGGGGAATCGCGGAAGGGCTAATCGAGGTGCTCTGCCGGAGCGCAACCAAGAATCCGCATAATGGCAGTGGGCAAATGTAGGTTCAATCTTGCCTACATATTGAGTATACTGGGGATGAGGTGATCGACATGATAATAAACACCAAACAGATGATCCCTTTAGCTGATGCCAACAGGAACTTCTCCAAAGTGGCACGTGCAGCGGACCAGCAGGGAGCAGTGGTCATTCTGAAGAACAACGTGCCCAAGTACGTCGTGCTCAGTTTTGACCACTTCGAGGGGTTATCCAAATCTGAAGACGAGCGGCTGGAATCGGTGGCTGCCCGTATCTTGAAGGAGAATCTCCCAGCGTTTTCGGAGCTGGCAAAGTGATCCGACTCAACTGCAAGCAAGTGCTTCACCTTCATCAGCAGATGATTGCGGTCACAGGGGGGACCTCAGGCGTGCGCGACCAGGGCGCACTCGACTCGGCTATCAATCACGCTTTTGCATCAGTTGACGGCAAGGATCTGTACCCCACAGTAGAAGAAAAGGCTGCTCGTCAATGCTTTTCGATAATCCAAAACCATCCGTTCGTAGATGGCAACAAGCGAACCGGACTCTTCGTCATGCTGGTTCTTCTGGATATGAATGGAGTGAAGCTGCACTTCAAACAACAAGAACTCGTTGAGCTTGGCCTAGGCATTGCCGACGGGACTATGAACTCAGACAGGATCCTGAGGTGGATCATAGATCACAGGATCACATGAACCCTGTCTGGCTCTCAACGCGAACAAGCGTGAGCCGGGCGATGTGCACAATATCTGCAGCTTGCCACATCTTCAAGTGAACAGCCAACCGCTCGATATAGGCGCGCAGCTATGGCTCCCAACAGTATCTTCAGATCCGTGCATCGGGAGAAAGCGTCCAAGCTGTGCACGCCTTGTCCAACAAACACATGGTACATATGGTTTCCTTCTCTACCCGAAGCGAGTTCTTCTCGCCTAGCCCCAGATCAAAGCCCAAGCCTGCGCTCTGATTCTCATAATAGTTCACAATATCAAGTAGCTCCTGTTCGGCCAGCTCATGAAATATGACACGCTCAACAATCATAGCCCATAGCCGCCCGCGGGCGTCGCGAAACACGTCTGCAGCAATGCGCTCGCTAGCCCTTCCAGCAACGAGGTCTTCGTGCCGCCGCCGGGCTTTCTCAACCCACAAACGCTCATTCTCCTCATCCGAGAGTTCCTCCAGGCTTAGCAGTAATGCCTCAGCTAACCTGGCCCGTTCACTTGGATGGAGCTTAAGAGCCTCAGCTTGGATCTTGCCGATGCTCATGGAAGAGTCGCCTCCTTCCCTTTCTATTATGTCATCTGACGCCAGCTGGCCCAACAAACTGCACGATTCTGACTGACTGGGTTGAAGCGTTTCCATCGGGCTATCTGGCATAGGAAACCAGGAAATCAGCGTCGAATCAAGATTATGTGGGCCGATGGAGCCAATTTGATGAGGAGTTCGAGGTGGTCAGAGATGTGCATAACCCGGTATGCGCCCTTAATCCAGATTACGTGGACCGGCCCATATTGCTGGCCGCAATTCGAGACTGAGGGTAATTCGCGTCCCCTTCCAAAACAGCCAGGTGTCTATCTGCAGACAGTTGAATACCAGGATGGTTATCTGATTTACGCAGCCGGGCTCACGCGCCGTTCGATTCCGATACGATTCCGTGAACATACTCGCAAGTACATGAGCGGGGATTACACAGTCCTAGACATCGCCGCTATGCAGCAGGGTATTCGAAAAGAGATATGGCATGGATGGGGGTGGTCCCCGGAAAAACGGGCGGACTTTGAAAAGCGAAGGCAAGAGATCCTTAACGCTGCCAGAGAGCAACTTCAAGGGTTTCGCATCTTTGCTGCGGACGTGGGAACTGAGCCACGGATCCTTGAAAGGCTTGAGGCATCCATAATGAACAACCTTTATGAGCAGCCATCGCCGTTTTGTGACATCCCAGATAGAGGAATGATGCTCTCGCCCCGCTGGGATTCGGAAGCCCCTATCATCACTGAGAACAGGTGTACAGTCCGACTCTATGGACTTCCTGTCCATTTAGAGATCTAGCGTCATCAGCCTTTCCCTACAGGGAACAGAACCAGTGGCAATCCCTCTGCAACCCGCTGACTAGGCGCGCCTTGTCGTTCTGCACAACGCCAAGCATTTCCGTTGAGCGAGACATTGCGATCACCGCTGGCTTCATTCATTCCACCGTATCAATGCCTGCCTTGGCACCCTTCACAGTAGTACACGCTCCCGCCCATGTATGCTGCCTTCTTGATGGCGCTCCCGCAGGCCGGGC
>Ga0208693_1000875_pt1 | contig 22752 bp, 16 predicted proteins | sample AD_UKC071_MetaG_FD_184438 | JGI IMG/M metagenome (GOLD analysis project Ga0208693, IMG submission 184438) | Active sludge microbial communities of municipal wastewater-treating anaerobic digesters from USA - AD_UKC071_MetaG (SPAdes) (version 2) | ecosystem: Engineered > Bioreactor > Anaerobic >... | reverse complement strand
CGAAAAACAGCGGACGGTACGACAGCAGCGCGCGCGACTGCATGGCGCTGCGCATGGCGGGCGCCACGTTGCCGAGGTCTTCTCCAATAACCATGCAGCGGTGGCGCACGCTCTCCAGCGCCAGGATGCCCAGCAGGGCGTCGAGCGGGTAGGCGGCATAGGTTCCGGCCCCGCCGCCTACGTCCTGCGGCGGCAGCCAGAACAGGCGCATCAGGCCCATCACATGGTCCAGCCGCAGGGCGCCGGCGTGCCGCATATTGGCGCGCAGGGTGTCGATGAAAGGCGCAAAACGCAGCGGCCGCAGGCGCAGCGGGTTGAGTGGTGGCAGGCCCCAGTTCTGGCCCAGTGCGTTGAGCGGGTCGGGCGGCGCGCCCACGTACATGCCCAGCGCATAGGCGCTGCGCTGGCGCCAGGTGTCGGCGCCGCCTTCGTTCACCCCCACGGCCAGGTCGCGGTAGAGGCCCAGACCCATGCCGAGTGCCTTCGCATGGGCCTGGGCGGCCTGCAGCTGCGACTCGGCCAGCCATTGCAGCCAGCAGTGGTACTGCAGCTGCGCGGCATGGTCTTGGGCGAACTGCTGCACGGCGGGGGCTGCGGGGTCGCGCCAGGCCTCGGGCCAAGCCGGCCAGCCCCACACGGCGGGGTCGGCGGCCGCGAAGTGGGCCTGCAGCGCCTCGAACAGGGCATGCAGGCGCAGGCCTTCGCCCCGGCTTTGCACAAAGCGGTGAAACTCCGCGGCGCGGGCCGTGCCGCGCGCCAGGTGCTGCTGCGCGAAATGCTGCCACAGCAGGGCCAGCGCCTCGTGTTTGGCGGCGGCCACACCGGCGTAGTCCACCATCTCGGTGCTGCGCAGGGCGGCCAGGCGGCGCTGGAAAGCGACGCTCTGCACCAGCGTGCGCACGGCAGGGGCCTCGGCGTATTCGGGCACGTCTTCGATGGCGATGTAGAGCGGGTTCAGCGTCTCGCGGCTGCTGGGGCTGTAGGGGCTGGCCACCTCGGGGCGCTGGGCAAACAGGGTGTGCAGCGGGTTCAGGCCCACGAAGTCGGCTCCCAGGCCGGCCATCACCTCGACCAGCGCACGCAGGTCGCCGAGGTCACCCATGCCCCAGTTGCGCGCCGAGCGCAGGGCGTAGAGCTGCACGCAGGGGCCCCACCAACGCTGGCCTTCGTTCGCCAAGGCGTCGGGCACCCAGCAGCGCGCGGGCGCCACCACCACGGTGCAGTCGTGGGTGGGCTGGGCGGCTAGCCACAGGCGGTAATAGCCAGGGGCCAGATCGGCGGGCAGTGTGATGGCATCGGCAACCACGGTGCCCTGCCATTGCTGGCCATGTTCGTCCTCCAGCGTCCAGGCAGCGTGGGTTTGCGCAGGCAGTGCCAACACCGCCACCGTGGCGGTCTGGCCTTCATCCACCACCTGCACGGGGGGCAGGCAAGCGCTGGTGTCTTCCAGCGGTTCGTCGGCGCCCATGGCGTGCAGGGCGGCTTGCAGGGTGGCGTCGGGCACGTCCACCTCGGCGCCCCAGAAGCCGCTGTAGCGGCGCGCCAGGCCGGCCTGTTCGGCGCGGGTGTGGAGGTGGTCAGTGGCGGGAACAGTCATGGGGCGGTCTAGGTGGAGGGTGCGCCCAGCACCAGCAGGCTGTGGGCACCAAGGGGCACCCGGGCGCCGTCCACCCGGTGGAGCGGGTCGGTGCGCTGGCCGGTGGGCTCGGCGGTGTCGATCAGCACACACCAGCCGTGCGGCGCGTGGGTGGCATGGGTGGGCGGCAGGGTGAACAGGGCGAGGTCGGCAGAGGCGTTGAACAGCAACAGCAGTCTCTGGTCATCGGCCCCCTGGAGCCACGCGCCAAAACAGCGCACGTCGGGCTGGGTCCATTCCTGCGAGGTCATCTCCTGCCCCCACACGCTCACCCAGGTGATGTCTTTGTGGCCCTGGGCATCGACCAGGCCGGTGCGCCAGTGTTCGCTGCGCAGCAGGGGCTGGGCCTGGCGCAGCCGCAGCAGGTGGCGCACGAAGTCGACCAGCGGGTCGGCGCAGCGGGCTTCGCTCCAGTCGAGCCAGCTCAGGGGGTTGTCCTGGCAGTAGGCGTTGTTGTTGCCCTGCTGGGTGCGGCCCATCTCGTCGCCGGCCACCAGCATGGGCATGCCTTGCGACAGGCACAGGGTGGCGAGCAGGTTGCGCTTCTGGCGTTCGCGCAGGGCCTGGATGGCGGGGTCGTCGGTGGGGCCCTCGGCGCCGCAGTTCCAGCTGCGGTTGTGGCTTTCGCCGTCGCGGTTGTCTTCCCCGTTGGCAAGGTTGTGTTTGCCGTGGTAGCTCACCAGGTCGTGCAGGGTGAAGCCGTCGTGGGCAGTGACGAAGTTCACGCTGGCGCTGGGTGTGCGCCGCGCGGGCGCATACAGCTCGGCCGAACCGCACAGCGCCGCGGTCAGGCCGGGCAGCGCGCCGGGCTCGCCGCGCCAGAAGTCACGCACCGCGTCGCGGTAGCGGCCGTTCCACTCGTGCCAGCCGCGCGGGAAGGCGCCCACCTGGTAACCGCCCAGGCCCACGTCCCAGGGCTCGGCGATCCATTTGACGCGGGCCAGCACCGGGTCTTGCGCCACGGCGCTGAGGAAGGCGGATTGCGGGTCATAGCCCTGGCTGCCGCGCGCCAGCGTGGTGGCGAGGTCGAAGCGAAAGCCGTCCACATGCATCTCCTGCACCCAGTAGCGCAGGCTGTCCATCACCAGGCGCAGGGCAGCGGGCTGGCGCAGGTCGAGGCTGTTGCCGGTGCCGGTGAAGTCCAGGCAGCGGCTGCGGTCCTCGGGCTGCAGCCAGTAGTAGGCGGCGTTGTCGATACCACGCAGGTTCAGCGTGGGTCCGCGCTCGTTGCCTTCGCCGGTGTGGTTGTAGACCACGTCCAGGATCACCTCCAGCCCGGCGCGGTGCAGGGCGCGCACCATCGCCTTGAACTCGTTGACCGGGTCGCCCTGGGCATACCGGGGCTCGGGCGCGAAGAAGGCAAGGGTGTTGTAGCCCCAGTAGTTCACCAGGCCCAGATCCAGCAGGCGCTGGTCGTCGAGGAAGGCGTGGATGGGCAGCAGCTCGACCGAGGTGACGCCCAGGCCCTGCAGGTGGGCTATAGAACCGTCGCTGGCCAGGCCGGCATAGGTGCCGCGCTGCGCTTCGGGCACGTCCGGGTGCTGGCGGGTGAAGCCTTTGACATGCAGTTCGTACAGCACGGTCTGGTCGGGCGGGATGGCGGGGGGGCGGTCGTCGCCCCAGTCGAACTGGTCGTCCACCACGATGCATTTGGGCACGTGGGCGGCGTTGTCGGTAGTGTCAGGGTTGTCGTCCTGTGGGCCGTAGCCCAGGTGCTCCGGGCAGGCGCGCAGCGGGCCCTGCAGGGACTTGGCATAGGGGTCGAGCAGCAGCTTGGCACCATTACAGCGGTCGCCCGCTTCCGGCAGGTAAGGGCCATGGACGCGGTAACCGTACAGGGTGCCGGGCCTGCAGCCGTGCAGGTAGCCGTGCCAGATGCCATCGGTGCACGTCAGCGGAATGCGGGCCTGCTCCTGCTGGCCGTCCGCCGCGAACAGGCACAGCTCAACCTGCTCGGCCACACCGGAGTACAGCGCGAACTGCGTGCCAGCGCCGTCCCAGGTGGCGCCCAGGGGCCAGGGGTTTCCGGGGGAATACGGTAGATCGGGGGACGGGCTTTCGTAGGGCATGGGTTCACGCCGATGTTGGCTCCCACCTGCGGTCACAGAACAGCACGGTGGCCAGCGGCGGCACGTTCACACACATGCTAAAAGCGTGCCCGCCGCAGGGCACCGGTTCGGCATCACACCCGCCCAGGTTGCCCACACCGCTGCCGCCATAGTGCTGGGCGTCGCTATTGAGCAGCTCGTGCCAGCGCCCGCCGTGGGGCACACCGATGCGCCAGCCGATGCGCGGCTGGGGGGTGAGGTTGCACAGGGCCAGCACCCTGGCGTCCTCGGCCGAGGGCTCCTGCAGGCCGTCTGGCGCCAGGGACGGTACGGCCTGGGTGCGGCGGAAGAAACACACCACGGTGGCCTCGTCGTTCTCGGCGCCGGCCCAGGCAAAGCCGTCGCTGTCGAAGTCGCGCCGGTGCAGTGCGGGCACGGCGCGGACCACCGCGTTCAGGTCGGCCACCCAGCGGGCCACACCGGCATGGGCGGGCTGCTGCCACAGGTGCCAGTCGAGGGCGGCGTCGTGGTTCCATTCGCGTTGTTGGGCAAACTCGCCCCCCATGAAGAGCAGCTTCTTGCCCGGGTGCGCCCACATCAGCCCCAGCATGGCGCGCAGCCCGGCGAAGCGCTGCCAGTCGTCGCCGGGCTGTTTGTTCAGCAGGCTGCCCTTGCCATGCACCACTTCGTCGTGCGACAGGGGCAGCACGAAGTGCTCATTGAAGGCGTACCAGATGGAGAAGCGGATGTCGTCGCCGTGGTAGTCGCGGAAGAAGTGCGGCCGCGCGGTGTAGCGCAGCAGGTCGTTCATCCAGCCCATGTTCCATTTCATGGTGAAACCCAGGCCGCCCTGCGCCACCGGACGCGACACACCATGCCAGCTGGACGATTCCTCGGCGACCATGTGCACGCCGGGAAAGGCCGTGGCTACCGAGGTGTTCAGGTCGCGCAGGAAGGCCACCGCATCGGGGTTCTCGTTGCCGCCGTGGGCGTTGGGCACCCATTCGCCTTGCTCGCGGGCGAAATCGAGGTAGAGCATGGAGGCCACGGCATCCACGCGCAGGCCGTCGAAGTGGTAGTGCTCCAGCCAGAAGATGGCGTTGCTGATGAGGAAGTCGCGCACCTCGTAGCGGCCGTAGTCGAACACCAGACTCTTCCACTGCGGGTGGTAGCCGCGCCGGGTGTCGGGGTGTTCGTACAAGGCCGTTCCGTCGAACTGGCCCAGGCCGTGGGCGTCGGACGGGAAGTGCGAGGGCACCCAGTCCAGCAGCACCCCGATGCCGTGCTGGTGCAAGGTATCCACCAGGGCCATCAGGTCCTGCGGCGTGCCGTAGCGGGCGGTGGGGGCGTAGTAGCCGGTGACCTGGTAGCCCCAGGAACCGTAGAACGGGTGTTCGGCCACCGGCAGCAACTCGACATGGGTGAAGCCCATGGCCTGGCAGTGCCGCACCAGGCGCTGGGCCATGTCGCGGTAGTTCAGGAACTCGCCGTCCTCACCGCGCTGCCACGAGCCCAGGTGCACTTCGTAGATGGCCATGGGCTGGTCCAGCGCCTGGCGCGCGGCGCGCTGGGCCATCCAGCCGGCGTCCTGCCAGTCGTAGGCCAGGTCCCAGAGGCGCGAGGCGGTGAGCGGCGGGTGCTCGGCGCACAGAGCGAAGGGGTCTGCCTTGTCGAGCCAGCGGCCGTCGGCGGTTTCGATGCGGTATTTGTAGCGCTGGCCCAAGCTGGCGCCGGGCACGAAGCCGGCCCAGCGGCCGCTGCCGTCGCCCTGTGGCTGCAATGCATGGCCCTGCCAGCCGTTGAAGTCGCCCACCACGGCCACGCTGCGGGCGTGGGGCGCCCACACGGTGAACTGCGCCCCGGCCTGGCCTGCCTGTGTGCCCAGCCGGGCGCCCTGTTGCTCGAACTGCCGGTGGTGCGGGGGGATGGTGCGTGTCATAGGGTGAGCGGGTGCGTCACCACATCATAGGCACCGGGTTCAGTCGCTGGTATTCAGTCGCTGATCAGACTCAGGCTTTTGGCCGCGCCGATGTAGGGCAGCTTCAGCAGCGCACGCTCGGCCACGGCGGCAGCCACGGCGGCTTCGCAGGCGTCACGCGGCACCACCTTGGCGCAGAAGTGGGAGTCCGACTCGAAGAAATGGAACTTGTCGAAATCCGGCGGGGCCACCTGCCCCACCGCCACGCCCGCGCCCTGGGCGGGCCCCTGCGAGCGCAGCACCAGCGTGGTGGAACCGCCATTGGAATGGCCCACCGTGACCAGGGACACCTGCAGGGCCGCCAGGCTCACGGCGGTGATGACGGCAACCACCGTCAGAGTTGTTTTTTTCATGGAATTCTCGGAAAAAGCGTGCTGGCAAATGTAATGGAAGTGCAGCTTTGTCCATTGGGCCACAGGCATGGTGGCTGCCTCACGGATTACCCCGATTCCAGCGGCGTGCATCCCGATGTAGCCTGCAACGGTGTCCAACCCTGTACCTCGTGCACCCTGCCATGGCATCGAAAACCTCAAAAAAGATAGCAGCACCCGTCCTGTTGATGGCCGTATGCGCCTTACTTCCCTTGCATTCCGCCGCCCAGGGCGTGGTGAATGCGCTGTGCAGCACCGACGCCCCCTGGTGCGAGGCAGCCGCCGCCGAGTTCACACGCCAGACCGGCATCAAGGTGAACCAGGCCCACAAGGGCACGGGCGAGATCGGCGCGCAGTTGCGGGCCGAGGCGCAAAACCCCAAGACCGACATCTGGTGGGGCGGCACGGGTGACCCCTTCCTGCAGGCCGCCGAGGCGGGGCTGCTGGAGGCCTACCGCCCGGCCTACATCAACGACCTGCACCCCTGGGCCGTGCGCCAGTACGCCATGAGCGGCAACCAGGTGGGCGGCTTCTACACCAGCACCATCGGTTTTGGCTACAACACCGACGTGCTCAAGAAGAAGGGCCTGCCCGAGCCGAAGTGCTGGGCTGACCTGATCAAGCCCGAGTACAAGGGTGAGATCGAGATTTCACACCCGGCCTCCAGCGGCACGGCCTACACCGTGATCGCCGGGCTGGTGCAGCAGATGGGGGAAGAGCAGGCCTTCGACTACCTCAAGAAACTGCACAAGAACATCACCACCTACACCCGCAGCGGCCAGGCCCAGGCCCCCAACGTGGCGAAGGGCGAAGTAGGCATCGGCGTGACCTTCGCCTTCAACTTCGAGAAGTGGAAACACGACAAATTCCCGGTCAAGACCGTGGCACCCTGCGAGGGCACGAGCTACGAGATCGGCGGCATCGCGCTGGTGAAGGGCGCCCGCAACAGGGCCAACGCGCAGAAGTACTACGACTGGCTGATGGGCCCCGAGGGCCAGGCCATCGGCGCCAAGGTGGGCAGCTACCAGACGCCGGCCAACAAGACCTTCAAGGCCGACCCACGCATTCCGTCCATCGACAGCGTGAAGCTGATCAAGTACGACTTCGAGAAATACGGCAAGTCGGCCGAACGCCGCCGGCTGATCGACCGCTGGACGAAGGAAGTGGAGGCGCTGCCGCGCTGACCAAGGGGAAGCAGATGGGCGGACTCTCCGGGGAACCCGGAGAGTCGCCATTGGGATGCCACCACTATCGGCGCGTCCAATGCGCCCAAGAACGCTCGCAGGCACCGCGACCCCGAGAGACACCAGACGCGCACAGCTCAGCAGTGGCCTCGTCGATCTGAAGATGCCTTCGTCTTCCACCGGGGCCATGGCGTTTTCCATCTCCAGCGGCGTAGGCGGGCTGCGCGGGAAGAATGGCCGCGCCGTTTTGCGGGCGCCGATAGGCAGCACCGTGACGGTGCCCGCCGGGCAGGCACGACAAGGGAGCGGGTGACGTTTCTTTCATGGAAGTTCCTTGCGTGGCGGGCCCCGCGGCCGCAAACCATGCGGGAGAATGGCCCCATGGCCCGTATGCAAGACAGCGCCTTTCGCCAATCCATCGCCCTGCTGGGCCAGCGGCGTTTTGGCACGTTCTGGTTTGCCAGCCTGCTGGCCAATATCGGCACCTGGGCCCAGCAGGTGGCCCAGCCCTGGCTGCTGCTGAGCCTGGGCGCATCGCCCTTTCTGCTGGGGCTGGACGCCTTTGCGCTGAGTGCACCGGTGCTGCTGCTCACGGTGGTGGGTGGCGCGCTGGCCGACCGGGCGGACCGCCGGCGCACCATTGCGTTCTTCCAGTCCATCCAGATGCTGTGCCCGGTGTTGCTGGTGCTGCTGCTGGTCACCGGCACGGTGCAGCCGTGGGTGGTGATCCTGCTATCGCTGGTGGTGGGCATCACCGATGCGCTGTCGATGCCGTCATTCCAGTCGATCGTGCCCTCGATCGTCGAGCGGGAGCAGATCCCATCGGGCATCGCGCTGAACACCACGCAGTTCAATCTCTCGCGCATCCTCGGCCCCGCGCTGGCGGGGGTGCTGATGGCCAGCGCCGGCCTGGCTGGCGCGTTCGCCGTGAGTGCGCTGTCCTATGTGCCGTTCATCCTGGTCGCGCTGTGGGTGCTGCCGCGCACCACGCCCGCCGCACCCGGGGCCGGCCTGCTGGACCACCACCAGCTGTGGGCGGGCGTGCGCGAGGTGCTGCATGAACCGGGCTTGCGTGGCGGGCTGGCCACCGTGCTGGCCACAGCCATGCTGTCCGCACCGCTGCTCACTTTTTGCCCGGTGCTGGTCAAGGAGGTGTTTCAGGGCGATGCCGGCGATTTCAGCGCCGCGCTGGGCGCGTTTGGTGTGGGCGGCTTGATCGGCGCCATCGGCCTGCTGGCTCTGGCCCCGCACCACGACCGGCGCCCTCTGAGCACCTGGTTTGCGGTGGCCTATGGCGCCATCGTGGTGCTGGCCGCTCTCAACCGCTGGGCCTGGCTGCTGCCGGTGCTGCTGGTGCTGGCCGGCGTGGCCATGACGGCCAGCAACGCCTCGGTGAATGCGCTGCTGCAAAGCAGCGCGCCACCGCGTATCCGGGGCCAGACCGTCAGCCTGTTCATGCTGGCCATGCGGGGCGGCATGGCGCTCGGCAGCCTGGTCACGGGCGCCACGGTGTACTGGTGGGGCGTGCGCGATGCCTTGCTGATCAATGGCGTGGCAGCCGTGCTGGCGCACCTGGTGATCGGGCGCTGGTGGCTGCGGGCCCCTCTGCCGCAGCAGGCCAGTTGATCTGGCCGCCCTGCGGCCGTCATTTCATGCGGGACGGCAGCCGGATCGTTTCGCCCGCCACCATGAAGGCGCCCCAGCCCCGGTGGTGCAAGGTGTGCGGGTCCTTGTGGGTCGGATCGGTCCAGGCCGTGACCACCTCCAGCACAAAGAAGTTGTAGCGGTTGACCCAGCGCGTATCCACCACCTTGCACTCCAGGTTGGCATAACACTCGGAAATCAGCGGTGCGCCCACCAGCGCAGCGGGCTCGGGCGTCAGGCCAAACGCCGCGAACTTGTCCACGTTGCGGCCCGAGCTGTTACCGCAGTCCACCACCTTCTGCGCCAAGTCCACGGTGGGGATGTTCAGCACGCATTCGCGCGTGGCCTTCAGCGCCGTGAAGCTGAAATCGCGGCCACTGACCACGCAGCCCACCAGCGGCGGCTCGAACTCCATCATGGTGTGCCAGGACATCGCCATGGCGTTGATGCGGCCCTTGTGGACCGTGCTCAACAGCAGCACCGGGCCGGGTTCGAGCAGCCCATACACTTTGGACAGGGGAAACGATTGCTTGGCCATGGCGAGACCTCCTTCCGGGTGAGATGGACGGCGGCGCCAGCCGGACTGACCCCGAGTTCAGTGCGACTGCTCGAAATCGATGAAACCGCGCTCCACGTTGGTGCCGACCAGTTTCACGCGGATCTTTGTCCCCACTTCCAGATTAAATTCCCCCGACACCAGCAGGCCTTCGGCTGGCGGCGTGAAGATGCGCACCCAGGTGGCGCTTACGGTGCGGCCGGTGACGATGGCATCAAACTTTTGGCCGATCAGGCCCTGCAGGTACAGCGCCGCCTCAGACTTGCGCACGCTGCGCTCCACCTTTTGCGCTGCGTCTTCCTGGTGGGTGCAGTGTTCAGCCAGCTTGGCCAGCTCGGCCAGCCCATAGGGTGGACGCTCGCCCGACAGCAGCGCCTTGACCATGCGCAGGCTGACGAGATCAGGGTAGCGGCGGTTGGGCGCGGTGGAATGCGTGTAGTCGCGCACGGCCAGGCCGAAGTGGCCGATGGGCTCGCCCCGGGGATGCTCCACCACATATTCGCCCGAGCCCATCAGCTTGATGATGACCAGCGACAGGTCGGGAAAGCGCAGCGGATCGGCCTTGCGCTGGCGCGCCAGAAAGCCCTCAAGCGCGCGCGAGTCGGGCTCCTTGGGCAGCGCCTCGCCGTATTTGCTGGCCACTTCCACGATGCGCAGCCAGCGCTCGGGCGAGCGCACCACGCGCCGCAGGGCGCCGCCGCCGTGCTGCGCCAGAAACTGCGCCGTGCAGGTGTTGGTGGCAATCATGAACTCTTCGATCAGCTGGCGCGCCCGGTTCTGCTCCTGCTGGCGGATGTCCACCACGCGGTCGCCGTCGAACACCGCGCGCGGCTGAAAGGTTTCAAGGTCCAGCGAACCGGCGGCGCGGCGGCGCGCGCGCATGCGCTGGGCCACCGCGTCCTGGATGCGCAGCTGCTCGTCCATGCCGGGCACGACGCGCGCGGCCTCAGGCAGATCGCCCTCGCCTTCGATCCATGCGGCCACCGCGTCGTAGGCCAGCTTGGCCTGGTTGCGCACGCGGGCACGGTGCACCGTGGAATGGGTGACGGCGCCTTCGACATCCACCACCATTTCGGTCACGATGGCGAGGCGTTCCTCACCGGGGTTCAGCGACGTGAGGTCGGTGGACAGCCGCTCGGGCAGCATCGGAAACACCCGTGCCGAGGTGTAGACCGAGGTGGTGTTGGTGTGCGCGTGCTGGTCGATGGCAGAGTTCTTTTTGACCAGCACATCCACATCGGCCACGGCCACAAAGATCTTCACCGCACCATTGCTCAAGGGGCCGCAGGCCGTGAGCTGATCGAGGTCGAGCGAATCGTCGTTGTCGATCGAGCACCAGGGCAGCGCGGTGAGGTCGCGGATGCGCGGATCGTCGTCCTGCCCGGCTGAATCGATGGTCTCGAGCTGCTGCAAGGCACGGGGCGGGAACTCGGGCTCCAGGCCGCGATCCCGCATAGCGTCGATGGCGATGCGCACCAGGTCGCTGCGGTGAAAGGTGTGTGGTTTGTCCATGGCCTAAATGTAAATGGCCGCTGCGATCAACGCGGCCGGATGGCAGCAGGCTGCAGCACGCTGAAAACCACGATGGCCGCCACCGACAGCGCCGCGGCCAGCCCGAAAGCCCAGCCCGGCGCCACCGTCCACAGCGCGCCCGCCACCAGTGATGCGGGCAGGTACAAGCCACCGGTCACAAAGTTGTAGACGCCCACCGCCGTGGCGCGGCGCTCGGGCTCCAGATCGGCGATGAAGGCTTTGCTTTGCGACTCTTCGATGGCGTAGAACACGCCATACAGGCCAAAGATGCACACCATCTCCCAGCGGCTGGCCGCCAGCACCAGCCACACATTGAGGGCCGCATACAACGCATAGCCCAGCACCACGATGCGGCTGCGCCCCACCTGGTCGCCCCGCTTTCCCACCAGCGGTGCGGCCACCACGCAAACCGCGTTGAACAGCGCATACAGCAGCACGATGTCGGTCATGCCAAAGCCCACGCCATGGGCCTTGAGCAAGACAAAGCCGAGGCTGAAATATGCCAACGCAAACACCCCCGCCGGCAGCAGAAAGCGCTTGAACGCCGGGCTGAGTTGCTGCCAGTTCTCGCGCACGCTCTCGCGCGCATGGGGCTGGCCGCGCTGGTCCGGAATGCGCGCGAGCACCACCACAGCCACCACCGCCGGCACAAAGGCCACCAGAAACAACAGGCTGTAGGTGCTGGCCGATTCACCCAGCCATTTGAGCAGCGCATAGGCCACCAGCGGGCCCAGCACGGCGCCCGATTTGTCCAGCGCCTTGTGCACGCCAAACGCATAGCCGCGCGACTCCTGGGCTGCCATCGACGACAGCCAGGCGTCGCGCGGCGGGCCGCGAAAGCCCTTGCCCAGCCGCTCGATGACACGGAAGATGGACAACCCCACGATGGATGACGACACCAGCAAGATCAGCTTGGCCAGCGTCGAAAAGCCATAGCCCGCCGTGGCAAACCACTTGCGCCGTCCGCTGCGGTCTGACAGCCAGCCGGCCAGGTAGTTGAGCGACGAGGCCGAAAAGTCCGCCAGCCCCTCGATCAGCCCGAGCAACGCGGCGGATGCGCCGGCCACCGTGGTGAAGAACACCGCGAACACCGCAAAGATCATCTCCGAGCTCAGGTCGGTGAGAAAACTCACCAGACCGAGCCTGAGCACATCGGGATGGATCTTGCCGCGCGCGCTGGCCCTTTGCGTGGGAGGGACAGCAGCGGAATCTTCGCGTACGGACGGGCGCATCGTGTTCCCTCGCAGGTACTGGTTACCGATTGTGCAACGCCCTCGGCGAAAATTTGCGCAAAAGCTATTAAAAATATAGCTACTTTTCTAGCATGAATAAGGGCTTCAAGCATTTTTACACCAATCCATGAAAATCTGCAGGCCCTTTTCATGCCAGCTGCCTACACTGGCGCCATGCCCATGCCTTTTGGGGAAAGCGGCCCCCCAGACCATGGCCCTTGAGAAAGATTGCGATGCCGACCGACACAACCCCAGCGCCCCGCAAGCCCTCCCTGCCGCAAGGCCTGAGCTCCGCCGAGGCGGCCCGCCGCCTCGACACGGAGGGCCCCAACCTGCTGCCGGGCAGCGCGCCCAAGTCCACCCTCGCCATCGTGCGCGACGTGCTCACCGAACCGATGTTCCTCATGCTGCTGACCGCCGGCGGCATCTACCTGGCGCTGGGCGACCGCGCCGAGGCGCTGTTTTTGCTGGGCTTCGTGTTCGTGGTCATCGGCATCACGCTGGCGCAAGAGCGCAAGACCCAGCGCGCTCTTGAATCGCTGCGGGACCTGTCAGCGCCGCGCGCGCTGGTGATCCGCGACGGCCAGGAGCAGCGCATCGCCGGGCGCGACGTGGTGCGCGGCGACCTGCTGGTGCTGCACGAGGGCGACCGCATTGCTGCGGATGCGCTGCTGATCGACGGCCAGCTCGAAGTGGATGAATCCCTGCTCACCGGCGAAGCCGTGCCCGTGGCCAAGCTGCCCGCATCACCCAGCGGGCAGGCGTCTGCCAGCGTGGGGGCCACGGCCGCCAGCGCCGGGCCGCCCCACGCCAGGCCAGGCCCCTCGGGGGGCAGCGCAGCACACGAAGTGGCAAGCGTGGGGGCCATCTACGCCAGCACCGTGGTCACGCGGGGCGTGGGTGTGGCCCAGGTGTGCGCCACCGCTGCCCACACGGCCGTGGGCCGCATCGGCGCCGACCTGGCCGCCACGGTGGAGCCGCCCTCTGCGCTGCAGCAGGGCTCGCGCCGTCTGGTGCGCACGCTGGGCGTGGCCGCCGTCGTTCTGGCGCTGGCGCAAGTGCTTCTGAGCTGGTGGTGGAACGGCCGCCCGCTGCTCGACAGCCTGCTGTCGGGCATCGCACTGGCCATGGGCATCCTGCCCGAAGAAATTCCGGTCATCCTGACCGTGTTTCTGGCGCTGGGCGCCTGGCGCATTGCGCACCAGAAGGTGCTGACGCGGCGCGTCACCGCCGTCGAGGCGCTGGGCGCCATCACCGTGCTGGCGGTGGACAAGACGGGCACGCTCACCATGAACCGCATGGCCGTGGCCGAGCTGGCCAGCGGCGAGCAGCATTTCCGCCCTGAAGGCGCCAGCGACCTGCCCGAGCACTTTCACCTGCTGGCCGAATTTGCCATGCTGGCCACGCCGGGGGACCCGTTCGACCCCATGGAAAAGGCCATCCAGTTGTTTGGCCACCAGTGGCTGCAGGGCACCGAGCATGTGCACGACGGGCGCGAGCCCGAGTTTGAATACGCCCTCTCGGGCGAGATTCTGGCCATGACGCGCGTGTTTGCCAGCGGCGAGCCCAACATGCACCTGCTCGCCACCAAGGGCGCGCCCGAGGCCGTGGCCGATCTGTGCCACCTCGATGCCGCACGGCTGGGCACCATCCGCCGCCATGTGGATGCCATGGCCGAGCGCGGCCTGCGCGTGCTCGGCGTGGCACGCGGCCGCTGGAAGGGCGCCGCCCCTGCCCCCGACCAGAGTCCGCCCTGGCCGCAGAGCCAGCATGATTTCGACTTTGATTTCTTGGGCCTGGTGGCGCTGGCCGACCCGCCGCGCCCCGAGGTGCCCGCTGCGCTGGCCGAATGCCGGCGCGCCGGGGTGCGCGTGATCATGATGACCGGCGACCACCCCGCCACGGCCCGCGCCATCGCGCAGCAGGTGGGCCTGTCAGAGCGCCCCGAGGTCATCACCGGCGCGGAACTGGAGGCGCTGGACGACACCGCCCTGCGCGAGCGGCTGCGCCATGTGGACCTGTGTGCGCGGCTCAAACCCGAGCACAAGCTGCGCCTGGTGCAGCTGCTGCGCGCATCGGGTGAGGTGGTGGCCATGACCGGCGACGGCGTGAACGACGCCCCTGCCCTCAAGGCCGCCGACGTGGGCATCGCCATGGGCGAGCGCGGCACCGACGTGGCACGCGAGGCGGCGGCCCTGGTGCTGCTGGACGACAGCTTTGCCCGCATCGTCGCAGCCATCCGCCAGGGCCGGCGCATCGACAGCAACATCCGCAAGGCCACGCGCTTCGTGTTTGCCGTGCATATCCCCATCATCGGGCTGGCACTGGTGCCCACGCTGCTGCACTGGCCGGCGCTGCTGCTGCCGGTGCACATCGTGCTGCTGGAGTTGCTGATCGACCCGGCGTGCTCCATCGTCTTTGAGGCCGAGCCAGAAGACCAAGACGCCATGGAACGCGCGCCGCGCCCGGTCTCCGACTCGCCTTTTGCGACCGTACCGCTGCTGTGGTCGGTGCTGCAGGGACTGGGCATGGCCGCCGTGTTGCTGGGCGGTCAGGCCTGGCTGGTGCACCAGGGCTGGCATCCCGACCAGGGCCGCGCCGTGGTGTTTGCCGCCCTGGTGCTGTGCGTGCTGCTGCTGATTCTGGCCAACCGCGATCTGTCACGCCCGGCGCTGATGGGCGTGACCGACCCGAACCCCTGGCTGTGGCGCATGGCGGCCGCCATGGGCCTGCTGCTGGCGGCGGTGCTGGGGATGGCATGGTTGCGCAATCTGATGGGGCTGGCTTTGCCCGGCGCCCAGGGTGTGGTGGTGGCCACGTGCCTGCTGGCGCTGTGCCTGGTGTGGCTGGAGCTGGTGCGGCTGGCGGGCCGGCGCCGCCTGATTGCCTGATCGCCTGAACGTCTGCGGCAACTAAGCAGCGCCATCCCCGCGCACGGGCGGCGCTGCATGGTCCAGGTCAGGCTTGCGCCACGGATCCACATGGGTCATGAGGTTGAGCACGCGGTGGCGCTGCAGCACGCGCTGGCGTGCCTGCACGGCGATGTCATGGCCCGCCTCGACCGTCAGGGTTGCGTTCACCTCCAGGTGCGCATCGACCACGATCATGTCGCCCATCTTGCGCGTGCGCACATCGTGCACACCGCTCACGCCCGGCGTCTCCAGCAGCGTCTGGCGGATGGCCTGCACCTCCTGCTCGTCCACCGAGCGGTCCATCAGGTCGTGCAGCGCATCCCAGCCAAACTCCCAACCCATCTTGGCCACCATGAAACCGACGATGAGCGCGGCAATCGGGTCCAGGATGGGGTAGCCGGCCAGGTTGCCCGCAATGCCGATGCCCACCACCAGCGACGAGGCCGCATCCGAGCGGGCATGCCAGGCATTGGCCACCAGCATGCTCGACTTGACGCGCTTGGCCACGGCCAGCATGTAGCGAAACAGCAGCTCCTTGCTCACCAGCGCGGCGCCGGCTACCCAAAGCGCCACCGCATGCACCTGCGGCACGGCTTGCGGGTTTTCGAGCTTGATGACGGCCGACCACACCATGCCCCCGCCCACGCCCAGCAGCAGCAGGCCCAGCACCAGCGAAGCCGCCGTCTCGAAGCGGTGGTGACCGTAAGGGTGCCCCTCATCCGCGTCTTTTTGGGCATGGTGGTTGGCAAACAGCACCACGAAATCGGCCACCAGATCGGACAGCGAGTGGATGCCGTCGGCAATCAGGCCCTGGGACTTGGCCAGCACGCCCACCACGATCTGGATGGTGGACAACACCACATTGACGCCCACGCTGACCCAGGTGCTGCGCGATGCGGCGGCCGCGCGCTGCGCGGGGGTGTGCTCGGTGTCTTCGGAGTCGTCGGCAAAGTCGTTGAATTGCATGGTGGGTGCCTGTCAGATAGGCCGAATACAAAAAGAAACCGCACGGGCCGGGAGCCAGGAAGCCGTGCGGGCTGCACCTGCGTCCAGGCGTATTTTGCCCGGTGCCTGCCCGCTTCTATACGCGAGACGCCGGTCTGACCGGGGGTTGCACCCCATGCCGTTACGTGTGGTGGGCATCGGACACATCGGCATGGGTGTGCGACTGGGCCGGGTGCTGGTCAGTAGTTCTTCGGGGGCTTCGTGCTGCCTGGGTGCCATGGTGTTTGCGAACATGCGGGCTTGCGCCCGCGTGGCATGGTCCGTTTACACAACATTCTGCACACCCTCGGTAGACGTTGTTGTCAGACGGACAGTATGGGCAAATTTGGTACCAGGCGAACCACATCGACCTGGCTGCGGCAATCCGTCTTGCGCTGTAGATTTTTCAGATGGGTGCGCACGGTGTGCCATGAGCAGTTCTCCTGCTCGGCAAAGGCCTACAAACTCGTGCCGCTGGTGAGTGCCAAAGCCAGGCGCGCCTCGGTCGGGGTACCGCCCAGCAACTTCTCCAGCATCGGGGCGCAACGGGCCTGCGGGGTATTCGGGTCCGTCACGACCACCATGGCCAAGTGAATCTCTTTATACAAAGCCATGGTATGGCCAGCCTTGATCGGCGAAGAAGTTGAGGCACACCTGGGTGGCCATGAACACCACCATGGTGACGGTCAGCAGGCGCAGCGCGGGAGAGCGCAGCAGTTCGCCGAGGACACTGGTGTCCCCCGGCACGGCGGCTACCGAGGGTGCACCGCCGTCGCTTGGTGGCCAGCGACGACAAGGCGCCAACGCCGAACAACACGCTGCCCAGCACGCCCAGCGTCACCACGTCCACGCCGAGCTGCGGCGCAAGCACGGACAACGCGAACGTGCCCATGGCGATGACGCACTGCACCGCCGTCATCGCGGGCAGGGTGCGGCGGATCGCGCTCCCGCTTGTCATGGCCCCGCGAGCAGCCGCACGACCGCGTCGGGCAGGCCGCGATTCGGTTTGACCGGCGGCGGCGCGAAGCTGCCGAGCGTGGCCTTGCCGGGTTGCAGCGCGCCCAGGGTTTCGGCGTGCCGCACGGCGCTCGACACGCCGTCCACCACCGGCACCGGCAACTGCCCATGCAGCGCCCGCGCCAGGCCGGCCAGCGGCGCACCGGCCAGCACGATGACCTCGGCACCGTCTTCGCGCACGGCGCGTTCACACAGGGTACGCAGGGCCTCGGCATGGTCGTCCTGCACATGGCCGATGCTGGCCAGTGGCCGGTCGAGCGCGCGGATGCTGGCGAGCCGCCCGATCAGGCCGTTGGCCTCCACCACTTCGCGGTACCAGGCCTGGATGCGCTGCGAGATGGCGATGATGGAGAAACGGTGGCCAAGCAGGCAGGCGGTGGCGAGTGCGGATTCGGTCATGCCGAGCACCGGCACGGGCAGGGCTTCGCGCAGGCCGGCCAGGCCCGGATCGCCGAACGCGGCGACGATCACCGCGTCATGCCCCGCATGGTGCTCGGCTGCGAGCTGCGCCGTGGCGTAGGCGCCGATCAGGGCTTCGAAGCGTGTCTCTATGTAGGCCACGCCGAAGGCTGCGGTCTGCATGGTGATCTGAGTTTCTGGTGAGGCGCTGCGGCGTGCCTCGGCTTCGATCAGCGTCGTGACGCTGTCGGAAATGTTGGGGTTGATGAGCAGCAGGCGCATCGCGTCGGTTTCCTCAGATTTTTATGTCGAATCGTTCTCTAGCCCAGGTAATTCTTAGACTATCAGCTATCAAACAAGGAGCAAATGATCCCGCAGGGTGTTGAAAAGCGTAGTGAGGAAGGTCAGCTGCAAGGCGCCCGGAGCACAGGAACCGGAGCGTACTTCTGTACGTGAGGATTCCGAGCACCGCGCAACGCCGCAGATGGCCTCCGCAGTAGCTTTGCGACACCCTGCTAGCGCCGCTTCGGCACCAGCGTCGGCAGGCTGCACACCAGCAACTCGCCGCGGCCAGGTTGTGCATGGAAGTCCTTGCCGTCCCACACCACCTCGCCGCGCGCCAGCGTGAGGCCGGGCCAGGCCTTGAGGCGCATCCCTTCATACGGCGTGTAGTCCACCGCGTGGTGCAGCTGCTCGTTTTTCAGCACGAAATCGCGTTCGTCCCAGATCACCAGGTCGGCATCGGCGCCGATAGCGATCGCGCCTTTCTTCGGATGCAGACCGTAGGCCTTAGCGGGGCCGGTGGCGGTGAGCTCGACAAACTTGTTCGGCGTCATACGGCCGGCCAGCACACCTTCGGACCACAACAGCGCCATGCGTGTTTCGATGCCGGGAATACCGTTCGGGATGTGGCGGAAGCCGACCTCTTCACCGTACGGCTTCTTGCCTTCGGGCGCATCGAACTTGAAAGGCGCATGGTCAGACGAGAACACGGTGAACAGGCCGTCGTTGAGTCCGTCCCAGATCACATCCTGGTTGGCTTTGTCGCGCGGCGGCGGGCTGCAGACACACTTGGCGCCTTTGTAGCTGTCGTCGATGCCGAGGTCTTCGGCGGTGAGGAACAGGTACTGCGGGCAGGTCTCGGCGAAGATGTTGAGCCCGTGTGCGCGGCCCCAGCGGATCTGCTCCACGGCCTCGCGGCCCGAGACGTGCACGATCAGGATCGGCACATCGACGAGTTCGGCCAGTGCGATCGCCCGGTGCGTGGCTTCGCGTTCGACGAGCATGGGACGCGCATGCGCATGGAAGCGCGGCGCGGTGCGGCCGGCGGCCTCCAGCCGCTTCGTGAGCCATTCGATGCAGTCGGAGTTCTCCGCATGCAGCATGGCCATCGCGCCGTGTTCGCGCGCCACGGACAACACGTCGAGGATCTGGCCGTCATCGAGCTTCATGTCGTCGTAGGTCATGTAGATCTTGAACGAGGTGAAACCCTCCTTGATGAGCGCCGGTAGTTCCTCCTGCAGCACCGTGGGTGTAGGGTCGCTCACGATGAGGTGGAAGGCATAGTCCACGTGGGCCTTGCCGGCGGCGCGCTGGCGGTAGTCCTCCACCGCGGCGCGCAGCGACTGGCCTTTTTGCTGCACCGCGAACGGGATCACCGTGGTGGTGCCGCCGCAGGCCGCAGAACGGGTGCCGGTGTCGAAGTCGTCGGCGGTGCGCGTGGGCGGCGGCATCGGCTGGTCGAGATGGCAGTGCGCGTCGATGCCGCCGGGCGTGACGGTGCGACCGGCGGCGTCGATCTCGCGTCGACCCGCAGCCAGGCCGTTGCCGAGCTGCACGATGCGGCCGTTGCGAATGGCGATATCGCAATCGAATTCATCGGAGGCCGTAACGGCGTGGGCATTGCGGATGACGAGGTCGAAGTCGGACATGTTGGTGTTGCGTGTAGGAATGGGAGGGGGCTCATGCAGCCATCCAGCCGCCGTCGACCATGAGCTGGGCGCCGGTGGTGAAGGTGGAATCGCGGCTGGCCAGGAACAGCACAGCGCGTGCCACGTCGTCGGGATGGCCCAGGCGCGGCCAGGGCGTGCGGCGCGTGGCACGGTCCATCACGACAGGGTCCAGCGCGCGGCCGCCCTGGCCGGTCTGGATCTTCCCGGGCGCGACCGCGTTGCAAACGATCTGCTGCGCCGCGTAGTCGGTGGCGACTTGGCGCGTGAGGTACATGATGCCGGCCTTGCTCACGCCGTAGGCCAGGTCCTCGGGCGCGGCGATCATGCCGTGCTGCGAGGACAGGTTCACGATGCGGCCGCGCACCCCGTCCACGGGGTCCTGGCGCAGCAGCTGGCGCACGGCGGCGCGGCAGCAGCGGTAGACGCCCGAGAGGTTGACGTCGAGCACGCGCTGCCAGTCTGCCTCTTCGAGGTCCAGCAGCGGCCGTGCATGGCGGATGCAGGCGTTGTTGACGAGCACGTCGAGCCGACCGAAGCGGGCCACGGTTTGTTCGACCAGCGCATCGACCTGGGCCGTGCTTGCCACGTCAGTGGCGATGAACGCGGCGCGGCCGCCGGCGGCCGCTATGGCGGCCACGGTGGGGACGCCGCTTTCGATGACCTCGGTGGTCACGTCGGCCACGACCACGACAGCGCCGTGTGCGGCCAGCAGGCGCGCGATAGCGCGGCCGATGCCGGATGCCGCGCCGGTCACGATGCAGACTTGGCCGGCCATGCGAGCGGCCGCTGCGGGTTGGAGTGCGTAGGGATCAGGCATGGGCGGGGGCAGGTTTGGCGGCGCCGTGCTGCTGCCGCCATGGAAGGAAGTCGTCGGCTGCAGCGCGCAGGTCGTAGCGCGGCACGAAGCCGGTGTCGGCGAGCAGTCGCGCGATGTCCATGGGCGCGCGGTCGTAGGACGCGTAGTAGTCGATGCTGGCTGCGTCGGTCGAGATCTGCCAGGACCAGCCTGGGTGCGCGGCGGCCACGGCAGTGCACCAGTCGGACATGCTGCCCATGAAGCCCGCGGCCACGTTGTAGAGGGGGCATGGCAACTGCGGGCGGTCCAGCAGCGCCTGCAACCCCGCAGCGGCGTCGCGCACATAGAGCCAGTCGCGCCGGCTGTCGCGCGGCAGCCGAACGGCCTCGCCGCGCTCGGCGCGCAGCAGCACCTGCAGCGGCGCGCTGAGCGTGTCGCGCACGCCGGTGTCGGCCTCCCAGGGGCCGAAACAGGTACCCAGGCGGCCGACCACGAGGTCCAGACCATGCAACGCCGCCAGCCGCAATGCCGTGGCTTCGGCAGCCTGCTTGGAGATGCCGTACAGGCCTTCGGGGCGCAGCGGCGTGCGGTCCTCGTGCAGCGCCTGCGCGTCGATGCCGCTGGCGCCATACACCGATCCCGAACTGGCATGCACGACGCGGCGCACGCCGGTGGCGGCGGCCGCCACCAGGGCCGCGACCACACCGCCCAGATTGACCTCGAAGATGGTGCCGGGCGTGGCGCGCTCGCGCCGCGCATCAGCCGTGACTGCGGCCAGTGTCACCAGGCGCTGCGGCCGGTGCGCGCGCATGGCGGCCTCCAGGGCCGGCGCATCGCGCACGTCGCCCTGCACCAGGCTAAAACGGCCGGGCAGCGCGGCGAAGGCCCGCGCCGCGGCCGGTGGCAGCGGCGCACGGTCGAATCCCACGACGGCCTGGCCGTCCTGCAGCAGCCGCTCGGTCAAGGCCAGGCCGACGAAGCCGCAGGCGCCCGTGATGAAGGTCGGCATCAGGCCACCACCGGTTCCGGCCGCAGCAGCTGCAGGATGCGGCGCTTGGTGTCATTGAACTGTGGGCTGGTCGAATCGCGTGGGCGTGGCAGGTCGATGGTCAGCATCTCGCGGATGCGGCCCGGCCGCGCCGACATCACGGCCACGTGGGTGCCCAGCGCCAGAGATTCCTCGATGCCGTGCGTCACGAACACGATGGTGCTCTGGCTGTCGCGCCAGATGCGAACCAGCTCGGCGTGCATCTCCATCTTGGTCTGCTCGTCGAGCGCGCCGAAGGGCTCGTCCATAAGGATCACCTCGGGGTTCATGAGCAGCGCGCGCGCGATGCCCACGCGCTGGTTCATGCCGCCCGAGAGCTCGCTCGGGTAGTGATTCTCGAAGCCCTTCAGGTTCACCATCTCGATGTAGTGCTGGGCCTTCTTGCGGCGGATTTCCTTGCCCACGCCCTGCATGGTCAGGTGGAAGGCCACGTTCTCCCAGACCGTGAGCCAGGGCATCAGCGTAGGCTGCTGGAACACCACGCCGCGGTCGGCGCCCGGCGCTGTGATGGACTGACCGCCCACACGCACGCTGCCGCTGGTGGGCTTGTCAAAGCCCGCGATCAGGTTCAGCAGCGTGGACTTGCCGCAGCCGCTCGGGCCCAGCAGGCACAGGAATTCATTGCGCGCCACATGCACGCTGACATCGTCCAGCGCCTTGACGGCGCTGCCGCGCTTGGGGTCGTCGAACAGACGTGTGACGTGGTCGATCTCGATCAAACTCATTTCATGCTTCCTTTGCCTGAAGGGTGGAGCCGCGCTGCCACCGCAGCACACGGCCGGCGAACAGCTTGATCGCCAGGTCGCTCAGGAAACCCAGCAGGCCGATGCTGACCATGGACGCGATCACGAGGTCGTAGCGCAGGAAGTAGTAGGAATCCCATAGCACATAGCCCACGCCGCTCTTGACGGCCACCATCTCGGCCGTGACGGTCAGCATCCAGGCCGAGCCGATGGCGATGCGCAGGCCCGAGAAGATGCTGGGCAGCGCGGCCGGGAATACGATGTGGCGCAGCAGCTTGCCCGGCGTGCCGCCGGCCATGGCGCCGGCGCGCAGCAGGTTGCGGTCGCAGGTCTTCACGCCATGGATGGTGGACAGCAGCACCGGGAAGAATGAGCCCAGGAACACCAGGAAGATGGCGGGCTTGTTGGCGATGCCGAACCAGATGATGGCCAGCGGAATCCACGACACCGGCGGCACCGGCCGCAGGATCTGCAGCACGGGCTCGATCAGCCGCTCCACAGTGCGTGACCAGCCGATCGCCATGCCGATGCCGATGCCCAGCACGGTGGAGATGGCGAAGCCCGCGAACACGCGCGAGGCGCTGGCGGCTACGTCCTGCAGCCAGTGGCCGCTGTAGGTCTGGGTGTTGTCGTCGGTCGCGAAGACCCAGTCCGCCCAGGCCAGCAGCACCTGCGAGGGCGCCGGCAGCAGCGCGGGCGGCAGCACGCCGGAGCGCGTG
>Ga0208693_1000872_pt1 | contig 22797 bp, 25 predicted proteins | sample AD_UKC071_MetaG_FD_184438 | JGI IMG/M metagenome (GOLD analysis project Ga0208693, IMG submission 184438) | Active sludge microbial communities of municipal wastewater-treating anaerobic digesters from USA - AD_UKC071_MetaG (SPAdes) (version 2) | ecosystem: Engineered > Bioreactor > Anaerobic >... | reverse complement strand
GAAGCCTTCGGGCAGCTTTTCGCGGATCGTGTCCTGGATCACCCGCTGGCCGGCAAAGCCGATCAGGCAGCCCGGCTCGGCGATCTGGACATCGCCCAGCATGGCGTAGCTGGCGGTGACGCCGCCCGTGGTGGGATCGGTCAGCACTACGATATAGGGCAGGTTCGCCTGGGCCAGACGGCGCACGGCCACCGTGGTCTTGGGCATCTGCATCAGGCTGAGGATGCCTTCCTGCATCCGCGCGCCGCCAGCAGCAGTGCAGATGACATAGGCGCACTTTTCCTTGAGCGCGCGGTCGGCCCCGGCAACGAAGGCCGCGCCCACCGCCATGCCCATCGATCCGCCCATGAAGGCGAAGTCCTGCACGCCCAGCACGCACTTGTTCCCGTCAATCGCGCCCAGTGCGTTGGTCAGCGCGTCAGGGTGCGGATTGGCGGCGCGGGCGGCCTTCAGCCGGTCAGGGTACTTCTTCGAATCCCGGAACTTGAGCGGGTCTTCCTTGACCTTGGGGGAATCGAGGATCGTGAAGCCCGGATCGAGCAACTGCCCCAGCCGCGCATCGGCGCCGATCCGCCCGTGATGGTCGCAGCGCGGGCAGACCGACAGGTTCTCCTCGTACTCCTTGGTGAACAGCATTTCCTTGCACGAAGGACAGCTGATCCACAGGTTGTCGGGAGTGTCCCGCTTCTGCGCGAAGGGAAGCGAATTGCGAACGCGGTTGAGCCAGCTCATGGGAACGTCCTAATCCAAAAAGATCGTGATTGCGAGCGAAGCGAAGCAATCCAGGGCGGTTTGCGCGGCCCTGGATTGCCGCAGGGCTGCGCCCCTCGCAATGACGAAGGTCTCTAAATCCGTGCCGAATGCACGGCATCGGCCAGCGCGCGCGTCAACTCGCGCACCGGTCCCGCCGCATCCTTGCCGTGCTGGGCAACAAGATCGACCAGCGCCGAGCCGACGACCACGCCATCCGCCACCTTGGCGATCGCGGCGGCCTGCTCGGGCGTGCGCACGCCGAAGCCGACGGCGACCGGAATCGTCGCCTCGGCCTTGAGGCGGGCCACCGCATCCTCGATGCTCGCCTGCGCGGCCTGCTGCATGCCGGTAATGCCCGCGACCGAGACGTAATAGAGAAAGCCCGAGGAACCTTCGAGCACGGCGGGCAGCCGCGCGGCATCGGTGGTGGGGGTGGCGAGGCGGATCAGCGAAATGCCTGCCGCGCGCAGGGCGGGGCCAAGTTCCTGGTCCTCCTCGGGCGGAATGTCGACGCAGATCACCCCGTCGACCCCGGCCATGGCGCACTGGTCCGCAAACCATTCGGAGCCGCGAGTCGTCATCGGGTTGGCATAGCCCATCAGCACCAGCGGCACGTCCGGGTGACGGCTGCGGAAATCGGCGGCGATGCGCAGCAGGTCGGCGGTCTTGGTGCCCGCTTCCAGCGCGCGGATGTTGGCGTTCTGGATTGCCGGGCCATCGGCCATCGGATCGGTGAAAGGCATCCCCAGTTCGATCACGTCCGCGCCGCCCTCGACCAGCGCGTCGAGAATCGCGGGGGTGGCATCCGGCGTCGGATCGCCGCCGGTGATAAAAGTGACAAGGGCCGGACCCTTGGCGAAGGCGCGTTCGAAGCGGGTCGTCACAGCGTCACCCCCAGGTGTTCGGCGACCGAAAAGATGTCCTTGTCACCGCGCCCGCACAGGTTGACGAGGATGATCTGGTCCTTGCCCATGGTCGGCGCGACCTTGGTGACGGCGGCGATGGCGTGGCTGGGTTCCAGGGCGGGGATGATGCCTTCGGTGCGGCAGAGCAGCTGGAAGCCTTCCAGCGCCTCGTCATCCGTGACGCTGGTATAGTCCACCCGGCCGACGTCGCGCAGCCAGGCGTGTTCGGGGCCGATCCCCGGATAGTCGAGGCCCGCGCTGATCGAGTGGCCCTCGACGATCTGGCCATCATCGTCCTGCAGCAGGTAGGTCTTGTTGCCGTGGAGGATGCCGGGACGCCCTCCCGCGAGCGATGCGGCATGATCCTTGTCGAGGCCGTAGCCCGCCGCCTCGACGCCGAGCATCCTGACGCTGGTGTCATCAAGGAACGGGTGGAACAGGCCGATGGCGTTGCTGCCGCCGCCGATCGCCGCGACCAGCAGGTCGGGCAGGCGGCCGGTGCGCTTCAGCATCTGTTCGCGCGCTTCCTTGCCGATCACGCTCTGGAAATCGCGGACCAGTTCCGGATAGGGGTGCGGACCCGCAGCGGTGCCAATGATGTAGAACGTGTCGTGGACGTTGGCGACCCAGTCGCGCAGCGCTTCGTTCATCGCGTCCTTCAGCGTTCCGGCGCCAGCGGTGACCGGGCGGACTTCCGCGCCCAGCAGCTTCATGCGGAACACGTTGGGCGCCTGGCGGGCCACGTCGGTCGCCCCCATGAAGACGGTGCAGGGCAGGCCGAAGCGCGCGCAGACGGTGGCCGTGGCGACCCCGTGCTGACCCGCGCCCGTTTCCGCGATGATGCGGGTCTTGCCCATGCGGATCGCCAGCAGGATCTGGCCGATGCAATTGTTGATCTTGTGCGCGCCGGTGTGGTTCAGCTCGTCGCGCTTGAACCACACTTGTGCGCCGCCAAGTGCCTCTGTGAGCCTTGGTGCGAAATAGAGCGGGCTGGGGCGGCCGACATAGTGCTCAAGCAGATCGTCGAACTCTGCCTTGAAGGCCGGATCGGCCTTGGCGGCGGTATATTCCCGCTCGAGGTCGAGGATCAGCGGCATCAGCGTTTCCGCGACATAGCGGCCGCCGAACTGGCCGAAGTGCCCGCGCTCGTCGGGCTGGGTGCGATAGGAATTGGCTGCGGTCATGGCTGCGGCGATTGGCAGAGCAGGGCGGCTAAGTCCAGCGTTTCGGGGCTGCCTTCATCCCTGGAGGCATTCCCGAAAGTGCAGGGAAATGCTTCGCATGCGACATATTGTGGTGCAAATGTGCAACAGTGTTTCTGAAGATTGGTATTTCTGAATGCGTGGTTCATTTACGGGCAATCAGCCGTTCCCTACCTGCCCCTCAGCCCATGACCTGGGCCTGAATGATAAAGCAAACGGAATCCAAGGAGTTTCCCATGAAGAAGATCGTCCTCCCGCTCATCGCCTCGCTGGCGATCGCGACTCCCGCCATGGCCAACGAAGCCCGCCTTGAAGTGCGCGGCGGCGCGATCTGGTCGAACGGCACCACCGAGGACACCTGGGGCGCTGCTGCCGGTTACGACTTCGACCTCGGCACTTCCGCCTTCGCGGGCGTCGAAGTCTCGGGCGACAAGATCGGCACCAGCGGCACCAAGGTCGCCTGGGGCCTCACGGGCCGTCTCGGCGCGAAGTTCAACGAAACCAAGCTCTATGCCAACGGCGGCTACACCACCGAGCCTTGCGACCTGTGCGAAAGCACCTGGCACGCCGGTGCGGGCGTCCAGCAGGGCCTCGGCAACAAGTTCTACGTGAAGGGCGAATACCGCCACAACTTCGAGCGGAACCTGCAGCCGGGTTCGGACGCGCTGGTCGCGGGCGTCGGCATCAAGTTCTGATCCACGTTACCAAGTCACCGAGCAGAGGGCGGTCCGGCAACGGGCCGCCCTTTTGCTATTGGCCGAGCGCTGCGGCGCAGAATGCCGCGATCCGCGCTGAATCCTTGACCCCGCGTGCGCTTTCCACACCCGAAGATACATCGACGAAGTCCGCGCCGGTGATCGCCATGGCCTCTGCCACATTGTCCGCATCAAGCCCGCCAGCGAGAATCCAGGGGAGCGGATGCTGCACCCCGGCCAGCAGGCGCCAGTCGATCCTGAGGCCGGTCCCGCCCGGCAAGGCGTCGCCCTCGGGCGGCTTGGCATCGTAGAGCACCCGGTCCGCAGCCCCGGCATAGGCCTGCGCGGCGGCCAGATCCGCGCGGGTGCGAACCCCGATCGCCTTCCACGTCTCGCGCTGAAGGGCACCGCGCACGGATGCAGCGAACGAGGCGGATTCGGACCCGTGCAGCTGGATCACGTCGAGCCCGACCGCCCGGTGCGCAGCCTCCAGCTCGGCCATCGCCGGATCTACGAACAGGCCGACGACGCGCGCGCGCCCGCGAGCTTCGCGGGCCAGGGCGGCGGCTGCTTCCAGCCCGACGTGGCGCGGACTCTTGGCCACGAACACCAGTCCGATGTGGTCCGCACCGGCCGACAGCGCCGCGCCCAGCGCCGCGCTGTCCTTGATGCCGCAGATCTTGATCGAGGGCCTGCCCATGCCCCGCGCGCTTAGCGCGGGCGGGTTCAGGGCGCCAGTTCGAACTGGACGCTTACGGTGATCACGGATTCGACCTCGCCAGCCGCAACCGGCGTGGGCGCGGAATCGGCCATCGCCGCCTTGGCGTACATCACCGGCATGGGCGGGCTGTAGCCGCCCCCTTCGCTGATCGAGACCATCCGCACCACCCGCAGGCCGGTGGCCCTGGCATAGAGGTCCGCGTGCGCGCGCACGGCCTTGATCGCGGCGAGGCGGGCTTCGTCCTGCGCCGCTTCGGGATTGGCCATCTGGAAGTTCGGCCCGCTGACCTGGTTGGCGCCGGCCGCGACCAGCGCATCGAGCACCTTGCCGAAGCCCTTGAGGTCGCGCTGGCGGACGCTGACCATGTTATTGGCCTGATAGCCGATGATCCGCGCTTCCTGCGTCACCTGCCCGTCGGGGCGAACCACCGGCTGGCCGTAGATCGGGTTGAGGTTGATCGAAGTGGTCTGGATGTCCTTGTCGGCAATGCCCGCGCGCCTGAGCGCGGCAACCACCCGGTTCATGTCGGCCGAATTGGCGGCCATCGCTTCTGCGGCGGTCTTGCCCTGGCTGGTCACCCCGGCGCTGAACAGCGCGAGGTCGGGCACGCGGGTCGAGCGGCCCTCGGCGCTGAGCGCCAGCAGCGTGCTGCCGGGGGCGATCGCGGGGCCGGACTGCGTCTGCTGCGCAGAGGCTGCGGCTGGCGCGATCATCGCGGAGAAAGCGAGTGCGGCCGGAAAGGCAAGTGACTTCATGGCATTGCTCCTTTGCACGGCGGCGTACCCGCCGGCGGCTTGCGCGCCGCTGAACGCGCGCGAGAGCAATTCCGGCGTCAGAGCGTAGCCTCGATTGCCCGCGCGGCGGCGGCAGGATCGTCGGCGCGGCTGATCGGGCGGCCGATCACCAGCACGCTCGCGCCGCCGTCGCGCGCCTCGCGCGGGGTGACGGTGCGCTTCTGGTCCCCCAGCTTGCCGTTGGCCGGGCGCAGGCCGGGAACGACGAAAAACCCGTCCTTCCACTGGTGGTGGACGGCGGAAACTTCCTGGCCCGAGCAGACGATCCCGTCGAGCCCGGCCGAGTGGGCAAGGTCGGCCAGACGCATCGCTTGGTCGTGGGGCGTGCCGCCCACGCCGGTCGCGGCGAGATCACCATCGTCGAGGCTGGTCAGCACCGTCACGGCCACAACCTTGCAGTGCTCGCCCGCGGCGGCCTTGGCATCTTCCATCATCGCCCGCCCGCCCGAGGCGTGAACGGTAACGATCGAGGGTTCCAGCACATGGATCGCCTGCATCGCGCCGGCGACAGTGTTGGGGATGTCGTGGAGCTTGAGGTCAAGAAACAGCGGGAGGCCGAGCTTCGCAATCTCGTGCACGCCGTGGTGGCCGTGGGCACAAAAGAATTCGAGGCCGAGCTTCAGCCCGCCGACATGGTCCTTGACCTTGCGGGCAAGCGCTTCGGCCGCATCGAGGCGCGGCAGGTCGAGGGCGAGATAGATCGGATTCGTCGTCATTGCGGCGGCGATTGCGTGTCCGGCGCGCGCGCGTCAAGCTGAGTTGTGGTGCCGAAGGGTTGAGCCGCGCCGTTTGGCGCGGTGCGCAGCGTATTTTCCAGCGATTCGATCCGGCGGCTCGTGCGCCAGCGCCCGGCCCGGTTGACCAGCCACATCGGCAGGAAACCGAGCAGGAAGAACACCAGGGCGACGAAGCCCACCGGCCATTCGAATCGCAGATAGGTGCCATCGGACAACGGCCAGAAGTTGACCGGCACCGTAACCCAGTTGATCGCGATGAAGGCGACCAGGATGATCGTCAGGATCACCCAGCCGATCGTGCGCAGCGCTTGCATTGGGTTGGCCCTCCCGGAGATTCAGCACCTTGGCCCGATGCTAGGCGCGAACGCGGTACAATGGAAGACCGCGCGCGTTCGAGGTGGTCGCGGGCTTGGCACTCGCGTCGTCCCGGGCTTGACCCCGGACCGCTGGCAATTGCGAAGCTGCAAGGTCGTCTGGGGCCGGTCACCGGTCCCGGATCAGGTCCGGGACCACGCTGCGGCCCCGGGACGCCGGTGCGGTTATTCGCCGAACACCCGGGCGAAGATCGTGTCGATCGCCTTGAAGTGATAGTCGAGGTTGAACTTTTCCTCGAGCTCGGCGGGCGAAAGCGCGGCGGTGACTTCGGGGTCGGCCTTGAGCAGTTCGAGCAGGTTGAGTTGCCCGTCCGATTCCCACACCTTCATCGCGTTGCGCTGGACCAGGCGGTAGGCGGCGTCACGTTCGAGGCCAGCTTGCGTCAGCGCCAGCAGCACCCGCTGCGAGTGGACAAGGCCGCCCATCTTGTCGAGGTTCTTCTGCATCCGCTCGGGGTAGACCAGCAGCTTGTCGACCACGCCCGTCAGCCGCGCCAGCGCGAAGTCGAGGGTGATGGTCGCATCCGGGCCGATGAAGCGTTCGACCGAGGAGTGCGAGATATCGCGCTCGTGCCACAGCGCCACGTTCTCCAGCGCGGGGGTGACCGCCGAGCGGACCATGCGGGCAAGGCCGGTCAGGTTCTCGGTCAGCACCGGGTTGCGCTTGTGCGGCATGGCCGACGAGCCCTTTTGCCCGGGCGAGAAATATTCCTCCGCCTCCAGCACCTCGGTGCGCTGCAGGTGGCGGATTTCGACCGCGAGCCGTTCGATCGAGCTGGCGATCACGCCCAGCGTCGCGAAGAACATCGCATGACGGTCGCGCGGGATCACCTGGGTCGAGACCGGCTCGGGCGCCAGCCCCAGCTTGTCCGCAACATATTCCTCGACCGAGGGATCGATGTTGGCAAAGGTGCCGACCGCGCCGGAAATCGCGCAGGTCGCCACTTCCGCGCGCGCCGCGATCAGGCGGGTCTTGCAGCGGGAGAACTCGGCATAGGCTTCGGCCAGCTTCTTGCCGAAGGTGGTCGGTTCGGCGTGGATGCCGTGGCTGCGGCCGATGGTGGGGGTGTACTTGTGCTCCAGCGCCCGGCGCTTGATCGCGGCGAGCAGGTCGTCGAGGTCAGCGAGCAGCAGGTCGGAGGCGCGGGCCAGCTGGACGGCCAGCGTGGTGTCGAGCACGTCGGAGCTGGTCATGCCCTGGTGCATGAAGCGCGCTTCGGGGCCGACCTGCTGGGCCACCCAGTCGAGGAAGGCGATCACGTCGTGCTTGGTCACCGCCTCGATCGCGTCGATCGCGGCAACGTCGATGGTGGGATTGGTCGCCCACCAGTCCCACAGCGCCTTGGCGCCGCTGGGCGGAACGACGCCAAGCTCACCCAGCTTTTCGGTCGCGTGGGCCTCGATCTCGAACCAGATGCGATAGCGCGCTTCGGGCTCCCAGATCGCGACCATGGCGGGGCGGGCGTAGCGGGGGACCATGTTCGACTCCTAATACAGATGCCGCGTCCGCTAGGGGGAGGGGCGGGGGAAATCAACCCGGCGCGGTCAAGGGCGCCAGGCAAAGTCGAGCCGGACTTCGCCTGAAGTCCTCGCCAGCGAATCGTAGCTGCGTTCGATTATGACCCCGCGTCCTGCCTCGTCCACCGCGACCACGGTGGAGCAGCGGGTGCCGTAGACCTCATTGCGCACGAACACCGCTGCATAGTGCGAATCCGGTTGCGACGGGTCGCGGGTGTCGTCCGCGAGCGGTGCGAACAGCGCTTCGAGCGGTGCAGGGGCGGTCAGCCATTCAGCCAACGCGGCCTCGACCGCCTGCTTCTTGAACCATGGTTCATCGAGCGCGCCATTCGAGACGCTGTGGATGCCGGGGGCCAGGCCGCGCTGCTCGAACGCCGGGTAATTGGTGGTCAGGAACGCCGCGTCGCCCGCCGAGCATTCGAACAGGTTGAACGGGTTCATCGCCGCAGTATCCCCAGCGTCTTCGCCGAGCAGGGCAGCGGTGACCAGGCCGCCCCGGCTGGCCATGCCGAGGCGCGGATAACCCTCCGCGCGGCGATTGGTGACGAGCGCGAAACGGCGGGACGTTACGCCCAGCCAGGTGCCCCCGGCCTGGAGATCGCGCCCTGCCAGGATGCCATTGTCCCACCGGGCCAGCGGCGCCGAGGGGCGCACCTGGTACTCGTCGCGGTTGGCGATCACGACCAGCGGCCAGCGCGGATGCGCCTGCCAGGCGATGGCGGCGACGCACATCAGATCAGCCCCTTGGCCTTGAGGCTGACATGGCCCTCGCGGCCGATGATCACGTGATCGTGGACGACAATGCCCAGCAGCCGGCCAGCCTCGGCAATCCGCGCGGTGATCGCGATATCGGCGCGGCTGGGCTCGGGCGAGCCGGAGGGGTGATTGTGGACCAGGATCAGCGCGCTCGCGCCGATTTCAAGCGCCTTCTTCACCACCTCGCGCGGATGGATCGCGGCCTCGTCGACCGAGCCGTCGCCGACCAGGTGATCGAGGATCAGCCGGTTGCGCACGTCGAGATAGAGTACGCGCACCCGTTCGTGGTTGAGGTGGGCCATGTCGATCGTCAGGTAGTCGATCAGCGCCTGCCAGCTGCCCAGAACTGGCTGTTCCTGCACGACCGTGCGGGCCAGGCGGCGCGCGGCGATGGCCACGATCCTGAGCGCGGCAGCGCTGGTCTCGCCCATGCCGGGCTGCCTGGACAGCGCTGCGGCATCGGCGTTCAGCACTCCGGCAAGGTTGCCGAACCGGCGCAGCAGCGCCTTGGCCAGCGGCTTCACGTCCTTGCGCGGGATGGCCAGCATCAGCAGGTATTCGATCAGCTCGTGGTCAGCCAGCGCGTCGGCCCCGCCGCCCAGCATCCGCGCACGCAGACGGGCGCGGTGGCCCGCTCCGTCGTGCGCCGGCGCGCCTCCGGAAACGGCCTCGCGGGAACTTCCACCATTGGACAGGGGTAGTTCATCCATCTGCCTCCATTGCCTTTCCCTCGGCAAGGGCGCAAGTGTGGGACAATGCTCGACAGCGAAAGCGAGGAACCCGTTCCGGGGCAGCAGGAGCCCGAGGACGCCGAAATTCGGCCGCGGCGCAGCAGGCGCTGGCGGGTGCTTGGCGTGCTCGGCGGGATTTCGCTGGTCGCGCTCGGGATCGTCTGGACCCAGCGGGTGCAGATCGCCGACCGGATCATTGCCGGCCAGCTGCGCGGCTACGACCTTCCGGCAACCTACAGGATCGAGTCCGCCGGGCCTCGGCAGGAAGTCCTGACCAACATCGTCATCGGCGATCCGCGCCGCCCGGACATGACCATCGAGCGGGCCGAGGTCTATATCGAGCCGACCTTCGGCCTGCCCGCCATTGGCCGGGTCAAGCTGGTCCGTCCGCGGCTCTACGGCACCTACCGCGATGCGAAGGCCAGCTTCGGCGTGCTCGACAAGCTGTTGTTCGCCAAGAGCACCCGCCCGCCCGGGCTTCCCGACCTGAACCTCGAACTGGTGGATGCCCGTGCCCGGTTCGACAGTGATTTCGGAGTGATCGGGATCAAGGCCGAAGGGCGCGGCAATCTCAAGGACGGATTCAAGGGACTGGTTGCGGCCGTGGCTCCCACCCTCTCGGGCAGTGGCTGCAGCGGGCAGGGCCTGTCGCTCTACGGCAATGTCGATACGGCGGACGGCAAGGCCCACTTCACCGGTCCGCTGCGCAGCGCCTCGCTTGGCTGCCCGGATCAGGGCCTGTCGCTGGCGAGCGCCAGTGCCGCGCTGGACGTCACCGCCACGGCCGCGTTCGACGGGCTTTCCGGCAAGCTCGGCCTGACCAGCGGCGCACTCGGTTGGGATGGCGCGCGCGTTCAGGGACTGGCCGGCGGCGGCGACTTCACACTGCGGGCCGGGGACGTGACGGCACGCTATCGCCTGGAAGGCCGGGGCCTGGCCAGCAGCGCGCTTGGTGCGGAGCGGATGCTCGTGGAAGGAATGGTCCGCAGCCGCGACCGGTTCGCGCGCCTTGAGAGCGAGGGTACGCTCGAAGGTCATGCCGTTGCTCCGGGCAAAGGCCTCGATACGGCGCTGGGCGGGCTGGTCGAATCGGGGAAGGGCACGCTGCTCGCCCCGCTTGCGGCGCAATTCCGGCAGGGCCTTGCGCGCGAGGCGCCCGGGAGCCGGCTCGCCGCGAGCTACACGCTCCGTCAGGGCGGACAGCTGGCGACGCTGGTGATCCCCAGCGCCGTGCTGACGGGGCGCAGCGGCGCCGATCTCCTCAGGCTGACGCGGACCGAAGTGATGCTGGGGGGGCGCACCGGCCCGCGCCTGTGGGGCAATGTGGTCACCGGCGGCCCCGGCATCCCCTCGATCGAAGGACGGATCGAGCGGCAGGGCGCCGGACGCGCCACGGCGCGGCTCCGCATGGCCGAATATCGCGCCGGCGATGCTCGCCTGGCCCTGCCGGAACTGGTGCTGGTGCAGGAGAGCGGCGGCGCCATCGGTTTTTCCGGGCGCGCCGAGTTGAGCGGCCCGCTGCCCGGGGGGCGGATCGATTCGCTGGTGGTGCCGATCGACGGGATCTGGTCGCAAGGCGCGGGTCTCGCAGCCTGGCGGCGCTGCACCCCGCTGCGCTTCGCCGCGTTCAAGGTGGCCAGCCTGCAGCTCGATCGCCGTGAATTGACCGTGTGTCCGGGACGGGAAGGGGCGATCCTGCGCAGCGATGCGCGCGGCCTGCGAATCGCCGGCGGCACCGCTGGATTCGCCCTGGGGGGGCGGCTCGGCGCGACCCCGATCCAGCTCACGTCAGGCCCGGCCGGGTTCGCTTGGCCGGGAGTGCTGGCGATGCAAGGGGTAGGGGTCAGGCTGGGTGATCCCGCTGCGCCGACCACCCTGCAGATTGCCCAGCTCAAGGGTAGCCTGGGAAGTGCGATGCAAGGCACTTTCTCCGGCGCCGAGTTCCGGATGGCCGCCGTGCCGCTGGACTTGCTGGACGGTGCGGGGAACTGGCGGTTTGCGGGCGGGAAGCTCGATCTGGCCGGCGCGACTCTGCGGGTCGAGGACCGGCAGGTGGACGACCGCTTCCGCCCGCTGGTGGCACGCGATGCTTCGCTCAGCTTTGCGGGCAACAGCTTGACCGCGCTTGCCCTGCTGCGCGAGCCGAAGAGCGACCGCCCGATCGTCGAGACGCGGATCGTACACGATACTGCCACCAGTGCGGGACGGGCCGATCTGTTCGTGCCGGGAATCGTGTTCGACCGCCAGCTTCAGCCCGACACGCTCTCTACCCTGGCGCTCGGCGTGATCGCCAACGCTCGCGGCACCCTGACCGGAACGGGCGAGATCGCCTGGAACGCGGCACGAGTCACCAGCAAGGGCCGCTTCAGTACCGACGGGCTGGATTTTGCGGCCGCGTTCGGTCCTGTGAAGGGCACCCGCGGCACGGTCGTCTTCACCGATCTGATCGGGCTGGTTACGGCGCCTGACCAGCGCCTGAAGATCGCCTCGATCAATCCCGGGATCGAGGTGGTGGACGGCGAGGTTTCCTTCGCGCTCGAAGGCAATGGCGTTCTGGCAGTCAACGGTGCGAAATGGCCGTTCGTCGACGGCACGCTGGAGCTTCTGCCCACCCGCATGGTGTTCGGTGCGGCGGAAGTGCGGCGCTACACGCTGCGGCTTCAGGGTGCGGATGCGGCAAAGTTCGTCCAGCAGCTCGATCTGGGCAATCTCACGGCCAACGGCGTGTTCGATGGCGATCTGCCGCTGGTGTTCGACGAGAACGGCGGGCGGATCGAAGGCGGGATGCTCGCATCGCGGCCCGGTGGCGGCAATCTCTCCTATGTCGGCGAACTGACCTACAAGGACCTTTCGCCGATGGGCAACTTTGCCTTCCAGACGCTGCGCTCGATCGACTACCGCAAGATGACCATCGGCATGGACGGTCCGCTGGAGGGCGAACTCGTCACCCGCGTGAAGCTGACCGGGGTGACCCAGGGCGTCGGGGCCAAGCGGAACTTCATCACCCGCCGGTTCGCCAAGCTGCCGATCCAGTTCAACATCAACATCCGCGCGCCGTTCCAGAAACTGATCGGATCGTACAAGTCGATCTACGATCCCACGTACATTCGTGACCCACGCACTCTGGGCCTGATCGATGCGCAGGGCCGCGCCGCAGTCCCGCCGGGAACGCCCGGGCGCAATCCGGATCCACCGAAAGCCGGAGATATTCAGCCTCCAGTCACCAGGGATAGGCCATGAACAGCGATGAATTGACCAACCGCGCCCGGGCTGCGACAACCCTGACCATGCAGGTCAGGCAATCCGGGAAACGATGGTCGGCCCGGCGCAGGGTAATGGCGCTGGGGGTGTTGGCGGGCTGCGCGGTAGCGCTCGGCGGGTGCATTTCCATAAATGCGCCGGACAAGCCGATCGTGATCGAGCTCAACATCAACATCAAGCAGGAGGTCGTTTATCGTCTCGCGGCGGATGCCGGGAATACGATCGAGGAAAACTCCGGCATCTTTTGAAGGACTTGAATCATGTTGCTGCGTGAATCCCGCCTGAAGCACCGCCCCTTGGCCCTGGCTGCCGGGGCGCTGTCTCTGGCCTTGCTGTCGTTGTCCGCGCCGGCTGCCGCCCAGCAGCGCGACCCGGCCTATGCCGATGCCCGCGCCAAGGGCGAAGTGGGTGAGAAGGCCGACGGCTACCTTGGCTTCCCGACCCCGCCCAGCGCCGCAGTGAAGCGGATGGCCGACGACATCAACATCAAGCGCAAGAACATCTACGCGGACAAGGCGCAGGCCAACGCCGCGACGGTGGAGGAATATGCCTTCACCGCCGGATGTCTTGCGATCCTGCGCACGGTCCCGGGCGAGAAGTACCAGGCACCCGACGGGTCCTGGCGGACCCGCACTGCCGAGCCGCCGCTGCGCAGCGAACTGTGCCCCAAGGTCAACTGACCGGCTGGAAATGGCCATCACGGGCCTTCCCGCACGCAGGGTGCGGGGAGGCCTTTTCGTATCCATGGCTGCACCGTTTCCTATCGGTTGACTCAGGTGCGGGGGCTGCCTAAGGGAGCGGCGCCCTCGGCGGGCAACCGTTGCCCGTGCCGCGATCCGATTGAAGGAGCATGGCATGAGCGACGAGAAGCCAGCCCGAGACTCCCTTGGCGAGGATGCGCGAATCGACGCGCTCGAAGAGCGGCTCAGGGCCGCACGCGAGCGGGAAGAGGAACGCACTCGCTCAGCGGCAGGTGCAGAGGCCGATGCGAATTACCGCATGGGCAACCGCGTTCTGGCAGAGCTGATCGGGGGGATCGGCGGCGGTGCGTTCATCGGCTGGGTCATTGACTGGGCCGCCGGAACCTCGCCCTGGGGTCTGTTGGTGGTGATGGCCCTCGGGATCATCGTTGCCTTCAGGAGCATTATCCGGATTTCCACCCGGCGTCCCGATTGAACCCCATTTCCGGGGGCATGAAGGGCGCTGGCGTGCATATGACGCAAGCGAGGGCAGGACGCGTGGCAGCCGAACAGGCAAAAGTCGATCCGATGCACCAGTTCACGATCGAGCCGATGTTCGGCACCGATCACTGGTCGATCGCGGGCTACAACATCGCCTTCACCAACTCCGCGCTGTGGATGGCGATTACCGTCGTCGCGCTGCTGGTGTTCGTGGCGGGTGGCAACAAGCGCCAGCTGGTCCCCGGCCGCTGGCAGATGGCGGTCGAAAGCCTGACCGGCTTTATCGACAACCTGCTGGCCGCCAATGTCGGCCCGGCTGGCAAGAAGTATGTTCCGTACATCTTCTCGCTGTTTTCGTTCATTCTTTTCGCGAACCTGCTGGGTCTGGTGCCGCTGGCGCTGATCCCGGGTCTGCATCCCTTCACGCCGACGAGCCACTTCACGGCGACCGGCGTGCTGGCGATCCTGTCGTTCTCGATCGTGCTGATCGTGGGCTTCTGGCGCCATGGGTTCCACTTCTTCTCGCTGTTCGTGCCGCACGGCACGCCGATCTGGCTGCTCTGGCTGATCCCGTTCATCGAGCTGATCTCGTTCCTCGTCCGCCCGTTCAGCCTCGCGCTGCGACTGTTCGTGGCGATGATGGCCGGTCACGTCCTGCTCGAAGTGCTGTCGAGCTTCGTGATCGACAGCTCGAACTCGGGCCTGCTGTGGGGCACCGTGGTCGGCATTCCCAGCTTCGTCCTGATGGTCGCGATCTCGGCGCTTGAGCTGCTGGTCGCCGGCATCCAGGCCTACGTCTTCGCGCTGTTGACCTCGCTGTATCTCAACGACGCCGAGAATCTTCACTAAGTTTGCCGTTCAACCAACAGAATTACTGAGAAAAGGAGTTTTCACATGGAACCTGCAAGCGCCAAACTGATCGGTGCTGGTCTCGCTGCCATCGGCGCCGGCATGGCCGCCATCGGCGTGGGTAACGTCTTCGGTTCGTTCCTTGAGAGCGCGCTGCGCAATCCGGGTGCCGCTGACGGCCAGCAGGGCCGCCTGTTCATCGGCTTCGCGGCCGCGGAACTTCTCGGCCTGCTCTCGTTCGTCGTCGCGATGATCCTGATCTTCGTCGCCTGACGTAACCAGACCGACTGATTATCCGGCTGGCGGCCCTCCGTTCGGGAGGGCCTGCCAGCCGGACAAGACCGGACGCCACGATGCCTCAAATTTCGCAGCTTGCCGCGACGTACTCCAGCCAGATTTTCTGGATGCTGCTGTTCTTCGGCTTCATTTTCTTCGTCATTGGCCGGGGCATGGTTCCCAAGGTGATGGCGACCGTCGAAGTGCGTGACAAGCAGATCGCCAGCGATCTTGCGGCAGCAGAGGCGGCGCGCGCCGCCGCCAACGCCGAGGAAGAGGCTTGGCGCAGCCAGGCCAACGCCCAGCGGGCCGAGGCCCAGGCGGTGATCGCCAAGGCCAAGCAGGAAGCTGCCAAGGCCAGCGAAATCAGCCTTGCCGAAGCCAACAGCCGCATTGATGTGCGACTGAACGAAGCTGAAGCCCGGATCGGGGAAGCGCGTGCGCAGGCCCTGAAGGACATCGAAGCGCTCGCGGCCGAGGCTGCTGGCGACATCGTCTTGCGCCTTGCCGGCGTGAAGGTCGATGCCAAGGCGGCCGCCGCCGCCGCCAAGGAGGCGCTCAATGCTTGATCTTCGTCTCCTCGCCGAAGCCGCCGCCGAGCATGGCGCGGAAGCTGCGGGCCATGCTGAACCGGTAGCCTTCGGGTTCGTCGGCCCCGGCATGTGGGTCGCGCTGTCGATGACCGCGCTGATCCTGATCATGATCTGGAAGAAGGTTCCCGGCCTGGTCACTTCCGGCCTCGACTCGTCGATTGCTGAAATCCGCAAGCAGCTCGACGAAGCCAAGGCCCTGCGGGCCGAGGCGGAGGCCCTGCGCGGCGAATATGCCGCGAAGATTGCCAACGCCGAAAAGGACGCGGCCGAAATGCTGGCCCACGCCCGCAGCGAAGCCGATGCCATCGTTGCCAAGGCCACTGATGATACCACGGCGCTGATCGCTCGCCGCGAGAAGATGGCCGAAGACAAGATCGGTGCTGCCGAGCGTGGGGCAGTTGCGGAATTGCGCGCCAAGGCGGCTGCAGCCGCTGCAACTGCGGCGCGCGGGCTGATTGCTGCCAACCACGATGCCAAGGCCGACAAGGCGCTGGTCGACGACGCTATTGCGGGGCTCTGAGCTTCCGCCACGGGCTGGAGAGGGGAAAGGGCGGCTTGCGGGCCGCCCTTTTTCGTTCCGGCTGGCGGGAACCATGCCGTTGTCCCGGTGCAGGCCGGGATCGGTCGCTTAAAAGCGTAACGTGATCCCGGGCTTGACCCGGGATCGCTGGCGGGGTGTGGGAGGCCTCGCGCTTGCCAGCGACTGAGCCCGGGACGACGGATTGGCGCTCGGCTCCGCCGCCGCGCCTCAGCTTCCCGGCTCGAACACCACCTTGCCGACGATTTCCCGCGCAGCCATCGCGGCGAATCCCTCGTGCCAGCGGCTGAGCGGCAGAATCCGGTCGATATGCGGGCTCAGGCGTCCATCTGCTGCGAGCGTCGCCACAGCTTCTCGAATCGCCCGACCGCGATCCGGAAAGCGCCGGGCGTATTCCCCGGCACGGACGCCGACGACCGAGAAGCCCTTGATCAGCGGGATGTTGGTCGAAATGTCGGCAATTCTTCCGCCCGCGAAACCGATCACAAGCAGTTTGCCGCCGAAGGCCACGCAGCGAGTGCTTTCATCGAAGACGTCGCCGCCCACCGGATCGTAGACCAGGTCGCACAACGCTCCGTCGGTGATGGTGGCGACCTGTTCGCGAAATCGCCCATTGGCCAAGATAACCGCGTCGGCATCGCTGGCGGCCTTCAGGCGCTCGACCTTGTCCGGCGAGCCGCTGGTGGCGATGACGTGGGCGCCCAGCCGCTTCGCCAGTTCCACCGCCGCCAGCCCGACACCGCCGCTTGCGCCGTGGACCAGCACCCATTGCCCGGCCTTGAGGCCGCCGATCTCGACCAGCCCGGTATAGGCCGTGCCATAGGCTGCGCCCAGCGCGGCGGCCGCGGGAAAGTCGATGCCGTGGGGCATTCGCGTGATGGCTCGCTCCGGCAGGGTGGCATATTCTGCGAAGCCGCCGGTCTTGTTGCCGCCATAGACCCGGTCGCCCACCGCGAATTCGCTGCCGGGATCGGCCTGGACCACTTCGCCTGCCAGTTCCATGCCGGCTACGTAAGGCAGGTCGGGTTTGAACTGGTAGCCGCCCGTGGTCATCAGCAGGTCCGGGAAGTTGAGCGAGGCGGCGCGGACCCGCACCAGGACTTCACCGGCAGCGCGCACGGGGATTGGCCTCTCGGTGAGGGCGCAGCCGGCGAACTCCGGTGCAAGCGAGCTGACTTCAAGCGCCTGCATCACGGTCAGAAGCTGTCCTTGGCTGCCCGCATCGCGGCAAAAGTGGCCACCGCGTTGCCCGGATGGCCCCAGCGCGCCTGGAGGTCGGGATCGTCGGCCCGCAGGAACGGATTGGCCTTGAGCTCGCGCGCCAGGGTGGTCGGCACGGTCGGCTTGCCCTCGGACCGCAGCGCCGCGACCCGCGCGGCATAGGCGGCGAGTTCCGCATTATCAGGATCGGCATGCACCGCGAAACGGGCATTCGACGCAGTATATTCGTGCGCGCAGTAGAGCAGGGTTTCGGCCGGCAACGTCTTCAGCCGGGCCAGCGTGGCCCAGAATTGCTCCGCCGTGCCTTCGAACATCCGCCCGCAGCCCAGGGCGAACAGCGAATCGCCGACGAAGGCCAGGCAGGCCTCCGGCAGGTGGTAGGCGATATGGCCCATGGTGTGCCCGCCCACGTCGATCACCAGCGCCTCGAAATCGCCAAGCGCGACGATTTCGCCAGGAGCCACGAAACGGTCGACGGCTGCCGTGCGCTCGGCCTCTGCGGCAGAGGCGATCACGGTGCATCCGGTTGCGGCCTTGATCGCGGCGTTGCCGCCCGCGTGGTCCGGGTGCCAGTGTGTGTTCCAGATCTGGGTGATCTGCCAGCCCTTGTGGCCTGCCTCGCGCAGGTAGGCTTCGGCATCGGGGGTGTCGATGCAGGCCGTTTCGCCGCTTGCGGGGTCGTGCAGCAGGTATCCGTAATTGTCGGACAGGCACGCGAACTGGTGAACTTCAAGCATTGGGGGTCTCTCCCGTCCTCACCGGTTCTGATGGCGAGGTCCGTGTGTAATTGGCCGCGCCGACAAGATAGACCCCGACGCACCACAGCCACAAGCCCGCTTCGCGCGGCGCGTCGTGACCACCAAGCAGGCCCAGTTCCACGATCAGGGCAAGCAGCAGCAGGAACAGCCGCCGGTCATATCCGTAAAGGTTGAACCAGCGCGTGCGCATCGGTCCGGAATTGAGCGCGCCGGGGTCGGGCAAGGCGGGTCCGCCGTCGGTCAGGCTGGTCTTGTTGATCACCCAGACCATCCGGGCAAGCCCCAGGGCAAGACCGGTGACGGCAAGCGGGACGCCGACCATCAATGCCGGCAGGCTGAGCAGGCCTGGCCTGCCGGCGATCACGGGCATCGCCGCGATCGAGCTGTACGCTACCCATGGGGCGGCACGGGCGGGGGGATCGAGGAAGGCGCGGAACCACATCGGGGCGATGATGCCCCGGTGCGGGCATACAGGAAAGCAAAAGCCCGCCCGGATCGCTCCGGACGGGCCTTTGATGGTCTGGCCGTCCCGGGCCGGGGCCCGGGATGGCGACTTGTGCTTACTTCTTGGCCTTGAGCGCGGCGCCCAGGATGTCGCCCAGCGAGGCGCCGGCATCCGACGAACCGTACTGTTCGACCGCTTCCTTCTCCTCGTGGAGCTGGCGGGCCTTGACCGAGAAGTTCGGCTTCTTCGAGCGGTCGAAGCCGATGACCATGGCGTCGAGCTTCTGGCCGACCTGGAAGCGGTCCGGACGCTGCTCGTCGCGGTCGCGGCCAAGGTCGCTGCGCTTGATGAAGCCGGTCGCGCCGTCGTCGCCAGCCTGGACTTCCAGGCCGCCGTCGCGGACTTCGAGAACGGTCACGGTGACCACCTCGTTCTTGCGCAGGCCGCTGGCCGCAGCCGAAACGCCGGCCGCCGGAGCGCCCTTTTCAAGCTGCTTCATGCCGAGGCTGATGCGCTCCTTGTCGACATCGACGTCGAGCACGATGGCCGAAACCTGCTCGCCCTTGCGGTGCAGGGCCAGCGCGTCCTCGCCCGAGATGCCCCAGGCGATGTCCGACATGTGGACCATGCCGTCGACGTCGCCATCGAGGCCGATGAACAGGCCGAACTCGGTCGCGTTCTTGACTTCGCCTTCCACGGTCGAACCGACCGGGTGCTTCTCGGCGAAGGCTTCCCAGGGGTTCTGCTGGGCCTGCTTGAGGCCGAGGCTGATGCGGCGCTTGTCGCTGTCGACTTCCAGCACCAGCACGTCGACTTCCTGCGAGGTCGAGACGATCTTGCCGGGGTGGACGTTCTTCTTGGTCCAGGACATTTCCGAAACGTGGACCAGGCCTTCGATGCCCGGCTCCAGCTCCACGAAGGCGCCGTATTCGGTGATGTTGGTGACAGTGCCGCGCAGCTTGGCGCCGACCGGGTACTTGGCGGCGACGCCTTCCCACGGATCCGATTCCAGCTGCTTCATGCCCAGGCTGATGCGCTGGGTGTCCTGGTTGATGCGGATGATCTGGACCTTCACGGTGTCGCCGATGGCGATCACTTCGTTCGGGTGGTTGACGCGCTTGTAGCTCATGTCGGTGACATGGAGCAGGCCGTCGATGCCGCCCAGGTCAACGAACGCACCGTAATCGGTGATGTTCTTGACCACGCCGTCGATGATCTGGCCCTCGGCGAGGTTCTGGATCAGGCCCGAGCGCTGTTCGGCGCGGGTTTCTTCCAGAACGGCGCGGCGCGAAACCACGATGTTGCCACGGCGGCGGTCCATCTTGAGGATCTGGAACGGCTGCGGCACGTCCATCAGCGGCTGCACGTCGCGGACCGGACGAATGTCGACCTGCGAGCCGGGCAGGAAGGCAACGGCGCCGTCGAGGTCGACGGTGAAGCCGCCCTTGACGCGGCCGAAGATGATGCCTTCGACGCGCTTGCCTTCGCCGAATTCGTTCTCGAGCTTGTCCCAGGCGGCTTCGCGGCGGGCGCGGTCGCGGCTGAGCATGGCTTCGCCATCGGCGTTCTCGACGCGGTCGACATAGACCTCGACTTCATCGCCGACCTTCAGGCCGTGGGGCTGGCCCGGCTGGGCAAATTCCTTGAGTGCGACGCGGCCTTCGCTCTTGAGGCCGACGTCGATCACCGCCTTGTCGCCTTCGATCGCGGTGATGGTGCCCTTGACGACGCGGCCTTCGAAACCGCCGTCGGCAGCGCCGCCGAGCGATTCGTCAAGGAGAGCCGCGAACATGTCGCGGGTGGGGGTGGCAGAAGATGCCATGGATTGAGTTTCCTCGTTCATCGGTGTTTCCGGCCAGGCGGTTTTTCCGCCGGTCTTTCTCCGCTGCCGGCACCATGCCGGAGGCGGGCCAAAGGGCCGAACTGCCAAGGGAGCCGGATGCCGCCCAGGGCGCCCACTCGGGGCAGGCCCGGGCAGACCGGCGGCCCCTAGGCCAGATACCCCGTGAGCGCAAGGAAATTCGGGGTTTTCCTGAACGGGTGGACACAGTGGACAGTGTCCTGAAGGGATCTGTCCGGTGGCGGTCGGAGGGGTCTGACTGAATGTGGTTGGGGGGCGGGGCGCGGTGCATCCCGCCGGTTTATCGCAAGGCGGGGTCTGTAGGACAGGGCGGGTTGCAGGTCTGGCTTCCAAAGCTTGTCCCGGCCTTCCAACCACGTCGCCCATCCGCATCGTCATGCTGAACTTGTTTCAGCATCCATGGCGCCACAAGCCCGGCGCGACATTAGTCATCAAACCGCGCGGTTTGCTCGCGAAGTCACCTGCGGTCCCGGCGGCACGTTGGATGCTGAAACAAGTTCAGCATGACGGTGGTTGGGAGGGGGGGGTAGCGAAGGAGGCGCGCGGGCAGGGCCGCGCGTTGTCGCGCCCCTCAGATCGCCGGCTTGTACCCCGGCTTGCGCAGGGTCAGCATGTAGTCCGCCAGATTGCTGATTTCGGTGCGTTCGACCTTGAACTGCATGGCTTCGGGATAGTTGTGCGAATCGGTCAGGAACCGGCGCAGCGTGGTGCGGGTCAGGCCGGGCTGGTTGGCGATATCCTCGAAGCTGGGCGATTCCGGATTGGGCGAGCCCGCGTTGGCGGTCACCCCGTGGCAGGCGGCGCAGCGGTCCTGCGCGAAGGCGAGGCCCTTGGCCACGCGCGCGGCATGGGCCGCCTGCGCCGTGCCGCGCTTCGTCGCGGCCTCTCCGGGGGCGACGATCAGGGCGGCAGTGGCGATCAGGGCGGCGCTGGCGAGAAACGACTTCATCGCCAGGGGGCTATCACCCCAGCCGCGCCTGCGCCAGCCGGATCGCCTCGGCAATGGCCGCGTCCTTGCCCAGATCGCTGGTGTCCAGCAGCACGGCATCTGCGGCAGCAACCAGCGGCGCTTCGGCGCGCGTGCTGTCGCGCAGGTCGCGCGCCTCCAGATCGGCGGCGATTTCAGCGAAGGTGACGGCGCGGCCCGAAGCTTGCATTTCCTTAAAGCGCCGCTCCGCCCGCGCGGGCACGCTGGCGATGACGAACAGCTTCACTTGCGCCTCGGGTGCGATCACCGTGCCGATGTCACGCCCGTCCAGCACCGCGCCGCCCGGTTGCATGGCGAAGGCGCGCTGGCGTTCATAGAGCGCGTGGCGTACCTCGGGGTGGACCGAAACACGGCTGGCGAGCCCGCCGCTCGCCTCGCTGCGGAGTTCAGGATCGTCCAGCAGCGAATCGGGAAAGGCGCAGGCCGCCAGCGCGTCGGCCGGATTGCCCGGATCGCCGCCATTGACCGCGCATTGCCGCCCGACCGCGCGGTAGAGCAGTCCGGTGTCGAGATGCGGCAGGCCGAAATGGGCGGCGAGCGCCTTGGCAATAGTGCCCTTGCCCGAGGCGGTCGGGCCGTCGACGGCGATGATCATGCCTGCTTCCCCCGTTCGCGAAACGCCTTGGCCAGCCCCCAGATCGCGATCGCTGCCCAGAACCCTTCGAGCACCAGCGAGGCGACGTTGGTGTTGACCAGCAGCGAGACGGTCAGCAGTGCCGCACCGGCCAGGTTGGTGCCGTGCTGGAGAAAGGGATTGGCCGCCTGTGCATGGGTGGCATAGGCATAGGCGAAGATGATGCAGGCCATGCCGGCGAAGCCGAAGGCATTCGCGACGGTTTCGTTCATCCCGTCAGGCCCTCCAACAGGGCTTCGAACTGGGGGAAACTGGTGGCGATCGGGCGCGTATCGTCGACCTCCACGCCCGCGCGGCTGGCAAGGCCCGCCACGGCCATGCTCATCGCGATGCGGTGGTCGAGATGGGTGGCAATCGCGCTGGCCGTGCCGGGGAGGGGATCCCCGCCGGTGCCTTCGATGGTCAGGCCGTCCTCCTGCTCCGACAGGCGCACGCCGGCAGCGGAGAGGGCCTCGGCCATGACCGAAAGCCGGTCGGATTCCTTGACGCGCAGCTCGTCCAGCCCGGTGGTGACGGTGGTGCCCTCCGCCAGCGCGGCGGCGACGAACAGCACGGGGAACTCGTCGATCATGCTGGGGGCCAGGGCGGGATCGACCGCGATGCCTTTCAGCTGCGAATGCCGTACGCGCAGGTCGGCAACCGGCTCGCCGCCGACTTCGCGGGCGTTCAGCTCCTCTATGGAGCCGCCCATTGCCCGCAGCACTTCGACCAGACCGGCGCGGGTGGGGTTGAGGCCGACGTTCTCGATGATGAGGTCGCTGCCCGGCACGACCAGCGCGGCGACCATGAAGAAGGCGGCGGAAGACGGATCGCCCGGAACCTCGATCACCTGCGGTTTCAGGTCAGCCTCGCCGCGAATCCGGATCACGCGGGTGCCGTTCGATTCGACATCGACCGTCAGCTCCGCGCCGAAACCGCGCAGCATCCGCTCGGAATGGTCGCGGGTCGGGATCGGCTCGATCACCGTGGTGACGCCGGGGGTGTTGAGCCCGGCGAGCAGGACGGC
>Ga0208693_1000871_pt1 | contig 22799 bp, 20 predicted proteins | sample AD_UKC071_MetaG_FD_184438 | JGI IMG/M metagenome (GOLD analysis project Ga0208693, IMG submission 184438) | Active sludge microbial communities of municipal wastewater-treating anaerobic digesters from USA - AD_UKC071_MetaG (SPAdes) (version 2) | ecosystem: Engineered > Bioreactor > Anaerobic >... | reverse complement strand
AGGGCTTCCGGACATAACTACCGCAACCTTTCCCTCGGTAAGTGCATTTGCTACCCGGTCCGGTCTTTCAGTGGCAATAATCTGCGGTGTAGTCATAAAGGGGTTGTCCTCCAAATATTGCTCCAGATCACCGGTGTCAAATATATAATCAACCTTGATACCCTTTAAGCGTCTCCTAACCTCTTCCACCAAAGAGTCATTTACAATATCCTTTATATATAAAATGGAACACGGAGTTTTGCTTCTTTTTCCCACCGATACATCTTCAACTACCAGTTCTTCATCCTTTAGAATTTTCCTTACAAGGGCAGTATTAGTCCTGAGCGTTTCAGTAAATCCTTCCTGAGGTCCTCTTACAACGCTCTCTGTTTCGGGTTTGTCCACTCCTCGATGCTCCCATCCCTTAACATCACAGGCAAAGGCTGCATCAATACCGTCAATAAATACTCCACATCCCCCATAGTTAATATCTTCAATGACTTTGCCCATATTCTGAGTTATCTGAATTTGATTATGAACCAGGAGATGTTTGCTTATATATTCCAAAAGTTCCTTTCCCTTGTCCTTTACTTCCAGATTGGAAAGAAGCATAAGGGGCTGAAGTATGGCAAGGTCTATAATAGTTCTGTCAGTCATTCCGTCATAAAATATAATGCAAGCAGGTATGGTTTTATCCTTTGCCACAATTTCAAATTCCCTCAAAACTATATCTCCGTTTGTAGGAATGGAATACACCTTTTTAAGATATTCAATATTATCAGTTAAGTTCTTGCTTATTAATTTGCTTTCATGGGATTCTTTGGATGTTTTGCTTTTGTTATCGGTTTTCTGTTTGTCCTCAGAAATCTCTTTTCTTCTTTCGGATGTCTTTTCCTTCCCCGCTTTTTCAGATTCCTTTTCTTTTAATATAAACTCTTCTTGAATATCCGGTTCATGATAAAGAAACAGATATTTTAATATGTTCTTGAAATCAGCCAAGTACTTCACTCCCCGATGATATTTAGATTTTTTAAGCATAAAGTTTTTATTCAAACATATTATGGTTCATCATTCCTCAAAATATACCAATGCTCTTTCATATTTCCATCACCTTGTACTCTCGCTTATAATCGATGATTACATAAAAAATGATGCACTTTAGAAGTCAAAAAAAAGTCGGGAACATTTTAGTCTTTCAAAGAAAATGTTCCCGACCTTAGTCTATGCTATATGAATATGTCATGATTCATATTGAAGAAAGCTTTATTTCAAGAAATACTGGGCCTGTACATCTTAATTCCCTATTTCATAGAAATATTTCGTCAGAGGCGAATCCAAAGGAAGAACCAGTGTCTTTTCCCCCTTAAGTGATTTTTTCATGGCCTCAAGAGTTCGTATATACTCGTAAAACTCCTTCTTCTCTCCGGAATAAGCATCTGCAAGAATCCTTATATATTCCGCTTCACCCTCACCAATAAGCTCTTGCGCTTTTGCATTTGCCTCGGAAATTAGAATATTTACCTCTTTATCCACCTCATTCTTCAATTTGTTTGCCTCGTACTCGCCCTCGGCTTTGTACTGTTCCGCTATTTTCTCCCTTTCAGATATCATCCTTCTGAAAACCGTTTCCTCATTCTCAATCGGCAGATCCAGCTTCTTTATTTGTACATCAAATACCGTAATACCATAATCCATAAGTTGTCTGGCTACTTCATCCGTCACGGTTTTATTAAATTCTCCTCTACCGGACAGCTTTTCATTGATTATACTGTTTTGTTCCAATGTACCCATTGTGTTTTTAACGGTATTGTAGACAGCTGCGTCAATTCTTCTTTCCGCCTCTGAAACAAAACCTACGGATTTTATAAATTCCACAGGATCGGATATTTGCCATATAACATAGTTGTCAATTACCATGTCCTTTTTATCCTTTGTCAACACATTTGATGCGGCCAAATCGTAAATGATTTTTTTATTCGGAAGGGTTAATTTGTCGTCAATAAAAGGCACCTTAAAATACAACCCTGCGGTATCTTTTGTCTCAATAATCTTACCAAATCTTCTGATACAAACGTATTCTCCTTCTGTTACTATAAATGCACTCGTAAAAAATATAATCAGTGCAAATACTACCACACCGACAGCTATTATCTTCTTTATCATCCTATTCTCCTCCTTCCGAATTAAAGGGCTTTAAGGGAACAATTTTTTGAATGCTGCCGGAATCGTCTTCAATATAAACGGTAATCCCGGGAAGAATTTCCTCCATTGCCTCAAGATACAGCCTGGTCTTGGTTACACCCTCAAAATTTTTATATTCCTCAAACATTTTTTGAAATTTAGCAACTTCTCCCTTTGCCTCATTTATCTTTTTCTGCTTTTGAGATTCCGCATTACGCAATATTCGGTCTGCTTCTGCTTGAGCTTTCGGAATTTCAGAGTTTTTATACTTGTTTGCCTCGTTCATTGCAGTTTCTTTACTCTGTTTTGCATTTTCGACATCCTTAAACGCTTGCTTCACTTCTTCGGTAGGTGGCTCTGAATCCTGTATTTTTACTGCCAGAACCTGCACTCCGATATCATACTTATCGAGACTTTGCACAAGCTTATCCTTGATCTCGTTTTCAATTGCTATCTTACCACTTGTAAGGACATCATCAATTGATGCCGTTCCAACCACCGAACGGGCTGCACTTAAGCTTGAGTCTCTAAGAATTTTTTCCGGATCTATGGAATTAAAAAGGTATTTTTGGGGATCAGAAACCTTCCATTCAATAAAGAAATCAATTTTTACTATATTGAAATCTCCGGTAATCATTTTGGACTCTTCATCAACAGATATATAATTGCCCTTTCCCTGGTCCCTATAACCCAATTCAAGCTTTTGTGTCATTTGTACAGGTACTTTTATTACAGACTGTATCGGATCAGGCAGTTTAAAATGTATTCCCGCTTCCTCAACACTGGTAAACTTGCCAAAGGTAAGAACCACTGCTTGTTGCTGGTCGGTAACCGTATACCAGCAGTTAAATAGAATAACCAGAAGTACAATAATTCCCACTATTCCAACAATAAGCTTAACGGATATTTTGCTAAGATTCTTTGGTGCTGTAGGCATATTGATAACTTTCATGTCAATCCCCCTTATAATAGAATCAATTTTGCTTTAGATTAAGTAATATTCTATTATAAGGCCTTTAATTCCTTTTCATGTAATGAAATTTTAAGCCCTACAAGCTCTTGATTTGAGAAAATCCTCTAAGCAAATTCGGTAAGTTATCAAACATGTATAAAAAACAGGTAGATTGAATTCTTCTACAATCTACCCGTTTCTATGGTCGGAGTGACTGGATTTGAACCAGCGACCTCTTGCACCCCAAGCAAGCACTCATACCAAACTGAGCTACACCCCGATGACAATTAATAATTTTAGCATATAACTTTGCAATTGTAAATATGTAAATTATATTTTTTTTGCGTATAAAAAATTCAAAATATTGAGATAATTATAATAAAAAACTAGAATTTTAAGGAGGACAAAGATATGCTTAGCGATGAGGCACCGTCACATAGTGAGCCTCAGATATATGAAAGCAAAAAAACAGCAAATAAGAAAAGAAATAAAACTTTATTTATTTTGATTGTTTTAATAATTTTTTTGGTAGCAAATAACTTCATTATATATAATTGGTATCATCGCGCAAAACACCAGTATAAGGATACTTTTTTAAGGGTTCAATCCATTAGTGAAGAAAACGTAAATCTTCAAGCGTTCAATGAAACCCTCAAAAGCGACTATGCATTATTAATGGAAAACTACAGTAAAGTTTTGAAGCAGTATGAAGAAATATTAAAACAATTGGAAGAATTAAAAGCTAAAAACGAAGATCTGGAACGAGCAAACAGTGAACTGGTTAATGATAACATTGAACTGCAGAATTCATTAAAAAAAGCTGCATCCGTAGGAATTAAGCCGCAAAGCTACACGGAATTTAACGGAATAAGTACAAGAAGTGCTATTGACAGAGGTGAATATATAGGAAAATTTTTGGGTACGGCATATACTCCATGTACGGAAGAATGCGGAAATAATAAGGGAATTACTAACTCAGGAAAACCGATTATTCCCGGAGTATCAATTGCCGTTGATAAAAACTATTGGCCCTTCGGAACGGTTTTTTATATAAAAGGATTGGGTTATGCCGTAGCCATGGATACAGGCAGTGCGATTAAAGGTAAATATAGATTCGACTTTGCAGTATTTGACAAAAACTTTGCAAAACAGCTGGGAACCAATTATTGGGACGTTTACCTGGTGAAGCTGGGTAACGGTAAAGTGGAAGACATTTCACTTTAAAAGAAAAAAGAAGTGCTTTAGTTTATGGGCACTTCTTTTTTCTTACTATTTACAATTCTTAGTTCTCATCAGTCTTAGGGTTATTCTCAGCAAATGTGTTGAAATCATACTCTGCTAGGTTATTACCATCGGTATATTCCTTTTCAGAAAATTCATTAGAATCTTGTCCGAATTCTCCCCTTTGAAATTTCATAAATTCTTTCACAGATTTTAATTCCATTAATGTAATTGAAACACCTGAATATGTTAGTCCTATCGCAATGGACAGGATTATTAAAATACTATCTAATATATGAATTTGATCGCCGAAGAAAACTATTACGAATAAAAATAGCATAAATACATCACTAGGACATAAGAAATAAAATAATTCACTAAAATAAACCCCACAAACAACCACCGGTATCTTAACTAAAAATACAAGTGGAACCAGCCATTTACTCCACCTTTTCCCCTTGAAAAAGAATATCAAAATAATTGAGGTTGCAATTAATTCGATAATTCTTGACACTATAAATATAAATGCATCTCTTGCCAGCGGACCTTCAATACCAATCAATCCTATTAAAATTAGTATCGGGATAGCATTAATAAGCAAAGTTGCTACTATAAAACTAATAACTATTATTCTGCCTCTTTTGATCCTATTAATTGAATTCAAAACGCTTTTCCCCCTAGCAATCAACTCTGAGAACTACCGTGACCAAAAATATTTAATCTGTTTAAGTCTCTTCCATTGTTTCTTTGCTTAAATTTTCATTAAGCGCTAAAAAACAAAACAGCTTCATTTGCTCATGTGGCACCTTGTAAGCAGCAGATTTCAATCCCTTATCAGATTTTTCCGTTTCCAACCGGATTATCTGCATGGAAAGATGCACCTTATAAACAATTGTTACTATTGAGCAGGAAATTTGTCTATTTTCCTCAACACATACCTTTTTAAGAGTGTAAGGTCTAAAGAATCAATCGCATTATCCCCATTGACATCTGCAGCTAATTTTCCGTTACTGTCAGGAAATTGCGAAATTTTTCTAAGCAAATATCTCTTTAAAAGGGTAATATCTAATGAATCAACGGACAAATCACCGTTTAAATCTCCTAAAATTACTGAATTAGTAGGTATAGGCGTTGGTTTTACCGTCGGCGTGGGGGTAGGTTCCGTATTCTTTACAGGAATAAGCTTCCAATGCTGATTTGTGCCTTCGGCATCCGACCACTGCTGAATAATTGCTCCGTCCTCCGTTGACCATTTGTAAACATCCACCAATTTTCCGCTACTGCGGCTGACAATCTTATAATAACCGTCCCCAGCGTTTACAAACTTCCACTGCTGGTTATTTCCTCCCGTACTGGTATATTGAATAAGGGTACCGCCATTTTCGGTAGATTCGTTCATTACATCAAGAACCTTTTTGCTTTTTGCATTAATAATCTTTTTGTATCCGTTCCCCATATCCATAATATACCACTGCTGACTTAATGACCCGTTATCGCTCCATTGAACAATCTGAGCGCCGTTTGTTGTGGAAGCATCCTTAACATCAAGATACTTGCCGCTGTTTTTGTTCATTATCTTATACAATGTCGTATCGGTAATATTTTCATAAATCTTTCCTTTAGCAGCATCAATAACAATAGAGTCGTAATAGGGAAGTTCCAATTTTGTATCCGATTCAAATTCCAAGGGCAGCCATACATACTGAGAGTCGTTTACTTTTCCTCCCCAAGCACCGGCCCACCTGTCCCCTGTGTAAAGATAAGATGTACCTTCCGTTCCTTGAACCGCAATAATATACGCCGGTTGCGAATTGTAGGTGGTGGAGTTGCCGAGATTGTACAGTGAAGACCAACCGCTGGCCAGATCCTTAGAATAAGCATATTTTGCCTGGTTAGGCTTCCACCCGGTACAACCGGAAGTAATCAGATAATAATATCCGTTCCTCTTTATTAGGCATGGAGCTTCTCTTTGCTGACCTACGTAAAGCTTTGCTTTTAACGATGCAATATCCTTATAGTCGTGAGTTAGCTCGTAGAGGTGCAAATCCATGTTTTCGTTGGCGGCTGAAATGAAATAACCCTTGCCGTCCGTATCTACAAACACATTGCAGTCCCTTGACATATAACCTGGCAATCCGTGGTCCGTTACACCGGTGTTTGCCATTGGCCGAAAACTGCGAAGATATGTAAAATTGCCGTCCGGGGTTTTACAATATGCAACAGCCGCTCTTGCCTCTCCGTAATGTACCCCGTTTTCCCAATGCATCCACATTACAAATTCCTTGGTTGATGCATTATACATTACCTTGGGTCTTTCAATGTTGCACCGTTTCAATTCCTGAGCAGAATTAGGGGACAGTACCTCACCCCGGTATTCCCAGTTTACCAAATCCAAGGATCTGTAGCAGCGCACCCCTAAAAAATAGTTGGAATCGTCACGGTATTCACCATACCAATAATAATAGTCCTGGTATTTTATCAAGCATCCTCCGTGGGCATGTATTACATTGCCGGAAGTGTCTTTGAATTGTACTCCGTTGGTAATACTCTTTCCTTCTCCCAAAACGGTTTGCCCACCGGAAATTCCAAAAAGTATAGCAACAAAAGCATACACCAGGGCTATGCCTATGATCCTTTTCCTCACAATAAAACCTCCCCCCAATAATGTATATAAATCAAAAAATATTCAGTAAAATTGAATTATTATTCAGTTATATTTTATCATACTATAGCATAAACCCTCAATGAACTGTGTAAAGAAAAATGAACATCTTCCATTCTTCTTTCGAAGCGTACTATATACCCCTCAATGAACTATGTGAACATTTTACTTCTCATATACAATCCTGTTTTCAAAAAGAGAGTTTCCTTTATAAGAAACTCTCCGATATAAGATACTCTTCAATTTTCTGTTATAAGATATTCTTGAATTTTTCTCAAATTCGAATAAATACATGCTGATTTATTTATAAGTACGCAAAATTATCCTCTTAAGTATTGTAAGGTCTAATGAGTCTATACTTCCGTCTTCGTTAATATCTGCAGCCTTTTTACCGTATTCAAAAGGAAAATCATTAATTTTTCTGAGTATATACCGCTTCAAATACGTAATATCCAAAGAATCAATGCTTTCGTCTCCATTCACGTCTCCCGCCAAAAATGCCTGCTCCGATCCGTCGGACACAACCAATGATTTGGGCGCAGCGGTAACCTTCTTTCCATCAGAGAACGTTACAACCTTTGAAACGGTTGAAGCGTTATATACCACATAGGTTTTTTTGTCGTTCTTTTTAAACACCGAGTATAGCGGCGTGTTTGCCGTAACACTGAAGTCAGGGGTTCCCAAGCCGTCAAGATTGCAAATCCAGTGATAGGTATGGGCCTTGCTTTCCCCTCCCTCAGGTTCAATGCTTCCATTCCACATATTCTTTGCCGCTGCCGCATCATACAATGCATAATACATATACTGTATATCCTTCCAGTTTGGGGGCTCTGCACTTCCGCAAGCCTTGAGCATATTCTCATAATTTCTCTTTACATAGCCCGGATCCTTTCCAAGGTATAATGAAGCTGCCGTAATGGGAAGGAAATTGATACCGTGTTTTTCGGAATTCGTCCCGTCCCACCATATCTCATAGCAGTATTTGCCTCCCCATACCAAAGAGACGTAATCATGGGCATATGCATCCGAAAATATATCATTGTAAAGGTCAAACCAGTAGTTATTTATCGCTTCAATTTCCGTGGTGTAAAGATATATTCCCAAATCCCTCAAAGTCTTATTTCCCGTTGCTTCTCCCCACAGTATTATTGCCTGCCAGGCATTAATTGCTTCCGATGAGGATTCTTGATTATTGCCGTCTGCAAATCCTGCGTGGCCGGATGCCCATGAATGTCCCTCATAAGGGTCAAAATTTCTGAGGAACGGAAATCTGCTGTCGTTTCTGTCCCAGTTGGCAATGTCTTTAATAAGTGTTTCCACCATTGTACCCCAATTATTTGCGGATGCCCACTGGGAATCCCTCAGCGCCACTTGGGCTGCAGCATGTAAGAAGTAACCGTAATGGAAATGATGGTCATTTAATTGATCATCACTTCCATAGCTTGCGGGATAACCTATAAGAGAACCCCAGTTGCTGTCATAATAGAAAAGATTCGATGTCTCATTCTCCTTTGCCGTAAACCAATCCTCAAGAGTTGACTTCATATAGTTTAAGAACACGGATGATGCTGTACCGTTATTCACCTGCTCGGCAATAGGCAGTGCACAGGATAGCTTTCCAAGGTGCTTTCCCAACCAGTAAGTGTCTTTGGCTTGAGGAGAATTCGCCTCTAGTGCAAGTTCATTAATATATGAGTTCAAGACAGATTTATCGTAGGTTCCTTTGTCCGGCAATGTGGGTAAAATACCCAAATACTTGTATTCGGTCTTAAAAGATGTACCCTCCAGGGTCTTCATTATTCCTCTAAGGGTGGAATAAGTATACGAAAGAGTTGAGATAAGGGGGTTGTTTCTCCATTGATGGGGATACAAAGCAAATATTGTGTTTTTATTTGTACCTTCCATGGCCGTTGTTTGTACTGAAAAGGTTGTAGTAACCAGGCTTTTCTCCTCATCATATTCCCAACTCACCCTCGTATCCGTTACAAAGGCATATGCACGGTCTTTGAAGTACGAAAGGGTTGTCATGGAGTTATCGGGTAAAACGGCAATTGAAAAATAGTTTTTACCTGAAGGAAGATTGCATGTTAAAGTCCCCGTTCCTATACCCTGCCATGTAGAACCCATTGGGGCAAAAAGCCCATAGTTTACACCGTTAACTGTGACTCCTAAAAACTGCGAATCCTTGTTGCCGTAAAATAACACCGGAGCCGAAGAGAATGAAATAACAGGATTACCGGCTGTAAATGTAAAATAAGCATAGGGGCTTCCTTTAATAAGCGTTGATTTGAAGCCTGCATTTCCCGAATACATCACTGCATCAACAGCAAAATCCGATATTTTATCCGCCCGTGCATCGGGAAAAACCCCTATTGAGGAATGACCTATCATAAAATCCTTCTTATGCGAGCCAAAATATGCTATTCCTCCCCCGCCCAATACAGGATTGCCGATTTCCAGCCCTTCCGGTTTAAAACAAAAGGTCAAGGGATGAGCAAATAAGGGAAGTGAATATTGATACCAAAGAATAGAGCTTTCCCAGCTGTTTGTAGGAACTGCCCCTCTAAGATTCGAAGTTTTGTATATTGTTGATGGTGGTGAAACACATCCTGAAGGCAAGACATCAGTATAACTTCCCGAACCTACTTTTACGTACGCTGCACTCACCGGCAATGTAGGATTTATCAGCATTGAAACCAATACCGTTAAAATAATAAATACAGGTAAAAGCACTCTTTTTACCGGCATAAGCAATCCTCCCCCAATAAAAAATTCAATTTAATTTAAAAATTCTGATTTAATATTACCGTTATGAAATATATGTATCGAAAACTCACGCTTCTGAATCTATTATCAAATATTTTCATTTTATGCATCTTGATTAAAAGTGAGTATTTGAGTCGATTGATGAATTATCCGGCGTTAGTATATGTCAACATCATTCTATGGTAACTAGATATTTTTGTCAAGATAATTGAAATCGTCCTTCAAATAATTGCTAAATGAACAACGGGTGCCATTGCAAAGCTGAAAAATCTTTCTCTCTTTTACAATATGCACCCGTAATCATTAAATAACCTCGGTAATATAAATCATTTCATCTGTAAGATCGATATTGACGTTTTTGTTTATATCTTGATCCGGCGCAACTTTCCATGAAGTATTGCATTGATACAAACCTTTTTTAATTTCCGTTAAGGATAATATGCTCATCACATTTTCAAAACCGTCATTTAAAATAGCCTGCATTATTTCTGAAGAATCCTTATAAAAAGAATACTCAATATATGCAGATACCTTTTTCAAATAATCAAACAATTCCTCAGAATTCATGATCTATTCCCCCTTCTTTATATACTTATCGGGTGTTTAAATCAATCGTATTATATTTAATCAATCATAAAATGAAAATTAGTTCGTCAAATAATTGGATATATATTTACCCATTATTGTTTTTTATATCAAACATTTGTGTATGTTGAAATTATAGCTTGTATTCTGTTATAATTGAGGTACGTAACTTTATTAAATGACATATATACTTAATTGGGGGTAAGGTAATGCCAAAATCTATGAAGTATCAAAGGCCTTTATTGCCTTTTATTTTATGCTTTACATTAATGGTAATGTTTTTTTTAACAGGATGCAGCAATAATTCTTCAAACTCTACTCATAATCCTGGTACTACTTCTATCCCGAATTCCGATCCCTCATATACAGAACATCCCGGCAGCGATAAACCACTTGAAATAGAAAAGGATACCTTTGTGGGTACCAACGGCAAATTACAAGTAATCGGCAATCAGTTGTGCAATGAAAAAAAAGAACCTATTCAACTCAAAGGAATTAGTTCAATGCACCTTCATCTATATGGCCAGCTTGTAAATAAAGATACACTCAAATGGCTCAGAGACGATTGGGGTATCACCGTTTTCAGAGCAGCAATGTATACGGAAGAAGGCGGGTACATACAAAACAAATCCGTTAAGGAAAAGGTCAAGGAAGTTGTAGAAGCTGCCACAGAGCTTGGCATATATATTATAATAGATTGGCATATTTTAACTGATGGAAATCCCAATGAGCATATTGACGAGGCAAAAGAGTTTTTCAGGGAAATGTCTGAATTATATAAGGATTATCCAAATGTGATATATGAAATATGCAATGAACCCAACGGCAATGATGTTAATTGGAGCAACAGTATAAAACCCTATGCACAGGAAATTATTCCGATAATAAGAAAGTCCTCCCCCGATAGTATAATTCTCGTAGGAACGGCAAACTATAGTCAGTTTGTAGACGAAGCCGCCGATGATCCGCTGGAGTTTAATAATATCATGTATGTTTGTCATTTCTATGCAGGAACCCATGGTGATTCTCTTAGAAGTAAAATAGACTATGCTCTGGAAAAAGGTGCTGCAATTTTTGTCAGCGAATGGGGAACTTCCGCAGCAACCGGTTCGGATGGCGTTTTCCTGAAAGAATCAATAGAATGGCTGGATTTTCTTGACAGTAGAAAAATCAGCTGGGTTAATTGGTCTCTTTCGGATAAAAATGAAACATCCGCGGCATTATCCTTTACTGCAAGTACAAAAGGCAACTGGTCGGACAATGACCTTACTGAATCCGGCTTATTCGTTAAATATTACATACTGGGTAGTCAGTATCATACTCTGTTTTCCGACGGATTTGAAACAAGAATGTTTACAAAGGGCTTGATTTCGACTGGATGCACTGTTACCAATAACGTCAGTTATAAAGGATCATTTTCTGCATCAATGAAAAACGGCAATTCTCTTGTCAAAGAATTGAATACCTTAATGTTTACCGATATTGAGTTGAATTTTGCATATTGCACTGTTGAATTTACAGATAAGGATTTTCTTATTGTCGAAGGATTCGACGGTTCTCGCTGGAAGCAACTAGGAAAATATTCCGGGTCCAATGATTGGAGCGAAATTAAAATTCCCCTTCCCCAAAACGCTTCAAACAATCAAAGCTATAAAATAAGATTTTTGGCAAACACCCATAATCAATCATCAACTGTATACCTTGATGAATTGAAAATAACAGCAAAAAAGAATAATTAATATTATCTAGAATTTATAAGGGTCTTCGTCAATTAGAAAAGCTAACATTTCGCTTTTCTTTGAACTTTTATATATCCATTCCCTTATTTCTTTCAGTCTTTCATAATCCCAACGCCCGAACTTTTTTATATATTTGTCCTCAAATTTATCCCTTGCTGCTTCTTCGCGCAGCTTTTTTTGCCATGGCTTCGTAAAAAAATGATGAACCTGATTGTGCAAATTATTCAGCTTTAGATTTTCCCACTCATTTTTGTCAAACCATATGCCGTTACATCCTCCGCATTGATCCAAATAAAAATCCAGCCTGTTGTCAACCTTGTATTTTATTAGTATCCTTCCGCAATCTGGACATATTTTTGCATTCGTTGAATCAAGAACATCCAAATGGTTTTTTATTTCGTGCCACTTTACCTTTTCCTCTGTATTTTGCGAATACCATTTCCAATAATCTTCATATCTCATCCAGTTTCCTCCGCAGTTTTCACAGGTAAAAGCATATAAATTATCCATAAGGTTTGTTTTTTCTAGAATAATATTTTTACAAACGGGACATTTCATAATAATCACACCTCCGATATATTTTTATTAGTACTTGTACAAAAATATTCTTAACTTGAGAATTAAGAGAGCCAATAGAGCTATATGAAATAGAATTTTTGCAATTGACTAATTCATATAATATGGTATTATATGAATCAAGAGCTAATGGAGGGAATGATAATTAATGAAATATCGTATAACTAAAGAAGATATTGCACAGCTTACCGACGCCCAGAAAAAGAGGTTGAACGAATTATGGCTCCCCGATAAGTATGATGTTGTGCTGGCCAATATATGCATCAATGCCGAAACCGAGGAATATGTTCAATTTGAATTTGTTGTGGGCGCTATCAAGCTATATCATAACCACATAATTTTATATGACTTACTGTTTTTAAATGAAGGAAAAAATTCTGAAAGTGAATCTCTCAAAGACGATATTGACTCTTATGAATCCGATGATGTAGAATCGGATTTTTCGGATGACGGATATGACAGCGAATATGATGTTGAAGATGACGGAGATTTTGACTTTTCATTTATCCGGCCTGAAAATTACAACAAGGAGGATTGTATTCCCCTTTTGAACATAGGGCAAATGATTGGAATACTTTCTAACAATCCTTCAAAATCCTTTGACTTCTTTCTATTGGCAGACAGCGGCGAATTCGGTGTACAATTGGGAAGTCAGCTGTATAACCTTTCCGGTTACGGAAGTGACTTTGATTCTAAAGAGCTCTGTGATGTTCTCTGGGAATGCGTAAAGAAAATATTATAATCTTACAAAGGTTTTTAATCTAATAATGGCTATTAAAACCACGGGCATTTAGTACCCGTGGTTTCTTATTTGGCCTCTTGGAATGAAATGAAAGAGGCAAAAGCGAAGGGACTCGATGTCCCGAGTTTTATTGGCGGTATATCACAACAGCTTCCGCTAATTTTAAAAAATTTTCTTTCCTTTGACAATGCAATATACTATGTATGCTGCAATTATAACTATTGCAACGGGTAGAAGCTTTAAAATCGCCCAATAAAGAAATTTAACGGCAACAACCAATAATATGGCAGCAATTAATATTGTGATTATTGACTTTATCATACGATCATCCACTTTTATCACCTCTATTAATATTCTTTATTTATTATACGGTATTTTTTAATATTTGTCTAATAATTAATTAAATTATTTAATACAAATGTAGAAATATTTAATACTCACACATAATACATCAACATATTAGCGAAAATAAAAAACCCCGGTTTTTACCAGGGTTTTTGCTTATATTTTATCATATACGCATTTTGATCTTTTCACTTTTTATAGAGATATTCCGACAGAGTTAATCAAATAATTTAATTTATCCCTGTCAAGAGATTTTTTCAACTCAACACCCTTAAGGTTTAACAAACCAACAGGATAAACCGGTACATTAAAAGTGGAAAACAGGTATTGACTCAAGCCGCTTAGCTGTGAACCTCCACCGATAATGAAAATTTTGGATATTGGTGTACCGTAGCACCTTTCCAGATAAAACTCAAAGCATTTTGCTATCTGCTTTGTCAATCTTTCAATAAATCCGCTTACCTTTCCATAAGTTACAACATGATCCCTCTTGGAAAGATTGTTAGGCGTAGTCATCCCGTACAATTTCTTGAGTCTTTCTGCTTCCTGCAGAGGAATATCAAGCTCTCTGGATATGTGTTCGTCTATATTGGCACTTCCGGACAAAATAACCTTGTTAAACTCAAGCACTCTGTCCTTAAGAAAATTAACAATTGTTGTCTCGGAACCGAAATCCAGAACTGCAAAAGTATCACTTTCTACTTTCTTGAACTTTCTTTTTGAATAATAATCATCCATATCTTTAGTCTGAATTTCTCTGTTAAAAAACTTGGCAGTACTGTTTGCTGGTATATCAACTGCTAAAGGTTTAAGATCCAATCCTTGGAGTACATCAATATAACTTTGCAGAATATTTTTAGGAACAGCAGTTACGAAAACCTTATACTTTTCTTTATCCTTCTCCTTAATAGTATTTAAAATTTTATAGTCCATCCTGTAGTTATCTACATCCACAGGAAGGAATTTAGGAATACTGTTTTTTACCGTAAAGTCATCACTTTCTCCACTTACTCTATCAATCATATAAATTCTTGTAATTATGTTTGTCCCGGACATTATTATTTTTGCATTTTTTGCTTTCATGTTTTGTTCTTTTATAACCGATTTAACAACACTAAGCACCCTATCTACATCATATATCGCACCGTTCTTAATACAATCCATGGGGGTGGCAACAATGCCGTAATTCTTAATAAAGATATTATTATTCTTTCTTACGGTAACTTCGACCACCTTAATATTCCTATATCCAACGTCTATACATACCATGGAAGTTTTTTTATAAAGTAAATCCAATAGCATTTATTCATCCATCCCCCTTATAAGTGAACGAATTGTGTTTATGATACATTATTCATATACATTAAAAGTATGGGGTATAATACCAATTATATAAATTTATTAATTTACATAAATGGAGTCCGCCCAAAAAAAATATGTATGCTAACTTATTATAGCACAACAAATTTTAAATTTCCAGCATCTATTATTATACCTTTTTATATTTTTGTAAGTATATTATTATTTATTGTAATTATACCATAAACATCAAATAAATATTATATTTTTTTTAAAATAATCTTTCAAACGGCTTTTGATATTTTGAATAAAGAATTAACGGTTATATCTATTTCCTCAACACAATTAAAGCATCCAACGCTTAACCTTACTGCCCCTGTAGATTTTGTTCCAATGGTTTCATGTGCGAGCGGAGCACAATGTAAACCTGCCCGGGAAGCTATGCCATAATCCCTATCAAGCATAAAGCTTACCTTTGAAGATTCTATATCTAAAAAATTAAATGCAATTATGCCGGAATTTTCTTCTTTTTCCGGTTTACTATAAACCTTGACTCCTTTTAATCCTGCAATGCCTTCATACAGCCTTTTTGTAAGCATATGCTTGTATATCCTGATGTTTTCAATACCAAAGCTTTCGATAAATCCTATTCCATACCTTAAGCTTACCAGCCCCGGTGTATTTAAAGTTCCGCTTTCCAGCATGTCGGGAAATATCTCCGGCTGATAGTATTTTTCTGAATTGCTTCCCGTTCCTCCCTCCATAATAGGCTTAATCTTCACTTTGTTATTCACATAGAGCCCGCCTGTACCTTGGGAACCAAGCAACCCCTTATGTCCGGGAAATGCAAGCATATCAGCATGTATTTCTTTAACGTCCAGTTTTATGGAACCTGCTCCCTGCGAAGCATCCACCAAAAACAGGACTCCTTTTTCCTCCGCTATCCGGCCTATTTGTGCTAAAGGCATAATCATTCCGTTTACATTCGATGATGCGGTACATACAATCAGTTTTGTATTTCCCTTGATACTTTTTCTTATGTCCTCAGGGTCAATTTCTCCGAATTCATTCCCCTTTACTATTGTAAGAGTAATAATATCACCATTTTCAAGAACTTTCAACGGCCTTATAACGGAGTTATGCTCCATACTGGTGGTAACAACATGATCTCCCTTTTGAAGCACTCCTTTTATTGCAATATTCAAGGCCTCGGTTGCATTTTTGGTAAATATAACCTGCATAGGGTTATCTATGTTAAAAAACTTCGCTACTGCTTCACGAGCTTCGAATACTGCTCTTCCAGACCTTATTGACATATCATGCCCACCCCTTCCGGGGTTTGCACAGTATTCCGTCATACAGCGTATCATTTCATCATATACTCTTTCAGGCTTCGGATACGAAGTTGCTGCATTGTCAAGATATATCAATTTTACTCCTCCCTGTTAACTTTTTAGGGAGCCAAGGAATCGAGCATCCCCCTTACTGAAGGAAATGGCTGTAATGCCCTGGGTAATATTCCGTGAACATAGGCTATAAGCATACCGTAATTGGTTATTGCCACATTTTTCTCCTTTGCAGTGTTTAACCTGTAGCCCATCTCCTTTTTATTGAGCATACAACCGCCACAGTGAATAATCAAATCATACTTGTCTATTTCTTTCGGATAAAAAGTTCCGTTAGCCCACTCAAACTCTATTCCCTCACCGCAGAACTTCCTTAACCAACCCGGAATCTTTACCCTTCCTATATCATCAGCCTCACATTTATGTGTACAACCCTCAACAATCAATACTTTGCTTCCTGCTTTAAGTTCCTTAATTTTCTTTACGCCCATCAATAATTGTGTAAGTTCTCCTTTATAACGGGCATACAGTATTGAAAACGATGTGAGACGAATATCCTCCGGTGTTTCAGCAGCAACCTTTGAAAATACCTGCGAATCGGTGATTACAATGGAAGGCTTTATTGAAAGATTGCTTAAAGCATCTTTTAATCCGTTCTCCTTTGTAACAACAGCAATCGCATCATTATCAAGGATATCTCTGATTGTTTGCTGCTGCGGAAGAATCAACCGTCCCTTTGGAGCTGACAAGTCAATGGGTGTTACAAGAACAACCATATCCCCGGGCTTTATTAGGTCGCCAACGATAGTAGTCTGCATTTCTTCATATTTTGCATTCTTAACAATCAAATCCTTTAACTCATCAATCCCTTTGTTATGTTCCGCACTAATTTTACAAACCGGAACACCAAGCTCCTCTTTATATATATTCAGTTGGTCTTGACTAATATCACTTTTATCCGATTTATTTATCACAACTATTGTCGGGATTTCTTTCCTTTTAACACTTTTAATAAAATCCCTGTCATCATCGGTTATTCCATCCTCAGCACTTATTACAACAATCGCAAGATCTGTCTTTCTCAAAACGTCATAGGTTTTTTCAACCCTCAAGTTTCCCAAATCCCCGGTATCATCATAACCTGCCGTATCAATAATAACTACCGGACCAATGGGCAATATTTCCATAGTTTTTTGCACCGGGTCCGTTGTTGTCCCGGCAATATCGGAAACCACAGCGATTTTCTGATTGGTCAGAGCGTTTATAAGGGTTGACTTACCCGCATTTCTTCTTCCGAAAATAGATATGTGTAGTCTATTGGCAACTGGTGTAGTATTCATAATAATCCCCTTTCAATTTAATCTGTTTTGTATGATATTAATTGCACTGTGAAGTTAAAACCAGTGACTTTAGCAAATTAGCATTTATAATCTTATTTTGCTATTTATAATTAACATAATCAAAAGGTAATAAACATAAAATGGTTATTTTTAATGATTTTTATTGTACCACATTTTTTTTAATCTGAAAACAAAATCAAAACTAAATTTATAGACTTTATTAAGATTATTATTTTCTGCCAAGTAGATCATAAATAAAAGCTCGGGACATCGAGTTCCTTCGCTTTTGCCTCTTTCATTTCATTCCAAGAGGCCAAAAAAGAAGGTCTGAAATGTAAAGTCTTATTATTTTGTATAATCTATCTAATCCTATTTGATTCATAATCTAACCTTCAAATTTATTTTCATATGAAGTTTATTGAAATTGGAGACATTGTTGAGGTGTCAGTTTATTCTTTACTTGCCCAATTATTACTCGCTTGATATGCGGAATTTCTTAGGCTTCAAAAGAGAGACAAGGTACTTGTCTTATATCCTTGTCTCTCTTTATAATTAGAGTTAAGAATCCCATATCAAATCAAATTTAATGCCCTTTAATCCTGCTTTTTCAAGTTTATCTTTTAATTCGTATGAGATGAATATTGGCCCTCTCCTTTGTAATGAAGATCTGAAAAGTTATAACGTCATCCTCAATAAGTCAGTGCCACTTTTGCCTTGATGCCGTTTATGTTGCCTAATTTTCCGGTAAGGGCACCTATTTTATCATTGGAACCGTCAACAATTATGGACATCACGGAAATTTCCCTTTCTCTGTACGGTATCCCCATTCTTCCGACAATAATGTCACTATAATCACTTAGTATCTTATTTAATATTGATGAAGTCTCTTTTGGATTTGTAACCACAATACCGATAACTGCCACTCTGTTTTCCATATTTATTTCTCCCTCAAATCTTTTATGTTTTCAAAAGTTTCAAATGAATCTTATGTCATACCCAGCTGATTTGCATAGATTTTCTTCTCTTAACAAACGTAATAACAAAAATGATTATTGAGGTTGCTAAACTTCCGAATAGTGTAATAAAGCTCAATAAAATTGTTACAAACAAAGTAGAGCCAAAACCTTTTCCAATTGCCAAAACAGCTTTATTATCATTTTCTGTTTCATACCAAGCTTCAAATTCATACTTTCCCGGCTTATCAATAACAAATTCCAAGACACTTCTACCTTCTCGGCCATTTACAGAATAATTAAAATTAGATTTGGAATTGGATAATGTTATAAAATCCCCGGTATTTACATCTTTTAATGTACATTTCAAACCATAGATGCTATTCGAGGAGTATATTTTTCCGTCAATAACACTTTCGTACTCATAAAAAATACTATACTTCCCAGCCTCTTTTAACTCGATTATCTCTGTTCCCGGAACAATAACTTGCATACCGATTTTTTCAACGACTGAAAAAATCCCATTTAACAATACAAATAAGAATAAACCTAGTCCTACTGCAAAAACTAAAACTGAAATACCATAAAAAATCCTGCTTGGTTTTACTTCAATTGATTCCATGAAAATTTCACCTTTTGATTCCATGAATATTTCTCCTTTTTATTTATTTTTTCTGTATCACTGTTATTAAATAACCTTTTCATTTAAATCTTTAGCCTTCTTTAAATAATGAAAGAAAGCTCTTACTTTTTTAATTTTATTAAAATAATATATTATCTTACAAGAGTTTTTTAGTTTATATTCAAGTTAATCTTACCCGATAAAAATCACAGGCATTTTAAATCTTGCTTTTCCTTCACTAACAGTATTTTCTTTATTTCGCAATAAACTTAATACTCAACTCCTTATTTGCTTTATAACTTTAATCAGTTATTGCCCGACCTTTCAATAACCCGATATGCTAATACATTTCCATGCTCTGAAAGAAGCATAGTTGATTGTCCGTCACCCATTGGATCACATATGATAAACTCACCGTCCTTAGCACCTACAATCAAGACCCAATGCGTAACTCCTGTTTTGTAATACCTCACGTTCACGATGGGAAGTAATCCCTTTTCCAAGTCTTTTTCTATTGTTTACTGTCAAAAATCCGGCTGTATCTATAATTCACTTCCGGCAAAACTTCGTTAATCTTATACCAAATTAAGTCTGCTCCCTGATAACCGTTGTTTTCGGTAAGCATGTTGTTTAATTCTTTTGGTGTTACCGGCACATTCAGCTGGGATATGGCAGTTGAGACACATCAAATCAGGCAGCCTGTATTCTCCATTCTTCTCTGTGTATTACCAATTTTATCATCCTTCCATAACGGATCCTTTTGTGTATAATACTCCGTTATTTCAACCGGAAAGTCCTTTGACGGAACAAGTTCTATACCTACAGTTTTTATGTAATATACCCTTCCAGCATACACCAAAAAGGGTGCTGCCGCAATTAGCATTATGGAAAATACAATCAAAAGAAAATAAAACAGCCGTTTTTTCTTGAGAGAAAAATTTCTGAAAGCTTTATTCAATTCATTCATACATTAAATCCCTCACAATCATTTATAATTCATATAGTTCATTCTCAGGCAAATGCAAAACGTATTACAAATGAATGGAACCCCGTTGTCGATATTTTATAGAAAAATGATCATCCGTTAATTTAAAAGCACTTATAAGTATATATCAATTGCTGAAATCTTTCAATTCTTCGTATTAATATCATTCATCCGAAATTTTGGGTTCATATTGCAATAAAATATTATTATGTTTACTTTACTTAAAGCATATGATATAATATAAATATGGATTTCTTTACTATTGCATATTTTCTGACGAATTGGATAGCGTCAATTTATTGTAGGAAAAAGAAAAGTAGATGGCATCCCATTTTTTATTTGTGCAACTATTTCAAATAACGGTCTCTTAGTAACGAAAGTGTTTTACATCATTTTGAGCCTTATTTTCTTTTATAATTCCTCTAACTTATTGTCTATTATACCATATAACTCTTTCTTTCTATAAAGAATTCATTTTACTCAATACTTGTGACAAATTAGTACGTTTTGTTATCTATGTTCCTTCACATTTTAACGCTACTTTTAAAAGAAAAAAGTATTTCTATTGTACCATTTTCCATTTTGTCAAGGCTAAAACAAGCGGGCAAAGCCCGGCCTTGACAAGTAGTAGGGCTCCGCGGGTCATGGTACTAAAGTTTTGCTTTTTTCTTTTCTTTTTCTTTTTTTATGTTTTTTCTTTTTCTTTGTCTTTTTTCCAGATATGTATAATTCCTATTGGATAGGCTTACTTGTAAACTTTCCCGTAATTTTTGCTTTATTATTACCTCATCCCTATCCGCATATACCTATAATACGCCTTAATTCTTTATATAAACCAGTTTTACACCCCTTATGAATAACAGTTAAATTACTATTCCATACACTCTCATACCTGTTTGATGACTTCTTTAATTCCTTAATTAATTTTTCCTGAATTTCTTGCCTACTAGATGCTAACTTTTTTTGTTTTTGTGCCATAACTATGTCATATACCTTACCGCCATTCTTCTTGTATATTATTAGCTTTGACATCTTTTCTACACCTTTTCTCGACCAGCCTTTAGGTCTTGAACTTAAACGGGATGAAAATACATGACTCACATGACCTTCAGCACTACAACCCACTATTCCTCTGTTTGACCTTATTTCTATACCATCCCAATTATTTAAAATATATCGCTTTGCATTTTTTATAGCCTTTATTTTATTTTCATTATCGCCTGTCTTTTCAATTATCTTTTTAAAAACCTTTGTTAGCATTTTTTTATCAGATAAATTCAAAGCCTCCTGTAAATCTTGGCTTATTGCTTCATCATTTAAATGTGTGGTCGCAACTCTTACGTATTTTTGAAGATGGTATCTATCAAGTACAAATTTACTTTTTGAAAGACAGTTAACTCCTTGCCTTATCCATGACGCCCCATCTCCTGATATATACACCGTCTCTAAAAAATCAACGTCATATTGTTTATATATGTATTCCGATACTTCAAGCCACAAATCTTCTGAATTCTTATACACTCCCCCAAAATATCGAACATTCTTTAATACTTTTCTCTTCTTATTACTTTTTTCAAAGTCAATTCCCTCATGCACATATACAAGTTTTGGCATAATTGTATTTCTCTTGCCCTTCTCATTCTGTCTCAATATACTTTTTTGTTGTAATGCTACATGGTCCTCATCGGCCTCAACATACAATATTTTTACTTCTCTCTTTTTATCTACTTTTATTTCAGGCTCAACTATTTCAATATTATGTATTTTATTCATCACTGCTTGTTTGCTGATTTCATCAATATATGTCGCCTTTTCTCCTGCCTTTCTGTAGCTGCTGTCAGCTGCTTCATCTATTGCATTAATTACAACATCGGCACTTACTCTGTCATGTGGTTCTACACCTACAATCCTGTCGACTAGGTGTTGTCTATTACCATTTTCCTTATGCTTAAAATATGTCCTGTTATAACTTAGTGTTCCAAATGTCGTTAAAATAGCTGTTTTATCTTTTCTTATAATTTCCCAATACTGTTTCCTTATTTCACAGTTACGGAAATATTCATCCATATCTTCAAGCACTTCTTTAAGTATATCGCGTCCAAGTTTAAATAAATCTTCTTTTAGACCAAGAACAAGATCAGCTAAGTCTTTTCCTTCTTCAATAAAATTTTTTATCTTTTTTTCAATTCTTTTTACCCCAAATTCATTAAAATGTTGTATACTATTATACATAGAAGATGTCATCCTTTCTATTTATTATTTTTGGTTAATTAATATCTTAACAGGATGTCATCTTCTTTTCAATTATATATGGTATTTTATGTCTCATTCCCTACAATAACTTTACGCTAACTTTTTATCTTAAAAACTCTATAGATGTTATTTCCCCATAAATTAATAAGTCTTCTGAAGTTATCTCCTTAATAAAAAGTTTATTTCCCATAACCCTTATAATTCCGTCTTTAGTGTTTATTCTTAATCTATCATCTTCATATTCAATAATACC